>Ga0182744_1004557_pt1 | contig 10324 bp, 11 predicted proteins | sample eDN3rd30CKraftMG_FD_128525 | JGI IMG/M metagenome (GOLD analysis project Ga0182744, IMG submission 128525) | Enriched Miracle-Growth compost microbial communities from Emeryville, California, USA - eDNA 3rd pass 30_C Kraft MG (version 2) (version 2) ... | reverse complement strand
GCCGCCCCAACTTCTCGGCGAGCGCCGCCATGATGGGGATGAAGATCACCACCACCGGCGTGTCGTTGATGAAGGCGCTGACCACGGCCACCGTGATCAGCGAGCAGATGATGATGACCCCCGACCGGTGGCTGCCGAACTTGAGGACATGGGCCACCGGTTCGTCCAGCGCGCCCGTCTGGATGAGGCCCTGCGCCACGATGAGGAGCGACACAACGGCCACCAGCGCGGGATCGGAGAAGCCCTGCAACACCCGGGCCATGGACATGATGTTTTGGCCGTCGGGCCCCTCCAGCGGCACGAACTGATAGAACACCAGCAGCGCGCTGAGCACGCCGAGCGACGTCAGCTCCAGCGACAGACGGTCGAGCGCATAGGAGATGACCGCCAGCAGGATAATGGCGTAGGTCACCCAGAGATGCAGATGTGAAACGTCGATTGGCATGTAAAGAAGAGGTCCGTTGCGTCTCTGCGCCGGGCGCTATCCGGTCACGGCAGAAAAGGATGGTACTGAAAAAGCCGAGATGATGGTCAGCCGCATCGGCCGATGATGCCCATTTGCCGACGGCAGGGCAAGACGCAAACGCCCATCTTCGCAAAATATTTTGTGGAATATTTTATATTACTATATTAAAATGTATTTTAAGGGGATGAGGCAATTCCTCTCATTCGCGCCGGGCGGGATGCGGTCAGCGGATGTAGCCGGGGGGCAATACCGGGGCTTCGCGCATGAGCACGATGCTGATGCGGCGGTTGGCGGCGCCTTTGGGGTTCTCGGGGAACAGCGGCTCGGTTCCGGCCTTGCCGGTGACCTCGTAGAGCCGCTCGGGCGGGACGCCGCTGGCGCTCAGCACGCGGCGGGCGGCGTTGGCGCGGTCGGCCGACAGTTCCCAGTTGCCGTAGCCGTCGGGGCCGTGGAAGGGCGTGGCGTCGGTATGGCCGCTGATGCGCAGGCGGTTGGGCAGGTCGCTGATGATCTTGGCGATGCCCTGGAGGATGCGGCGGGTGTGGGGCAGCGGCTCCGCCGTGCCGCTCTTGAACATGGGCCGGTCGTCGCTGTCGACGATCTGGATGCGCATGCCCTCGGGCGTCAGGTCGACGATGATATGTTCGCGGAAATCCTGCAGTTGCGGGTCCTTCTCGATCTCCGTCTGCAATTCCTCCTGTGCCATCTGGAAGCGGTCTTCCTCACGTTCGGCGATCATCGATTGCACCGAGCTGTCCTGCGCCGGGTCGTCCGGCGCGGCGGCGCGCGGCGTCGGCAGGGCCAGCAGGACGGAGCCCTGGTTCTGGGCGCCCTCGCTATCCAGCGACTGGCCACCCAGCACACCGTCGGAACCGCTGTTCTGGAGGGACGGCGTGGAGGGCGAGAAATAATCGGCGATGCCCTGCTTCTGCTCCTCCGTGGTGTTGGCCAGGAGCCACAGGAGCATGAAGAAAGCCATCATGGCCGTCACGAAATCGGCATAGGCGATCTTCCAGGAGCCGCCGTGATGGCCGTGATGGCCGCCCTTGACGACCTTCTTGATGATGACCGGTTGCTTGTTGTCGCCTGCCGCCATGGGGCTTACACCGGCAGCACGTTTTCCACGGCCTCTTCCAGCTCCTGGAAGCTGGGACGCTCGTGGGAGAACAGGCATTTGCGGCCGAATTCCACGGAAACCGCCGGCGCCGCGCCGTTGAGATGGGCCAGCAGCACGGCCTTGATGCATTCGTAATACTTGCCTTCGGCATTGGCATAGGCTTCGAGATTCTTGCCGATGGGGCCGACCACGCCGTAAGAGGCCAGGATGCCGAGGAAGGTGCCCACCAGCGCCGCGCCGACCAGGGCGCCCAGCACCTCCGGCGGCTCGGTGATGGAGGCCATGGTGACGATCACCCCCAGGACGGCGGCCACGATGCCGAAGGCCGGCATGCCGTCGCCCATGGTGATGATGGCCGAGGACACGCTCTGGGATTCGTGGTGGTGGGTCTCGATCTCCTCGTTCATCAGGTCTTCCAGCACGTGCGGATTGTCGGTGCCCATGGTGATGAGGCGCAGGTAATCGCAGAGGAATTCCAGCGCGTGGTGATTGTTGAGGAAGGTCGGATAATTGGCGAAGAGCGAGCTCTCATGGGGGGCGTCGATATGGCTTTCGATGGCCAGCGCGCCCTTGCTCTTGATGAGCTTGCAGATGGAATACATCATGGTCAGCAGCTCGAGATAGGCCGCCTTGCTGTAGGGCGGGGCCTTGAAGATGCGGCTGATCTGCTTGGCCGTCTTGGCCAGGATGGGCTTCGGATTGGAGATGATGAAGGCGCCGATGGCGGCTCCGATGATGATCAGGAACTCGAACGGCTGGAACAGCACGGCCACATTGCCATGCGGCATATAGCCACCCAGGACGGAGCCGATCACCACGACGAGGCCGATGACGAAAAACATAACGGGGGACGCCCTTATTCTGCCGAATTCGTACCCCTTCATGGGGTGCGGATATATCGCGGTCATCTTCGGGGGCTTCGGTTAATTTTGCGTTTAGCGGGATGGCTTTCCCCGGCTTGGGGGGATTGGCGATTGTGCCCGGCGGGTGCCGCCGATATGCTCCCCGCATCACGAAGAATCTGGGACGGAACAAATGGCGCATATCGGTTTCATCGGTCTTGGCGTGATGGGGTACCCCATGGCGCGGCATCTGGCGGCCAAGGGGCACACGCTCACGGTTTACAACCGCACCATGTCGAAGGTGGAGAAATGGCTGAAGGAAGCCGGCCACGAGGACTGCTCGGGCGCCGCCACCCCGGCGGCGGCGGCGGATGATGCCGATTTCGTCATGATGTGCGTGGGCGCCGATCCCGACCTGGAAGAGGTGGTCCTGGGGGATTCCGGCGTCTTCACCTGCATGAAGCCCGGCGCCATACTCGTCGATCATACCACCGCCTCCGCTGCCATGGCGCGGCGCATCTATGACGAGGCGAAGAAGCGCAAGATCGGCTTTCTCGACGCGCCGGTCTCCGGCGGCCAGGCGGGAGCGGAGACCGGCGCCCTCACCATTATGCTGGGGGGCGAGGAAATCCATTACCGCAAGGCCAAGCCGCTTCTGGAAGCCTACGGCAGGAACATCACCTGGATCGGCGGGCCGGGCACCGGCCAGCTCGCCAAGATGGTGAATCAGATCTGCATCGCGGGGCTCGTCCAGGGCCTGTCGGAAGCGCTCAGTTTCGGCCAGAAGGCCGGGCTCAACATGGAAAAGGTGCTGGCCGCCGTCTCCCAGGGCGCCGCCGGCTCCTGGCAGATGAGCAACCGCGCCGAGACCATGCTCAAGGGCCAGTTCGACTTCGGCTTCGCGGTGGACTGGATGCGCAAGGACTTGGGGATGTGCCTGACGGAGGCCACCCGCATCGGCCACCACCTGCCGGTCACCGCCCTGGTCGATCAGTTCTACGCCGACGTGCAGGCCATGGGCGGCAGCAGATGGGATACGTCCAGCCTCATCAAGCGGTTCGAGGGGAAGGGGAAGAAGCGGAAATAGTCCGCCGGTGGATCGCGGCGCCAGGCACTTCAGCTCTGCGGGATATCGAGCCTTCGGCGCCAGTCTTCGACGGCCAGCCGCGACAGGCGGTTTTCGACCAGGCGTCGCCAGGAGGGCGTGAGCCCCGGCAGCGCGGACAGCTCCCGCAGGGCCGCGATATTGAGCGTGTCGTGATAGAACAGCCTGTTGATGCGGGCGATGGTCCAGGCCGGATGGGGTCGGTCTAAAAGCGTGAGCATGCAGCCCGCTTCCACCTCGCCTTCCTCCAGTACCCGGAAATACCAGCCGGTTCTCCCGCTGTCCTGCACGCGTCGGGGCATGTCGGTCTGGTTGAAGCGGACACTCAGCTTCCAGCAGGGCTGGCGGCCCTGGCTCACCTCCACAATGGCGCTGCCCAGGCGCATGCGATCGCCCAGGCAGGGTGCCGTCTCATCGATGCCGGGGACCACCAGATTTTCGCCGAAGCCGCCGGGCACCAGGCTTGCCGCGCGGTGGGGCAGCTCCCTGCGCCAGGCCGCGTAATGGTCGCGGGCATAGATGTGAACGGCCTTGTCCGGCCCGCCGTGATTGACGGTGTCGCCCTGCTGGTCTCCCTCGAAGCCTGCGACAGACAGGTGCAAGGGGCCTGACACTGGCTGCTTGTCGATGCCGCTCGGATACCCTCTGGGGCCCAATGGCACCGCGGGGCCGCACCGCAGTTCCTCCACATGCCATTGCAGCCGAGTGGTCAAAGCGCCTCCGCCATCTCCCGGGCGAAATAGGTCAGGATCGCCGTTGCCCCGGCGCGTTTGATCGACAGCAGGCTTTCGGCGATGGCGGCTTCGCGATCGAGCCAGCCGTTTTCGATGGCGGCCATGAGCATGGCGTATTCGCCGCTCACATTGTAGGCCAGCACCGGCACGGGGAAGCTGTCCTTCACCCGGCGGATGATGTCGAGATAGGGCAAAGCGGGCTTGACCATGATCATGTCGGCGCCTTCCTCGATGTCCAGCGCCACTTCGCGCAGGGCCTCGTCGGAATTGGCGGGGTCCATCTGGTAGGTGCGCTTGCCTTCCTTGCCGAGTTGCAGGCCGCCCTTGCCACCCGCGCCCACGGCCTCGCGGAACGGGCCGTAGAAGGCGGAGGCGTATTTGGCGGCGTAGGAGACGATGATGGTATCGGTCATGCCCTCGGCTTCCAGCGCCTGGCGGATGGCGCCGATGCGCCCGTCCATCATGTCGGAGGGGGCGATCATGTCGGCGCCGGCTTTCGCCTGCACCAGGGCCTGGCGCACCAGCACCTCCACCGAAGCGTCGTTGACCACGCGCCCATCCTCGATGAGGCCGTCATGGCCGTGGGTGGTGTAGGGGTCCAGCGCCACGTCGCACATGATGCCGATCTCCGGCACCGCGTCCTTGATGGCGCGGGTGGCCCGGCAGATGAGATTGTCGGGGTTGAACGCCTCGTCGCCATGGTCGGTCTTCTTGGCCGGATCGGTGCGCGGGAAGAGGGCGAGGGCGGGAATGCCCAGATCACGGGCATGACGCGCGGCCGCCACCGCGCGGTCGATGGTCAGCCGCTCCACGCCGGGCATGGAGGCCACGGCCTCCGAGGCATCCTTGCCTTCGATGACGAAAAGCGGCCAGATGAGGTCCTGCGGCGTCAGCCGGGTTTCGGCGACCATGGCGCGCGACCACGCGGTCATGCGCGGGCGGCGCAGGCGGGTGGCCGGATAGCGGCCGGAAAATCTGGTCTGGGTCATAGGGCGGCAATTCCTCGCTTTCCGACCCCTGATCTAGACCGCTTGTCCGGGCTTTGGCAAGAGTTTGAAAGAGGTTATCCTCTCCCGCCATGGCATTAACATCTTGTTAGGTGGGCCGGATATAGGCTACTCCTAAAGACGATCATGAACCAGAACCCCATGACAAGCACCGCCGTGCAGGAAAAGCCCGTGTCTATGGATGACACCTTGCAGGAGACCAAGCTCCTGTTCGTCGATTGCCTGCGCCTGATCGAGCGCATGCATCGCCGCATGCTGGACGTCATCAAGGTGGAGCTGGATCAGGCGGGCGTCGTCGATATCAACAGCGTGCAGGCCCTGCTGCTCTATAATGTGGGCGAGCAGGAAGTGACCGCCGGCGAATTGCGCAGCCGCGGCTACTACATGGGCTCCAACGTCTCCTACAATCTGAAGAAGCTGGTGGAAACCGGCTATATCGAGCATGAACGCGCCAAGCACGACCGGCGCGCCGTGCGCGTGCGCCTCTCCCAGAAGGGCCAGGACATTTCCCGCCTTCTGGAACGCGCCTTCGAGGACCAGACGGCGGAAGCGCTGGACGCCCAGTCCATCAGCGCGCCGGGCCTCACCTCGGCCATCCGCGCCCTCAAGGATCTGGAGCGCTTCTGGGCCGAGAAGATCCGCTTCATCGAATTCTGACGCTCTACACAAAATGTTGAGGGATCATCCGTCCGGCGGGCCCGACTCATTGCTCCGCCTTGGGTGAACGGGAAAGGGGCGCGCCGGATTCCCGCGTCATTCCCGTTTAAATCTCGTGAGATAGCGTGAGGGGAGGCTGATTTGCCTTGCCTCGCCCCCGACGCTGCCGCACATTATGCATAGGGCGCGAAGCGGGAACTCCGGCGTATGAAGCGCCAGGCTTACCTGCGACCTCATGCCACTGTTGCCGATTTCTGACTCTGGTATGGTGTTGAGGTGTTGGGTAGAGGTTGCGAATGAATTACGGACAGATATTCACGGATGCCGTGGCGTCCATCAAGGCCGAAGGCCGCTATCGGGTATTCCAGGATATCGCACGCAAGCGTGGAGGGTTTCCAACCGCCACACACTACGGCAAGAACGGTCCGAGGGATATCGTTGTCTGGTGCAGCAACGATTACCTGGGCATGGGCCAGAACGAGAAGGTGCTGGCCGCCATGCACGAGGCGCTGGACCGCGTGGGCGCCGGGTCGGGCGGCACGCGCAATATTTCGGGCACCAACCATTACCACGTCCTGCTGGAAGAGGAGCTGGCCGACCTGCACGGCAAGGAGGCGGCACTGCTCTTTACCTCCGGCTATGTCTCCAACGACGCCACGCTCTCCACCCTGGTCAACCTGATGCCGGGCGCCATCGTGTTCTCCGACGCCATGAACCATGCGTCGATGATCCATGGCATCCGCAACGCCCGGGCCGACAAGCGCATCTACCGCCATTGCGACCTCGACCATCTGCGCAGTCTGCTGCGCGAGGTGGGCAAGGACGTGCCGAAGATCATCGCCACGGAATCCGTCTATTCCATGGATGGCGATATCGCCCCGCTTTCCGAAATCTGCGATCTGGCGGACGAGTTCAACGCCATGACCTATGTGGACGAGGTGCACGCCGTGGGCATGTACGGCCCGCGTGGCGGCGGCATCACCGAGCGCGATGGCGTGGCCGGGCGTGTTGATATCATCCAGGGCACGCTGGCCAAGGCGTTCGGCACCATGGGCGGCTATATCACCGGTTCCACCGACCTGATCGACGCCATCCGCTCCTATGCGCCGGGCTTCATCTTCACCTCCTCGCTGTCGCCGGTGCTGGTGGCCGGCACGCTGGCCAGCGTGCGGCATCTCAAGACCAGCTCCCTGGAGCGCGAGCAGCAGCAGGAGCGCGTCGCCGCCCTCAAGCGGCGCTTCGTCGACACCAACCTGCCGGTCATGCAGTCGGCCACCCATATCCTGCCGCTCATCGTGGGTGACCCGGTGGATTGCCGGGCCGTCACCGACGTGCTCCTGGAGGAGTTCGGCATGTATGTGCAGCCCATCAACTATCCGACGGTGCCGCGCGGCACGGAGCGCATGCGCTTCACGCCGGGCCCGCTGCACACGGATGCGATGATGGACGATCTGGTGGCCGCCCTGAACATCGTCTGGGAACGCCGCGACCTGAGCCGGGCCGCCTGACACAGCAAAGCGATGGACGGGGCGATGTATGGGGGCGATGGGCGAGCGGGACTCCGCCTTCATCATTGAAATCAGCATCATCGGGCGCACCGCCAAGGTGAGCGCCGTGGACCCCGCGACGGGTATCGAGGCCAGCATCGTCGGCCCCGCCGATGCCGGCCGCGAGACGCTGACCCGCAACGCCGTCGCCAAGCTGAAATATGTGCTGGCCAAGCGGGGTGAGGGGCCGCGATAGGACCCCCGCTTTCACTCGTCATTCGCTGCCTTGACCGGCCAATCCAGAAGGCTCCGGACCTTGCCGGTCAAGGCAGCGGCTGACGACGGGTAAAATGGCCTGCCGCGCCGAAATATCCGCTAGCCATCAGGCCGGGCTGGGCGTATGAGAAGGCCGACAGGTGCCGACAGAATGTTGGTGTCTCTTGGCGGATTGTTCCCATATATGGTACAAGCCGATAATCACTCTTTGCGTGAGGAACAGCATGGCAACCCCCTCGGATATGGTGGCGATCGCCTCCGATCATGCCGGTTTTCAACTGAAGGAAGCCCTGAAGGCGGAGCTTGCCGGGCTGGGCCATGGGGTGCTGGACCTGGGGCCGGAGAGTGAGGAGTCGGTGGATTATCCCGACTTCGGCGAGAAGATGGCCCGCGCCATCCGCGACGGCAAGGTGGAACGCGGCGTCATCATCTGCGGTTCGGGCATCGGCATTTCCATCGCCGCCAACCGCTTTGCCGAGGTGCGGGCGGCGCTCTGCCATGACGGGCTGACGGCGCGGCTCTCCCGCCAGCACAATGATGCCAACGTGCTGGCCCTGGGGGCGCGTGTCATCGGCGTGGACACGGCGAAGGACTGCCTGCGGAATTTTCTGGCGACACCGTTCGAGGGCGGGCGGCACGAACGCCGCGTCACCAAGTTGACCGAGCTGGGCGCCAAGGCGCACGGCTGATTGTGGGATCAGAAGGAACAGGCTATCCATGACAGTGACCGAGGCCAGCGCGGAGCACCAGGCCAGTACGGATTTCTTTTATCGGGACCTCGCGCGTGAGGATGCGGAACTGCTGGCCGCTCTCAACGGGGAGTTGCATCGCCAGCAGGACGAGATCGAGCTGATCGCCTCGGAAAACCTGGTGAGCCGGGCCGTGATGCAGGCCCAGGGCTCGGTATTGACCAACAAATATGCGGAAGGCTATCCCGGCCGGCGCTATTACGGCGGCTGCCAATATGTGGACGTGGCCGAGAGCCTGGCCATCGCGCGTGCCAAGACGCTGTTCAACTGTACTTTCGCCAATGTACAGCCGCATTCGGGGGCCCAGGCCAACGGCGCGGTGCTGCTGGCCCTCCTGCAGCCGGGGGATACCGTTCTGGGCATGTCGCTGGCCGCCGGCGGGCACCTGACGCATGGCGCCGCCCCCGCCCTCAGCGGCAAATGGTTCAACGCCGTGCAATATGGCGTGGACCGCGACACCCAGACCACCGATTTCGACGAGGTGGCGCGCCTGGCGCGCGAGCATAAGCCGAAGCTCATCATCGCCGGCGGTTCGGCCTATCCGCGCATCATCGACTTCAAGCGCTTCCGCGAGATCGCCGACGAGGTGGGCGCCTATCTGATGGTGGACATGGCGCATTTCGCCGGGCTGGTCGCCGCCGGCCTGCATCCGAGCCCGCTGCCCCATGCCCATGTGGTCACCACCACCACGCACAAGACGCTGCGCGGCCCGCGCGGCGGCATGATCCTCAGCAATGACGAGGAGATCGGGGCGAAGATCAACAAGGCCGTCTTCCCCGGCCTGCAGGGCGGGCCGCTGATGCACGTCATCGCCGCCAAGGCGGTGGCCTTCGGCGAGGCGCTGCGGCCCGAGTTCAAGACCTATGCCGCCCGGGTCATGGAGAACGCTAAGGTGCTGGGGGCCTCCCTGGTCTCCGCCGGCCTCGATCTGGTGACCGGCGGCACGGATACCCACGTCATGCTGGTGGACCTGCGCCCCAAGGGGGTGACCGGCAAGGCGGCGGAGGAAAGCCTGGGGCGCGCCAACATCACCTGCAACAAGAACGGCATCCCGTTCGACCCGGCCAAGCCCACCATCACCTCCGGCATCCGCCTCGGCACGCCGGCGGCGACGACCAGGGGCTTCGGCGCGGCGGAATTCCGCGAGGTCGGCGACATGATCTCGCAAGTGCTGGACGGCCTGGCCGCCAATGGTGATGGCAACGGCCGGGTAGAGGAAGCGGTGAAGGCGCGGGTGGTTGCCCTGTGCCGGCGCTTCCCGATTTATGACAAGTGGGGAGTTTGAGCCGCTGGCGGCTTGAAGGGGGGATGAAGGATCATGCGCTGTCCGTTTTGCGGTAACGACGATACCCAGGTGAAGGATTCCCGGCCGACGGAGGACAATGCCTCCATCCGCCGCCGCCGCCATTGCGTGGGCTGCGGGGCGCGCTTCACCACCTTCGAGCGCGTGCAGCTGCGTGAGCTCACGGTGGTCAAGAAGAACGGCCGCCGCGAACCCTTCGACCGCGACAAGATGGCCCGCTCGGTGGATATCGCCCTGCGCAAGCGGGCGGTGGACCCCGAGCGCGTGGAGCGCATGCTCAACGGCATCGTGCGCCGCCTGGAAAGCTCGGGCGAGAGCGACGTGAATGTGGACATGATCGGCAGCATGGTCATGGAGGCGCTCAGGAGCCTCGACCCCGTGGCCTATGTGCGCTTCGCCTCCGTCTACCGCAACTTCCGCGAGGCCAAGGATTTCGAGGAATTCGTCGGCCAGCTCGGCGACGTGGTGAATGACTGATCCTCGGACCGATGATGCTGATCCGTCCGCCGCATGAAAAATCGTCAACCCCGCCTTCGAGCGGGGGTCTGGCGCGCTCAAGGAGCGCGCGTGCGGCCACTGGC
>Ga0182744_1004550_pt1 | contig 10336 bp, 3 predicted proteins | sample eDN3rd30CKraftMG_FD_128525 | JGI IMG/M metagenome (GOLD analysis project Ga0182744, IMG submission 128525) | Enriched Miracle-Growth compost microbial communities from Emeryville, California, USA - eDNA 3rd pass 30_C Kraft MG (version 2) (version 2) ... | reverse complement strand
CGGCGGCGACGCTCAGCTCGTCGAGCCGCCAGCGCTGCGGCCCGTCGACGCGCATGCCGACGCCGCCGGTGGCGAACGTCCCGTCGGTGAGCTGTGTCTCGGCGACGCCGTCCAGCGTGATGTCGAGCCTGTCGCCCACGAAGGAGATCGCGATGTCGTGGTAGCCGTCCTGGTTCCAGCTCGGCCGGTGGGACTGTCCCAGCCGCAGCTGGCTGAAGCTGCCGTTCACCTGCTTCCAGACGTCGACGACGCCGTTGATGCGCACGTCGACCAGGTAGCCGTTGCGGGGGTCGGGGGAGCGCACCATGAAGCCCGCGGTCCCTGCCTCGATGGCGAAGCGGGCCGAGGCTGTGTAGTCGGTCCAGTCGCCACCCTCGCGCAGCAGCGTGACGCCGGGTGCCTTGGTGGCGTCCGCGACGACCTCGCCGTCGACGATCCGCACGGGGGCATCGATGAGGCGCCCGAGATCGATCTGCTGACCTCCCTCGACGTCGAGGGACGCGGCCTCGTAGGCGGTCTTGACGCGCATGTCGGGGTGGGGTTGGTAGGTCTTGTCGCCGACCTGGCCGCCGTTGACGATGAGGCCTCCGGCGGCGCCGGAGGGGAACTGGGCGTCGTTGTCGAGGCGGACCTTGAGGCCGAGCTGCTGGGCCTTGTGCAGGACGTTGTCGACGCGGTCGAACCAGGCCTGGGAGAAGAAGGGTTCGGCGTCCATGCGGAAGATGACGACCTCGGTGAAGCCGGCGTCGTGCATGTCTTGGAGGGTCTGGTCGGTCTGGGCCTTGGTCTGGGTGCGGTTCCAGAACCAGAGCACGGAGGGTTTTTGGGTGGTGGGGTTGGCGAAGGCGTCGATGTCGAAGCCGGGGATCTGCAGGGTGGGGTCCGCGGCGAGGCGTGACAGCGCGGGCGAGGTCGGCGCCGAGGGCGCTGGGCTCGCTGCTGCTGCGGAGGCGGGGGCCGCCAGCACGGCGGCGAGCAGGAGACCCAGCCCGGCACGCACGAGAGCGCGGGCGGGCGTGCCGTCGGCTGGGGTGCCGTCGGGCAGGGTGCGAGAGGTGGGTCGCCGGCTGCGGAACATCGTCGGTCCGTTTCTTCCGGGGGTTCGGGTTCGGTGCGGGGACCGCGGCGGGGCGTCGTCGCCGTCGTCCGCGGGTGGCCGTCAGGCGAGAGGTCGTCAGACGACGACGAGAGGCAGGCCGAGCAGGTCGGCGGCCGCGCGAAGGTCCTCGACGCGGTGGCCCGTGCCGAGAGCCCAGTGGTGGGCGATGCCGGTGGCGGACCACTCGTCGGTCCACTCGCCGGGGTCGCGCCCGAAGTCGACCCGCGACGTCGTGTTGCCGATCTGCAGCAGCGGGCCAGGGACGGTCGTGCCCTCGGACGCCACGATGCTGAAGGAGCCGTCGCGGTCCTGCGCGATGCCGCAGAGCGTCACGGGGCCGTGAGCGACGTCGAACTCGACCGAGACGCCCCAGCCGCGCTTGCCGTGATAGGTCCCGAGCCCCCGCAGGAGCGGGCGGCGCGCGCTGATCGCGAGGTGTGCGGGGCCGTCGTGCCCCATCTCCACCACGCCGTCGTGGAAGTTGAGGGCCTGCAGCTCGGTGAACGAACCGCCCGCACCGATGCGGTCCATGATCAGCATGGCCAGCGAGGTGCGCAGCTCGTACTCGCCGACGGTGGGGATCCCCCTGGCCGTCAGCAGGGAAGCGCCCAGGATGAGCCCGGCTCCCACGCGCTCGTGGGTCTCGCCGTCCAGACCGCGGTGGTAGTAGGCGAGGGAGTCGAGGGCGAAGTCCTCGACCAGGCGGTCGAGCGCGACGGAGACGCGGGCGCCCCAGCGGAAGTCCTCGTCGACCACCGAGGCGTCGAGGGTGAACACCTCGCGGGCGAGGGCTGTGCGGGCGTCCGTCTCGCCCTCGGTGACCTTCTCGACGCGCACGCGCAGGTCGTCGATCTCGAGGATCTCGACGTGGCCGCCGAGCTGCGCCGAGACAAGGGTCGGGTCGCTGGAGACGTCCATCATGCCGGGGTACAGGTGCCCCATGAGGCCGTGCCGCCCGTGGCGCAGGGCCGCCCGCACGCCCGCCGCTCGCACCCAGCGCTCGATCTTGCCCCAGGCGCGCTCGTCCTCGACGTACCCGGACACCGAGCGGAACTCGATCCCGCAACGGCGGAAGGCGTTCGCCATCTCCGGCAGCGGGCACGCGCCGCAGTAGGCGAGCCAGGCGCCGGTGTCGAAGGTCGCGTGGTCCATCGCCTCGGTGGGCTGGAGGTTGAGCAGCAGGACGGGAGCGCCGGAGCGCTGCGCCACGGGGACGAGCATCGAGGCCGTCATGTAGGTCGTCAGAAACCCGACGATGAGGTCGCAGTCGGCGAGCCGCAGCGCCTCCGCGGCGGCGGCGCCCTCCTGCGCGTCCGAGACGAAACCGACGTCGACGACCTCGCAGTCGAGAGCCGAGAGCCGCTCGCTGACGCGGCGCGACGAGCGCTGCAGCTGCGGCAGCAGCTCGGGGAACTGTGGCCAGTAGGCGCCCAGGCCGCCAGCCACCAGACCGATGCGTGGACGCCGAGGAGCGATGCGCGTCAGTGCGCCCGCGCCGTCCGCAGCGGGGGGCCTGGCGGCCTCGTTCCTCAGGGCGTTCGTGGAGCCGGTCACGGCTCCCTCCTCTCCTCGTTGAAAGGTTTCAGCGACGAGACTAGGCGACAATCTCCGCCGTCGTCAAGGCTCGCTCCCCATGGTGCCAGCACAGCGTCGGCCAGGTGCGCGATGTGAGCGTGCCCACGACGAGTGTCCCACCGTGCTGGTCTGCGGGTATATGGAGTACGCTGCACATTGCAGCGTTTCACCGGGCGCCTCGTTCGCGCCGTCCATCGGGAGGTACGGCGTGACGGAGCAGGCTCGTAGGCACCACGCGTCCGTCAAGGACGTCGCAGCCGCTGCCGACGTGTCCCTCGGGACCGTCTCGAACGTCCTCAACCGGCCCGAGCGGGTCAGCGCGTCGACGCGCGAGCGCGTCGAGCGGGCGATGCTCGACCTCGGTTTCGTGCGCAACGAGTCCGCCCGGACGCTGCGCTCCGGCCGGAGCCGGACGCTCGCCTACGTCATGCTGGACGCCGGCAACCCCTTCTTCATGGACGTCGCCCACGGCATCGAGGGCGTGGCCGAGAACGCGGACCTCTCGCTCTTCCTGTGCAACAGCGACAACCGGGCCGAGCGGGAGGCGGCGCACCTGCGTCACCTCCAGCAGCACCGCGCGCAAGGGGTGCTCATCACCCCCGTCGACGCCGATCTCCCGGCTCTTGCCGACGTCGTCGCGCAGGGCACTCCGCTGGTGGTGATCGACCGTACCCGTCGTGACGGCAACTTCTGCACCGTCGCCGTGGACGACGTGCTCGGGGGCAGGCTCGCCGTCGAGCACCTCGTCGCGCAGGGCCACACCCGCATCGCGTTCGCGGGCGGACCGCTCACGCTGGGCCAGGTCCAGGACCGGCGCGCCGGCGCCCGGCTCGCCGCCCAGGAGGCCGGGCTGCACGAGGGGGACCTCGTCGAGATCACCTGCGACGCGCTCACCGTCGCAGGGGGGCGCGACGTGGGCGCCCAGCTCGCCGCGATGCCGGCGCGGGAGCGACCCACCGCGGTCTTCTGCGCCAACGACCTGATCGCACTCGGTCTCCTGCAGCAGGCGATCGGGCGTGGCTGGGGCGTGCCGGACGACCTCGCGATCATCGGCTTCGACGACATCGACTTCGCGGCCGCCGCGGCCGTGCCGCTCACCTCGGTCCGTCAGCCGCGCGAGGAGCTCGGGCGCACCGCGGCCGAGCTGGTGCTCGACGAGGCGAGGAACCCCGAGCACGAGCACCAGCAGGTGCTGTTCACGCCCACCGTCGTCGCCCGGGCGTCCACGGCGCGCTGACCCCTGCCCTCGCTCCGCCCGGCCGCGCGCGGGCGCTCGTCCCCCGCGCGCGGCCGGGCCGGCTCAGCGTGCGACCCGCAGGCGTGCGGTGCCGCTCTTCTTCGCGGCCGTCGCCGATCCGAGGAACCGGGCCTTGACCCGGTATGTGCCAGCGTGCTTGAGCCGAGGTGCGCGGAGCGTGGCCCTGCCTCGGCCGTCGGTGCGCACCGTATTCGTGAAGACGGTGCGACCGCCGCGGTGGACCGTGACCTTCACCTTGCCGACCGCCGAACCCTTCGAGGTGACCTTCACGCTCACCGCGGCTCGTGCGGTCGTGGTGGTGCGGTGTGTCGTGACCCGGACCGCGCTCGAGGCCTTCGTGACCGTGAGCGAGACCCGGGTGGAGGACGGGTCGACGCTCTCCGAGCCCGGGTAGCTCACGCCGATGGTGTGCTTGCCCGGGGCGAGGTCCTTCGGCAGCCGCAGGGACGCCTGGCCGCGCGCGAGGACCGCGACGGCCAGGACGGTCGCGCCCTCGCGCACGACCACGCCACCCGTGGCGACCTGCCCGTCCCGGGCCACCACCCGCACCGCGATCGTGGCTGCGGTGCCCGAACGGGTCTTCGCAGAGCTCGGCGTCGCCACCGTGGTGCTGCCCGAGGCGGCAGGGACGACGAATCGCTGCGGCACGGAGACGTTGCCCGCCACGTCCTGGGCCCGGAAGGAGAGGGTCTGCGCGGACCTGCCCACGTAGAGCGGGCTGCGATAGCGCAGCCACGGACCGTCACCCGTGCGGTACTCGGTGCGCGCGACGCCGGAGGTGGCGTCCGAGGCCGTGAAGCTGACGGTCCGCCCCGCCTGGTCGAGGTGGGCGACGACACGGGGAGCGACCGTGTCGACGTCGGCGTGCGCGGTCACGACGGGGGAGACGTTCTGCGCCGGGTCCACGCTGCGAGCCTCGACCGTGTGCCGGCCGTCACCGAGCTCGACCGGATCGACGAAGGGCTGCCACGGACCGCCGTCGACACGCTGCTCGACGAACGGCGCGTCCGTGCCGTCGTCGCTCGCGCCGGCGCTCGCGCTGACGGGCTGCGTGTACCAGCCTGACGAGGACGGGACGGGCGGCGAGAACGAGAGGGTCGTGGTCGGGGCTGTGGTGTCCGGGGTGGTCGCGGCGGGTCTCGTCCGTACGGCGAGGCTGGCGGAGGTCGCCCTGCCGTCGAGGTAGGCGGTGGCGACGGTGAAGTCGTCGACCCGGTCCGGGGGTGTCTGCGCCACCACGCCGATGCTCGCGACGGCGGACTCGCCGGCTGCGAGCGGGCCCAGGTCGACGTCCGTGCTCGTGTACGGCGCGGCGAGGGTCCAGCCAGCAGGGAGCGTGAAGCTGACCCGTGCGTGCTCGACCGCGTAGGCGGCGGTCACCTTCGAGGTGAGGTGGATCGTCGTCCCTCGTCCGACCGAGCCCGGTGCCAGGTACTCGATGGTGCCGGGGCGCGGGTACGTGCCGAGCGCGGCCGGGTCGATCGCCGCTCCCATCGCGGCGTACCCCAGCGGCCCGGGGTGCAGCTGGTCACCCTTCTGGAACCCCGGGCGCATGGCGGTCGGGTCGTCGGGATCGGCGACCGCGGCATCGAAGTCCACGACAGCGTCGAACACGTCGGTGCCGCGGATCCAGGCATTGACCGCCTGCCGGGTCGCCTCCCTGTCGCTGCTCATGTTCTTGTAGGGGGTCAGCGTCGCGGCGAGGGGGTGGATGCCGTGCTGGCGGGCTTGCTGGGCCATCGTGGTGAGGGCGTCGATGAGCGTCTGGGGCGCCGGCGAGTCCTGCAGGATGTCGTTGATGCCCTCGAGGATGATCACGCTGCGCACTCCTGCACGGTTCAGCACGTCTTCGGCGAACCGGGCTGTGCCGCCACGGCCGGCCGACCCGTTGCTCTTGAGCATCTTGTTCCCTGCGATCCCTGCGTTGACGACGCCGAGCCGGTCTTGCGGCGGTAGCGCGGCGAGCCGGTGCGCGAGGTGGTCGGACCACCGGGCGTCGGCGTGGGCCTGCGCGTCCGCGGTGACACCGTCCCCGTCGGTGATCGAGTCGCCGAACACGACGACTGCGCCGGCGGGGGGAGCGTCACCCACCGCCGGTCGGACATCGATGCCGCTCACCACGAACAGGGGGATGTCCACCAGCGTGGCCGTCGGCGGGGCGTCCTGCTCGCTCACGTCGGCGCCCCGCCAGATCTGCGTGTTGCGGGCCGCGTTCAGCCGGTGGAAGTTCAGGCTGGACGGCCCAGGGAAGTACATGGACATCTGGAGGTCCGAGCCTGGCGCCACGTCCAGAGCGACGGGGTCGCTCGTCAGGTACGCGCCCGCAGGGATCGTCACCGCGGTGTCGCCGCCGTTGAAGGTGACCTGTGTCCGGGTGCCAGGCAAGGAGGCTGCGGCATCGTCCGGGCTCGGTAGCGAGAGGTTGGTGCTGGCGATGGTCAGCGCACCCGCCCCCAGGACGTTCGACATGACCAGCCGGACGGTTCCGCCGCCGATGGTCGTGTGGACGACCTGCCGGATCGTGCAGGGGTTGCAGTCCGCCGCGTCGGTCGTCGACTGGGGTGCGGCACCCCAGGTGGCGACCCACGGCGCGGGCGCCGGCGCGGGCTCGGCACCGGCTGGGGCGGTCCCCAGACCGAGGGCGGCGAGCAGTGCGGCGGCCGCGGCGGCCGCCGTGAGTGCGCGAGCGCGCACCGAATGGATTGCAGAGACCACGTTGTCTCCTCGTGTGTGCGGACAGATGGACGGAGCACAGAGCCGTTCGATCCGATAGAACGTTTCAATAGGCTAGCACGCGCACCGATCCAGCCTTCAAGGTCGTTGGAGCGGGCGGCCTCCTCCCGGAGGGGCCTGGTGAGTCGATCCCGGCACCTTTTCAGGCCCCGGAACCTTTGGCTGAGCCTCGACCTCTTGTGCGTGCCGACGGGCGACGTGTATATTCCTCACCGCTGCAGTAAATCGTTTCAATGGTGAAGCCAAGTCAGCAAGCTGGACCGCCGGTGAGCGCCGAATCTCCCACAAGGTCCTCGTGCCACCCCGCGTCGCGAGCTCCGACCGCCACCCGGCGGCAGCTCGGTGTGAACCCGCACCGACCGTGACGCGAAGCCGCTCGGTGCGCTGACCGCCGACGAACTCGAAGGAGAGTGATCTGATGCGCCGGATTCTCACGGCAGCGCTGGCGTGCGTCATGCTCGCAGGGCTGTCTGTCTTGCCGCTCAGCAGCGCCACGGCAGTCCCGGCCGCCCCTGCGGCGACCGGTGACGGGGTGGTGATCGGGACCGTGCCCTCCCCGCACGTGACCGACGGCCAGGCGACGCTGCAGGTGCCGATCGACGAGGTCGCCGGTGTCAGCACCAGCGGCACGGTCCACGTCGACGCACCAGCGGGCTTCACGGCCCCCGAGCAGGGCACGCCGTTCTCGGTGGCGGCGCACGGGTCGACCACCGTCTCCGTCACGCTGACCGGTTCGCTCGGCACCGCTCTGATCAGCGGTGTGGGCGAGGTCCACGCGTTCGTCGACGAGAGCACCGAGGTCGAACCGCAGCTCTTCACCGTGACCGCTGGCGATCCCACGGAACCGTGGCGAACCATCAGCAGCACGCCCGCGCAGACCTCCACCGTCCCCGGTACCGCGTTCGCGCAGTCCGGCGACCAGCTGGCCATCAGCGCCGCAGGCACCGACGTCTGGCGCGACACGGCCCACCCCGATGTCACGACGTTCGACGAGTACGGGGCGATCTACCAGCCCAAGGCCTTCTTCGACCACGATGTCGTCCAGGTGCGTGTCGACTCCCAGCAGGCCACCGACAGCTTGTCCAAGGCGGGCATCGCCCTGCGCAACGACGCGACCAAGCCGGGGGAGTCGCCCGGATATCTCGTGCTGAACCTGACGCCGGGCAAGGTGGTCTCGCTGGGGTGGGACTCGAACAACGACGGGTACCTCGACAAGTCGACCAAGACCTCGACCGGTGCCCCGACGGCCCCGCTCTGGCTGCGGCTCAGCCGTGAGGGACTGGTGTTCACCGCCTCGTACTCGGTCGACGGCACCACCTGGACCTCGGCCGGCTCGGCGACCGTGAGCAGCGCCGCGACCGCTCAGGACGTCGCCGTCTTCGACTGCGCCCACAGCACGTCGCAGAGCCTCGCCGTCTTCAGCGGCTTCGGCATCACCGGCCCCCAGCAGACCGCGCCCGCCGCGCCCGCCGCGCCGACGACGTCGGTCGCCGGCACGCAGGTCACGGTGCAGTGGGTCAAGCCCGCCGACGGTGGCTCGTCGATCACCGGATACACGGCCAGGCTCACCTCGGACACGCAGACCACGCTCAGCGCGCAGGCTGGACCCGACCAGACGAGCGCCACCTTCACCAACGTCCCCGCGGGCACCTGGACCGCCTCGGTCGTCGCGACCAACTCGATCGGGTCGTCCGGCGCCTCCCCCGCCTCCGCCCCTGTCACCGTCACCGGCGGCACGGAGCCGAGCGATCTCTCGTTCGAGTCGCCGAGCGGGCAGGACCTGGACGGGACGTTCGACATCCGGCTCACGGCTCCCGCAGGCACGACCTCGATCGCCCTGTCGATGGACGGGACGGCGTTCTCTGAGCTCACGAGCTCGTACGCGCAGAACACCGGGCTGGCGCAAGAGTGGCGCACGGTGACGGACGCGGCGTGGTTCACGCCGGGGCCGCACACCCTGACCGCCACGGCGACCACGCCGGGCGGCACGGTGGTGACGACCAAGTCCGTCGTCACCCACCGCCCGGAGGCCGCACCGGGGGTCACGGTCCTGGACGGCGGATGGCAGTTCGCGCGGGAGCAGGACCTTCCCGCGGGTGCGCTCGCGGGTGCGGCGCCTCCGGCCGTGCAGCCCGGGTTCGACCAGTCGTCGACGACCAACATCCTCGTCCCCTCCTCCTTCGGTGCGGTCCGCTCGGCGTGGAACAACAACGACGGCATCCGCGCGGTGTACCGCCGGACCGTCGACGTGCCGGCCCTCGCGCCCGGCCAGCACGAGACGTTCGTCCTCGACTCCTGCTACTACACGTGCCGCGTGTACGTGAACGGCGTCGACCAGGGGACCTCGGCTCCCGACAACGCCTACCTCCCGGCTCGCTTCGACGTGACGTCTGCGCTGCACACCGGTGAGAACACGATCGCCGTGGTCCTCGACAACCGCAGGAACCTGGAGACCAACACCAACTCGCTCCTGTACTGGAACTGGGGCGGGATCCTGGCGAGCGTGAGCCTCCAGCGCACCGACCCGGTGGCACTGACGGGCGCGACCGCGAGCGGAGCGGCGGACGGCACGCTGACCGTCTACCCCCAGGGCAGCAACACCACCGGGAGCCCGGTGAACGTGAGCACCACCGTGACCGTCACCGGTCAGGGCGTCGACCTCACCGTGACACGACAGACGACGCTGCCCGCGGGCTCGACCTCCGTGGTCGGCACCCCGATCGAGATCCCGGTCGCCGACCCGGCCCTGTGGGACACCGAGCACCCGAACCTGTACCAGGTCCAGGTGCAGTCCTCCTACGGCGCGGCCACGACCAGCACCGGCTTCCGCACGATCAAGGTCGTGGGAGCCGACATGTACCTCAACGGCGAGGTCGTCGAGGACCTGCAAGGATTCAACCGGCACGCCGACTACCCCGGCCTGGGTCGGACGCAGCCCGACGGGCTCGCCTTCGGCGAGCTCCAGACGATGCGTGAGAAGGGCTTCACCATCTTCCGGCCCGCCCACTACCCCACGACACCCGGCGAGCTCGATGCCGCCGACCGGCTCGGGATCCTCGTGATCGAGGAGGTCAACGTCGTCCAGCGCAACGCTGAGCAGCTCGGGAGCGAGGCGATCGTCAACTTCGGCAAGACGATGCTGACCCGCATGATCGACCGCGACCGCGGGCACCCCAGCATCTTCGCCTGGTCCGTCGGGAACGAGAACCACACGAGGACCGCCGAGGGCGCGCAGTACGTCCAGACGGTGATCGCCCACGGCAGGTCGCTCGACGCGAGCCGGCTCTACACCCACGCCAGCGACCAGCACGAGCAAGACCTGGCGTACGGCTACGACGACTTCGTCGCCGTCAACAACTACGACGGCTGGTACTACAACACCATGGACGACATCGCGAAGACGCTCGACGCGATCAGCGCGGTCGCCGGCCCCAAGCCGCTGCTCCTGAGCGAGTACGGCGCCGAGGCGCAGAAGGGCATCACGCGGTACGGCAACGGTCGTGGCAGCGAGTACTACCAGGCCCTGCTGATCGACGAGCACAACCGGTTGCTCGACAAGCGGCCCCACTTCATCGGGAAGATGTACTGGACCTCGAGCGAGTTCCTCGTGAACCCGGGCGGTCAGGAGCCGCAGTACGTCCCCCAGATGCACATGAAGGGTCTGCAGACCT
>Ga0182744_1004549_pt1 | contig 10338 bp, 6 predicted proteins | sample eDN3rd30CKraftMG_FD_128525 | JGI IMG/M metagenome (GOLD analysis project Ga0182744, IMG submission 128525) | Enriched Miracle-Growth compost microbial communities from Emeryville, California, USA - eDNA 3rd pass 30_C Kraft MG (version 2) (version 2) ... | reverse complement strand
GTGGCAATAATCCTCTAGTAAAAATAAAATCATTTCACCTACTGTACAACTTAGAATATGTGAATCAAAAATATCTTCTGCAATATTTTTGATTGCAAACATGTGCTCAAATTCAAATTTCCCCTCTAGTTGGAATAATACAAGCCTAACACTTGGAGTAAATAAGTGTATATTAAAAAGCTTTTGATAATGTTCTAGGTCCTTATTTTCGTAATGATTAATAATAAACTCTTTTAGCAGCTGTTCTTTAGCGTAGGGCAAAACACTTTCAAGTGTCCCTTTCATCTTTTGGATAAACTGTTCCCGTGTTTGTTGTTGTTTATAATCCTCACAAATCTCAGAAATGGCATCCATAATCGTATTCTCGTTACAAGGTTTTAATAAATAATGCTTTACTCCATATTGCATTGCCTGTTTTGCGTAATCAAATTCACTAAAGCCAGATAACAAAACAAAGCGAATCTCAGGAAAAACACTATGAACCTTTGCGACCAGCTCAAGACCATTCATTCCTGGCATTTTGATATCACTAATAACGATATCTGGTTTTACTTGTTCAATCATATTGAAGGCTTCTATCCCATTTCTCGCTGTTCCTATTAAATGGGTCCCGATCGATTCCCAATTAATGACCTTTGCCATTCCTTCGGTAATGATTCTCTCATCATCTACTAACAATACCTTATACATAGTTCTCCCCCCTATCAAAAGGTAAAACAATGATTACTTTCGTCCCTTTATTGGGTTCGCTTTCAATTTTAACTCCATAACTTTCCCCATAGGATAGTTTAATTCTCTCATCTATGTTCGATAAGCCGACCCCTTGTCCTCTAGTTTTCACTTCACTTTTTTTTAACTTTTCAATAAAGGCAGATTCCATACCAGGTCCATCATCTTCTACAATAAGCTTAATACTATCTTTATTTACAATGGAATAAACACTAATCTTACATGGGTCTATTTTAGGTTCCAGGGCATAATGTATGGCATTTTCAACAAGTGGCTGTAAAGTCAACTTTGGAATATAGAATCCAACTATATCTGAATCAACATGTAAATGAAAATCCAATCGTTCTTCAAAACGGTACTTCTGTATCACCACATAATTTTTTACTATATTAAGCTCGTCCTCAATCGTTATTAGTGGCTGCTTTAAACTAATAGAATTACGAAGCAAAAACCCAAGCGATTCTACCATTTTGGAAATTTGAACTTGTCCGTTGCCTTTTGCCAGCCAATTGATAGATTCTAATGTATTGTATAAAAAATGCGGATTGATTTGAGCCTGAAGTGCTTTAAACTCTGTCTCTTTAATTGTAAGCTGCTTTGAATAGTTTTCATGGATCAGTTCATCAATTTGCTGAATCATGGTCTGGAAGTTCTGCTGAAGTTTACCAACCTCGTCATCCTGCATAATCGATGTATCAAGTGCTTTCTTCTTAGCTTCCTGAAAATCACCAACTTTTACATACTGCATGCCAGCTACAAGATTTTCCAAAGGCATGGTAATGTTCCTAGCGAAACGGATACCTAATATCGTTACACCTACAAACATCAGGATAAATATGATAATTAAGAATGTCTTAACTTTATTGATATTTTCAAAGATTTGATTAAAGGGAATAACATTTAAATAACCCCAATCAAAATAGTTGGATTTAATATGAACCAGAAAATAGTTTTTATTACCTATTTTCTCGATTTGATAGCCTGATTTTATCGTACGCGATTCAAGTGAAATTGCAGCTTCTGTAAAAGTTGGATTTGTTTCCTTCGGAAAAATGAGACTATTCTTACTAACAATTAAAAACTCACCATCCATTTTTCTGGATCCATCTAGTAAATTCCCTACAATTTTATCCATATTAAGATTGATGATGATTGTACCTAAATGGTCAAAACTTAAGTTCTTAATTTGTCTTATTTCTCTAGCTGTAGCAAATATAAAATCATTTTCTTCAGGATTTAACCATACGTTGCTGCCATTAGCACTTTTTGCCATCTTGGTAATATCCGTTTTTTGCTGTTGAGTCAGTTTAGTAGTCTTAGGTCCTACAACGTACTCTTCTCCAGTTGTATCAACAATACTAATTGATTGGATGTATTCTTCTTTGTTAGCATAGCTTAGTAATTTATCCAACATGTTTGTACTTAGACGAAATTTATCATATTCTGTCGTTTCTTCTCCTTTTGCAGATAAATATTGCTGAATTTGCGGATCTGTCAAAATATTATAAGATAAATCCTCCAAATTCTTCAATTCACTCTCAATACTATTAGAGGATGTGCTTAATACCTGTGAGGATTTACTATATATCTGCTCATCATAGATATGAAACGCATACTGTAATCCGAAAAATGTAAAGGAAAATGATATAACCATTATCCAAGACACGAGTAGAAAAAGTTTATATTTAATTTGTAAATTGTGGTACTGCTTTTTTAGTCTATGAAGTATATTCTTCATATTAGAAAAAACTCCAATGTGTAAGATTTTAATAGTGTAAGCGCCATCAATGGTTTCAGTAAAAAATAATGCCTTTTTTACTAAACTTTTCCCTTAAATTAATTAAATTTTAACATTTTTTTTATTTCTTTCATAGTGATTTTTGATTAAGCACTCTACTTGAAGCCCCTTTAAACAATTATTAAATATAAGGATGGGTGAAATTAGTCAGTTAATTTGCACTCCAGGCGCTGTATCCCATATCACAGAATCATATAAAAAAGCCCTCGAATTTGAGGGCTTTTACGTTTATTTATGCGGCGGCATCCTGCTGTCTCTTTATCTTTGAAAAAGCAAAAAAGGAAGCCCACATGATAACGAGTGATAAAATACTTGCACTAAACAATGGAATTAATCCAGGAATTGTTGTCATCAACAGATAGACGGCAAACGTTCCAATCACCATCAAAATGGTTGATAACGGATTCATAAGCATGATAAGAAATGCATGTTTAATGATTTGATGAATCCGAAGTTCAAAATGAACAAACGTTGGGAAAACATAAAATAATGTTAAGATATAGCCTAATGCGATCATTAAAGTGGGATAATACAATAGATTAATAAGTCCTGTACTGTTACTTAAAAATTGAATATTAATAAATAAGATATAGCCTGAAATAATGAGAACTAATCCTAAAAGATTACTTTTAAAAAATTCGCTTTTATAAGATTCCCAGAATGTCTTCGTGATTGGAATTTCATCTTTATCCATAAGTGTTTTCCTTATAATCACAAACATAGCAGTTGTTGCTGGAAATATACCAAAAATGATTAACCCAGAAAGCGTTAATGCAATCCATAAAATATTGATATAGGCTAATTTCATGAGCCAATCACACACCTTGTAAAATCCACCTATGGCTCCATTCATCTGCATCGCTGCTCCCCCCTATGAATATACTAAAGTATTGATCAGTCTTTTAAAATTGCTTGATGTACAGTTAAATTTGAATAAGATGCTTTCATAGGGGCCATTTGCCGTACGCCGATTTTCCCTCCACCATAGATTTGGCCAAAGCTGACTCCATCATCTTCCCATTCCAATATTGTTAAGTCATTGATTGAGAACTGAACAACTCCCTCATATTTCACGAGCTTCATATAATAAGGCGGGATGGAATCTTCAACCGGCGGCAAAGGGTCTGCACCAGCTGCAACGAGGTGAAACCCATAACTTTTCCTTAAATTACACGTTCGAAAAGCCCGTTCATCCGGATGCTTATGTCTAAAATAGGATAAATGCAGAGCATTAATAGCACCTGAATGATACTCAGGGTATTTACCGTTCCGAACAGGCAAATGAGAGGAAAAAAGATCCTCTCCATTTCTCCCAGCAGCTGCAAAAAAGATCATACAAAGTCCTGGTTCCCTTACAGGGAAAAACTCCCACTCTATGATAATCTTATCTGGGAAATGAATTGGACACCAAAATACCCAATGGGCATCGTCCCCATAAATATCGGGATCTAATTCATTTTCTAACGTTAAGCGATGATTCTCGAAGCTGAGTTTAGCCGATCCTTCTAGTTTCCATTCCTCAATTTCCTTTAGGGTTGAAAGAGGATTTCTATAAAGACATTCACCTTTTTCAAACTGTCTATATAACATATTTTCTTTTCACCATCTTATCTGAATAATAGTTAATAAATAATATAATTAGTAACTAATTTTCCAGCAACCATACTTTTTTGCAAACACTTATGCCAGTATCTTGAAGAAATAATGATGGTTAAAGCCTAACCATCATTTTCTACTTTTATTTGATTGTCAATTTGATTCAGTTTACGATATTGGCTTGGCGGCACACCCATTTGTTTTTTAAAGATCCGGTTAAAATAACTATGTCGATATCCTACACTTTCAGCTATGTCGTTTATCTTCATATCTGATTTGATTAGAAGCTCCTTTGCTTTTTCAATTCTTAATTGTGTTAAATAATCAATAAAATTGATTCCCACCATTTGTTTAAATGCCTTGCTTAATGAATAGGGGTTTGTACCAACTTCGTCAGCACAACTTTCCAAGGAAATGTCTTGTGCATAACTTTCCTGAATTTTGGTGACAACCTTTTCAATTACCCGCTTTAATTCAATATTCATCCGGCCTTCTAACTTCTGAATAAATGGTCCTACGACATCTTGAGTAAACCATTTAATGATTCTCTCTGTATCACGAATATGAGAGAGTTCCTCATACATATTCTTTCCTTCAAACAACTCATGTGGATGGATCCCAGAATGGAGTATTTCATGCTGGATACTGCTATATAGTTGCATAATCCCTTGATGAATATTTATTTCGTTTATGCCCTTCTCTGTTAATTCCTGCAAAAATGGTCTGATTAAATTTTCAACCTCTGTGGTATGTCCCATTCTTATCGCTTGGATAATTTCCTTTTCAATCGCAAATGGATAATGGATATGATTCATATTACCTGCATTTTCATACTCTGTGAGATCAATAATCTGATTACTATTTTCAAATATTCTAAAGCGTTTTCCACTTCGAACTTCCTCAAAAATATAAGGTATCCTCTTAATACTATCGGTAGGTTTACTAATCGTAACCGTTACCTGCATATTCAATATTTGATTCACCGTTTGTGTTACTTTATCAGCAAAGGTAATTAATTCTCCCCTAAATGAATGGCGGTTTGGATGAATTACTAGTACTCCCACGGATAAATCCGAAAATTTCAGGATATTAAACTGATCAAACATTTCGTTCGCAAGTTCCTCTACTATATTTGATGCAGTAAATGTAACAAGACCTTCATCATTACTTGAGAAACTGTCCTTTGACTCGCCTAAACCTGTTAATTGAATTTCTAAGGCTGAAAAAGATCTTCCTTCTAACTCCCAGCCGTAATTCTCCATTCTTACCCGTAAATCCTCTTCCGTATTATGATACAAATAACCTTGTATTAACTGGAGTATAAAACTGCTTTTGATTTGTGAAATCTGCTCAACCAGACGAGATTGAAGCACATCACTTTTTTGAGTTAAATTTTGTATTTGCTGCTCGATAATGGTAAAAACATCCCGGCCTTTTCGTCTCCATAACCCTTCTTCTTCATGTCCTAAGCTCTTTAGTAGTTTATTAATCGGTGAATAAATCCGGTTTGACGTAAACCAAGATAAAATAAACGCAAGAATAAGTGCTGAAATACTAAGAATTAGTATTAATCTTGAAACGAGTACTAATGGTGCCGTAATCGAAGACATTGGAGCAGCAGAAACATATGTCCAATCTGAATCTATCCTTTTGAAAGTACCATAGGAGATTGAATACATTTTTTTATTATGCCTGATTTGAAAAGAACCTTCAGGATGTTTTTGGGTCTGAATTTCTGTTTTTAATCTATTTATAAAAGAGGCATCTTTTGTACTGTTTGATGAGAGTAAAATTTCCTTTTCTCCATCTAAAATAAATGTGGCCCCCATATCATAAGGGGTTAATGTTTTTAAAAGCTGCAATGCTTTATTTTGGTCAATCCTTACAATGATTGATCCGAATGGATCTTTACTCGTTGCAGGAATACTATGCACAAATGCAAGCGTTTTCTTTTTTGCCCCTGCTTCAACGGGGTACTTGTCCCAATATAGTTTTTTACCCTTTTTTAAGCTGTCATGGTAAAACGTTTTCGACTTTTCATCTAATACATTATATTCACTATTAAATAAGATGGGCTTTTCACCTTCAATATATAAATCTACTTTTTTTATAAGATTATGACTTCCTTGTAATACCAACAGTGTTTTAGAAATATCATGGGTTTCCGTAAATTGCTTTACAAAATCAAGATTCCTTAATGATTCGCCAAATCTCGGCTCAAATGCCCAATGAGAGGTTGAGTACTCTAAATATTTGAATTGTTCATCTATGTTCTTTGCTCTCTGCTCAATTTGACTGGTATGTATAACCCTTAATTCATCTTCTACTTTCCCAACAGCAAACCAATAAATACATAGGCCAGTGATCAATCCTGGTATACTGGCAATCAGTAAAATTAAAATAAAGCTATTCCGGTGAAAACTGCCTCTCCATTGAAGTGTTTTTAGTTTATACTTTATATTCTTATAACCCACTAGCACACCTCCAAATTTAAAACATTCCCTTATTACGAATGAAGACAATTATGTCATATATGTATCAAAAAATGAATGCGCTTTACAGGAGAAGTCGGAATTTTCACTAAAAAAGTCGGAATATTATAAATGCAAATAACCATTTGCACTAAATGTTATTATCATCCAATGCAAATGGTTCTCTCTCTTCCGTTTTCATCATCCTTTAACTGAACCTAGAAGCATTCCTTTTGCAAAATGTTTCTGCAGGAAAGGATAAACAATTAATATCGGCAATGTCGCAACCACAACCACGGCTAGCTTTAAGGATTGATCAGGCGGTTCTACAAAGTTCGCACCCGCAGAGGCTGCATCACCCAGCTGTGCCTGTGATAGAATAATTATTTGCTGCAGCAATACTTGTACCGGCCACTTTGCACTGTCGTTAATGTACAACAATGCACTGAAAAAGTCATTCCAAATTGCAACAGCGTAAAACAAAGCAAATGTTGCGAGTACTGGCTTTGAAAGCGGCAGCATAATCCGCCAGAAAATACCAACCTCTGAACAGCCATCAATCTTTGCAGCTTCTTCTAATTCAATCGGTATATTTTGAAAGAATGTTTTGACGATAATTAAGTTGAAAGGATTGATTGCAAGCGGCAGGATTAACGCCCAGTAAGAATCTAATAACCCTAACGACTTTACCACGATATAACCTGGAATCATTCCCCCGCTGAAAAGCATTGAGAATACAATAAGATTCATAAAGAAGCTGCGGCCCATCAATGTTTTTCTTGATAATGGATAGGCCATGGAGAACGTAAAGAATAAGCACACCAATGTCCCTACTACTGTTACACCAATGGAAACCAGAATACTTCGAGTGAAGGTATCGGTTGAAAAGATATATTTGTAGGCATCGAGAGTAAACGTTTCTGGAAAGATAAAGAAACTTCTTCTTGTTAATTCTGCTTCCGTTGCAAATGAGCCTGCAATAATGTAAAGGAAAGGGCAAATCATAATGATCCCAATGAGCCCCATAAGAATAAAATTAAATACATCAAAAACTCTGCCGCCAGGAGTATTGTGCATTTTTGGCATTGCCATTCTGGCCACCTCCTAATTCATCATACGACTTTAAAAAATTCCGTCCTGACCCATTTTCTTAGCCAATTTATTGGCCCCTAAAACGAGAACTACCCCTACTATTCCTTTAAATAAACCTACTGCGGTACTATAACTATAAGCACCTTGAGTTATCCCGACAAAGTAAACATACGTGTCAAAAACATCTGCAACACTACGATTGAGGGAGTTACTCATTAAGAATATTTGCTGAAATCCTGTATCGAGAAAGTTTCCTAAACGCAGGATTAACAAAACTACAATCGTGCTTCTAACAGCTGGAAGTGTGACGTGCCACATACGTCTCATTCTTCCTGCACCGTCAACAATGGCCGCTTCATATTGCTCTTTATCGACAGAGGCTAGTGCAGCTAAGAAAATAACTGTTCCCCAGCCTGATTCTTTCCAAATGATTTGTCCCATGATAAGCGGACGGAACCACTCCGGCGATGAAAGGAAGTTAATTTCTTTCCCGTAGATAAGGGAGACAATCTCGTTAACTACACCGCCGCTGGTGGTAAAAAAGATATACGTAATACTAGCGATAATAACCCAAGACATGAAATGCGGTACATAAATAAAGGTTTGTACCACGCTTTTGTACGCTTGAAGTCTTAATTCGTTTAGTAGAAGAGCTAAGATAATTGGTGCCGGGAAAAAGAATACTAGATCGAGACAAGCAAGGATAAACGTATTTTCTAGTAATCTAAAAAAGTCTGGGTTCTTGAAGAAGTCGATAAAATTCTCAAAACCTACCCATTTACTTCCGAATATGCCCAAAAATGGTGAGTAGTCCTGAAAGGCAATGACGATCCCCCACATTGGAAGATATTTAAAAATAATAAAATATGCCAAACCTGGAATTAATAACAGGTAGAGCCATTTATCTCTTTTCAAGCGCTGAAATTTGGTGATTTCAGATTTTATTTCCAAATTTGCATTTTTTGCTGCATTATATCCTGAATCGACAGTATCCACACTATGTACTTTGAGGCTGCCCATACATTCACTCCTTTCACATTACTTTACTAGGATTTTTTCTAAAACAGGCAGTGTTCCTACACTGCCCGTTTTACACCCAGCTTTTATTTTTTAGCTTTTTTGTTTAATTCATTGATTTCTTTGATATAATCGTCTCCGCCAGTGCTGCGCCATAATTTGATTGCATCTTTGAAGCCGGCTTCGTCAATTTGTCCAACAATAAACTTCGTACGCGCATCGTTGATAATATTGTCTAACTGCTGACCTTTTTGAGCGTAAACTTCAGAAAGGAATGATTCAGCTGGATTTGGAACAACAATTTTTTCATTTTCTTTCAGGATAACCTGCTCTTTTTCTCTTACAGGTGTCATTTCTGGTTTAATGAATCGATCCTCAGGAATACCCATATGGAATTGGTTCAAATCAGTAAACTCATTGATAAGTGCTTGATCATTGTTTGTAAGAAGAACTAATTTACCATCTTTAACTTCATAATGGCGGCCTTCGATACCGTTGTAAGCTAGTTTTTGTGACTCTTCTTCATTCACTTTGTCTAAGAAAGTAAGTACTTGCTTTAGTTCTTCTTCTGTTTTTACACTTGATTTAGGGATAGCAAGCAAGCCTGAATATCCAGCAGTCGGCAGAGAACGAAGACCCTTTGGTCCTTCGACGGCACCTAAAATATCAATTGGTTCTTTTAGTGTAGGATCTGCTTTTCTCATGTCTTCATCCGCACGGCGCCCGCGGTCAAGTACGTCTACAATAACCCCCGCTTGTCCGTTCAATAATGGGTCTCCCCATTTTTGCGGATCCATGACTGCAAAGTCCTCATTGATTAATTTTTCATCATACAATTTTTTGAAGAATTTTAATGCGTTCATATATTCCTCGCTCATGAAGTCAGGCTCAAGCTTGCCATTCTTTTCACCCCATTTATTAGGAGCACCGAACCAAATCTGCATAATATCCCATGGACCATTATATTTTGAAACAACCATTCCATATGTGTCATCCTTGCCATTACCATCTGGATCATCATGTGTGAATGCCTTTAATACATTATAGAAATCATCAATGGTTTTTGGTGTTTCTAACCCTACATTTTTTAGCCAATCGCTGCGGAATGTTACCCCTAATCTTCCAAGCGGACGGGCACGATAAATACCGTAAGTTTTTCCATCGATTGCACTATTTTGCAATGTAATTTCATTCGCTTTACTTAAATTTGGATAATCTTTAAGATATGGACCGAGCTCCCAGAATGCGCCGTCGCGAACAGCACTAACGAAACTAGGAATCTTCGAAGGGATCATCATGATATCTGGAAGGTCCCCAGATGCTAGTGTGATATTCAACTTATCTTGATAAGCACTGTCTAGTACCCAATTCATGGTTATGTTTGTATTTGTAAACTTTTCCAATTCCTTTAAAACGGGACTGTCATCAGATGGTGGATCTGGTGTATATGCGGTTGTCATAATTCTAATCTCATTTTTTGAGTCTTTTTCATCTTTACCCTTACTGCTAGAAGTTTCGGAATCACTGCATGCAGCTAATGAAAATAATAAAGCGGCAGAAATAGCGGGAATGGCGACTTTTTTACCAAATAACCTTTTCTTCATTCTTTTTTTCATTTTTTTAACCCCCAGTATT
>Ga0182744_1004545_pt1 | contig 10342 bp, 8 predicted proteins | sample eDN3rd30CKraftMG_FD_128525 | JGI IMG/M metagenome (GOLD analysis project Ga0182744, IMG submission 128525) | Enriched Miracle-Growth compost microbial communities from Emeryville, California, USA - eDNA 3rd pass 30_C Kraft MG (version 2) (version 2) ... | reverse complement strand
CGATGCGGCCGAGGTTCGGGGTCAGCGCAGTCTTCTTCCACGGCATCGCGTTGCCGTACATCGGCAGGCCGTCGACGATCTGGCGCGAACTGCGCGCGCCGGCCGGCGCGAACAGGATCACGTCGTACTTGCCGCGCAGCTTCGCGTCCTTCGCCGCGTCCTGCGCGCTGATGTAGGCGTATTTCACGCCGAGCTTGTCGAGCGCCTGGCGCCACCAGCCTTCGGTCTGCGTCGATTGCCAGGTGTGCATGACCGCGATGCGCGGCATCCTGCCGTCGACGCCGAGCGAGGCGGGTTCGAAGCGCGGCGCGTCGATCGCGTCGACGCGCTGCATCGGCACCTCGAGCACGCTCGCGTCCGACACGCGCGCGACATCGACGCCGAAACTGTCGCCGAGCGACCAGCCGGTGTCGTCGTAGGGATGTTTCTGCGGATCGTCGGGCGCCCAGAACTGGCGGTCGAGCAAGGTGTCGGCGATGCGCGAATACGGCTGGTCCATGCGCACGATGAAGCTGCCGGCCGGGAAGTTGCGCGCGACGCGTTTGGGTTGTTCCGGCTCATGCTTGATCGACTTGTCATCGGAAGCGGTCTTCTTCGCTTCGAGCACGGGCACCTGGGCGGTGAACGGCGCGTCGGCGCGGCTGACCTCGACGTGCTGGAGACGCAGCACGCGCAGCAGTTCCGCCTGCGCGCCCTGGTGCGCGTCGTCGGCTGAAAACACGTACGCGGCCGGGCCGTTGGCTTTCGGCTTCTCGATCGAGCGCTTGCCCTTGAGCCAGAAGTTGCGCAGGAACGTCGTGCGGTTCTGCGCGAAATAGTCGAGCGCGGTGAGCAGGCCGGTCTGCTCGTAGTTGTTGTTGTTGCGCTGCGACCAGAGCACCTTGGGCAGCGGCGGGTTCGGGCGATACCAGGTGCGCTCGTACTGGCCCGGCGAAAGGATGCGTTCGACGGTGTCGGCGCCGGCGTTGCCGAAGGTTTCATACAGGCGGCTGATGCCGTTGTGCATCGCCGCCATGAACATCATGTAGCCCGGGCTCCAGGTGTCGAAGCCGCCGTGCGTGAACACGCCGGGCAGGCCGAGTTTGGTCATCTGCTCGACGTTGTTCCAGCCGATCTGCTGCCATTCGTTGACGAGGATCGGGTCGATCCACGCGTTGTACGGCCCATCGCCAACGGTGTTGTCGTAGAGGAACGGCACCGACTCATGCAGGTCGTGCAGCACGAGCGCGTGCCAGCCGAGATAGGTGTCGAGCACGTTGCGGCTGAGGTTGAGCGTGAGCGCCATCGCGTCGCGGTTGTTGTCGTGCGCGACGTAGTGGCCCCAATACAACAAGCGCGGATACTGCTTGCCAGGGTTGGCCTTGTGCCAGCGGTAGAGATCGACCATGCGGTCGCGGCCATCGGCCTCGACCACGGGCGTGATCAGCGTGATGACTTCCGAACGGATCTTCCTGATGTACGGCGCGTCGTCGACGGCAAGGCGATACGCGAGTTCCATGAGCGCGGTCGGCGCGCCGGTCTCGGTCGAGTGCATCGTGCCGGTGATGTAATAGACCGGCGTCGTCTGCGCGATCAGCGCTTCCGCTTTCGCGTCATCGAGGCCGAGCGTGCGCGGATCGGCGAGCTGGGCGAGGCGTGCGCGGTTCGCGTCGAGATCGTCGAGCAATTTCTCGTCGGCGACCGCGACCGCGATCATCTCGCGGCCTTCCTCGCTGTGGCCGATCGTGACCACGCGCACGCGCGGCGTCGCCGCGGCGAGCAGGCGGAAGTAGCGATAGACATCAGCCGAATACGGCAGCATGTCCGGCGCGCCCGCGATGTCGCCGAGCACCTTTTCCGGCGTCGGGATCGTCGAAGAGGCCGGCAGGTAGTCGGTCAGCGGCGTGTTGAACTGCTCGCCGGTCGTGTACCTGGCGATCTTGGCCGTGTAGGCCGCATCGACCGGCTGCGCCGGGTCGCGCGCGTAGTGGTCGTCGGCGTGCGCCGCACCCGCCATTGCGATGGCCGCCATCGCGGCCAGCATCCGTCCGTACATCCGCGCGCCCCGAGTCGTTGCGAAACCTCGAAGATAACCGAGTGGCGAGACTTGGCAAGCGTGCCATGCGGCAGGGGTGCAGCGGCGATTGCTTCAGAAGCGCATGAACAGGTCGTCAGATGCGTTTGGCTCGTGTGAACATGGAAGGCGCCGCGGCGACAAGCGCATCAAGCCTGCCTTCCTCAACATCCTTGGCAATTTGGCGATCCCAGATATCAGCATCGAAGTCGGAATACCACGAACGGAACTTCGCAAGCTCATCAGGCGAAAGCTCGGAAATTTTCCGTTTGATGTACTTGATGGATGTCATGTAAGGATCGGACCAAATTGGCACAACGGCGTCAGATACCGTCGTATGCGCCCTCGCTACTCCACGACACCAGTTCGCCGGATTGACCGAAGTGAAGTTTGACGCGAACAACCGAATACGTTACTGGCCAAGCAGCCGGTGCAGAGTTTGTGTAGAGGCGAACGCGAGGGTCAGTTTTGATATCCATGAACGAAAGATCGGCCTTTTGCATGCACTTCTCGGCAGCTTCCAACGTCATGCCAACGCGCAAGCAAGGAGAAAGCTTTTCGTTTGTACGCCTGACAAGCCTATCTGCCGAAACACACCCGCCGAGAACGACGAATGCCAGAAAACATGCGCCGAAGCGCGCGGCTATCCGAAAACTCATGGCGATCCCTTTCAAAAAAATACGTTAGTGCCAATTCAATAACATCATGTGCCAAATCAATCCACCAGCGTGCGCAAAAACGGCACCGTCACGCGCCGCTTCGCCGCCAGCGCGGCGCGATCGATGCGGTCGAGCAGGTCGAACAAGGTCGCGAGGTCGCGCTTGCGGCGCGTGAACAGCCAGTCGAGTGCCGCGTCGTCGAGTTCGATGCCGCGCTCGCGTGCACGCTCGCGCAGCAGGGCACGGCGTTCGACTTCGTCGAGCGGCTTGAGCGCGACCTGCGTGCATGCGGACAGGCGCGAGACGAGGTCGGGCAGCGTGATGCCGAGTGGCGAAGCCGGCGCACTCGCCGCGAACAGCAGCGTTGAACGTTCGGCGCGGCAGCGGTTGTAGAGGTCGAACAGCGCGTGCTCGGCGTCGCCGTCGCCGGCGATCGCGTCGAGGTCGTCGATGGCGAGCAGGTCGCTGCCGCCGAAGCCGCGGATTGCCTGTGCGCGCGCGTCGCGCAGGGCCGACAGCGGCAGGTATTGCGCGCTGCGACCGTCCGCAGTCGCCGCGGCGCAGGCGGCGACGAGCAGGTGCGTGCGACCGCTGCCCTGTGCGCCGGACAGGTACAGCCACGCCGAGTCGGCATCGCGCGCGGCGCGTCGCACGAGGTCGAGCGCGACGCCGTTCGGACCGGCGACGAAACCAGCGAAGCGCTGGTGCGCGGGCCAGCGCAACGCGAGCGGAAGCTGTGCATTCATGCGTCGGGATCGGACTTCGGAGCGTCGTCGACATGCTCGACGACGACCACGGCTACAGCCTCGTCCGGAACGATGATCGCCGGCTCGGAACGCGCGTTGTACAGGTCGCTTTGCGTGTAGCGCTCGTAGAGGTAGCGCAGCACGACCATCGCGACCGAGGCCACCGGCAAGGCGAGCAGGATGCCGAGGAAACCGAACAGTTCGCCGCCGGCGAGCACGGCAAAGATCACCGCGACCGGATGCAGGCCGATCTTGTCGCCGACGAGCTTGGGCACGAGCACGTAGCCTTCGAGCGTCTGCCCGACCGCGAACACGCCGAGCACGAGCAGCACGTGCGTCCAGTCCTGGTATTGCACCAGCGCGGCGATCAGCGCCATGACGATGCCGGTGATCGCGCCAAGGTAGGGCACGAAGCTGATGAGTCCGGCGACCATGCCGATCAGCGGGCCGACGCTGATGCCGACCAGCCACAGCGCCGCGCCGTAGTACACGCCGAGCGCGACCATGACGCTGAGCTGGCCGCGCAGGAACGCGCCGAGCACGTCGTCGGATTCGCGCGACAGGCGCGTCACGACCGGTTCCACCGAACGCGGGATCAGCACGCGGATGCGCGCGACGAGCACGTCCCAGTCGCGCAGGAGATAAAACGCGACGACCGGGATCATGACGAGGTTGAGCGCCCAGCCGACGAGCGTGAGGCCGGACTTGGACACCTTGGCGACGACGGTCGCGGCAAAACCGCCGGCCTCGCGCCAGTTCTTTTGCAACGCGTCGAAGATGCGCTGCGTGTCGAGCACTTCCGGCGACACGCCGAAGTGCTGCTGCAACCACGGCGTCGCGTGCGACTGGAACCACGCGACCCAGACCGGCAGCTGGGCGAGGAAATTGCCGATCTGCCGTTCGACGAACGGCACCAGCACGAGCACGACGCCGACGACGAGGATCGTCACCACGAGAAACACGAGCGATACCGACAGGCTGCGGCCAAGCCGTTTCTCGAGCCGATCGACGACGGGATCGAGCAGGTAGGCGAACAGCGCGGCGACGACGAACGGCATCAGCACCGGCCGCAGCCAGTACAGCACGACGCCGACGACGCCGAGCAGGATCAACCACTGCCAGCGCAGGTCGAGTCCGCGTCGCTGCACGGGTTCGTTCAAGACGACCTCCTTCGTTGCGCGCCCGCGCGGCGACCCCAGACGGCGACGTAGTGCAGGCCGCTGGCGAGCGTGAGCAGCGCGGTCAACGCGATCAGCGCCTGATTCAAGCCGTCCGCTTCGGGCAGCCAGCCGGCCAGGCGCTGCAATTCGTACAGCACGAACACGATCTGCACGACGGTCGTCCATTTCGACAAGCGCGTCGGCGCGGCGTCGAAACGACCGATCAGCGCGTGGTAGGCGATCGCGCCGGCGACGATGACGAGATCGCGGCCGACGATGAGTACCGTCAGCCACATCGGAATCGCGCCGACGATCGCGAGCGTGACGAACGCGGCGGTGAGCAGCAGCTTGTCGGCGAGCGGATCGAGCATGCCGCCGACCCAACTCTGCCAGCCGAAACGCTTGGCGAGCAGGCCGTCGAGCGCATCGCTGACGCCGGCGATCGCGGCGACGGCAAGCGCCTGCGGCCAGCGCTGCGCGAGGATGAGCAGGCACAGCGGCACGACCAGCGCGATGCGCAGCGCCGTGATCAGGTTGGGTAGGTGGCGCAGCATTGCGTCAGGGCAAAACTTCAGTGCTGCTTTTCGCAGCATTAACGTTTGCAAACAGCTTTCCCTTCCCCCGCTCGCGGGGGAAGGTGCCGCAGGCGGAAGGGGGCAAGCGGCGAAACCGCGTCGCTATTGCTGTTCGAGTCGCGGAAAGCGCCCCCTTCAGCCCTTCCGGGCAGGTGTGCGTGCGCCATCCCTGGCACTCGCCCTTTGGGCGGCTCACGCCGCACAAAGCGGCAATCCTGCCGCTTTGTCCCCCGCTTCGCAGGGGAAGCGAAAGCATCTGCTTGGATGATTTAGTCACGGCGTGAGCACCAGCCGCGCATCGGCGTCGCCGGCCACGCTGTCGCGGCTCTCGACCGCGAGCGTGCGTTCGGCGGCGACCACGTCGAGGAAATGCGGCAGGTCGCTGGCCAGCGTCAGACGCATGAGCACGGCGTCGCCGCGCGCCTCGAGCGGGCGGCTGGAATGCACGAAATTGTTGCGCGCCAGATAACCGGCCAGGCGCAACCAGTCGTCGGCGTCGCGTACGCCGCCGATCCACACGCTCGCTTCGCTCGCCGTGTCCGCGGCGGCGGCCGGCGCCGACTCGATCAGGCCCAGGCGCGCGAGCATCGCGTCGACCGCTTCGCTGTCGAATTGCGCGACGAGCGTCAGCGCGCTGCCATTGCCGCCGCGGTAACCGTATTGCAGGACGTAGCGGCCGGCCTGCGCGACGGCCTTGGCGACGTCAGCGCGGGCAAGGATACCGGCGTCGCCGGTCTGCTCGATGACGACGTTGGCGAGCGCGGTCTTGAGCGCGGCGGCGCGCTCGTCGTCGTTCTGCGAATTGACCGGCGCGCTGCCGGTGTAGGTCGCCGGCGCCGCGGGCGCGGGCTGCGCGAAAACCGTCGCGAACAAGAGGAGGAACAGCGGCAGCAGGCGGGATGGTCGCACGGGCATCGTCCGATGACGGAAAACGCCGCAAGTCTGCCCAAAGCGCGGCATGGCGTCCAATTCGATGCGGCGTTTTCAGGTTCGTTATCCCAGCGAAGGCCGGGTTTCTCCCTTCTCCCTCCGGGATCGACGACGGTCGTCGGACCGTCGCAGGGTGCCGACAGGCGGATGAGGGAAGAATGAGGGAAGGATGCCGCAAGTTGCAATGCATGGCCAAAGTGCAACGCCTTTCCCTCACCCCAATCCCTCCCCCCGGCGGGAGAGGGGCCTGTGTGGAATGACGGCAATGGTCCCTGGAGGCTACCTCTCGACAGCCTGCTAGAATGCCCGGCCGCGAACGGCCCGTGACGCCATGTCCACGCAACCCGAATCCCTGAGTTACCGCGCCGCCGGCGTCGACATCGACGCGGGCAACGAAGTCGTCGAACGCATCAAGCCGCTGGTCAAGCGCACGTTCCGGCCCGAGGTCATGGCCGGACTCGGCGGCTTCGGCGCGCTGTTTGAACTCGGCGGCCGCTACCGCGAGCCCGTACTCGTCTCCGGCACCGACGGCGTCGGCACCAAGCTCAAGCTCGCGCAAATCCTCGGCCGCCACGACACGATCGGCATCGACCTCGTCGGCATGTGCGTCAACGACGTGCTCGTGCAGGGTGCCGAGCCGTTGTTCTTCCTCGACTACTTCGCCACCGGTAAGCTCGACGTCGAGACCACCGTCTCCGTCGTCGGCGGCATCGCCAAAGGCTGCGAACTCGCCGGCTGCGCACTGATCGGCGGCGAAACCGCGGAAATGCCGGACATGTACCCGCCCGGCGAATACGACCTCGCCGGCTTCACCGTCGGCGCCGTCGAGAAATCCGCGCTCGTCGACGGCTCGCTCATCGAAGCGGGCGACGCGATCGTCGGCATCGCTTCGAGCGGCGCGCATTCCAACGGCTATTCGCTGATCCGCAGGATCGTCGCGCGCGCCGGCGCCACACCCGACAACGGCGGTTTCGACCTCGACGTCGGCGGCATCAAGCTCGCCGACGCGCTGCTCGCGCCGACGACGATCTACGTGAAACCGATCCTCGCCCTGCTCAAGCAGATGCCCGTGCGCGGCATGGCGCACATCACCGGCGGCGGCCTCAAGGAAAACATCATCCGCGTCGTGCCCGAGCACCTCGGCATCGCGCTCGACGGCAGCGCCTGGAAATGGCCGCCGCTGTTCGACTGGTTGCAGCGCGAAGGCAACGTCGCGCGCGAGGAAATGCTGCGCACCTTCAACTGCGGCATCGGCTACGTGCTCATCGTGCGCCGCGACCAGGCCGGCCACGCCATCGACGCGCTCGAAGCGCTCGGCCTGCCGGCGTGGACGATCGGCACGGTCGAGTCCGCGCAGGGCGGCGAGCGTGTGAAGCTGTGATGGGTGATTCGTGATTGGTGATTCGGAAAAGCCTGCTTCGTCGTCCGCGCATCGATTCGATTCCGCAAAACGCGATTTGCCAATCACCAATCACGAATCACCAATCACGGCCTTGCGCGTCGCCGTACTCGTCTCCGGGCGCGGTTCGAATCTGCAGGCGCTCATCGACGCGCGCGACGCGGGCGCGTTACCGGTCGAATTCGTCCTCGTCGCCAGCGACAAGCCGCACGCGCAGGCATTGCGACGTGCGGAGGACGCAGGCATCGCGACGCTCGCGCTCGATCCGAAGGGTTATGCGAACCGCGCCGCCTACGACGCCGACCTGTTCTCGCGCATCGCCGCCGCCGAACCGGATCTGATCGTCCTCGCCGGCTTCATGCGCATCCTCGATGCGGCCGCGATCGCGCCATGGCGCGGGCGCATGATCAACATCCATCCGTCATTGCTGCCGAAATATCCCGGCCTGCACACGCATGCGCGCGCGCTCGAAGCGGGCGACCGCGAGCATGGCGCGAGCGTGCATTTCGTCACCGATGAACTCGACGGCGGCCCGGTCATCGCGCAGGCGCGCATCGACATGCGCGACGGAGACACGCCCGATTCGCTCGCGGCGCGGCTGCTGCCGCGCGAACACCAGTTGCTGGTGGCGACGCTGTCGCTGGTCGCTGCGCGTCGCATTGCGCTGGATGCGGATGGCGTCGTCTTCGACGGCGCGCCGCTCGTCGCGCCGCTGCGGTTCGATGACTGCCGCATCGGCGATCGCTGATCGCGGCTGAAGCTGCTCCTGCAGCGCGGATTCCTGCCGGTGCGGCTTCAACGCCGCGTCCGCGAACATTCAGCCGATGGCGGCGACACTCGCGCCTCTTTCGCTGCGCAACCGACGATTCGATGAAGCCCCTGTTCGCTGCCCTCGCCCTGAACCTTGCCGTCGCCCTGCCCGCCGCCGCGGCCGACACCGAAGTCAAACCCTTCCACGCCGAATACGCGACGCTGCGCAATGGCGACGACGTCGGCCGCACCACGCTCGACCTGCGCGACAACAATGACGGCAGCTGGACGCTGCGCAGCGAAACGCGCGGCACCTCGGGGTTGGCCAAGCTCGCCGGCATCCACGTCGTCGAGACTTCGCGCTTCCGCTGGAAGGACGGCAGGCCCGAAGCGCTGACCTACGACTACAAGCAGGAAGGCGCGTTCAAGCAGCGCACGCGCCACGCCGATTTCGATTGGGCGACCAGCACCGTCCGCGTCAGCGAAGGCGGCAAGGACTACACCTACGCAACGACACCCGGGCTCATCGACCGCCAGAGCGTGACGCTCGGATTGGCCGCCGACCTGCTGCGCGGCGCGACCGCGTTCGACTACAAGGTCGCAGTCAAGGATCGCGTCGAGGACATGCGCTACCGGCGCGGCGCGAGCGAATCGGTCAAGACGCCCGCGGGCAGCTACGACGCCGTGCTCATGCAGCGCGACGGCGAACCCGGCGCCGACCGCAAGCGCGTCGCGCGCAGCTGGTTCGCACCGTCGCTCGGTTACCTGCCAGTGCAGATCGAGCAGACCGAAAAGAAGGGCGACACGGTCACGCTCAAGCTCTTGTCACCGCCGCGCCCGTAGGCCGGACGCGCGAATGCGCGGCCGGCGCTTTCCCCGTGCCGGCCGACCTGCGGTCGTCCGGCCTACCACGGCCGCTACGAATGTCCCGGATGAAATCCGCCCGACGCAGGAGAAGTCGGCTCATCAAGCTCGCGACGCAGGGAATCAAGCAGCTGCTGCACAGTCGAATCCGCGGACACGCCAATTCGATCCTGCAAGGCATTCGCGACGTGCCTGACGAGATCGGCCATGAGAATCCCCCATGCCACTGCTTCATCCTTGCCTTGCGCGTCCCAAAGTCCAATATTGAGCGAGCAGTGCAGTCCGCGTTCGGCAATCCATGCGCTCAACATCTGTACCGCGTTGTCGTCGCGCTGTGCGGCCGGAGGAATGACCAATGGCTTCATGTCTCTTGTCCCGACTGAAGGGCTTTCGCTAACCCGGCAAACGCCGAATCTGCGCACCAAGCCCGCCGAGCTTTTCCTCGATGTTCTCGTAGCCGCGGTCGATGTGGTAGATGCGGTCGATCTGCGTGTCGCCGTGGGCGACGAGGCCGGCGAGCACGAGCGAGGCCGAGGCGCGCAGGTCGGTGGCCATCATCGGCGCGCCGGACATCTTCGGCACGCCCTTGATGATCGCGCTGTTGCCTTCGATCTGGATGTCGGCGCCGAGGCGTTGCAGTTCGAGCGCATGCATGAAGCGATTCTCGAACACCGTCTCGGTGATGATGCCGACGCCTTCGGCGACGCAGTTGAGCGCGGTGAACTGCGCCTGCATGTCGGTCGGGAACGCCGGGTACGGCGCCGTCGTCACGTTGATCGCCTTGGGCCGGCGGCCCTGCATGTCGAGTTCGATCCAGTCCTCGCCCATGTTGAGGTGCGCGCCGGCTTCCTCGAGCTTGGCGAGCACGGCATCGAGCGTTTTCGGTCGCGCGTGCTTGGCCATGACCTTGCCGCCGGTGATCGCGCCGGCGACGAGGAAGGTGCCGGTCTCGATGCGGTCGGGCAGCACGTCGTAGCTCGTGCCCGACAGGCGCTCGACGCCTTCGATGACGAGCGTCGCGGTGCCGGCGCCTTCGATTTTCGCGCCCATCGCATTGAGGCAGTTGGCGAGGTCGACGACTTCGGGTTCCTGCGCGGCGTTCTCGATGATCGTCGTGCCTTGCGCGAGCGCGGCGGCCATCATGAGGTTCTCGGTGCCGGTCACGGTGATCAAGTCGAGGTTGATGCGGGCGCCCTTGAGGCGCTT
>Ga0182744_1004542_pt1 | contig 10344 bp, 8 predicted proteins | sample eDN3rd30CKraftMG_FD_128525 | JGI IMG/M metagenome (GOLD analysis project Ga0182744, IMG submission 128525) | Enriched Miracle-Growth compost microbial communities from Emeryville, California, USA - eDNA 3rd pass 30_C Kraft MG (version 2) (version 2) ... | reverse complement strand
GTTCGATGCCTGGCAGAGCAAAGTCGAAGTCGAACTGCCAGCTGTTCCGGAGGACGATCCGGATTACTTCTTCAAGGGGATGGTGATCAGCTTCGAGGCGTTGCACATCCTGTGGAAGACCCTCGCCTACTTCGCTTCGGAACTCCGCGACGGGAACAACTTCAAGCCGGTACCGGACGAGATCGCCGCGCTCCCCGAATGGGAAGAGGAAGTTGCTCCGTGGTGGAACGAGTACACGGCGTTGCTCGCCGAGATCCCGATGACGGTCGAGCAAGACATCGCGGCCACGGACAAGGTCGTGAAAAGGCTCGGGCTGCTGCTCCAGGAATGGGCGGAAGGCGTCGGCTTCGAGTTCCATAACAACGACAGTGGCGGCGGCTTCTTCCGCGTGACGCGCTGGAGCTAGGAGCAAGTAGTGAGCGCAATAGATATAGAGAAGTCGGACGAGCACGTCGCCTGGGAGCGACGACTAGGCGATATGGGCTTAGTGGTAGGCCGGTGGCAGAAACGGACTCAGCAGCCGCAACCCCCGCTCGCGGAGGACAGTCCGTTGGCGATCGACGACGCGGTCCCCGGACTTCCCCTCGCGAGTCTGGTCTGGTACCAGATCACGGTAGCGGTCGAGCATCTCGACTTCTTCATCGACGCGGCTCGAGCCACCTCGACCGCGTACCCCACGGCATACCTCACAGTGCTGCGCACCGGTTTGCTGGCTGCTTCGCAGGCAGTCTGGATACTCGGCCCCGACGACCGCGGCGTTCGGCTCGAACGAGCCTTTCGCACGATCGCTGACGATTTGCGGGGTCAATTGGCAATGGTTCGAGATTCCTATGCACCAGATGCAGATGCGCAAGCAACGAAGGACCGACTCATCACCAACTTCCTTGAGCAGCAGAAGGACTATCAGCAGGTCGCGGACGTTCTAGGAGTCAAGATCCGGGTCAAGGACGCGAAGCTCAACAACACTGAGCTAATCGCCTGGGCTGCCGAGCGCATCTTCGAAGGGAAGGGCGACGCGCCCATCACCGGAGCCATCAGCACCTACTGGCGAATGGGTAGCGCCGCCGCTCACGCGCAGCGCTCCCACGCATTGATGCGAGCTGGCCGGAGCGAACTTGTCCGACATGACGACGGGTCCGCCACGGCCCTTCTGCGCGGCGACCTTGAGAATGACATCGGACCCGCTGCGAGCGCGGTCTTCATAGTGCTCACTGAGGCAATCCGTCGCTTCGATCAACTCCGCGCGAGCCCTTCGCTCGTCTGAGGGGGGCACGGTAGGCGATCCTGATTTCCACGGTCTTCGGTCGATGCCGGTTTTTCCCTGATCCTGTTTGCCGACCAGCCGTCAGTTAGGACCTCGTACGCCTCCTCCAGTTGCTCGCCACTCAGGGTGAAGCGATTGCTGCGCGGCTACCTCCCGACGAGCTCCAGTGCCGAGCGTCCGCTTCACCTTAAGACGGCTCATTCGGCGTGGAGTCCTCTAACGGCCGCGCCTCGGGAATACTTGTCAGCGAGAGCCGCTTTCCTGCCTGACCTGATCGCGCTTCCGTGGAAGCCATGGACTGGCGCGACGACTTTCATGGACTGGGGCCTAGTGGAACGCGAAGAAAGCCCTGATCAGCGAGTTTCGTCACCACGCCACATATCGTCCGCTACTGCAATTTCTGATGCGTCTCTGACCAGGGATTTTTCTGAGGTTGGAACGACGCACATCAGGTCTACCGTTTGCTGGCCGACAAAATCACTGAACTCTGGGGCGAAAACCCCCGTAGTTTCTTGGATCTCTCGGCCGATGCGGATCTTCTGGAATAGCGTCCGGTTGAGGTCTCGCTTGCGATCCGGGTCGCTGGAGGCGTATCCCCGGTCGCAGTCTTCGAGGACGTCGAGGCGCCGGGCGAGCTCGCGGTGGACGTCGTCGTTGCTCGCGGTGAGTCGATCGCGTGCCTGCTCGGCTTGCGTCCTGCGGCGGGTGAGTTCTCGTTGTTGGTCGAGGAAGAGCGCCCTCGGGATCGCGCCGGCGTAGTAGGCGTCGAGGAGTTTGAGCTGGCGCTCCTCCAGTTCGTTGAGCTGGTGTTCGAGCTCGCCAAGCTGTGCCGAGTCGTCGGTGCGCGCTACCCGCTGCCGCTCGACTTCGTGGTGCTCCACGTGTTCTCGTTCGCTCGAGGTGATGCTCAGATGCCTGTAGAGGTGCTCGACCCGGTGCTCGGCTTCGGCGACCGGGATCGCCGGCTGGCGACAGTTGATCGCTCGTGCCTGCCGACCTGAGCAGGCGAAGTAGGCGTACCGCTTTCCCGAGGCGGAGGTGGTGTGCTGCATGATCAATCGACGGTCGCAGGAGTAGCAGTAAAGCGTGCTCTTCAAGAAGTGGGTATGAACCCGCGACCGCTCGCCGCAGCGACGGAAAGCAAGAGTCTCCTGCACGCGCTCCCAGAGGGCTGCGGAGACGAGGGCTTGGTGCGAGCCGCGGTGCTCGACCCCGTTCAGCGTGACCACGCCCTTGTAGTAGGGGTTCTTCAGGATGCGGTGCACCGCGCTCATCACCAACGGCTTGCCCGGTTCTCCTTTGACGGGGCGGGAGGTCAGACCGCGCGATGCCAGCTCATCCACGATCCGCGTGACGCTCCAGGTCCCCAGCGCGTAGGTCTGGAACGCCCACGCGATGTGGGCAGCGCGATCGGGATCGATGTCGACCTCGCCCGTCGACGCGCGACCCTCCGCGCTGAGCCGTCGCACGTTCACGTAGCCGAGCGGAGCACGGCCGGCAGTACCGCCTTCCTCGACCTTCTGGCGAAGGCCCTTCTTCACCTCGGTCGACAGGTTGTGGGAGTAGAACTCCGCGATCGAGGCCATGATCCCGTGCACCAGACGGCCGCTCGCGGTCTCGTCGATGTTCTCGGTGGTCGACACGAGCCGGACACCGGCCTTTTGCAGAGCCTGGACGATCTGCACGTCATCCGCCCGGTTGCGTGCGAGCCGATCGAGCTTGTGCACGATCACCATGTCCACCTGCCGCGAGGCCACGTACTCGAGCAGCTGCTGCAACTCCGGCCGATCCGCAGTGCGCGCCGATGCCCCACGCTCAACGAACTCCGCTACGACCACGGCGCCCAGGGAAAGCGCATGACGCTTGTTGGCCGCGCGCTGAGCAGCGAGCGAGAAGCCGTCGTCCGTGCTCCCTCGACCCACCTGCCGCTCCGTCGAGACACGCGAATACGAGACTGCCGTCAACGGCTCGAAACGGAGTGAAGTATCAGATGGGGCTGGGATTGTGAGCGTCATAGACGCACGGTGCCGGGTGAGAGGCGGTGGGGTCGAGCCCAGAGCCCGACATAGTGATCCGAGTTCGGGACAATCTCGGCAAGTAGATCTCGACTGCACGCTTGCACAACCGCGGCGGAGACTCCTCGTACTCGCGATGCGCTGACCCTACGATGAGGTAGCGAAGTGATTGGAGGACGTCGTGCCAGCAGTACTGGAGCGTGAAGCCTCCAAGCTCTTCTCCACTGCAGTGTTCCGTGAGGTTGCAACGGGCAAGTCGACGCATCGAGCGGACGTCGCTGCGAGCACACTTCGTAGTGAGCTTGGTCTCGCAAGACACGTGACGAACCACGAAGTCGTTGAGATGGCCTACGACTTGATGCGCCGCGGCTATCGGAGTGAGTACTTCTACCGGAATCTCCTGACTAGCAAGGTCTTCGTGGGTCGCCATCGCGCGGCGAGGTCGGTTCTGCTTAATGAGTTCCGGATCGGTGACTCCGTCGCGGATTGCGTTTTGGTCAATGGTCGTGGCGCGGTGTACGAAATTAAGACGGAGTTCGACTCTCCTGAGAAGCTCCGCTCCCAGCTGACTAGCTATTACCAGGCGTTTCCATACGCGACGGTCGTTGCGCACATCGACGACGCGGACCGGTACCTCCGTCTCCTGGAAGGCAGCCCGGTCGGACTCATTACGGTCGGCCCCCGCGACCGTCTATCCACGATCAAGGACGCCGACGCGAAGACGGACGCGTTCGATGTGCGCACGATGTTCAACGCGCTCCGCTTGAGTGAGGTGACCGGGATCCTGCTGGCGGAGTTCGGAGCCCTTCCTGCGGTGCCCAACGGGGTGCGGTATGCCGCATATCTGGAACTTGCAGAGGATATGGGTCCCATCGTGTTTCAGGCGCACATGCAGGCGGCCTTGAAGACTCGCGAGCTGCGGAATAGTCGGCAGTTGATGCTGAGCTCATCCATTGCCCCGCTTCGCGCGGTTGTGGCCCAGCTGGATCCCGACGAGCAACAACAGGATCGTCTGCTGTCGTGGCTCAGTTCCGGAGGAGCCTGAATGTATTTCCCGTACCTGCGTGGCAAACAATACGAACTTCTAGCCCTCAAAGAGCTCAGCGGTCTGCTCGGTGACCAGCAGCGCGTCGTGCCGATTATCGAACCCGTTCGGTCCCCGGCCGGGTCCGGGCTTGATCGGTGTCTGATCGCACTCATGGATGCGGAGGTCGATTTCGTGCTCGCGCTCAACCCGAGCGTTGGAGAACTCCGCACACCACTTGTCGCGCCCGACCTCGCGGATTACCTGTCGCAGCAGGACCGGTCTGCGGCCTGGAACGTTGGTCTGCTGGTCGACGAAAACACCGATGTCAACGCGCTGATTGCGTCGTACCGTTCCACTGTGGACACCAAGCAGCGACGCCTGACTTTGATCCATAGGGGGGTCGCCAACGGCTTGGATGAGTTGCCTGCGCTGACGTCCGATCTCCGCAGGGCATTCGATGTGATCGACGATCGCTGGCGCCCCCGCTACTTCCGGGATCTGCTGGCCACCTCCGGCGGTGTGACGCTACGCGATGGGTTCCCGGTGGAGGAACGCAACTCCGCGTACCTCAGCAAGGTCGAGTCCGTCTTCACCGACGACCACCTGTTCTATGCAGAGGAGAACTGGTACGGCTTCTCTGACTACGTGACGATCGGCGAGCCCTACTCTGATGGCGGGTTCACCCCACGTGCCGTTGCGATCCACTGGACCTATGAGCCGCAAACAGGCGGACCCGTCATGATCCGGCACTTCACTTCGGAGAGTAACGGCGACACGTCCAACGTTGGAGGGAAGTTCCTCGAAGCAGTCGACAAGCTGGTCGCTTTCCTGGACACGCATGACATCCACACTCAGGCGTCGGAAGTCATGCGTGCACACGCCGCAAACAGAACCTACCCAGGGCTTGGGATCGTCAAGAAGCTGTCGATCCAGAATCATCTCGAGCTGATGTCGGGCATTCTGAGCCGGTCGTGAGAGCCTGCGCAAAGTGCTTCGCGGCAAGCACCTGGGTGTCGAACGCGTCCCCGCCGCAAGGATCACCGGGAACGTGCGACTTCGGGCACGGTTACGAAGCACACACCTGGCTAACGACGGCATGGATCGACAGTTTTGCTCGGTTGTTCGAGATATACGAGATCGACGGCAATGGCACGGGTATTGCGCTGCATTTGCGGGTGCAGCAGGACTGGCGGATTTTCAGCTTTGACGACCCGTTGCTGCTGAAGCAGTTTCTGACCAGCGCAGTCTCCGATGCGCATCCTCTCCTAGACGACGGGGTCATGGTTCGGCTGCGGCCCGCCGCTGGCGTCAACACCGACCATCTGTTGTCCTGGACGCAGTTCTCTGACGAGATCCGTACCCGCAATCGCTACTTCCCGCAGACTGTTCCCGATCGGCAGACGCTGGAGAACGTGTTGCTTGGCAGTGTGGAGCGGGTCGAGAAGGATGTGGCCTTGTACCGGGGTCGGGTCGTTGAGTCGGCGGACGTTCCGACCGTCGCCGAGATGGGAGCCCCGCCGCCCCAAAAGGCTAAGGCCGGCCGTGCGAATCCAATCGGCATCCCGCATCTGTATCTCTCGTTCGCCCTCGAAACGAGCATTTACGAGACCCGTGTCGCCAATCACACTCACGTCGCCATTGGCACCTTCCATGCCGTCCGCGACCTCTCGGTGCTCAACCTTGCTGACGTGGAACCTCCCGACTTCTTCGATATCGACATCGATCAACCAGATTCCATCGCTGAACAGGCTCGCCGGGTTCTATTCCACCGATACCTGATGGCGCTTGGTGACGAGTTGCGCAAGCCCGTCCGCGCGACCGATCAGCCCACCGACTACATCCCGACTCAGTACCTCTGCGAGCTTGCCAAGTCTCTTGGTTTGGACGGCGTCCTCTACTCCAGCTCTCTCCATCCGCAAGGGCGAAACCTTGTTCTCTTCGATGTAGATGCCGCCGTTTGTGAGCCGGGTATCAGTGTTGTCGAGATCACCTCGCTCACCGCCGGGTGGCGCACACTTCCTTAGCGCGATCGTGGGCCACGGGCCGGTCCGATCATGCCGAGCAGAGAGTCAGCCATCCTCTGCCGGTTGGATGAAGCAGGTTTCGCATCCGGTGCCATCCTCGCTCGGAGGCTCAATTCCGCTGTTCATGAAGACGGAACTGCCCGAACCAGCTGCGGTCGCATCTTGACCCCGAGTAGCCCGAGGTAGCGGCCCGCGGTCTTCTGATCGACACCGAACTCCGCCGCGACCTGTGCCTGCGTCATCCCTGATCGGTACATCGCCGCAGCCCGCTGCGTCTGCTCCTGCGTGAGTCCCTGCCGACGCAGAGCCGTACCTGCTTCCCGTAGGTGCCGCATGATGGTCGCCCGGTCCAGCCCGTACTCTTCGGCGATCATCCGAGAGGACTTACCTGCCTCGTAGTCCGCGCGAAGCCGGGCGACCAGCTCAGGCGTGTACGAGGTTGGACGCATCCCAACTACCACAGCAACCGGCCCCCGATGGTCCTCGGCGGGCGTATATTTGGCCTCTCGGCGATACCCCTCAAGACCTGTTTTGGCCCGAGAAATCAGGGTTCTCAGGGGGTGGGACGAGTGCGGAATGTTGTCCAGCCAAGAGCACTTTGGCGCTCGGCTCCTCCGGGAGGGGTCCAGGTGACAGCAACCAGCGGAAACGGACCGGCAGAACGCCAGTTCCTGTCACCCGAGCATCTGGATGCGGTGTAGAAGTTCGCCCATCTGCTTAGTAGAAGGTCGACTATTTGCTCAGTTAATAAGGTGACCGGCTGCTAGTTGACGAGGTGGCTTACCTGCCCCGCGCTATCGACTGGACCCTCGACGAATGGCAGCTTGAGCCGCAGGTGTGGGGCCGCGTCCGAAAGGCGGTAGGCGACGCTCCGAGGTCTGGTGGTCGATTCCTCCTTGCCGGATCGGCTGGCGTCGCCCCGGGTACGCCGGCGAAGTTCATCGAGTTCCCCAAGGCGCGGTACGGGCTGTATCAGGTCGACCGCGTCGAGATCGACGGGCAGATCGTCGGTCTGTCCCACGACGTCGGCTACATCACGAACGAGCAGGCCTTCGTCGCACTCGCGAGCATCGAGCTGAAACACTCGGAGCCCGGGACCGAAGTCACCGCGATCTGGGGAGAATCTCCGAACTCGACGAAGCCCGCGGTGGAGACGCACCGGCAGGTGACTGTCCGCGCCACGGTGCAGCCGGCGCCCTACTCGTCCTTCGCCCGCGAGAACTATCGCAAGAGTTGAGACAGGCGCTTCAGCGTCCGAACCCGTTTCGGAGGTCCTGCGCTGACGAGGAATCCCCCTATGTCCGAGAGGGTCGTGCCACACTCGATCCCGGGGGAGATCGAGATGCGGAATGCGAAGCGGATCGCGATCATCGATGATCACGAGCTCGTCGCGATCGCCGTGCAGGGACTGCTGGACGGCAGCGCGGATCTCGAGCTCGTGCGCCATACGACGACCGTCGCGGAGCTCGTGCGCCGCATGCGCGACGCCGACCTCGTGCTGCTCGATCTGAGCCTGAGGGACGACTCGACTCCCGCGGCGAACGTCGCCGCGATCCGCGACTGGGGTGCCGAGGTGCTCGTCCTCACCTCGGCGGAGAACCCGTACCTGGTGCGCGAGGCGTCGCGGACCGAGGCGCTCGGCATTGTGCGGAAGTCCGCTCCGCGGGCCGAGCTGTTCGCCGCGGTCGCCGCTGCCGCGCGCGGCGAGCACGTGTCGAGCACCGAGTGGGCGTCTGCGCTCGACACCGACCCCCTGCTGCGCGGCGCGCCCCTGACGGCGAGAGAACGCGAGGTGCTCGCGCTGTACGCGTCCGGCATGGGGGCCAAGGAGGTCGGGGCGGCGCTGTTCGTGAGCGAGAACACCGTCAACGATCACCTCCGGCGCATCCGGTCGGTCTACCAGCAGCTCGGCCGGCCTGCGGCGACGAAGGTCGAGCTGTACCAGCGCGGCATCGAGGACGGCTTCATGCCCGCTCCCCACCGTGGCTGAGACGATCGTCGGGCGCGCCGAGCTCGCCGCCCGGCGGCTGATCGCGGTCGGCGCGGCGATCGTCGCGCTCCTGGTCGCCGTCGTCGCCGTGCTCCTCCTGCTCCGTGACGACGCCCGGGGTCTGCCGTACTGGTTCCTCGCGATCGCCGCGGGCGTCGCCGTCGCGTTCGTCGCCCTCGGGATGGTCGCGCCTTGGCTGGGTCCGCGCAGCCTGCGCGCGTGCGCCGGTGTCGTGAGCGTCGCGTACGCGCTGCTGCTCGCCGCCTTCCTCCCTGCCCAGTCCGCGCTGACGGACATCGAGCGGTTCCCCTGGATGCTCTCGGCGAGCGCGGCCGCGGTCGCCGCGGCGCTGCTCGCCTTCGGCCAGGCGGGAGCCTGGTCGATGCTCGCGCTTGCTGCCCGCGCGGGCCTCGGCTACCGCCTGCTCGTCGGAGGCCTCGACCTCGACGGGATCGTCAACGACGCCCAGGCGACGCTGTCCGGCGCGGTCGTCTGCGTCATCTGCGGGCAGGTGCTCGTCAGCAGCCGGGGGCTCGACCGCGCGGCGGCGCTCGTCACGGCGGAGACCGCGCGTGCGTCGGGGGAGCGCGGGCGGCTCGCCGCGCGCACCCGCGCGGCGGCCCTCGTGCACGACGAGGTGCTTGCGACGCTGAACCTCGCCGCCTCCGACCTGCCGCTGCCCGCCGAGCGGCTCGCGGCGCAGGCGGCGCAGGCCTCGGGCATGGTGACCTTGCTCGTCGAGGACGATCCCGCAGTCGCTCGACTCGTCGAGGCGCTCCGGGCCGAGACACAGCGCTCGGGCGCTGTCCTCGTCGACCGGACAGCTGGGGAGCTCGCGGTCGACCCGGCCGCCGCGCAGGCGCTCCTCGCGGCGGTCCGGCAGGCACTCGGGAATAGCTCGCGTCACGCCGGCCCCGGCGCGCGGCGCCGCGTCGAGATCGAGGGCGACGCGTCGCGCGTCCTGGTCGAGGTGGTCGACGACGGCATCGGATTCGACCCCGATGCGGTCGGCGCCGATCGGCTCGGGGTGCGATCGAGCATCCTCGCGCGAGTGCGGGAGGTGCCCGGCGGCAGCGCCTCGGTCGAGTCGGCGCCCGGGCGGGGCACGCGCGTGCGGCTCTCCTGGACGCCGCCCGCCGCCGAGACCGAGCCGCCCGCCGCGCCACCGCGGTCGCTGAGGGCAGGCCTCCTCGTCATCGCGATCGTGTTCGTCGCCGGGCAGGCGCTCAGCGCCGTCGCGGCGGCGCTCGCGACCGGGTCGTGGTGGGCGCCGATGGGGGCTCTGCTCGTGCTGCTCGCCGCCGCGGAGGTGCTGCGACTCGCGCCGACGGCGGTCGCGAGCCTCCCCCGCACGGCGGTCTTCCTCGTGCTCGTCGTCGGGGTCGTCACCGGCGGGCTGCTCGCCGTCCCGTTCGCCTTCGGCACCGCGTGGTTCACGGCCGCCGCGGCCTTCCTCCTCGTCGCGCTCGCGCTCCGCGAGCGCCCGGGGTCCGCGCTCGCGGGCCTCGCGGCGATCGTCGCGGTCGTGGTCGGCGTCGGGCTCGGGTCCGGCGCGGGACCGGCGACGATCGCCCTCGTCGCGGGGAGGCCGATCGTGCTCGTCCTGCTCGCCGTCGCGCTGCTCGTCGCGGTCACCCGGATGGAGCGGCGCACGCGGGAGCTGCATCGCCAGAGCGCCGAGACGGCGCGGCGTGCGGCATGGGACGCGGCGAGTCGCGCCGAGCTCGCCGCGCGCGCCACGGAGCTCGACCGCCGGGTCGTGCCGCTCCTCGCCAGGATTGCCGCCGGCGCCGAGCTGACGGACTCGGAGCGGCGGGCGTGCTCGGTGCTCGAGGGCGAGCTGCGCGACGAGTACCGCGCCGGCGGGCTCGTCCGCGAGCCGCTCGCGACGGCGGTGAGCCGCGCCCGCGCCAGAGGCGTCGACGTCGTCCTGCTCGACGATGCGACGATGCCGCCGGACGAGCCGACGCTCGACGCCGTCGCCGCCTGGATGGCCGCGGCGATCGAGTCGGCGCGCAGACGCG
>Ga0182744_1004540_pt1 | contig 10350 bp, 6 predicted proteins | sample eDN3rd30CKraftMG_FD_128525 | JGI IMG/M metagenome (GOLD analysis project Ga0182744, IMG submission 128525) | Enriched Miracle-Growth compost microbial communities from Emeryville, California, USA - eDNA 3rd pass 30_C Kraft MG (version 2) (version 2) ... | reverse complement strand
GCTGTATACAGTAATACTGCCGTCCTTTTCAACGCTGAGGCTGGCGGGATGCCAATCCTGGTCATTTCCGGCAATACGTAACTGCTGTACGTCTTTTGTGCTGCCTGATTTTACTTTGAGGCCATTTTGCGCGTCTTTAAAATAGATCCTTACCTTACTGCCTTTCACTTCATAATGAGAAAGGACCGGCGATTTTGGAAAACGCCCTTCTAACAGATAATGCTGCGAGAGGGCCAGATTTGCCAACCGGTAGCCCACATCGTATTTGTCATGCGGATGTATATCATTGGTGTCACTCACCAGATCCGCCGTCACCACCATGCCGGTATGGGGCAGTTCCAATGCCTGTGTCTGCTGGTTCCTTAATGCTGCTCCGTTGTCGGCGCTATAATGGTATGGGGCAATCTGGACAAAGTAAAAAGGAAAATCCTTGTTCCAACGGGTTCGCCAGGAGCGGATCATGGTTTTAAAGAGCTGTCCGTAACTTTGATAGGTATCCACGTTTGATTCTCCCTGATACCAGATCGTACCAGCGATGGTAAAGTTGGTCAATGGATAGATCATACCGTTATATGCCCTGCCGGCAAGAATAGGCCAGCCGATAGAGGGTTTTATTTTTTCCTGCCATTTATGTAAGAAAGGATTTTCATTGACAAGGGCTTCAGGCGTCCAGACCTCGGCGGGGGTTCCGCCCCAGTTAGAAGAGATCAGGCCGATAGGCACATGCAGGTTTTTATTTAGTTTCTTTCCGAAAAAATAGGCAACGGCGCTGAAGTTCTTGACCGTATTGGAATCACACCGGGCCCAGCTGCCAGGTACATCTTCCTGGGGCGTTACGCCGGTGGTTTTAGGGACCTGGTAAAAGTGCAGATTATAGCGGTTGCAACTGTCAAAGTCAATGCCGATATCTTTTGTTTTACGCCAGTTATAGGTAAACTCCATATTGGACTGTCCGGAGCATAACCACACTTCTCCCAGCCACACATCACTTAAACGGATATGGTTATGCGCATCAAAATCGATGGTAAACGGCCCACCGGCAGTGGGCGTGTGGAGCGTTACGATCCATTTTCCCTCTGGATCTGCCCTTAAATGAATACTGTCTTTTTGCCAGGAGGGCCAGATGGATACTTTTTCATTTGGCGATGCCCAGCCCCAAAGCTGAATATCCGTTTTTTGTTGTAAAACAACGCCGTCTGAAAGGATATGCGGCAGCCGGATAGCACCTTGGCCGGCCTGCAACAGGCCCAATGCCAGGAGCACCAAAAGAAGCTTTTTCATTGTAAATTCTGATTTTAATTTTCGTATGTTTAAAAGTAGCGTCCGTCATTTTAATCGGCGTGAAGGATAAGTCGGTAATTGTAATATTATTTCTCATTACCCGGGCCGATAGAATAAACGCAGGCTAAAATACAAAAAAATGAGCCGGCAATAACCGGCATTATAGGATTGTAGGAGACTTTGATAATTTTGTATAACTTTTTTTCCAGTCATGATACCCTTTGATACAAAGAAGGGTGGTCACAGCGGCAAGCACTGCATAACGAGGCATCCCTCTGTCCAGCATAAGAATAATAGAGGCTGCATTAATAAAAAACCAATATACCCAGGCGGATAATATTTTTCTTGCCTCCAAAAATGTCGCGCTAAAGCTAAAAACCGTGATCACTGCATCAAAATAAGGCCTCGGTGAATCGGTCATTTGATGAGATATTTTGCCAAGGAGCCATGAAAGCAGGACACAGATCCCTAAATTAAGCAGGTGATTGCGGGATTTCCACACGGAAACCTTTAGTACTTGCGGGTCATTTATTGCCATAGACTTTTTGGGGTGTATCCAGTGATACCAGCCGTAAAACCCCATGATGACATAATAAAAATTGAGGCCGGCTTCCAGATAGATCTTTGCATGGATGCACGACCAGATATATAGGGCACTGGCAATAATGCCGCATATCCAGCAGAGGATATGCTGGCGGATAATAAAAATTATATACAACAGCCCAAATGCGACGGAAATATATTCAATCCAGTCAAATAGATTCATGATGTTATGTCTGACTACTTTTATAAACGAATAACTGAATAATCAGGTGTTGTCTATGAAGGCAGGCAAGGAGATGCTTGATTTGATCGCCACTTGAATGGAATTTGAACGGTGCCCGCGCTTTGGCGAAAGATTTGCTGAGGCGCTGGAATGTTCCAAATTTAATCAACATCAGTTTCCTACGCAGACATTATCCTGATCAGGTATTACGGGTTATATTCTCAGCCAAAATCACTATTATAAAGATAGCGCTGGGCTCCCCGAGATGTTACAGACTGCAAGATAAGGTATTTGAGCATCTGCATAAGATGTATATGGCACATGATTGCTAAGGCCACCTTTTATCCAGACCGTTAGGCTGAAGAGTAAGTCATTGCCGCCAGGTCTGCAAACCCTCACTTATGCCAGCACCCTGTCTGGACAAACCATTATAGGTAGGTTTATTAATAATGGGAAATAAGGGAGACTTTTCTTCTTAATTAAAGGTAAATATATATATTAAATATTAAGAGTATGTACTAATTGCAAACAACCAATAAGTTGTTGAAGTTTACATAATCTTTCGTAGCGCATAAATGCGCATCACTTATTCAAACCCATGGCGAGGTGTTCTATTTTTTCGGGAAATAGATCAAAAGGTCTGACAAAATATTAAGGATTGACACCTGATAAATATAAAATTCTTTATTTTGTGGTTTCAATTAATAACTATCTTTAAAAGCAGAATGCAAATATTTAAAAATTTTACCCATGTCGCATAACCTATTAAAAGGAAAGAAAGGAATTATATTTGGTGCCTTAAATGAACAATCACTGGCCTGGCAAACAGCGCTTAAATGCCATGAAGAAGGCGCAGAAATCGTGCTCACAAATGCACCCATTGCACTGAGAATGGGCGAAATCAATAAACTGGCAGAAAAGATCAATGCACCCATTATCGGAGCCGATGTGACTAAAATGGAAGACCTGGAAGCACTGATCGATCAGTCTATGGAACATTTTGGCGGCAAGATAGATTTTATCCTGCACAGTGTGGGTATGAGTATGAATATACGCAAAGGCAATCCTTATACGCACCTGAACCACGAATGGGAACTAAAAACACTGGATATCTCCGCTGTCAGTTTTCACCGTGTCTTACAGGTCGCTTATGAAAAGGATGCCTTAAATGAATGGGCCAGCGTCGTGGCACTGACCTATATTGCCGCACAGCGCGTATTTCCGGATTACAATGAAATGGCCGATGCCAAATCACTGCTGGAAAGTATTGCCAGAAGCTTTGGTTACCACTACGGTATCAAGAACAAAGTTCGTGTTAATACGATTTCTCAGTCGCCTACCCGGACCACTGCCGGCAGCGGGGTAAAAGGTTTTGACGGCTTTATCAACTTCTCAGAAGCCATGAGCCCGCTGGGTAACGCTTCTGCTGAGGCCTTTGCAGGTTATTGTGTCACATTGTTTAGTGATCTTACCAGATATGTCACCATGCAAAATCTTTATCATGATGGTGGTTATAGCTCTACAGGTGTTACGCAACCAGTGGTAGATAAAATGGCCAGTGAATAGGGTGGTGCATTCATAAATAATTAAAATGAATAATGGGCGCCCTTTGGCGCCCATTATTCATTTTAACGCTTGATATTAAGTCAAGCAAGAAATTTATTTAAATACGACCTAGAATTCGCAGTTTTTGGGCGTTCTGGCAAAAGGTATTACGTCCCTGATATTGCTCATGCCGGTAACAAAGAGGACCATCCTCTCAAAACCGAGACCAAAGCCTGCATGGGGCACGGTGCCATAACGCCTGGTATCCAGATACCATTGCATTTCTTCGAGTGGCACATGCATCTCTTCCATCCTGGCGGTTAGTTTATCCAGTCTTTCCTCCCTTTGAGAGCCGCCCACAATTTCTCCGATACCGGGAGCCAGGATATCCATGGCGGCTACGGTTTTGCCGTCATCATTCTGTCGCATGTAAAACGCCTTGATATCTTTTGGATAATCGGTGACAATCACCGGTTTTTTATAATGCTTTTCAACCAGGTACCTTTCGTGTTCGCTCTGCAGGTCAATACCCCATTTAACTTCGTACTTGAACTTCTTCTTTTTATAAGCAGGTGACTGCAGCAGCACTTCAATGGCCTCAGAATAAGTGATTCTTTCAAATCGGTTATCCAATACAAACTGTAATTTTTCCAGTAAGCCAAGTTCGCTGCGCTGCGCCTGTGGCAAGGATTTTTCTTCCTCTTTTTGACGGTTATCCAGAAAACTCAGATCCGCCCCGTTATGTTCCATGACATAGCGGATTAAGTATTGAATAAACTCTTCGGCCAGGTCCATATTGTCCTGCAGGTCATAAAATGCCATCTCGGGTTCGATCATCCAGAACTCTGCCAGGTGGCGTGTCGTATTGGAATTCTCCGCCCGGAAGGTAGGCCCGAAAGTATAAATGTCGCCCAGCGCTGTAGCGGCGAGTTCGCCTTCCAGCTGACCGGAGACCGTCAGATTAGTGCTTTTACCAAAGAAGTCCTGACTAAAATCAATGCCACCATCTGTGCGGCTGGGGAGCTGCGTTAACGGCAGCGTCGTTACCTGGAACATTTCTCCTGCGCCTTCCGCATCGCTGGAAGTGATGATCGGCGTATGTAAGTACACAAATCCTTTTTCATTAAAGAACTGATGGATCGCGAATGCCAGGCAATGACGGATCCGGAAAACTGCACTGAAAGTGTTTGTCCTGAATCGTAAATGGGCGATTTCCCGCAAAAACTCCAGACTGTGTTTTTTGGGTTGCAGGGGATAGTGCTCAGGGTCGCTGTCTCCAAGTACTTCAATGGCCGTGGCTTTTAACTCCACTTTCTGGCCTTTACCTAAGGAGGGGATAAGTTCCCCGGTTGCTTTCAGGGCAGCGCCCGTCGTAATGCGTTTTAAAGTGGCATCCTCCAGCAGGCCAAGAGCGACTACGATCTGCAGATTATTTATGGTACTGCCATCATTAAGGGCTATAAACTGACTATTGCGAAAGGTTCGCACCCATCCCATAACGGTTACCTGTTCTCCGGTGGGTTCACCGGACAGTAATTGCTTGATCTTTGTTCTCTTGTTAAACATCTGCGTAAATAAATTAATACGGTTTAAGGGTGCAAAGATAACTTAATTCAGGGTTTTCTAAGAAGTCGGTTCCCTGGAAGTGCAGCCTTTTCCATAAATTTGTTTTAAGCGCTTCTAAGGGTATGCTAGCCAGGGTTTTATTTTATTTTTTGAACCCTGTTTATTTTTTAAAGGAAAAAATGTCCAACAAAGAGGCGGTCACGCGTTATTAGAATAGGGAGTACCCTTTTTAATAACACACAAAAAAAAGAAACAATGAGTAATTTTTTGTATTTATTCAGAAGAAACGAATCCGAAGTCCCGGAAATGTCGCCCGAGCAAATGCAGCAGGTCACACAAAGATGGATAGACTGGATAAAGGAACTGGACAAGGCCGGGCAATTAGCCGACAGAGGCAACCGGTTGAAAAAAGCCGGTAAGGTCGTACGGTCGGAAGGGCTGGTGACCGACGGGCCCTATGTTGAACTTAAAGAAGCCATCGGGGGATTTATTGTCGTTAAGGCGGATACTTTAGAAGCGGCCGCCAGTATGGCCAGGGACTGCCCGATATTTGCCTTCGGGGGTAATGTGGAGGTCCGTGAGATAGATGTGCTTTAATCATAATTTCTACGCATAATGGAGCATCAAAAGGTCCTGCCACACTTGTTTAGGACAGAATACCGGAAGATGATTGCTGTGCTGGTAAGGCTTTTCGGCACTGAATTTTTAGCGGTGGCTGAAGATATTGTCAGTGACAGTTTCCTGGCGGCGACAGAGCTTTGGGGTTTAAAGGGCCTGCCGGAAAACCCGGCAGGCTGGCTCTATGTGACAGCGAAAAACAAAGCACTTGATCATCTGCGCAGAAATAAGATTTTCTCAGACAAAGTCGCTCCCCGGTTAACATCCAACGCAACGGCTTTTGCGGACACTTTTGACTTTGATCTTTCTGATAATTATGTTAAGGATAGTCAGCTGGCCATGCTGTTTACGGTCTGTGATCCCGTCAATAAACCGGCTGGCCAGATCGCCCTTGCTTTAAACCTGCTTTGCGGTTTTGGTGCGTCAGAAATAGCCGCTGCCTTTCTGACGGACCGGGAAGTTATTTACAAAAGACTGCAAAGGGCAAAAAAATTGCTGCAGGATAAAGCCCTTGCTGTACGTCAGCCCTCAAAAAAGGAGATCCGGGAAAGATTGCCTCAGGTACTGCTGATTATTTATCTGCTCTTTAATGAAGGATATTATAGTGAAAGCCCCGATAAGGTGATCCGCGAAGAGCTTTGCCAGGAAGCGATGCGCTTAGGTATCCTGCTTACAGAGTCGCCGCTTACGGCACTTCCTTCTACATATGCCTTGTTGGCGCTGATGTGTTTTCACGGGTCAAGATTTGACGCCAGGCAGGATAACAATGGCGCGCAGGTATTATACCAGGATCAAAACAGGGACCGGTGGGACCATGCGTTAATTAATAAAGGACGTTATTATTTGCAGAAAGCCACGACCAGAGGGGCAGGGGCCGGCAGGTTTCATCTGGAAGCCGGCATTGCCTTCTGGCATAGTTTCCCTGAAGAACAGCCAGAGAAGTGGGAACAGATCCTCAAATTATATGATTTGTTGTTGGAACAGCACTATACGCCAATGGCTGCGCTGAACCGGATTTATGCTTTATCGAAGGTGGCCGGTAAACAAAAGGCCCTCTTGGCCATGGAAGAGATCCATCTGAGCCGGCATTATCTTTACCATAGTTTGCTGGCTGAACTATATACGGATCTGGATAATCAAAAGGCAGCACTGCATTTAAAAAGAGCCGTTGAGCTGTCCACATCACCTGCGGGGCGGCGAATTTTGGATGGCAAACTCAGGGTTTTAACCAACCGTGCATCCTTACGGAAGCCATAAAAACCCATGGATCCTTGTTTAAATCAACCGTTTGCATGGGTTGTTTTTGCATAATTACAGTACCTTTCCTGTTATTCATTCATTCGTAGAAAGTAAGTATGCAAAAGCTATTATTAGCAGGAGTGTTCGCCCTGGTGGCGGGACTGGTTAACGGGCAAGTCGCTAAAGAGCAAAAACATCAAAAAGACCTTATGCATTACCGGGTCAGTAAGAAAGCCTGGAACCCCGACAGCCTGGGTAATCACCGGATCGTGGTTCAGGTACTCACCAAAGGAGATATAGCCATGGTGCAGGTACCCTGGAGAAGGCGCGATGAGGCGCCGGAGAAAAAAGGTATTATTGTAGTGGACGGCCAAAAAAACAGTGTTATCCAAAACCATAAATCCGTTGATTTTACCAGAAGTTCAGGCACCATTTATTTTGAACCGACCTCCGGCCCGGGCACTTATTATATTTATTATATGCCTTATCATTTAAAAGGCACTTTTTATCCAAGTACGCATTATTTGCCTGCTAATACCAGCGCAGAAGAAAGCTGGATAAAAGCCCTGGATAAGAAAGGTAAATCAGCCCTTGCAAGGACAAGGGCCATCGCCATAGCGTCTGTAGATGCTTTTAACCAGTTTAGTCCCATGGAGATTATAGCTACTCCCGGGGAGACTGCTGCACTCGTGGCAAAAAATGCGGGCGCGCCATTTTTGGTATTCCCGGAAGACAGGATGCATGCCATTCGGATGACCCGGGATCTTCCCTACCGGTGGATTGAAAAAGGGCCCGGCCTGCAATTTAAAGACACCGCCGACAGGGGTGCGAACTTTGCCTACCAATTAGGTCTTTATGCGCAAAAGACGGATTTATCGGATGTCAAAGTAATCTTTTCAGACCTGAAGAGCAGCAGCGGCGGCCTGATTAGCCAATCAGCAATGGGCTGTATTAATAATACAGGGGTTAATTGGATCGGCCAGCCTGAAAACTTTACGGTGAATGTGCCTAAAGGACAGGTGCAGGCGCTTTGGTGTACTGTGGCCATTCCCGAAGATGCAAAGCCTGGCATTTACCAGGGCACAGCCACCATCCGGACGGCCAATGCAGGATCCAGGACCGTACAAGTTCATTTGGACGTGAAATCCCGCACCGCAAAAGATCACGGCGTGGATGAGCCCTGGAAACAGACCCGCCTTGCGTGGCTGAACTCCACGCTTGCCGAGAAAAATACGGTTATCCGTCCTTATACGCCCTTGGAAAAAAACGGCAACATAATTAAATTATTAGGCAGGTCTTTAAAAATCGCCGCAACCGGGCTTCCGGCGCAAATTCAAAGCTTTTTTACTACCCGGATGACTTCTATTGGCGATTCTGGAAGAAACTTGTTTACCGAACCGGTACATTTTCATTTTATTAAGGCGGACGGGAAAGCCGTCAATTTTAAAGCTGGTCCCCTAGCGTACACCGAGGTAGCCGAAGGAACGGTTGGCTGGCAGGTGGATAATCAGTCGCCGGAACTGGATATGCAAGTGAAAGGTTCCCTGGAGTTTGACGGATTTGTCAATTATACGGTCAAAGTAACTGCCCTGCAGGATGTTAAACTGAGCAATATCTCCCTGCACCTGCCCATGGTACCGGCCGCAGCTAAATATATTATGGGGTTGGGCTTTGAAGGTCAAAAGGCCCCTGCCACGGTCGATTGGAAATGGCAGGTGGCCACTAAAAACCAGGATGGTGCCTGGCTGGGTGATGTCAATGTCGGTTTACAATACGGCCTGAGAGATGAGCATTACGTCCGTCCGTTGAATACCAACTTTTATTTACAAAAACCATTGTTGCTGCCTGTGTCCTGGGGCAATGAAGGTAAAGGGGGGATAAAAATGGGCATGAAGGGAGCGGCCTACCTGGTGGATAACTATACCGGTGCCCGCACCATGAAAAAAGGAGATACCCTCTTTTTTAATTTCAGGCTCCTGATCACGCCTTTCCACACCCTGGATACCAAAGCGCATTTTCAGAACAGGTATATCCATAAATATCTGAATACGGATACCGTCAAGGCATTGGGAGCCACGGTCATCAATATCCATCAGGGGACGCCTATTAATCCCTACATTAATTATCCCTTTAACCGTACAGCAGCCATGAAGGCTTATATAGACAGTGCGCATAACAGGAACCTGAAAGTAAAAATTTACAATACTGTCCGGGAGTTATCCAACAGGGCCTACGAACTGCCGGCACTCTTCAGCCTGGGGCATGAGATTTTTTCCGCAGGCAAGGGGGGCGGTTATTCATGGTTGAGAGAGCACCTGGATCAGGATTATATTGCCGCCTGGTTTACACCCGAGGAAAAAGATGCTGCTATCGTAAACAGTGGCATGAGCCGCTGGCATAATTATTATGTGGAAGGCATGAGCTGGCTTACCAAAAATATCGGCATAGATGGGGTTTATCTGGATGATGTGGCTTTTGACAGGGATATTATGAAAAGGGTCAAAAGGGTGCTCACCCAGGATAACCATCCGGGTCTTATTGACCTGCATTCAGCCAGTCAGTATGACAAGGCGGATGGCTTTATCAATAGCGCCATGCTGTATATGGAACTGTTCCCTTATCTGAACAGGCTGTGGTTCGGAGAAAAATTTGATTATGAAAATACCTCCAGTGATTATTATCTGACCGAGATGTCCGGAATTCCTTTTGGCCTGATGGGAGAAATGCTGGAACATGACGGCAATCCCTGGAGAGGCATGGTATATGGGATGACGGACCGGTTGTTATGGTCGGAGACGGCAGATCCAAGACCTTTATGGAAAGTGTGGGACCGTTTTGGCATCCAGGATGCCGAAATGATTGGTTATTGGGCCACAGATAATCCGATCAAAACAGATAATGCCCTGGTGCCAGCCACCATTTATCAGAAAAAAAATAAGGTATTGATCTCCATTGCCAGCTGGGCGCCTAATGTCACAAAAATCCATCTGAATATCGATTGGAAAGCGCTGGGAATGAATCCGTCCAAAGCGGTACTGAAAGCTGCCCCCATTGACAAGTTCCAGGAAGGCAGGACTTTTGACGTCAATGGTGCGATTGATGTACAGCCAAACAAGGGCTGGCTATTGGAACTGAGCGCAGATTAAAAAGCGCAGGGCCTTTGCCAGAGCAGTAAATGGCTTGTAGAAAAAACAGACAGCAGGCGCCGGCGGGACTTTTTTAATAAAATCCTGCCGGCGCTTTCGTATATGATGGGGTACTTTCAGTTTGTAAAGCAGGCGATTGTTTTGATACATGGCCGTAATCTTTGAATTGTTTAACTTTGTGCTGTTTTG
>Ga0182744_1004539_pt1 | contig 10352 bp, 8 predicted proteins | sample eDN3rd30CKraftMG_FD_128525 | JGI IMG/M metagenome (GOLD analysis project Ga0182744, IMG submission 128525) | Enriched Miracle-Growth compost microbial communities from Emeryville, California, USA - eDNA 3rd pass 30_C Kraft MG (version 2) (version 2) ... | reverse complement strand
AGGACTTGATCGAGAGTAAGGATCAGTTGCGTCGGGTGATCGATCGGATCAACCGCATTTGCACGCGCCGGTTCAAAGAAACTTTCGAATTGGTGAACGAGCGTTTCCAAAAAGTTTTCCCGGTGCTGTTTGGCGGCGGGGAAGCGCGTTTGATTTTGGTGGAAGATCCCGAGAACGGCGAAATGGGCATCGACATCATTTCCCGCCCTCCGGGAAAGAAACTGCAAAACGTCAGCCTGCTTTCTGGAGGGGAAAAAGCCCTCACCGCGGTGTCCTTGATCTTCTCGATCTTTCTGGTGAAGCCTTCGCCTTTTTGTCTTTTGGATGAGGTGGATGCGCCGCTGGATGACGCCAACGTTTTCAGGTTTAACGACCTGGTGAAAGAGATGGCGAAACGCAGTCAGATCATCATCGTGACCCACAACAAGCACACCATGAAGGTGAACAACGTGCTTTACGGCGTCACCATGGAGGAAAAAGGTGTTTCCAAAATGGTGTCCGTGAGCTTGGATCAAGCTCAAAAGGTAGTATAGGGCTTTGGACAGATACGATTCCGAATTCGTTATTTTGTTGAGCATCGGTTTTTTTATTTTCGCCGTCGTGTCGTCGGCGATTTATTATTTCGCGCGCTTTTATTTAACTCAGTACGAACTGCCCACAGAAGAAGAGCAAAAGCTCCTCGAAGCCGAAGCGGCTCGCCAAGGCTTGGATCTTTCCAAGCTTCCGGCTCTTGAACGCGAAAAAGTGCTCGCCGGGGAGAGTATTCCCCTGAAAGACAAAGAAACTTTGTCGGCGCCGTCCCCGGAGCCGGTGAATCTGCGCTCGGCTTTGTCCAAGACCCGTCATCAATTTTTCGGGCGCGTGGAGCGTTTGTTCGCGGCGGACAAAGCGCTCAAAGCCGAAGAGGTGAAAGAAGGCCTCGAAGAAATTCTTTACACCAGCGATCTGGGGCCTAAAACGGTGACCACTTTATTAAGCCGGTTGGAAGAAGATCTTTCCCTCAGCGATTTGGCCAATCGGGAAAAAGTGCAGGGCGAAATTCAGCGCCTGATCGGAAGCGAGCTCTCTCTGGTGAATCAGAAATTCGTTTCGCCCTTTGAGGGACTTCAACCGGGGAGTGGTCTGCAAGTATGGATGATCGTCGGCGTGAACGGCGTCGGTAAGACCACCACCATCGGCAAGCTCGCCCATCAAGCGGCCGCTCAAGGCTTAAAAGTTTTAGTGGCCGCCGGAGACACCTTTCGGGCGGCGGCGCAAAGTCAGTTGAAGGTGTGGGCGGCGCGGGCGCGGGTGGAGATTTTTTCTCCTCCGGGAGTGACGGATCCCGCGGCGGTGGCCTTTGATGCGGTCACCAAGGCTCAGGCGAAGGGCTTTGACCTGGTTTTAGTGGATACGGCGGGACGCCTTCACACCCAGGCCAATTTGATGGAAGAGCTTAAAAAAGTGAAACGGGTCATTGAAAAAGTGCTCCCTCAGGGGCCCGAGGAAACCTTGATCGTGTTGGACGCGAACTCGGGGCAGAACGCTTTGGAGCAGGCCCGTCAGTTTAATCAGGTTTTGACCCTGACAGGGGCCGTGGTCACCAAAATGGACGGCACCTCCAAGGGCGGCGTCATCGTCGGTCTGGCTTCAGAGCTCAAACTTCCCACCCGCCTCATCGGCGTGGGCGAACGCATGGAAGACCTCCGCCCCTTCCACCCCCAAGAATTCCTCTCCGCCATCTTCTCCTAAGGTACCCGGTTCAATTTTGAGTTGCGCCGCATCATTGTCTTGTTTTGAAACAGCAGAAGCCCTTAGCGGACATGGATGATGCGTCGCAACTCAAAATTGAACCGGGTACCTTGGGATGACAAAACTGTGACAAACGGGGGGTGATTCTCTGTTAGTTTTCACTTATGCAAAGCCGTCTGATGATTCTGCACCGTAAAAAGCCCATGGTCTTTTCCCCGGAAGAGCTGGGGGGTGACTGGGCGATTTGGGCGACCTGCTTGCGTTCGTTGGCGCTTTCCTTCGCGCCGGAAGGCTCTGTTCGGCAAAGCCATACCCCGAAACACACGGAATTTTATCAGGGCCAAGAGGCCTATCAGTTTCTTCTCGAAATCATCTGCGGTCTGCACTCTCCCATCTTGGGGGAAACCGAAGTGTTCGGCCAGTTCAAGGCCTTCACCGAAGGCTGGATGAAAAACGAACCTCTCAGCCGCAACCTGGTGCAAAGTCTTTTCGCCGACGCCAAAAAAGTCAGACAACTTCACTTGAGCGGTCTCGGCAGTCAGTCCTATGGCAGTTGGGTGCGCAAATGTTTGTCCGACAAGCGCCCCGTCCACATCGTGGGTTCGGGTCAGCTGGTTAAAGACGTGCTTCCTTGGGTTTTAAAAACCGAAGCGGCGGTTCACGTTTATTGCCGCGATTACGGAAAGGCGCTGCTCTCCCTGGAGCCCCATGCGGATCGGATTCGTTTCCACGAGTACGCGCAAGGTCCCTTCGCGGCTCTTGAAGGAGCGCTGATCGTCTGCGCTCCCATTCCCGCGGAAGAACTCAAAGAGAAGTTTCAATTTTCAAAAAATCTTTTGGTCATCGACCTGCGCGACAACTCCCACTTTGATCTTTTGGTCAAAGAAGGCGACCCGCAAAGTCTTTTCAAATTGCGGGACGTCTTCAAAGAGTTGGAGTTTTCCCGCTCGGCGGTGATCGAAAAAGCCGCGCAAGCGAAAGCGTTGATTGAAAGTCTGTCCCAGGGCCGTTTTCTCGGTTCGCAGGTTCGTCCCTTCGGTTGGGATGACCTATGCACTTAAAGATCGCCGCCCGCTCTTCCGATCTGGCGCGCTGGCAGGCCGTTCAAGTCGGCACTCGCCTGAAGGAAAAATTCCCGCACATAAACATCGAGTACTTTTTCCGCTCCTCCTTTGGCGATCAAAATTTGGATTTGCCTCTGGCGCAGATGGAATCCAAAGGCGTTTTCACCCAGGATTTTTATCAAGACCTCAAGCGCGGCGAGTTTGATATGGTCGTCCATTCCTGGAAAGATCTCCCCACCGAAGAGCGCGAAGGAACCATGATCGTCGCCACCTTGGAAAGAGCGGACGTGCGCGACATTCTGTTGATTCCGAAAACTCTGTGGGCCCAGGCCAAAAAATCAAAAAATTTAAAACTTCTCACCAGCTCTCCGCGCCGGCTTTACAATCTAAAACCCTGGCTGCCGAAGGCCCTTCCCCAGTTTCAAGACGGAAAAGTTGAATTCCTTCCCGTGCGCGGAAACATTCCTTCGCGTCTGGACAAGATGTTTTCCCAGGAGGCCGGACTGATCATGGCGAAAGCGGCCTTTGACCGGATGCTCAGTGGAGGCCCGGGGTTTGAAGAAGTGGGCCTGCGCACGCGGGAAAAGTTCGGGCAGTGTTTGTTCATGGTCCTTCCCTTGGAGATCAACCCCACAGCTCCCGCGCAAGGCGCCCTGGCAATTGAGATCGCGGAAAATCGGGAGGACTTAAAGGAAATCCTCAGTCAGATCAACGACACGGAAACTTTTCAGAACGTGGAAATGGAAAGGGAAATTTTGAAATCCTACGGCGGCGGCTGCCACCAAAAGATCGGCGTCAGTCGGGTGGTGAAGCCCTTCGGCGTTTATCACGTCGAAAAAGGCGAAAGCGATTTCGGCACCAAGCTTTCCCGCCATGAACTGCTTAAATATGGTCCCCCGAAAAATTTTAAAGGTCTTACTCAAAACGAAATTTTCCCCCTGACTCCCAAGGAGAATTCCTGGTTCGAAAGGGAACCCATTTCCTTTGATGGGACTCGGCTCTCCGGCCGCGCCGTCCTTGTCGCAAGGGTGGCGGAGGGAGTTCCTTCTTTAACGGAGGCCGCTCAAGTGTGGACGGCTGGAGTGACTTCCTGGGAAAAGCTCGCGCAAAAAGGCGTGTGGGTGAACGGCTGTCTTGAGAGCCTGGGAGAGCAGGAAATCAAATGGCTGGGGGCCGTCACTCAGGACCTCCAGTGGATCAAGCTTTCTCATGACGGCACTACTGCGGCCGCTCTTGAAACCTCTCCCTACTATCATTTGAAGGAAAAAAATCCCGCCCCGGACCTCACCGGAAAGAAAGTTTTTTTCTGGATGAGTTTCAGCGCGTTTGAGCGGGCCCTGGCCCTCTTTCCTCAAGAGATCGCCTCTGGATTTCACGCCTGCGGCCCCGGCGGGACCCATGAAAAATTGAAAAACCATTCCGCCTTGAAGGAACCTCCCCAGGTGTTTTTGAATTTAGAGGAGTTTCACACCTATTTAAGACAAAACGGCGTGCGTTTTTAAAAGCGCTCCCTTACAAGGATTCCTAGTATGAATTCACAAGATTTGTTTCAACGTTCACAAAAAGTCGCCCCTGGAGGCGTTCATTCCCCGGTCCGCGCGTTCAGGAGCGTGGGCGGCACTCCGGTGTTTTTCAAAGAAGCTCAAGGCGCTTATTTGACCTCGGTTGAAGGCCGGCGCTTCATTGATTTTTGCCAAAGTTTCGGTCCGAACATTTTAGGCCACCGTGATCCCGACGTGCAGGAAGCGGTCTTGGATGTTCTTCATAAGGCCTGGAGTTTCGGCACCTGTGAGCCCTATTCTTTGGCGCTGGCGGAGTGGATGGTCTCTGAGGTCAAGGGGCTTGAGAAAGTGCGCTTCGTTTCTTCGGGAACGGAAGCCGTGATGAGCGCTCTGCGGGTGGCGCGGGCGGCGACGGGACGTCAGAAAATTTTAAAATTCGAAGGCTGTTATCACGGCCATGCGGATTCTCTTTTGGTGAAGGCCGGATCGGGTCTTGCCGGGGATTCCGCCTCCGACAGCGCGGGCGTGTCCGAACAAACCGCTCAGCAAACTTTGGTGACGCCCTTGGATGACGAAGAAAAATTTTTGGAAACGCTGAAAAAGCACGAGGGCGAAATCGCCGCTTTGATTTTGGAACCTTTGCCGGCCAACTTCGGACTTTTGATTCAGCGCCCGGATTTTATCCGTTTTACCGTCGAGGAATGTCGTAAGCGCGACATCCTGGTGATCTTTGACGAAGTGATTTCCGGTTTTCGCATCGCTTTGGGAGGCATGGCCGAGGTTTTGGATCTGCGTCCCGATTTGATGACTTACGGAAAGGTGATCGGCGGAGGCTTTCCGGTGGGCGCTTACGGGGGCCGTGAGGACTTGATGAATCTGGTGGCCCCGGCGGGCCGCGTGTATCAGGCGGGAACCCTGAGTGCCAACCCGGTGGGAATGGTCGCTGGTCTTGCGACTCTTCAAAAAGTGAAGCGCTTGAAGATGCATGAAGCGTTGGAACAACGGGCGCACAAACTGAAAGTGGAAATGAACCACTGCTTCGAAAGTCTGGGCGCACCGATGCAGGTGACCAGTTATGGATCTTTGTTTTGGATTCATCCTGAAAGCAAACATCCCATTCGCCGCATCGAACAGATTCCGCAAAGCCACGGCGAGAATTTTAAAAATTTCTTCAGCCAGTGTCTGCAAGAGGGAATTTATCTGGCGCCGAGCGGTTATGAAGTGGGCTTCGTTTCCTGGGCGCACGACGAAAAAGTATTGGACGCCGCTCTCGAGAAAATGAAGGAGGCGGCCCGGAAAGCCTTTTCATGAAACGAACCCTGCTGAGCGACAAGAAATTCTATCTGATTCTTTTGTGGCTGGTGTTCACCACGATTTTCGCCGTGTGGTGGATGATGCTGGGGATGAGCCACGTGAAACTGCTCAAGGAACTGCTGCCGGATCAGTGGCTGCATTGGGAATCCCAGCGGCGGATGCTTTTTTGGGAGGGGATTTCCTGGATCACTTTGTTGGTGATCGGGGGTCTGACCTCACTTTATTTTTTGGTGAAGGAAAAAAGCCACTCGCTGAACCTGAAAACTTTTTTTGCCTCCTTTAATCACGACGTGAAAACCTCCCTGGCTTCTTTGCGGCTTCAGACTGAGGCTCTTAAAGAGGATCTGGAAGAAGGAAATTTCAATCCGCCGCTTTTGGACCGTTTGATTTCCGACACCATGAGACTTCAGGTGCAGATCGAAAATTCCCTTTATATGAGCGCCAGGGAATCGCAGAAAGTTTTTTTGGAAGACCGCGCCTTGGAGGCCTTGCTGAAATCCGCCCAGATGCGCTGGCCGCAAATCAAAATCCATTGGAACCGCAACGCCGCTCTGCATGTGGACGAGCGCGTGTTCACGACGGTCATCAACAACTTGATCCAAAACGCCCTCGTTCACGGTGGGGCGACGGAAATTTTCTTCGAAGCCCAGAAAAAAAGCGAAGGGTGGGTGAGTCTTTCCTTTAAAGACAACGGCAAAGGATTCAGCGGTCCCCGCCAAAAATTGGGAACGCTGTTTTTCCGTCCGACTTCGAAGAGCGGAACTGGGATGGGACTTTACATTTGTCAGGAGTTGATCCGCCGGATGCGCGGGCGGATGTTGATCGCTTCTTCTGACGGCTCCGACGGCACCGCCGCCGCTGAGCCTTCGGGTTTTTCCGGAATCATCGAACTGAAAGGGGCTTTGGCGTGAGAAAAGTCCTTTTGCTCGAAGATGATCAAAGCCTGGGACTCACTTTGAAAGAGCGGCTGCACCGCGAGGGTCTGGACGTGCGCTTGGTGACCAGTCTGAACGAAGGGCGCCAGGCCTTGAAAGATCATTTCGATCTGTTCATTTTGGACGTGGGTCTTCCCGACGGATCAGGTTTCGATTTCGCGCAGGAGCTGCGCCGTCAAACCAATTCGCCCTTTTTATTTATGACCGCTCAGAGTGACGCCGAATCGCGGCTGAAGGGCTATGAAGCCGGCGCGGAAGAATTCATCCCGAAGCCCTTTCATTTGAAAGAATTTTTACTGAGGGTGCGCCATGTGATGGAAAATCATGCGGTTCCGCACACGTTCTCCTTAGCCGAAGGAGTCGTCTTTGATTTTGATTCCTTTCAAATCGTCAAAGACGGCACGACGGAAAATCTGACCCAAAAGGAAGCCCATGTGCTTCATCTTTTGATTTCTTCCGCTCCCAAAGTGGTGTCGCGCGATGAAATCCTGGATCGGGTGTGGGGAGAGGAAGCTTTCCCCTCGCAAAGAACCATCGATAACGTGATTTTAAAATTGAGATCCCTTTTGGGCGATGCCGCTGGAGCAAGGATTCAGTCCGTGCGCGGGGTGGGCTACAAGTGGGTGTGAACAAGGACTGGGACATGGAAAATAAGATCGTGAATGTAAAATTCAAAAATGCTCTCGAAGGCACGCCTCAGAAAACGCCGCCCATCTGGTTCATGCGTCAAGCGGGGCGCTATCACGACCACTATCAAAATTTGCGCTTGAAGCATTCTTTCATGGATCTTTGCAAACAACCGGAGCTGGCCGCGGAAGTGGCTTTCGGCCCGGTCGCGGAATTTGATTTCGACGTGGCGATTTTGTTCAGCGATCTTTTGTTTCCCTTGGAGGCTTTGGGCATGGGCTTGGCTTATGATCCGGCGCCCGCTTTAAGTTTTTCTCTGGATGAAAAAAGCATTTCCCGTTTGGTCTCGGTGGAAGAAGCTCTTCCGCATTTGGAATTTCAAAAGCAGGCGATGAAAGCCACCAGGGAGCGTCTTTCCAAAGACAAAAGCCTGATCGGTTTTGTCGGCGGTCCGTGGACGCTGTTCGCCTATGCGGTGGAGGGGGGGCACAAGGGGCATCTTGAGAAAGCGAAAAACGGCGTCGGACTTTATCAGGAATTTTGCGCGAAGATGGTGCCCCTTCTCAAAAAGAACATCGCGCTTCAGTTCGATGGAGGCGCCGAGGTGGTGATGATCTTCGACACCGCCGCCGGAGAAATCTCCCCCTTGATGTACCGCCAGCAGGTTCTCCCCGCATTGGCGGAGCTTTCAGAATCTTTTCCCGGGCGCCTTGGTTATTATTCCAAAGGAACCACTCTGGATCACGTCCGCCCCCATCTGGATCTTTTGCCCTGGGCGGGAGTGGGCGTCGACCACCGCTTTTTTCTGCCGGATCTGCTTAAAGACAGTCCGCAAAAATTCATTCAAGGAAATTTCGATCAGTCTTTGCTTTTTTGCGACCCGTCGGTTTTTGAAAAGCATTTGTCCGCCTACCTGCAAAGTTTCAAAGATCTCCGCCCGGAAGAGCGCGCCCACTGGGTGTGCGGCCTCGGCCACGGCGTGCTCCCGAAAACCCCGATGAAGCACGTTCACCGGATGATCGAAGCCGTCAGAAAGGAATTTTCATGATTTCCTCTTCGCTTTTGAAAAAATACGACACGCCCGTTCCCCGCTACACCAGCTATCCGACGGTGCCCTATTGGACGGATGCGCCCACGACAGTGGACTGGATTCAGGCTCTTCATGACTCCGCTTCAAAAGAGGACGCCACTTGGGCGATGTACGTGCACATTCCTTTTTGCGAAACTCTGTGCACCTTCTGCGGCTGTAACACGGTGATTTCCCGCAACCACAGCAAAGAGGGTTCCTACGTTCAAACGCTTTTGAAAGAGCAGAATTTTTACCGGACGCAGACCCCTGAGCTCTTCGAAAGAAAATTAAGACAGCTTCATTTGGGGGGAGGCACGCCGACTTTTTTGTCCGCGGAAAATCTGGTCGCGCTGATCGAGGGTCTGTTAAGGGACACCCGCCGCGACGCCGATGCTTTTGACGGCTCTTTGGAAGTGGATCCGCGCCGCACCCGCGCGGAGCAGTTAAAAGCGCTTTATGATCTCGGCTTTCGCCGCGTGAGCATGGGCGTTCAGGATTTCAACGAGGAAGTGCAGCGTTTGATCAACCGGATTCAGCCTTTCGACATCACCAAGAAACTGACGGAAGAGGCGCGGGCGATGGGCTACACCTCGGTGAATTTCGATTTGATTTACGGATTGCCGAAGCAAACCAAGGAACTGATGCGCCAGACGGTGGAAAAAACCATCGAACTCCGTCCGGATCGCATCGCGCTCTATTCTTTTGCTCTTGTCCCTTGGATCAAGCCCCAGCAAAGACTTTTCAAGGACGCCGATCTTCCGATGGGCGCCGAGAAAAGGGAGCTCTATGAAATCTCCTATGAAATGCTGACCCAGGCGGGTTATCGCGAGATCGGCATGGATCACTTCGCTCTTCCCGACGACCAGCTTTCCCGTTCGATGGATGAGGGAAAACTTCACCGCAACTTCATGGGCTATGCGGAACTGCGCACGGACATTCTGCTGGGGCTCGGTGTGAGCGCGATTTCCGAAGCTCCGAGCTGTTTTCACCAAAACGAAAAAGTGCTGGCCCAATACCAAAAGAAAGTTCTGGAAGAACAGGTGATTCCGACTTTGCGCGGACACAAACTGACCTCCGAAGATCAAAGACAACGGGAGATGATTCTTCAGTTCATGACGCAAGGACACGTCCGCCTCTCCGACCTTGAACAAAAAGAGGACGTTGAAAATTTTCTTTCCCAAATGATCGAAGATCACTTGGTCGCCTTTGAAGGGGATGAGTTAAAGCTGACCGAAACGGGCCGCCCCTTTTTAAGAAACGCTTGCGTCGCTTTGGATTTAAGGCTTCGGCGCAACAAACCCGACACCAAAGTTTTTTCCCAATCCCTATGAAGAACAATCGGGTCTTGATCATCGGCGGCGGAATTTCCGGACTCTCCACGGCCTACTGGTTGACGAAGCTTGGGGTTTCCTGCCGGGTGGTCGAAAGGCAGGAACGCTTCGGCGGGCTGCTTTCCAGCCGCCGGGAAAGCCATGGTCTGGTGGAAACGGCCGCCAACGGTTTTATCGCCAATGCGGATATTCTGGAAATGTGTCAGGACGTCGGTGTGTCCTTGGCACAGACGAAGAAAACCAAAAAGAATCGCTATGTTTTCAGAAAGCAGCCCCGGCGTTGGCCCTTGAACTTCACGGAGACTTTGATTTTTTTGAAAGGGGTTTTAAAGGGCCTGTTTCAAAGACGAAAATTTTTTTCCTTCGCTCCTCAAGAGAGCGTTCAAGAGTGGGCCCTTCCACGTTTTGGAGAAGAGGGCGTGCGGTGGCTGCTCGCGCCGGCGCTTCAAGGTGTTTACGCGGGGAACGTGCGCCGCTTGAGCGCGCGCTTGATTTTTTCTTCCATGAAAGAGAAGCAAAAGAAATCCGCTCTGAAGGGCACCCAGGCCCCCATCAACGGCATGGGAGATCTGGTGGAGCGCCTGGTGGAGTGGTTAAAGGATCACGGCGCTCTTTTGGAAGCGGGCCTGGGAATCGAAGACCTGGAAAAAAATGAAGACGAGGTGGTAGTGGTTGCGACTTCCGCTTTTGATTTAAAATCTTTGGCCCGCCACGCTCCGGATTTGGTTCCCGCTTTGGAGGCGGAAGGTCTGCCCTTGGTCAGCGCCACTTTGTTTTTT
>Ga0182744_1004536_pt1 | contig 10355 bp, 13 predicted proteins | sample eDN3rd30CKraftMG_FD_128525 | JGI IMG/M metagenome (GOLD analysis project Ga0182744, IMG submission 128525) | Enriched Miracle-Growth compost microbial communities from Emeryville, California, USA - eDNA 3rd pass 30_C Kraft MG (version 2) (version 2) ... | reverse complement strand
TCGAGACTCCGCAGGCCGATGTCCGCCCCGACGAGCGCCTTCACGTTCGCCGCCTGATCGTAAAAACCGGCAAAGTCGCCGGTGGCCAGCGCGTGCGACGTCGAAAGCGTCAGCAGCGTGCGCTGCAGGCCGGTCAGCTCGGCGTCGAGCACGGCCGCGGCGGACCGGGCGACATCGATGCTCTCCAGCTCATACCTCGCGTGCTCGGACTGCGCATAGCGCATCAGCAGCAGCCCCGCGAAGCCCACGCCGGGAATGACCAGCACCGCGACCAACGCCAGCACGATCAGGCGGGTCGGGAAGCCTCGCCGGGCGGGCGGATCGGAGCGTAAGACACCTGACTCTGCTGTGCGGTCCGCAACCGCCATCAAGGATTCCCCCATGCGCGAGGGAATCATAGCCAACGCCTCACGTCCGCGAAAGGAATATTACACTTCCTTCGCGCGAAGAGAGTTCTCCCGCGCACCTGCGCCATGCACCGCCGCGACTGCGCGGAGGCACCGGTCCGCCTGCCGCACCGTTCCGATAACGGCGAATGTCAGGCGCCGACGAGCCCGGCAAGTTCCGTCAAGGCGCGGTGTGCGAAGGCACGCATGTTGTCCTGGCGATCGGCCGCGCCGGTGCGCAGGGTGACGGTGCGCTCGGACGGGCCGACGATGCCGATGCAGGTATGTCCTGCCGGATCGCCATAGCGATTGCCGGTCGGTCCGGCGGCGCCGGTTTCCGAAAGGCCCCACACCGCGCCATGGCGGTCGCGAATCTTGCGTGCCAGCAGCAGCGCATAGGGTTCGGTCGCGGCGCGGATGCCGCGCATCTCATCTTCCGAGATGTCCGCGAGCGCTTTGCGGGCGGCGGCCGTATAGACGATCGCTCCGCCCAGGAAATAGGCCGACGCACCCGGCACCGCGAGCAGCGCCGCGGAAATCAGCCCGCCGGCCGAACCCTCGGCGATGGCGAGCGTTTCCTTGCGCCCGCTCAGGCGGGACGCGATCTTCTGGGCGACCGGCAACAATGTCTGCATGTCCGAACCTGCGGTTGAGCGCGATATCATCCCCGGAACGTGCGACGCAGGTCCGGCGGTGCGGCGGCGCCTGGCCGCCCTTGCAACGACTATTCCTTCACTTTCGTTACCGGACGGTCGTCTCCGCGCGCCGTCTCGGTATGCCAGTTGCCCTTCTCATCCTCATATTCGATCGCCTCGGCGCTGCCGGGCAGTTGCTGCTCGTTGGCGGCACGGCGCGCGGCTTCCAATGCCGCGGCATGCGTCGGAAAGGTTTCCGAGAACACGCCGTTCAGCTTGTACGCCCAGCCTCCGTCGTGTTCGACGACTTCGTAGGTGATTTCGGGCATGACACGGACCCTGTCGTTGGCGTTCCATTGCGCCTCCCCCACCCCGTCAGCGGCAGTATGCGCGGGAAGCCGCGCAGCCCGCAACAGCACGCCTCGAAACGGCGACGGGCGGCGGAAGGGAACTTTACCCCGGCGTGACGCTTGGGTTCCGGAAGGGAACTTTTTCAGCAGGAGTATCGCCATGACGAACGATCCTGCACCGCATAAGGCCGACGGTCATGAATCGACGGAGACCGACGCCCAGCTGCGCGCGAACGATACCCGGCTGTTGACCCCGATCCTGCTGATGGCGCTGATCATCGCCGTCGGGCTGCTGCTGTTCGCGGTCACCGGCCAGGGACCGGCCGCGAGCTGACGTGCCCGGCCGCACTGGACGCTGCCCACGCGCCTATCTTCCCGCCAGCGGGTTACGCTAGGCTCCCGCCGGCAACCCGGCATCGCGGCGAGGAATTTCCCATGCGGATCGCGGGATCGGTGGCGCTGGTCACGGGCGCCAACCGCGGGCTTGGCAAGGCCCTGGTCGAGGCGCTGCGGAAATCCGGAGCGCGGAAAATCTATGCCGGGACGCGCCAGCTCTCCGCCACCGCGGCGGCACCCGACCGGGTCGCGGAATCGGCCGACGTGGAGCCGGTCATGCTCGACATCACGGCGACGGACCAGGTCGGCGCCGCGGCGCATCGCTGCAGCGACGTGAACCTGCTCATCAACAATGCCGGAATCGCCCGCTTCACCCCGGCGCTCGCGGCGCCTTCGATGGAGGACGCGCGCGCCGAAATGGAAACCAACTATTTCGGCACGCTCGCGATGTGCCGCGCCTTCGCGCCGGTCCTGAAGCGCAACGGCGGCGGCGCGGTGGTCAACGTGCTATCGGTCGTCAGCTTCTTCAACGCGCCGATGCAGGGAACCTATAGCGCGTCGAAGGCGGCGGCGTGGTCGCTGACGAAGGCGGTCCGCTTCGAACTGCGCGCGCAGGGCACGCAGGTCAGCGGCGCTTACGCCGGCTATATCGACACCGACATGACCGCCGGCCTCGTCGCGCCCAAGCGCAGCGCCGCCGAAATCGCCACAGCGATCCTGGCCGGAATCGAAGCGGGAGCCGAGGACATCCTCACCGACGAGCGCGCGCGCAGCGTCCACGCGCGATTGCGCAAGGACGATGGCCCCTTCGACGCCGAGATGCAGGCCGCGTGGGACGTCTACGCCAGGCAAAAAGGGATCGGATGAGACCCGGCCGGGACATGCGGCAGGGGTTGTTTCCAATACGGCCATCGGAAATCATCATGGAACGTCCCGCACCGTAGCGGGTTATTCTCCGGCACGCCGGGCGACCCGCTTCCCGGCCGGGCCGATATTGGCTGCGAAAGGCTCTTGCAACCGTCACGTCCCCTCGCCCAGACACACCAAGGAGATTTCCCCATGCGCATTTCCTCCACACTCCGGGCTGCCGCCGTCGCATTGACCGCACTTGCCGGCGCCGGCACCGCCACGCTCGCGACGACGACCTACGCGCACGCGGACAGCGGCTATATCGATTTCAACGTCGTGAAGGGTGGCTGGATCATCGGCGGGCAGGCCGGCGGCGGCACGCTCTATTTCCACGGGCGGCGCTATCCGATTTCCGTCGGCGGCGTGAGTTGGGGGCTTGTGTTCGGCGGCTCGTCGACCCGTTTCCGCGGGCGCGTGACCAATATCCGCCGGCCGCCGGACGTCGCGGGCGTTTACGGCGCGGCGGGCGCCGGCGCAGCCGTCGGTGTCGGCGCGCAGATCATCACCCTGCGCAACGAGAAGGGCGCGACCCTCGTACTCAACGGCAGGCAGATCGGCCTCCAGGTCAACGCCGACCTGAGCGGGCTCGCGATCTCCATGCGCTAGCATCGCGCGAACGGACGTTCCCCCGCTCACGTCACGGTGGGACGCAGGCGCTGCAAAGCGCCTGCGTCCCACATGCGCGTTCGGCGGCAGCACGGCAGCGTGCCGTCTCAATTTTGCATGGGACGCGCGCCGCTCGAAAAGATAGTGTCTCCCGCGGACCAACACGGGGGAATTCCAACCAATGACCAAGCAGCTTGAGGGCAAGATCGCCATCGTGACCGGCGCGTCGAACGGCATCGGGCGGGCGATCGCGGAAACCTATGCCGCCGAAGGGGCGAAGACCGTGCTCGTCGCGCGCCGCGCGGAACTGCTCGAGGAAGTCGCCAAGGGCATCCGCGCCGCAGGCGGCGAAGCCCTCCCCGCGCCGACCGACGTGACCAAGGAGGACGCGGTCGCCGCGCTGTTCGAGAAGACGGTGAAGACCTACGGCCGGCTCGACATCGTGGTGAACAACGCCGGCGTCGCCACCCATCAGCCGACGGAAGAGATCACGCTGGCGTACTGGCAACAGGTGATGGACATCAACATCACCGCCGCCTTCCTGTGCAGCCGCGAGGCGATCCGCATCATGAAGCAGCAGACGCCGCAGGGCGGGCGCATCATCAACATGGGGTCGATCTCGGCCAAGACCCCGCGCCCGGATTCAATCCCCTACACCACCTCGAAGTTCGCCATGCAGGGCATGACGCACCAGTTGACCATGGACGGCCGCAAGTACGGCATCGTCGCATCGATCATCCATCCCGGCTCGACGCTGTCCGGCTTCACCACGCGCCACGGCCGCACGCAGGCCGGCCCCGGCAGCAAGCCCGAGGAATACGTGATGGCGGCGGAGGACGTCGCCAAGGTCGCGGTGCTGATGGCGTCGCTGCCGCCGGAGGTGAACCTCTACGAGGCGACCATCCTGCCGAACCATATGCGCAGCTTCATCTCGCGCGGCTGAGCGCTTCCGACCGATCCGCGATCCCGATCTGTCTGGACGGCACGGCGATGACGCCGTGCCGCTCCGTTTCGAGATCCCGTTTCCGCCGCAGGCGCCGGATCAAATCCCGCCGTCGCCGGGAAAAAAGCAGGTTTCCTGGCCCTGGAAGACAAACAGCGTCGGCTTGCCGCCCGGGGCCGACGTGCCCCAATGGATGATGTCGTCTGGCACCTTGCGCCAGGTTTCGTGGTCGAGCCACCACCACTCGTCATGCCCGCCGCTGCGGTTCACGCGAAACCGCGTCTTCACCACGTCGGCATGATCGCAGCATTTCTTGTAGGGAAACCGCTTCTGCGCCTCGGCGGTCAACTCGGCGTTGCGATACCACTGCTGCACTTCGGGCGGGCTGTTCGCATATTCCGGCTTCCATTCGGCGCGAAGCGGACAGACAATCGATAAAATAAAGACGGCAGGCAACGTGCAAACGGTCAGCAGCGCTCTCATGCGACGCTCCGTGAAACGGTACGCCCAGCCGGCGAAATAAGTCCCCGGCGGTAAGCTCGTTCCGGCGCCGGCATCGGCGCGCGGCGGGATCGTCGTGCGCAAGCCGTTGAGTCTGCTATGGATAGCCGCGAGGCAGACGCCGCCTCACATTGCGCAACGGATTATTTCTTCCGCGTGAGCGCGTCGCGCTGGGCGATCAGGCTGGCAAGTTCCGCTTCCTGCTCAAAGATGCGGTCGGCGGTGCGCGCCTCGTTCGCGGCTCCCGAAGACGCCGCCGCCTGCTCGGTCAACTGACGGATGTTGTCGCGCACGATGGCGATGCGATCCTCGATCTCGGACAGCGACAGGGTGCTTTCGTTGGCCATGCTCCGTTCCTTCCCGCCACGCCAGACTCTTGTAACCTGACGGTCGCGGTCGCAAACCCTGTCCGCAACCGCGCGCCGGTATGATAACGCCCATAAACCGGGTTTGGTTCACGGCATCGTGCCAACAAGGGGCAGCGCGAAACAACGTCCGGAAGCGCCGGCGCAAGTCACCCGGCTCGCCGCGCTTCATCCCGACCATGCCGGTCTGCCTCAAGAGGCACACGGAAGGCGCGCGTTTCCCCGAGAAAGCCCGGCCGGCGCTGCCGCCTTGCGCGCCCTTCCCGGCATCAAAAAGAACGTATAGAGTCCGAAGCGTTCGCTGCCTGAGTGATTGCGGGCAAGCGAGCGGCGCTTTGCGCGATGAAACACAGGGCCCCCGCCATGTCGGGCGGCTCACGCCATAAAACACCCTCACGGGGAAAACGTGGGGCGTGCTGAGCCCTGTGTTCACGCGCAATCACCCGCCCGGCGCCAGCCGGGCCGAACACGGGGGAATCATGTCCTGGCTTGTTCAGCACGCCGGCGGCGCAATCGTTGGCGGCGCTATCGGCGCTGCCATCGTTATCCTGCCGTCGATCTTCATCCTGTATGTGCTCATCCGCCGCGCGGGCGAAATCGCGCCGTCCGCCGACGAGGACGACGGCGGGTAAGCCTCGCCCGCCTTCGTTTCCGTGCGCGTCCGCGGCGCGATCACGGATAGGGGCGAAGCGCACCGGCAGGCCCTTGATGCGGCCCGGAGAGTGAATATCTCATCCCGGCCATTGCCTCCGGAGGGTTCGGCCATGTGGGGTGCGGTCTTCCGCCAGATTTTCGCCTATCTGCTGACGCGGCGCGGCAAGCGCGCGCTCGCGTTCGTCGGCATGCTGCTGCTGTTCTTCGTCACGGCGCTGCTCGCCGACATGCAGCTCTACATCTCGGCCACCTTCACCGGCTGCCTGTCCGCCGTGCTGGTGACGATGTGGCTGGTGCAATACTGGCGGGTGAAACAGCACGACCGGCTGCGCGCGAAGCAGCGGCTCGAAGCCGCCGCGCGCCGCCTCGCCGCCGCGAAGGAACGCGAGCAGCGTTACGACCGCGCCAAGGCCCGGGTGGCCGATACCGTGCGGGCGGCCGGCATGGCGGTGAGCGAGAACACGATCGGGGTGGCGCGCTCGGGTTTCACTGCGGCACACACACGCGTCAGGTTCACCGTATCGGCAGCGAAATCCCGCGTCGCGGCCGCCACGTCCGGCGTTGCCGCGGCGGCGTCCGGCGCGACGACGGGTGTCGCATCCGGCGTGCGGTCAAGTATCGGCGCGACGAAGTCGGGGCTTGCCGCGGCGACCTCCGGCTTGTCCCGCGTGGCCGACGGGTTGCGGTTCTGGCGGGGAAGCGGCGGCCCGGCGCAGATGGGATAGCCGGCGAGCCAAAAGACATGCCCAGGGTGCGACGGGCGTGCGCCTGCCCTGCAATTGCGACAGTTCTGCATACCCCTGCGATAAGAATGCCCGGCATCAGCCGGGCGTTTCGCTTTCAGAACGACGCCTCCAACCGATCTCATCTTCGAGACGCCCGCTCCGCCTGCGAGGCGGCGGCTTCGCCACTGGCGGCGGTTACGGCTTCCCATGCCGGCCGCACTGCATGACCTGCTGATCGGAGAGGACGGGAGATTTCTGCGACGGCTTGCCGTAACGCGGGGCGGGTGTAGCGGCAGCCAAAACCCGGATGGAGCAAAGCGGCATTGGGGTCCCGGTCGACACAACAGCCCCGGATTTCGCCGCGCTCCGTCCGGGCTACGCTCGCTCCCGCATGGCGCGCTCGATCCGCCGGTCGGGCACCAGCCACATCAGGGCGACGCCGACATACAGCACCAGCGACACCCAGGGCGCGACGAACGACATCGCGATCGCCGTAAGATAGATGACGGGCGAGATCTTGCCCTTGAAATCGCTGCCGAGCGTGCGCTGAAGCGGGCTTTCCCTGCCCTGTTCGGCAATGATCGCCTTCTGCAGGAGATAGTAGGCGATGGCCGGCATCAGCAGCGAGACGCCGTAGAGCGCCGTCGGCTGGGGCGCGAAATGGTTCTCGTCGAGCCAGCCGGTGGTGAACGGGATGAGCGAGAGCCAGAACAGCAGATGCAGGTTGGCCCACAGGATCACGCCATTGACGCGCTCGCAGGTGTGCAGCAGGTGGTGATGGTTGTTCCAGTAGATGCCGAGATAGATGAAGCTCAGCACATAGGTCGCAAACACCGGCGCGAGGCCGGCGAGCGCGGACCACTCCGTGCCATGCGGCACCTTGAGCTCCAGCACCATGATGGTGATGAGGATCGCGACGACGCCGTCGCTGAACGCAGTCAGTCTTTCCTTTGGCATGGCGGGTTCCCGTGGCGGCACAGCGCGATTGTTGGGCGAGGAGAAGCATAGCAGAGCGGGAGAGCCGACCAGAACCGCATCGTTGAACATTCCGAAGCCGCGAACAGTATTACGCATGAAATTTTAAGGGGCTGAAAATGGCTTTCACGCGCGCAGGATGCGTCTTTCAATTCTCGCGCTGATGCTCGGAGTCTGGACCGAGACACTTTCTGCCGATTGCTTAGCCACTGCGCTTACTAAGCCTTGTCGGGTTTCAGGCGAGGCGGCCATGAAATATTGAGTTTTGCGCCAAAGCTCTTCATGCCGGCGATGGCCTCATCCCTCGAGACGGCGCTTCGCGCCTCCTCAGGATGAGAGGAATCATTCCAGCAGAGCGCTCGCTTCTCTTTCCCGCCCAGGCTCGCCGCATAATCCCGCACGTCCTGCGTGATCTTCATCGAGCAGAACTTCGAGCCGCACATCGAGCAAGTCAAGGAAGTTGAGGGCGGAGTGAGGACGCAGCCGGATGGAGCGAAGCGGCATCCGGGCTGAACAAAGAAGCCCGGGATTTTGCCGCACATCGTCCGGCTACGCCTGCTCGCGGCTGCGCATCTCGATGCCGGTCCACTCCTCATAGAGCAACGCGGCGGCAGGCAGTTCGGCTTTCTTGCCGAAGCGGCCCGCGACCATCGACCAGAAGGCGCGTGCCACGCCGCTGATCAATGCCGGCGCCCCGACCTCGCGGCACATCTCCGCGAACAGGTCGGTGTCCTTGAGCACGATCGACAGGTTGCCGCGGCCGAACTTGCCCGGCAGGATCGTGTTGGGAAAGGTTTGGGCCGTGACGAAATTGCGTCCGAGGGCGCCGTTGAGGAATTCGATCAGCAGATCGGGATCGGCGCCCGCCTTCACCCCGGCCGCCACCGCCTCGACGGTCACGACCACGGTCGAGAAGATCAGTCCCTGGTTGACCAGTTTGTAAACCTGCGACATCCCCGCCTCGGGGCCGGCCAGCAGACGCTTGGCTGTATATTCGGCGATGATCGGCTCGACCCGCGCAACCGCCGCGTGATCGCCCGACAGGATCGAAATGAGGGTGCCGGCTTCGGCGCCAGACACGGCGCCACTGATCGGCGCGTCGACCAGCGCAATACCGGACGCCGCGAGTTTTTGCGCGATGGCAGCCATCGGGGCGCGTCCGATCGTCGAGGTCTCGACGTAAATTTTGACAGCCTTGCCGCCGGACACCCCGTCCGCGCCGAAGGCGACGGCATTGGAGATCGCAGTCGATGGCAGGCAGGCAAACACGATTTCCATCTGGTCGGCGACTTCACGGGGCGACGCGGCGATGCGAGCGCCGGCTGCGCGAACCCGTTCGGCTGCCGCCGGATCGGTGTCATAGGCCAGAACCTCGTAACCCTTGCCGAGAAGCCGCCGCACCATGGGGCCGCCCATATTGCCGACGCCGATGAATCCAATGGTGGTCGTCATTTTGTCCTTCCTGTTGCTGGCGTGCTCGAACGATCAGCCCTACCCCAGGTGGAACAGAAGGGTTCGTCGCGAAGCAAATAAAATGCCCGGCACGAGTCTACATCTCGCGCCGGGCATCTTGAATTTAAGTGGAGCGGCGAAAGCCTACAATGCCTTGTTGCTCTCCTTCGCCAGCACGTTGTTCTTCGCGTGGTGCGCGGCGTCGGTATCGAGCGCGGTCGTGCGCGGCGCTTTCACCTTCGCCGCATCGACATAGACCTCCTGCCCCATCGCGTTGAACCTGTCCGACATTTCCTTCATGCCTGCCGCAGGGTCGAGACCCAGCGCCGCCTTCTCGTTGTTGCCAAGGCTCGCCGCATAATCCCGCACGTCCTGCGTGATCTTCATCGAGCAGAACTTCGGCCCGCACATCGAGCAGAAATGCGCGACCTTGTGCGCCTCCTTCGGCAGCGTCTCGTCGTGATATTCGCGCGCGGTGTCGGGATCGAGACCGAGGTTGAACTGGTCCTCCCAGCGGAAGTCGAAGCGCGCACGCGACAGCGCATCGTCGCGCAGCTGCGCCGCCGGGTGGCCCTTGGCGAGATCGGCCGCGTGCGCGGCGATCTTGTAGGTGATGACGCCTTCCTTGACGTCGTCGCGGTTCGGCAGGCCGAGGTGCTCCTTCGGCGTGACGTAGCAGAGCATGGCGCAGCCGAACCAGCCGATCATGGCGGCGCCGATGCCCGACGTGATGTGGTCGTAGCCCGGCGCGATGTCGGTCGTCAGCGGCCCGAGCGTGTAGAACGGCGCCTCGCCGCATTCCTTGAGCTGCTTGTCCATGTTGATCTTGATCTTGTGCATCGGCACGTGGCCGGGGCCCTCGATCATCACCTGGCAGCCTTTCTTCCACGCGATCTGCGTGAGCTCGCCGAGCGTCTCCAGCTCCGCGAACTGCGCGCGGTCGTTGGCGTCGGCGATCGAGCCCGGGCGAAGGCCGTCGCCGAGCGAGAACGACACGTCATACTTGCGCATGATGTCGCAGATGTCCTCGAAGCGCTCGTAAAGGAACGATTCCTTGTGCCGCGACAGGCACCACTTCGCCATGATCGAGCCACCGCGCGAGACGATGCCGGTCACGCGGTCGGCGGTCAGCGGCACGTAGGCGAGCCGCACGCCGGCATGGATGGTGAAATAGTCCACGCCCTGCTCGCATTGCTCGATGAGCGTGTCCTTGTAACACTCCCAATCGAGCTTGACGGGATCGCCGTTGACCTTCTCCAGCGCCTGGTAGATCGGCACGGTGCCGATCGGCACCGGCGCGTTGCGGATGATCCATTCGCGGGTGTTGTGGATGTTGCGGCCGGTGGAAAGGTCCATCACCGTGTCGGCGCCCCAGCGGATCGCCCATACCATCTTCTCGATCTCCTCCTCCACCGAGGAGGTGACGGCGGAGTTGCCGATGTTGGCGTTGATCTTGGTGAGGAAGTTGCGGCCGATGATCATCGGCTCGAGTTCGGCGTGGTTGATGTTCGAGGGGAT
>Ga0182744_1004535_pt1 | contig 10356 bp, 9 predicted proteins | sample eDN3rd30CKraftMG_FD_128525 | JGI IMG/M metagenome (GOLD analysis project Ga0182744, IMG submission 128525) | Enriched Miracle-Growth compost microbial communities from Emeryville, California, USA - eDNA 3rd pass 30_C Kraft MG (version 2) (version 2) ... | reverse complement strand
CATACGGCACTTTGGGGACTTGCCTACACCTCTTTTTTGGATATAGTGCCGGACTTCAAGGGCGCGTAGCTCAGTGGGAGAGCACTACGTTGACATCGTAGGGGTCGCAAGTTCAATCCTTGCCGCGCCCACCATCTTATCCCATGAAATCATTGGTAAACCCTGGATGGTAGTGGCCACTTGTGGCGCCGGCAGCATAGGTGTTGCAAGGGATTTGCGAGAGACCGCGAAAGTGTTCCTGTCAGCACGCCGATGCAATATCGCCCTGTTCGGACTGGGGAGCCAATCGGTGACTTTGGCGCTTTACTGGAATCCCAGGTTCGTCTAGGAAGATGTGGGTTGTTCGCCAATCTGCCACACAAGATATGCGTCCCATTGATTCTAAATACTCCAGGGGGAAACCAGTTCCGAATGGTTGAGAGGATGAGGGAACCACAAGCTAGGGGAAATGACGATGAGATATCGCTGAGCGACATCTTCGCCTGCCTCAAGCGGCGCGTGCTGTTAATCGGTATTGTAACCGGTGTAGTTGTCTTTTCGGCGCTGCTTTATGTTATTCTGGCAAAGCCGCTCTATACGGCCTCGACAGCTGTTATGCCCGCCACCTCGAGCGGAGGCACCTTGGGGAATTTGAGCGGAGGGCTGGCCGGCGCCGCTGCTTTGGCTGGAATTGACCTGAGTGCCGGCGACACAGACAAACAGGAATACATCGCCGTTCTGAAGTCGCGAGATCTCGCCCGGAAATTCATCAAGTCATACGGCCTACTGCCGGAACTCTTCCCCGAACGCTGGGATGAAGAAAAGGGAGCATGGCGTCCAGTTGGAAGCGGCGGGTTTAGATTGTGGCTGTCGCGGATGCTTGCATCAATTTCAGAAGACGAAGGCTGGCGTGTCCGCGATGATCCTGTGCCGTCAGAAGCAGAGGCATTCAAGGCTTTCGACGATATCCGAAATATAGAAGAGGATACGACTACAGGGTTATTAACCGTCTCCTTCGAATTCCGCGACCCGGGAATGAGCGCCGAATGGGCAAACGAATATATCGCTATGGCCAATGACACGATCCGTCGGCGCACAATTGAAGAATCTTCCCGAGCCCTGGACTATCTAAATGAACAGGTGCAGAAAACCACGATAGCCGGCCTTCGCGACACCCTATATAGCTTGGTGGAAAAGCAACTGGAGAATATTACGCTCGCCAATGCCCGTCGAGACTACGCCTTCCGGGTCATTGATCCAGCCGTGATGCCCGAGCAAAGAAGCAGTCCGAAACGCGCACTCATTGTTGCTGTATCGATAATATTGGGTGGTGCACTTGGTATCTTCATCGCGCTCATCGTGAGCGGCATCAAGGGCGATTTAATCCAGGCTGCTCATAGAACCGATAGATAACCCCAGCATACAAGATGCAGCGGCCCGTTCTTGTGAAGAGATGAGAAAGTTTGAAAGGAAAATAGGTTGAAACGGTTTGCGCTCATCGGTGCGGCAGGATACATCGCGCCGCGTCATATGAAGGCCATCGAGGACACAGGCAACAACCTTGTAGCCGCCTTGGATCCAAATGATTCCGTAGGCATCATCGACCGGCATTTCCCTGACGCGGATTTCTTTGTCGAATTTGAACGTTTTGACCGTCATGTCGACAAGCTCCGGCGCAAGGGAGCGGAGCACCAGGTGAACTACGTTTCCATCTGCTCTCCCAACTATCTGCATGACTCTCACGTCCGCTTCGGCCTGCGCAGCGACGCGGACGTGATTTGCGAAAAACCGTTGGTGCTCAATCCATGGAATATTGACGGCCTGAAGGAGATTGAAGAAGAAACCGGACGGCGAGTTAATACTATTCTTCAGCTGCGCCTGCATCCCTCCATCATTGCGCTACGCCAAAAATTGGCCAAAGAGCCAAAGGACCGCAAGCACGAGGTGGAATTGACTTATATTACATCGCGCGGTCATTGGTATCTGGCCTCCTGGAAAGGCGACGAACGCAAATCCGGTGGCATCGCCACTAATATCGGCGTCCACTTTTTCGACATGTTGCATTTCCTTTTCGGCAAACCGCAGGAAAACACGGCACATATCAATGAGCCGCAGCGAGCGTCAGGCTATTTGGAATTCGAGAACGCACGCGTGCGCTGGTTCCTCTCCATCTCCGCCAACGACCTGCCGGCAGATGTGCGCGAGAAAGGTCAAAGAACCTATCGCAGTATTACCATCGACGGTGATGAACTGGAGTTTTCGGGGGGTTTTGAAGACCTGCATACGCGTAGCTACGAGCACATTCTCGCAGGTGGTGGATTCTCATTGGATGACGGCCGCACAGCGATTGAACTGGTGGCCGGCATCCGCAATGCACATCCCAATCGCCGGTCTTCGGATATGCATCCTTTCGCCGCTTCGGGAGACAGTGACACGTGAGTGCCGGTCTTTCCATCCACCCAACGGCCATCGTGGATGACGGTGCCCGGATCGGTGCCGGCACCCGGATATGGCACTGGACCCACGTCTGCGAGGGCGCGGTGATTGGCGAACGGTGTTCACTCGGACAGAACGTATTCGTCGGCAATCGCGTGAGGATTGGCAGCAATGTCCGGATACAGAACAACGTCTCGGTCTATGACGACGTTTCCCTGGAAGATGATGTCTTTTGCGGCCCGAGTATGGTTTTCACGAACGTCTACAATCCGCGCAGCGCCATTCCACGCAAGGACGAGTATCGCCCCACTATCGTGCGCAAGGGAGCAACGTTGGGAGCCAACTGCACCATCGTCTGCGGCGTGACCATCGGGCGGTATGCCTTCATTGGGGCCGGGGCGGTGGTGAACAGAGATGTGCCCGATTTTGCATTGGTGTTGGGAGTGCCCGGCCGGCAGATCGGTTGGATGAGCGAGTTCGGGGAGCGGCTCGACCTGCCTCTTTCCGGGAACGGGGAAACGACTTGTCCACACACTGGTGTCACCTATCGGCTCAACGGCGGCATTCTGAAGCAGATCAGTTGACCTCTTAATGGTATTGAAATGCAATTTATCGACCTGAAAGCTCAGCAAGACCGCATCCGCCCCGAAATCGAGCGGCGCATGAAAGCGGTTCTGGACCATGGCCAGTACATCATGGGGCCGGAAGTCGCGGAACTGGAAGAGCGCCTTGCCGCGTTCGTCGGCACCAAGCATTGCATTTCCAATGCCAGTGGAACTGACGGCTTGCTGATCGCCCTGATGGCTCTTGGAATAAGCGCCGGTGATGAGGTGATCACCACGCCATTCACCTTCATCGCGACAGCGGAGGTTATCCGTCTCCTCGGCGCCGTACCCGTATTCGTCGATATCGATCCACAAACCTACAATATCGATCCGCAGCTTATAGAACAGGCCATCACACCGAAAACCAAGGCCATCATGCCCGTGAGCCTTTATGGTCAGTGCGCTGACCTGGATGCCATAAACACGATCGCCGCTCGCCACAACCTGCCAGTCATTGAAGACGGCGCCCAGAGCCTGGGCGCCACCATCAACGGCCGCCAGTCGTGCAGCATGACCACCATCGGCGTCACCTCTTTCTTCCCCAGCAAACCTCTGGGTTGCTATGGTGATGGCGGAGCCTGCTTCACCAACGACGATGACTTGGCGGTCAAGATGCGCCAAATCCGCGTGCACGGCCAGGACCGCCGCTACCACCACCCAATCATCGGCATCAATGGCCGCCTGGATACACTGCAGGCCGCAATCCTATTGGCCAAGCTGGATATTTTTCCGGAGGAGGTGGAACTGAGGCAGGCTGTTGCCCAGCGCTATAATACATTGCTGGTAGGCCATAGCGGCATCGTCACGCCCCAGCTGGGTTTAGGATACACGAGCGTCTACGCGCAATATACTGTCCAGGTACCTGATCGCGAGGTCATGCGGGTACGTCTGAAGGAGATGGGAACACCGACCGCTGTTCATTACCCTGTACCGCTCTACCTTCAACCGGCCTTCGCCGACTTGGGTTACGCTCCGGAGAGCTTCCCGGTGTCGACTGAAGTCAGCGAGCGCGTCATGAGTCTGCCGATGCACCCGTATCTAACCGAGAAACAGCAGCAGGCTATTTGCTCTGCGATCCGGGACACCATCGCTGTGTAGCATGGGTCTTCTATCCAGATCATATGTTGCGTTCCAGTCGATTATCCTGGCTCAAGGTGGATCAAGATTTCGTCAGAATTTCTTAAAGGTCGCCAGGGCGAATATCATTGCTCAGGCTGCTCCGTTGGCGGCAGTGCCTATTCTGACCCGGCTGTATACGCCCGCAGACTTTGGTGCAATGGCGCTGTTTGCGTCCGTACTTCAGATCTCACTGGCCGTTGTCACCATGCGGTTTGGCTGGTCCGTTCCCAACGCCTCCACCCGAGCAGGCGGCGCTGCGTGTATTGCAATGGGTATAATCGTACTGCTGATATGCGGTACTTTAAGTATCGTCGCGGCATCGTTTGGTAAAGTGGCTCTGACCTTCTGGGAAGGTTATCAGCCGCTCTCGCCTCTGCTTCCCCTCCTACCAGCAGCACTGATCGCTGGTGGGCTACTGGAACTCCTGCAGGCTTGGCATATTCGGATGGCGGATCTGGGGCCGGTAGGCACGGGGCGAATCACGCAAAGCAGTGCAACCCTGACAAGTCAAGCTATCTGCGGATGGCTTCAACTAGGGGCTACTGGTCTCGCCGTATCTAGCGTATTGGGCACGGTGGCAGCGACAATCTATATGCTCAAGCGCTCGAAGGTTCTGCTCTCCGAATTACGCCGCATTACCGGACGACGCGTAGCAACAACATGGCGCCGCTTCTGGAGAGAGGCTTCCGCATCGACTCTGGTCAGCTTGGTCAACGCAGCTACATTGGCGGTGATACCGGTTTTGCTGGCCCATTTCTTCGGCGCAACGGAAGTCGGCTGGTACGCTCTAATGTATCGGCTTGCTATTACACCCCTAAGTACCCTGACATCCGCCATCAGCCAAAGCTTCTGGGCTGAAGCTGCACAGCTCGTGCGCATCGATGCTAAACGGCTAGAGGCCATCTATCTGAACAGCAGCAAGCGGCTGATGTGGGTTGCGGTGCCTACACTGCTTGTTGCGCTGGCGGGACCAGGTTACATTGGCCCTATTCTTGGTGACCATGAATGGCATGAAGCAGGATATATCCTAGCCGCTCTGGGGCCTATGCTGGCGTCCACCATCGCCGTACAACCCTTGACCCACTTGATTGTACATCGTAAGCAAATTTGGAAAGTGTACCTCGATGCAAGTAGGCTGATAGCGCTTGTAGCTGCAATCAGCACTCTCTCATCTTCTGGGTTCAGTATTTACATTGTGGTTACGGCAACCTCACTGATATTCGTTATAAGCTATGCCACTCTGTTCTTTCTGAACCTGATTTGTTTGAGAAGAGCAGTGCAGAGACAGATCGTCCCCGGACAATTGAAGTAGGCTGCACCGGACGGAAAGTACTGATTTCAGGCCGCCTAGAACTGATTGGATTCTATGCCCTTACCCAAGATTTCCCAGGTAGTCGACGATGACCTATGCATCGCGTGTGGTGCTTGCATCCCGACATGTCCCTACCAGAACGTGGCGACATCATTTAGTCCCTTCCGGGGTGCTGAAGAGATAGCGATATCCGATCCGGATATTTGCGCTAATTGCGATGCGCCATGTGACACAGTTTGTCCAAGTATAGAGGTTGACTTCGCTGACATTCGTAGAGTCAGAAATGGAAATATACCCGAGCCGGCACCCCAGAGAACTGGCTGGATTCGGCAGGTTATATTGGGAGCTGCCCCGACACACCGGGACGGACCAGTCTCCAGTTCCGGAGGGGTGATCCGAGCACTGATCGAGGAAGCATTGGTAAACGGTACCCCGGTCCTGTGCTTGGCCAAGAGACCGGGAGATGAGAAGTATGGTCCTTGCTTACTCACATCCCCTACCGATCTCCAGTACCTACCCGGATCAATTTATCATTCCGTAAGTTTTGCAGGAGCTATTGAACTTCTGAGAAGCGCCGAAAGGCCGGTCATGCTCGTGGCTATCCCTTGCCATCTCGAGGGCGTCCTCAACTATGCCCGAACAATGGATAAGGAAATTCTCGAAAAAATCGCATGTATTTGCGGAATTGTTTGCGGATGGATGTACAGTCATCATTCACTAGCCGCTTTTGCACGTTACAACGGTATCGACAGCGCGATTGAGGACGCGACTTACCGTGGTGGAGATCGCGTCGGAAAGCTGCGTTTCATGAGCGGAGGCAAGAGCTACGCATTCGAGCGGCGCCACTTTTCAAACGTAAAGGATCTCATCAACTATCAGTCCAGTTTCTCTACGGATTATAACAGGTTACGCTGTCGGGTCTGCGAGGACCACCTGAACATGCTTGCCGATGTCATTGCGGGAGATGCTTGGCTGGAGAGGACAAAAACCGAAAAGATTAGCGTTATCGCAACCAGGACAGAAGTGGGGGACGCATTGATTGCCAACCTGGCGAACAAAGGGAAGATTGAGCTGGAAGCGGGAAGCTTTGAGGACCTTATTGAGAGCCAAAGTTCCAACTTGGTACTTGGCACCAAGGCCAGAGAAATCAATGCGATCATGCGCGAGCAAGGGAAAGTTACGCCGACATTTCATTTCGCTGATGTATTGGATAAGCCTATCGGCGACGCCGGCCGCAAGTCTTTCTCCCATGAGATGAAAAGACGCGGCCTTATACGCAACCGGCACTATTTATTCTACCGGCTCCTCTATGTATTCAGGCGCTGGCGTCCCATCGCCAGTCACTTGCGGCGCGCGCTGAAAGGAGCTTGAGAAGGTGCCCACTTTCTTTGTGTCCGGCCTATGCATGCAGGGTAATAAAGGGGGACCAGCCCTCGCACTCTCCTTGGTGGAGTGCATAAGGACCTTCATTCCTGATGCCCACTTCGTCTTCGCTGTCCCGGGCAGTGCAAATGAGTGGCCCCATGAAACCCGTTGGGCAGAAGCCTATGGATTCCCGGTCGTCAAGGCCATCAGTGCCAAGGACTTTATCCCTCCTTTCAGCCTATCCGACGCACGCCGGAAGAGGTTTCGTAAATGGTTGAAAGCGGTAAAAGAGGCTGATGCTTTCATACAAATGTCGGCTATCTGCTATGTCGGACCGCCCTCGGGAAGTGGCTCCCTCAAGTCAATGATAACGTCCTCCAGATATACGGACTTCGTATTGACGCGACTCATGCGCAAGAAAATGTATGCTTGGACCCAGAGCTATGGACCACTTACAACTTCGGCGGTCCGCCTCTGTGCCCGCATGGACTTAAAGCGTCAACCCATCGTCTTCTGTCGCGGTGACGATTGCCGGGACGCAGTTAAGGCCTTGCTACCTGATAGTCGCGCCTTAAGCTTTCCAGATGTCGCGATAACGCTTCCCTACGACAGAGACAGTGGTCGTTCGCTGTTGAAGATCTTCTCCCTAGCCAACGCCCCATTTGTAACGTTGTCGCCAAGTGCAGTGATGTACGCCCGCAGCAATACACAGGCCGGCAACACTCATGTCGAGGAATGTATATCGATATGCCGCAATGTCTTGGATTTGGGATACAGTATCCTGCTCGTACCGCACACTGTGCGTCCCTCAGCCCCCGATCCTCGGCGCTGCGATCGTGAGGTCGCCCGTTTGGTCCACGAAGGTGCAGCTGACGAAAAAATTCAGTTGCTGGAAGAAGACCTTTCGCCTGTTCAGTTGAAGTCAATCATCGCCAATGCTCAGTTTCACATTGGCGCCAGATATCATAGCCTTGTGGCAGCCCTGTCGACGGGCGTGCCTTCCATATCCATATCCTGGCATCCGAAGTATCGAGACTTGATGCGGGCATATGGACAGGAGCGATTTACGCTTGAAGAACAGGGAGAGGAAACGGCGTCTTCACTCATAGACACACTGGTTACTGACCTTAATGCGTCCCGACAGATTATCCATGGAGAGCAGGAAGAACTGGCGGCGGAAGTGTACGAGAATGCCCGGCTCTTCTGTGAACTCCTGCAAGGAGGGACTTCATGAATTGCACTGCCTGCGGAAGCCTGAACACGCGTAGTCTTGGTGTCTATCGCCCATACACGGACTACTCAGTTGAAGTAAGTGAGTGCAACGAGTGCGGTGCGCGATTTGTGCCTCGCGACAGCCAAGCTCATGAATTGCTGCACAGTCGCCCGTCCTCCTATTCGTCCCATTCCGCAATTGCAGAAAGGGCCCGTACACTGGTCGCCGATCAAAATACGGAAGGCCTGAGAGGTTTTCTTGGGAAACGAAATGCCAATCTACTTGTGATGAACGAAGTTGATGAGTTGGTGGCCGGCGCCCGTATCTTGGAGATCGGCTGCTCAAAGGGATATCTCACCGCTTATTCTATAGCCAAGAAGTTGGATATTCTCGGCGTCGACGTCTCGCCAACGGCAGTAGCCGATGCGAGGGGGAGTTTTGGTGATTTCTTCTGTGTGGCGGAGGATTCCCGCATAGAGGCCGGCGCCCCATATGACTTGATATATCATGTTGGCACCATTGGCTGTGTAGATGACCCCGCCGCAATGACGCGTTCTCTGCTGGGAATGCTGAAGACGGGCGGCAAGCTGGTCTTCAATGCGCCCAATGTCAATGCATGCCATGCAACGGGCCGCATGTGGCTGACCACCCCGCCACCGGATCTCGTAACCCTTTTCAAGCCAGAATACTGGGCATCAAATTTCCAAGACTTGGCAACCACCAAGATAAGCACACTTAAGGCGAACCGAAGCACTAAAGTAGCGGCCCTACGCCAAGCCCGCCAGTCGGATGCAAAAACCGCTCTCCTGAACGAACAACATAGTCGCACGCGACCGTCCACGATACGGAATCTGGTGCGACGATTGTCCGCCGCAAGGCTGTTGCTGTTTTCAAAGGACCTGCCCCATGATTATGGCATTCACGTAACGATGTGCCGAAAGTGATGGCAGGCTCCCGACTTCCGCTGAGGCGCGACGCCTGATGACGACGATCTTGGTCACGGCCCCACGGGGCTATCCCCGCGAGCGAAGTTACATCTGTGAGGTCCTCCTCGGACAGTTTCTCGGGCTTGCGTGGGATTTGAAGCAAGACGAGGGAGACACCGTCAGGCTGAGCGTTCAAGACTCTGATGGTGAGTTGGAACTGCCTGATGTGCACTTGAGCGTTAGCGAGCGGCACCGGCGTTCGGAGAGCAGTCTGCCGAAGCTACCGCTTCGTACATTTCAACCTGCTAGATACAAACTCCATTGCCCTCTGGTCGCCCATGAAGTGCCTATTATCTATGGAGCCGATACAGCTCCCATAGAGGAGAAGTGGCGCATTCGCCTGCCAGTAGACATATTTGGCAGCGCTTTTTTCATGCTCAGCCGATACGAAGAATTGGTTTGCACCGAGCGCGACAAACATGATCGTTTTCCCGCATTGTCGTCCATAGCTTATAAAGCCGGTTTTTTGGAGCGGCCTATCGTTGACGAATATGTCGAGATTCTATGGGCTGCCATGCACCAGCTTTGGCCGGGCCTGTCGCGGCAGTCACGGGAGGGACGAATATTTTATACTTGTGACGTGGATCATCCCTATCAGCCGACATCCAAACAATTCGCTTCGCTCACTCGGGCCGTCGCCGGAGATATCATCAAGCGAAGAGAGCCGGCGATTGCGATGCGTCGCATCAGAGGGGCCATACGGGCGCGACGTGGCGATTTCAGTGAGGATACAAACAACACGTTTGATTGGATCATGGATTTGTGTGAAACGCACAGTCACCGAGCCGCCTTCTATTTCATCTGCGGGCATTCCGCTGGTGCAATCGACGGTTGCTACGACTTAGATGAGCCGTTCGTTCGCCGCCTGATGACCCGCATCCATGAGCGCGGCCATGAGATTGGCGTGCACGGCAGCTACAACAGTTTTTGCGATGCCGCCACGCTGCAATCAGAAAGGCAGAATCTGTTGCAGACGCTTGATACGCTGAACATCAAAGGACAGGGATATGGTGCGCGCCAACACTATCTTCGCTGGGATAGTGGTCTTACGCCGTCCTTAGTTGATACGGTGGGTTTCGAATACGACACTACCGGTAGCTTCGCAGATCGGCCGGGCTTTCGCTACGGAACGAGCAAGCCATTTCCCATGTGGGACTGGCAGGCGTGCTGCAAATTGAATCTGTTACAGCGTCCACTCATTGCCATGGAGGCCTCGATACTCGAAGCCAAGTATCTTGGGCTGACGACAGCTGAGGAACAAGTTTCCCTTCTCGAGCGCTTGAAACGGGCCTGCCTCGATTTTGAGGGAGATTTCTGTATTCTATGGCATAACAATCGCCT
>Ga0182744_1004532_pt1 | contig 10365 bp, 10 predicted proteins | sample eDN3rd30CKraftMG_FD_128525 | JGI IMG/M metagenome (GOLD analysis project Ga0182744, IMG submission 128525) | Enriched Miracle-Growth compost microbial communities from Emeryville, California, USA - eDNA 3rd pass 30_C Kraft MG (version 2) (version 2) ... | reverse complement strand
CCTGTCGGGTGCGCCATTTCGGAACGAAGCTGGGCACTGCGCCCGGCTTTGTTTCGGCGGCTCCCGCGACCAGCGCCTGGAGCAGATTGCTCTTTGAGCCGAGAATCCGAGCCTCATCGGTAGCGACTTCCACCCGCTGGACAAGCGCGCGGGGATGGTCGCGGCGATAGCCGCCTTTCTCATTTCGCATCCGCTTGCGCGCGTCGCTGGCGAACTTCGCCAGCATGTCGGGCGCGACCGCCTTCCGACCTTCAGGGCTGAGCGAAGCCGTCACGCGCTCGACGTCGGCCTTTGCCTGTTCGCGCGTTGCCTTGGGATCAGTTCCATCTTCGAATGACCACTCCCACCCCGTTCCGGCCATTTCGTCGCCTCCACCCCGCTCCTGCAGGCTCGGGTGCTGGCGCGGAAAGACCGATGGCGACCAAGGCATGTCGAATCTGCATCGATCAGACAAAAGCTTTTCCCATATGTGCCCATTGCTAGGCATTTTCCGCGTCTCGCGCAGCATCACCGCGGCGTTTTGCGAATGCAGGCCGAGCGCGTTGACCCGTCAGCCGATATTCCCGCCGCGAAGACGAGACGCAGAGCTTCCGAGAGGCTGCGCACGTCGAGTTTGATCATCAGGTTCGCGCGATGCACCTCGACCGTCCGCGGAGAGATGCCGAGGTCGCGCGCGATCGCCTTGTTCTGAAGCCCCCGTGCCAGCCGGTCGAGCACCTCGCGCTCGCGGCGGGTGAGCACATCCAGCAATCGGTTGGCCCTGGCCGCGCGGACGGCTGCGCCATTTGTCGTCGTCATCCTGTCGAAAGCGGCCTCGATAGACGCTATCAGCGCCGCCTTTCCGAACGGCTTTTCCAGAAGATCGACCGCCCCCGCTTTCATCGCCTGCACCGCGATGGACACATCGGCATGCCCGGTGAGCACGATGACCGGAATCGCGATTCCGCCCGCGACCAGCCGCTGTTGGACCGCGATACCGTCCATATCGGGCATGCGGATATCGAGGAGCACGCACCCCTCGGGCGCCTGCCGGACCTCCTTCAGGAACGCCGCCCCCGTCGGCCATGTCCGAACGGCATAACCCGCGGTTTGGAGCATGAAGCTGGTCGACCGGCGGATGGCGTGCTCGTCATCGACGATATGCACGAGCTTTCTGGCTGCCATGCCCGTTCTCCATGATCGCGCTGACGAGGGTAAAGTGAAACTCGGTGCCGCCATCCTCGGCCGCCTGCATCCATATCCGCCCGCCATTGGCCTCGATGATCGTCCGGCAGATCGAGAGGCCCAGGCCCATGCCATCGGGCTTCGTGCTGACGAAGGCCGTGAACAGCTTGTCGGCGATCTCCGGCGTTACCCCGGGGCCGGTGTCGGCCACGACGACCTGCACAAAACCGGACGGGCCGGGACGGCTCGACACCGACAGCCGGCGCACCGGACAATCGGCCATCGCGTCGATGGCGTTGCGGACAAGGTTGATAAGGACCTGCTGAATCTGCGTCTTGTCGACGAGCACGGGCGATGCGAGCGGGTCGAGGTCGAAGTGCGGCTCGACATTTTTTTCGCGTGCGTCCATCAGCCCGAGCATGGCCGCCTCGTTGATGAGGGCCGGGAGATCCTCGATTGTTTTCTCGACCTCGCCACGCGCGACGAAGTTGCGCAGTCGCCGGACGATTTCACCGGCACGCATCGCTTCCTTCGCGGTATCTTCGAGCGCCTCGCGGATGACCGGCACGTCATCGGGATCGAATTTCCCGAGCATGTCGCGAACCGCCTCGACATAGTTGGTGACGGCGGTGAGCGGCTGGTTGAGTTCATGTGCCAAGGTGGACGCCATCGTCCCCATTGCACTGGTGCGCGATACCTGAATCAGTTCCGATTGCAGCGATTCCAGCCGCGCTTCCGTTTTTTGCCGTTCGGTCAGGTCGCGGATGAAGGCTGTAAACAGCGGGCGCGCGCCGCTTGCCGTCTGGCCGACCGACAGCTCCATCGGAAAGATAGACCCGTCCCTTCGCCGTCCAGACATGATGCGGCCGATCCCGATGATATGTTCCTCACCCGTTTCGAGAAAGTGCCGAATATAGCGATCGTGCCGTTCGCGATCCGGCGACGGCATGAGTCTCTTGACATTGGTGCCCAGCAATTCCTCTTCACGATAGCCGAACATTCGTTCGGCGGTGGAGCTGAAGGACAGGATCAGTCCGCGATCGTCCATGACGATCATCGCGTCGGGTACCGTCGAGAGGATCGAGCGGAGGTGGTTTTCCTGCGACCGCAACGCGTCCTCGGTGGCCCGACGTTTGGTGATGTCCGACACTACCGTCGCAAAGCCGCGCAGATTGCCGTCGGGCGCATGGAGAGCGGTGATCGAGACGTCGGCAAGAAACTCGGACCCGTCTTTGCGAAGGCGACGGTCTTCGACCTCGAACCTGCCCTGCCGTTCCGCCTGTGCAAGCTCTTTGCCGGGCTTTCCGCACTCTATTGCGTCGGTAGGATAGAATATCGAGGCATCGCACCCGATGATCTCGGCTTCGGGCCAGTCGAACAGCCTCAGCGCGCCGTGGTTCCATATCGCCACCTTGCCTTCGGCATCCAGCAGGTAGATGGCGTGGCCATGGGCGCCGTCGATCAACAGATTGAGCTCTTCCGCCAGCAACCTGGCTTCGGCGGCGCCGCTCGCGGCGCGCCGTTCGCTTTCGGCCATGCGGGAACGGGCTTTCTGCAGCCGATTGGCCAGCAGGACGATTCCCATCGCGGTCAGCAGGAAGGTGCCGGCAACGGCGGGTTCGAAGGATTCGACATTCCGTTGCCCCGAAAAAAGAAGGCCGAAGCCCAGCGCCGGGATCGTGGCCATCGTCGCGGCTCGCGATCCGGCGATCATCGCCGCAGCGAGCAGCGCCAGGGCGAACAGGAGAAACGCCGCCTGACCGCCCAGCCATGGCCCCAGGGCGAGGCGAAGGAGGGCGGTCGCGCCCACGATCGCCATCGCGGTTGCCAGACGCACAAAAAAGGGTCGGTCGATCATCGACATAAGCAAAGCCGCCCCACTTGGCTTTCATTCTGCCGCATGCCCATCGCTGGTCCCGAATGCCTATATCATGATCGCGGCCCGGACCGTGATAATTTCGTCTTTTGCGCCATCACGCGGCCGAACCGGCGGATGTGCGGGATTCCGATGTGCGGAATGCGACCCGTCAGTGATCGGGGACCTCTTCGCTATGCACGAGCCGGTTCCGGCCATCGCTGATCTGGAATGTGATCCGCCAAGGCGGCGTGTCGGGAAAGCTCGTCCGGTTGACGATTCGGGATGCCGATCCGCCGATATAGCTCGCCGCCAGGCGCGAACGCGAAGATCCGGTGACCTCCAATATATAGGAGAATCGCTCCTTCGTCCTCTCGCGGCCGATCAGCGTCACGGTCACCTTGTCTTCGCGGCGGTCGATCTCCATGCGGATCGGCGGGTAGGACTTGTCGCGCATCGCTGGCGCCTCCGTCAAAGCGAGCAGAGTACAGGCGGCAAATGCCAGTTCGATCGAAGCCAGGGCCGCCATTCCCGTCATTTCGGCGTGTCCGGATAGGGCGGGAGAGCGGGCGGTTCCACGGGGAGCCGATCCGAATCCTTGCCGAACATGGCCTCCGATCCCGGGAATTGATTCAGGAACCGGGCGAGCATGTCGGGGCCGATCTCGCGCGCTATGAGTTCCGGCGTCGGCTGCTGGCCGCGCCTGCGGATGACTTCCCACGCATTGGCGACCTCGAGATAGAGCGACGCACGCGGCCTTTCGGTCCGGACCAGATCCGCTTCGGGTGCCGCCGCATCGCGCGGCAGTTCCATCGTTTCGGGCAGTTGCTGAATCGTCGGATCGGACGGCGCGACCGCACCGACCTGGTCGATGCTGCCCTGGCACTTTCCACTGGGCGCCTGCACCTGTTCGACGTCCACCGCATCGGCATCGGGCGCCGACGCCGCGAGTTGCGCTACCAGCAGGAAAAGGGGCGCGACCGGGCTCAACGGCCACCTGTCTGGGTGATGCTGACCGACGCTCCGCCAAGCTGCGAAAGGCTGAGTCCCAGCCCCGAACCGATCTGGTCGATCGCCGCGAAATTATCCGCCCCGCGCTGGGCGAGATCGAGGCTGTTGCCTTCGCCCGACTGGGTCAGAAAGGCGATGTTCGCTGTGCCGTCCTGGATCAGGGCGACATGATTGGGCATGCCGGCGCTCGCATATTGGTCGAGCAAGGCGCTGTTGCCCGCGCCCGATTGCCAGACGCTCGCGACATTGCTTCCACCCGCGTCGCCGGACTGGATTGCGCCGACCAGCCCGTCGCTTCCCTCCATCAGGAGGACGAAGCCGGCGTCGGCCTGGCCCTGCTGACGCAGGGATGCGGCGAGCCGCTCGCCCGCGAGCCCAAGCTCCGCTCGTGCAAGGGGGGCTTGTTGCGCCACGTCTACCGCCGTAGCCGTTCCGATCTGTTGTACGGACACGCTTTGATCGAGCGAACCCGCCTGGTCGACGACCGGAGCGTGCTGCGCAGAACCGACGGCAGGCCAGATGGCCAAAGCTGCGAGGACGAGGGTGTGAAATCGAAACCGGTTCATTCCCGCCTCCCGAACGAAAGGGTGCCCCGGAGGCTTGGGGGATGCCTCCGGGGCTGGGGGGTCACTGGGCGACGTTCGCCACATTGAACGAACCCGACTGCAGGACGGTCGACATATTGCCGTTCGTCAGCTGGGTCACGTTGGCGATATTGTTGTTGCCGCTCTGATCGACCGACGACGTGTTGCCCGAACCATATTGCAGGACGAGCGCATATTGCGCGCTGCCCGACTGGGTCACGGTCGAACTGTCGTTGTCGCCATATTGGCCGACGCCGGCATAGCTGCCGGACCCGGTCTGGACGATCGATGAACTGTCGAAATTACCCGTCTGTTCGTTGACCGCGACATGATTGTCGCCATCCTGGTCGATCGACGAGATGCCGTCGTTGCCATATTGATAGATGGCGGCCGAGAAATTCTCGGTCGGCGGGCTATCCTCGCGCTGGATGATGCTGCCGCTGTTGCGGCTGCCTGTCTGATAGACGAGCGCATCGCTGTCTTCGGACCGCTGCTCGATCGACGCATCATTGTCGTCGCCGGCGAGCTGCCAGACATAGGCGACCGAGCGGTTGCCGTGGTTCAGGACGGTCGACGTGCTGTTCGTCCCCCACTGACGGACTTCGGCATAGCCGTCGTTCGCGCGCTGGAAGACGTCCGAGCTGTTCGCATCGCCGGTCTGTTCGACATAGACCGCCGAATTGATCGGACGGATGCCGCCGGGCGAGGTCTGGTCGACAAGGCTGCTGTTGCCATTGCCCGACTGGAAGACCGTCGCCGTCACCGTTTCGCCGTCCTGGACGATGTCGGACGTGTTGCCATCGCCGCTCTGGTCGACGAGAGCATCGTCGTCGGTGCCGGTCTGGCTTACCGACGACAGATTGTTGTTGCCGCTCTGCGTCACATAGGCTTCGCCGACATCGCCGGTCTGGTCGACCGAACTGTTGTTGAAGATTCCGACCTGGGTGACTTCCGCGACCTGGCTGCCCGTCCCGCCCTGATTGACGGTGCTCGTGTTGCCGAAGCTGTCGTCGGTCAGCGCCAGAGTCGCATCGCCCTGGACCACCGTTGCGCTATTGCCGTCGCTCGACTGGGTGATGGTGGACGACTGCCAGTCATCGACCTGCGTCACGTCGGCGACATTGTTGCTGCCCGACTGGCCGATGTAGGAATCGGACTGGATCGCGATCGTCGACGTATCCTGCGAGACATTGGCGAGGTTGCTGTTGCCGGTCTGGTCGATCACCGACACGTTGATCGGCGTCGCACCCGACCCGTCATCGCCCTGCGAGACATTGGCCTGATTATTGGCGCCGCTCTGGTTGATCAGCGAATCGCCCCCGCTCAGCGAAGCCGTCTGATCGACATTGGCACTGTTGCCGGTGTTCGACTGATTGACGGTGCTGACCGATTGGGCGAGTGCCGGACCGGCGATTGCCAGCGCAAGCACCGAGGCTGCGCTCATCATCATCCTTTTCATCGTCTTGCTCCTTGTATCCGCGGCAAGGACTGCCCCTGTCGCTTTCGTGCGGCCGGCGTGGGTCGTCGCCAGCGCCGGCCCGCTGGTCGCCGACGGGATGGAAGACGGATGAAACCCCTGCTGCGCGGCATCGTCGATGCCTTGCGGCCGCCGCCCCGCTACGATAAAAGGGCGATCGGCGCTTCATGCGTCCGGCAGGTTTCCCGTAAACCTTGCCAGGTTCGGATCCGCCGACATCGCGAGTGCAATCATGGTGTCGACGGGTCCGCATCTCTCGCCCGGTATCCGGGCCTGTTCTGCTATCCTCCTTCATTCGGTCGTGCGGGCGCCGGCAGAGCCGAGCCTTCCGGCTGTGGCCGATCATCCGGTTGCTTTGCCGGCGCCGGTTGCGGCGGAGCGGGGCGTGCCGAAAGCTGCGCGGGCCGCGCCGGCCGTGCGGGCACATGCATCTGGGTATAGCCTGCGGTGCAGGCTCCCGTGATGGTGCTGCCGTCGACGCGCCTGGCGAGTTCGACCGCCGCGGCGTCCATATTGTCGCGCCGCGCGAAATATTGGCGGAGCAGATTCTCGCTGTAATCGGGCTGCGTCGACAGGCACCAGAGGTCGCGGCTGGCGCCCTCGATCACGAGACCGTAGACAGCCGCCTCGATCGCCTGCTGCAGGGCGAGCGCGTCGGGTTCGTTGGTCGCGATCCCCGCCTCGACTTCGAGCAGTTCCTTGAATGCGACATAGCGGAAGGCGTCGGCGCTGAGCCCGATCGATGCGATCGACTTGCGAACGCTGACGGTAAGCAGCACCTCACCCGTCTTCACGCTGACGGCGCGAAGATAGACGGTGACGGTGTCCTCGCGATATTTGGTGCTGCCGCCGATCCCCAGGAATCGCGCCCCGACGCCGCCGGTCTTGGTGTTCGTATCATAGCCGATGATCCCGCCCTCGAGGATCACGCCCGCAAAAAGCAGCGGCGGCAGCGCCTGGCGGTTGAGCTTCGTCTCGCCCAGATAGGCGGCGCGCATCTCGCGGATGACCGCGCGTTCGCGGAGCAAATTGTCGAGCCGCTCGCGCTCGATCACCTTGAACCAGCGCCCCTGTCCTGATTCCTGCAAGGCCTTGACGAGGATAGAGGTCGCGCCCTGCGTGACCGCGCGCGACAGGGTCTGGACGCCGTCGGTCGGCTTGAACTGCCCCGTCTGGTCCGAAAAATTATACACGGCGACCGAAATGCTGTCGCCTGGTGCAGGAAGGCTCTGCAGGCTGCGTGTCGCCGGTGTCGGAAGTACGGGGCGCGCTTCCGACCAGGACGCGCCATTGTTCACGGCACATCCGGCCGGCAACAGCGCCGCGGCGATGATCGCGAGCAACGGGACGTGCGCCTTTTTCACAGGCCGGGCTCCGATCCGTCGTCGCTTTGCAGAAGCGGGATGACGATTTCGGTGACGCTGCCGTCGGCGTGGTTGGTAATCGTCAGGGTCACCGAATCGATGCCCCGGACAAAGGATATTTCCTGATCGCCGAATTGGATCAGACCACTGTCCTGCGCATTCTCCCCGAAAATCAGATCGGTAATCTGGGTCGCCAGTGACGAGAGCAGCCGGCTTTGCAAGGTCCGCAGGAATTGCTGCGCCGGGTCGGTCGACGTCGTCGCGTTCGGATCCCGATATTTGTTCTGGGCCGATGCGACGCCGAGCAAATGGGCCGAGTTGAACGGATTGCCTCCGAAGGACGGATTGCTGGGCGTATAGACGATGTCCTGCGCCGTTGCAGGACCGAACGGCCCGATGATTGCCACGCCCAATATGATCGGCGCGAGGCATCGCCTGCGTGATGGAGCCATCACACCCTCCTTGCTCTATCGATTTCGTGCGTCCCGTTTTTGGCTATGCCGCACGAACCCTGCGAGGCGGGAACGGCAAAGCGGTCACGGCCGCAGGCGGCACGTGGCATGAATGGAATGCTATGGGGATGCCGCCGAGTCGCCTACCCGTATCATTACGGATGGTGCTCACACGGGTTGGGGTTTAACCAGAAGCGAATGCAACGAGAATTGGGGAGTGGGTCGCGCGCGTTGAATAAGTCCTCGACAGGGGAGGATTGGCGTGAAGAGCGACCTTATACACATCGTCGACGACGATACAGCCGTGCGACGCTCCTTGCGGATGGTGCTGAGGCCATATGGCTATCGGGTATCGGCGTGGCCCGACGCCGCTGCATTTCTGGCGGGCGCGCCGTTGCATGAGCCGGCCTGCGTGTTGATCGATTGCAAGATGCCCGGAATCTCGGGGATCGAGCTTCAGGCGGAACTGAGTGCGCGCGGCGTGCCGCTGGCCGCCATCATGCTATCGGGCCAGGCCGACGTATCGACGGCCGTCGCAACGCTCCGGATGGGCGCCGTGACCCTCATCGAAAAGCCGCTCGACCTCAAACTGCTGATTGCCGCCGTCGACGACGCGTTCGAAGCTCTTCGGAACCGGACGGTCGGTGAGATCATCCGCAGCGATGCCGCGGAGCAATTGAATCGGCTTTCACCGCGCGAGCTTCAGGTGCTGAGGGCGATCACAGATGGGCAGCAGAACAAGATGATCGCACTTCAACTCGGCATCAGTCCAAGAACGGTTGAAGTTTATCGCGCAAATATAATGGATAAACTCGATTGCGAGAATCTGGCCAGCCTATTGAAAATCGTCTTTCGAGCAGGTCTTTTCGATTCGCCTCACGACGGGTTCCGCCGCCCCGCCATGCCCGCCGAGAGACTTCCGGCTTCAGGATAGCGCCCGTTACTGATCGTTGCCATGATCGCCGATCAAAGACTGAAACCGGACGTTGAGCTTTTAAACAGATGGTTGCGGCTGAGCGACCGATCGCTCCGCAGTGATAGCCTTTCGTATGTCCCGATCCTCCGCAGCTCGCAAGTGCGGCCGAGAGCGGGATCGCAAGACACGGGCGGACGTGGCAGCGCGTCACAGGCCACCCAATATCTCGGCGCGCTTGGCCCGATATTCCGCTTCGTCGATCAGGCCGCCGTCGCGCAGCGATTGCAGGTGCCGCAGCCGGCCTTCTACGCCGCCTGTGTCGGGCGGTGCGGCGGGACGGCGCACGATGTCGGCGTCGGTGCGCAGCCTCTCGGCCATTCTTTGTCGCAATTCGGCGAGGCTTGGCGCATCAGCGCCGACGGTCCGGCGCGGCTTCAGCAACCGGACGAGAACCAGCAGCACCAGCGCCGCGGCAAAGCAGATCAGCGTGTAATAGATGGTCGCCGCGCCGACCGCGCGTAGCGTGACATCGCGCCGCTCGCCGTCCGTGCCGATACAGTAGATATTGCGCGCGATGCCCCGCTGTCCCGGCCTGTAGCTATAATGGCGCGACTGGGCTTCGACGGTCCCGTCACAGACATAGGGTACGGCGACCATCACCAGCAGCGGGTGGACGGCCCCGCCCGCCGTCGCGACCATCAGGCCGCAAAAGGCGCAGACGCCAAACAGCAAGGATAATCCGCACCCCCACCGCGCGGCCGGCGGAACCGGACCGCCGGAGGTGTCTCCCCGCGCGGCGCGGCGCGTGGCTGCGCGACCGACAAGAATCAGGACCAGTATGATGGCCGGCCCGAGCAGGAGAGGGAGCAGGAACATGCCCACGGTGAATATCGTCGAATCGTCCATCGCCTACTGCCCGGTCATCGCGGCGAGGCAGAAGCGCTCGGGCGCGTCCGGTTCCCGGACAGCCAGATATTCCTCGCCGCAACGGTTGCGCGTCGCCCAGATCAGCGTGCCGGAGTCGGCGGATACGGCATAGGGCTGATCTTCGCGCCCGGTACCCGCAATCCGGCGTTCGGTGCGCGTCGCCATGTCGAACTGCGCGATCCCGGTATCGGCGGGATAGATCAGGCGCGAGCGCGCATCATCGAACAGGAATTGCGCCAGTTCCCACCCGCCCCATATAACCAGATGGGGCGCGCCGAGTGGTTTTCGCGTGCGGATATGCAGATCGACGGTGCCGTGACCGCGGTTGGCCGTCCAGACCAGCCAGCCTTCGTTGCCGCGCAGCGACTGGACGGCGTCGAGGTCGTCGGGAAATTCGTCCTCGCGGTACACGAGGCCGCCCGTCACCGATTCCCACTGCCCCTCCACCTCCGCCGGATTGTCGCGCAGCCGGCGGCCGCCCGCGATCGTTGCGGCGTAATAAGCCTGTGGGCCATCCAAGCCGTCGCTGTCGTCGCTCCACAGCGAGGCGATGGCGAACAGCGTCCCGCCCCGCCAGGCCAGCGAGGTAATCGCGGACACAGCTTCGGGGGAATG
>Ga0182744_1004529_pt1 | contig 10370 bp, 11 predicted proteins | sample eDN3rd30CKraftMG_FD_128525 | JGI IMG/M metagenome (GOLD analysis project Ga0182744, IMG submission 128525) | Enriched Miracle-Growth compost microbial communities from Emeryville, California, USA - eDNA 3rd pass 30_C Kraft MG (version 2) (version 2) ... | reverse complement strand
TGCTCGGCGCCGAGGCCAAGGCGCGCGTGCCGGCCTACGCAAGCCTGATGCGCTACGGCAAGGAGGACCTGGTGGCCCGCAATGCCGCGGAGGCGGTCGCGCGCGGCTATCGACAGGTGAAGCTGCACGAGACCGCCGCGGAGAACATCGTCGCCGGCCGCAACGCCGTCGGCCCGGACATCGAGCTGATGGTCGATTGCAACTGCGCCTGGACGCCGGCCGATGCGCTGTCGATGGCGCGTCGCCTCGCTCCCTGCAATCTGAAATGGCTCGAGGAGCCGGTATGGCCGCCGGAAGACCTCGAAGGTCTTGGGCGGCTGAGCGCGGAGGCCGGCACGGTCACCGCCGCCGGCGAGAACGCAAGCACGCTGATCGATTTCGAACGCCTCGCCGACGTCGGGCGCGTCAGCTTCCTGCAGCCGAGCGTCACCAAGATCGGCGGCGTCACCGGCATGCTGCGCGTCATGCAGGCGGCGAAGGAGCGCGACGTCGCCATCGCGCCGCACTCGCCCTATTTCGGACCCGGCCTGATCGCGACGCTTCATCTCTGCGCCGCCTTGCCGGAAGGCACATGCGTCGAGCGCCTCTATTGCGACCTCGAGGCAAGCCCGTTCGGCGACCTCGTCCATGCGGAGGACGGCAGCATGCGCGTTCCCGACGCGCCCGGGCTCGGCGTCACCGTGGATGAGGATACGATCGCCCGCTACCGTACGGGCTGATTCCGACCGGCAGGCCGCCTTAATACTTGGCCCGATCGGGCAGTTTCCGGAATTCCAGCCATACGGCCTGAGCTTCCTTCTGCATCATCTGCTGAGGATGCAGCACACGCTGAGGGTACGGCTTCTTCATATCGACGCTGATATTCGAATCGTCGAACAAGTCCGCGTAGTCCGTCCACGCGGCGGCATAGTAGATCTTGCTGATGCGCGCCCAATAGGCCGTGGCGTAGCACATCGGACAACATTCGCAGCTCGTAAAGAGCGTGGCGCCGCGCAGGTTCGGCGCGCCGACCTTTTTGCACGCCATGCGAATCGCATTCACCTCGGCGTGAGCGGACGGGTCATTGTCGCGCAGCACGCTGTTGCCGCTTGCCGCGAGGACCTCGCCGTCACGCACCACGACGGCTCCGAACGGCCCGCCGGTTTTGTCAACGATACCGGCTTGCCGCATGGTCTGGATCGCCAACGCCATGTGTTCGCGATCCTGCGCCGTGATCGCCGGCTTCGCACGGGAGGTCGAGCCTGCCGGCTTGGCCGCGGTTTCGCTTCCGGCCAGGGCGGCCGCCGCGAGCCCTGCGCCCGCTGTCAAAAAATTCCGGCGGTGCACCAGGCGCGCCCGTGAAAACAATGCATCAAGCGACTGCGAACCGGATTTATCGATGCTCATTTCCGCTCCAGCGCGATGGATGAAAATCCACGCCGTCATACAGGGCCGCCGCTTCGATGATCGCCCGGCCGCTCGTAATTTTTCGTTAAGAACACGCCCCGGGACGAACTCGGGATGCGGCCGCGCCGTTGAGATAAAAGCGCGCGATAGCCGGCTCGCCCGGCCCATGCAACATGGCGCGTGAGCGGCTGTTGCCGATGCGCGCGCACGATCGAGGTCCCGGTCATCCGGAGGATGGCATCAAGGACGCCCGTCAGGGCGTTCATGGTCCCGGCCGCACATGCGCGTCGTCCCGCGAAGAAGGTTGCGGCAGGTCGTCTGCGTGGCAGGTCGTGTGCGTGCCGGAACATCCGGCAGGCATGCTCCGCAGGTCTCGCGATGGCGCTCCGGATGCCGCCGGACCGGCAGTCTCGGAAGGCCGGCGGCAGGGACTTCGTTCGGCGAAGGCGGTGGTGGGCCCGGCAGGATTCGAACCTGCAACCAAGCGGTTATGAGCCGCTAGCTCTAACCGTTGAGCTACAGGCCCCCACGGGGACGGATGAGGCGCGGCACCCGTGCCGCGCGGCTTCGTAGCATCTTTTCGCCGGCGAATGGAATAACCGATGCACAGCGCGGAGATGCATGGATTCTCGTGGCGTACCAAGTCTGCTATCCTCCGATTCGATAAAAACGATGGGGAGCCGCACGGCGTTCGCGGCGACATGGCGTTTCTCGGGAACGAATTCGATGCTGCCCCGCCTGCGGTTTGTGATTGCGTCGATCGCCATCGCAATCCTGCCGATGGTACTTCTGGGTTCCGGCGCCGTCCCGGCGCCGCCGGCTAGCGCGCCTGTCAGCGCCACGCACGGCAGTCTCGGCCCTTCCCGCACGCTGCCGCGCGAGGCGCGCGCGATGAACGAGCAGCAGTATCGCTACGAGCGGCAGGCGATGAGTTTCGCCCGGCGTTCCGAGGAATTGAGTCGACTGCGCGAACTCGCGAGCCTGCCGCTGGCCGCCTGGATGCAGGCTCCGGCCGGCGCGCCGCCCGAACCGGCGGCATCCGAAGCTCCGCTGCCCGTTGCCGTCGCGGCAGAACCGCAGGCCGTCGAGCCGCCGGCGGCATCGCCGCCGCCCGACGCCCCGCAAGCGCCGGAGCAGGCGGCCCCGCTCGCTACCGCGGCAATCCCGACGGCGGAACCGGAATCCCCGCCGGTGGAAGCGAGCGCCGAAACGCCGCAAGTTGCGGCCGCCCCCGCGGCGCCGCCCGCGGAGGATGCGTCCGTTCCCAACAAGCCGGCCGCCGAGAAAGCCGCCGCGGACAACGCCCCGGCGGCGACGACCCAGGCGATGCTCACGCTCGAAAACGGCCGCAAGGCTTCCGATACGCCGCAGGCCGAAGCCGGCGTCACCCAACTGACCCGGGTCACCGTGACCGCCCGGGCCAAGCCGAGAAAGGTCCGCCGCACAATCCATCGCCGCAGCCCGCGGCCGGCGGTGGTCCGTGCCCCGCCGCAGCAGGAACCGCCGTCCGGCCCGTTTGCCTTTTTCGGCTGGCTGTTCGGCCAGCACGGTCCCGCCCTGGGACAGCCGGCGGTGCCGGGAGCACAGCCGCAAGTGCCCGCGCAGCCGCAGGCGCGCGGAACCGCCGCGCCGGCGCCCGTTCCGTCGCGCCCGGCCGGGCCGCCGCCGAGGACCGCCGCGCGCTGAATTCACGGCCCAATCGCGCGCCCGTGACGGGGCGCGCTTCCGCCGCAGAGCTGGACTGCGGTACAATCGGCATTGAAAGGGATCGGTTCGGCTACATATGCGTTGTGTTCGGGATTCGATTGAGGAGGTCCCAGCATGAGCGCCGCGACCCGAAGCGCCGGCAGGCATGAATGTACGCCCCGCGCCGCCTTCAACCGCGTGACCGGCTTCGCCGGCATCGTCGTGTGGGGCGTGCTGGGGCTGTGCGTCGCCGTTTCCACGGCCTATGACATCGGCCAGTGGGTGAGCGCCTGGTGAAACAGGACATCGTCGCAGGCAAGCCGAAGACAGCGGCGCCCGCGCGGGCGCCGTTTTTGCTTCAGGCACCGTTCCGTTTTCAGCGAAACGCGGACGCCGGTGTGCGGCGGATCAGGCGAGCTTGCGCAGCGTCTCGCCCGGATTGCCGTGGCGCTCCGGATCGTAGATGACGACGTCGTTGCGGCCGGCGAGCTTGGTGGCGTAGAGCGCGAGATCGGCCTTGGCGACGCCCGCCTCGAATGCCTCGCCGCCGGCCAGCAGGACGCCGCCGACGCTGATGGTCAGCCGCACGATCTGCCCGCCGTCGAGGTGCACCTTTTCCACGCACATGGCGCCGAGAATCTTCATCGCGCGGCTGCGCAACGCGCCCTCGTCCTCGCAGTCGAGCAGCACGATGAACTCGTCGCCGCCCCAGCGGCCGCAGACGCCGTCCGACTCCAGCGCGCCGCGCAGACGGTCCGCCGCCTCCGAAAGGACCTGGTCGCCGCTCTGGTGCCCGAAGGCGTCGTTGATGGTCTTGAACAGGTCCATGTCGATCAGCAGCACGCCGTGGCTGGCGACGGCGGCGGCCGCGCGGCGGCGCTCCACCGCGTCGAGGAATCCGCGGCGGTTGTAGATGCCGGTGAGCGGATCGAGGTCGGCAAGCTGGCGCAGCGATTCCGTCCGCTCGCGCACCATGCTTTCCAGCAGTTCGGTGTGATCGCCGACCGCGTGCGCCATGTCGGCGAAGGCCCGCGACAGGCGGCCGATCTCGTCGTGCCCCGGATCCACGTCCCTGACCTCGAAGTCGCGCTCCTGCGCGCGCAGCACCGAGCTTTCGAGCCGCGCCAGCCGGTCGAGCACGCTGCGCTTGAACAGCACCGTCAGCGCCAGCACCGCGACGATCACGATGCCGGCCAGCAGCAACCCGATCGGCAGGAACAGCCGCTGGTCGATGATCTGGTTCACGTCCATCAGCGTGACGTTGTACCAGCCGAGCTTGTCGAGATAGCCGACGCCGACGAGATATTCCCGGCCTTCGACATACATGAACCGCGATTCGACCGTGCTCCTGCCGCTCGCGAGATCGTCCAGCATCCGGCCGAGCGTGTGCCGGTCCGCCGGGCTGTCGACCAGCGCGTAGATCGTCTTCTTGTTCTTCGTTTCCTTGGTCAGGCTGTGATAGTCGACCATCGCCGGGTCGCGATGGGCCTGGATCGCGCCGCTGCGGTCGACGAACATGCTCTGCACGCCGTGCTGCGGGATCGCCACCACGTCGCGGATGAAGCTCGTCAGGTCGAGGCCGGTGCCGAGCACGCCGAGCACCCTGCCCTGATCGACGATAACGCAGTTGATCCACACCTTGGTGACCGCGAGCTTGTCGTCGTGATCGACGTTGAGCTGGCAGCCGGGCCCGCCGGCGACCGTCTTGAAGTACCAGCCGTCGCGCGGGTTGTCCTTGGAGATGGAGTAGCGCGGGCGGTCGCCCGGATAGCGCGGGTCCTTGTCGTCGAAATAATAGTCGCCCGAGGAGTCGATGACAAAGAACGCGCTGCGGTCCTGGAACGACTGCCGGTAATGCTCGATCTCGGCAAGGCCGCGCGCCTTCTTGTCCGGCTCGTGCTCGTCCTTGGCCCATTCGATGATGGCCGGCGCCCGCGCCAGCGTCTGGGCGAGCGACACCTCGCGCATCAGCGTTTCCAGCCCGCGGTAGCGGTCGAACAGGATCTGCTTCTCGGCGAACAGCGAGCCGAGCTTGAGGACCGTGCTGCTGACGATCCAGTTGAACGACAGATAGGCCGGGATGGCGACGACGACGAATACGCCGAGGACGAGCGCCAATACCTTTGTCTTCAAGCTGAGCCGCTTCGCCCGCGCGATCATTTCCACGATCGTTCCATTCGCCCGGCTTTGCGGTGCCGCGCCCGTCCCCCGACGGCATCGCGCAGCATCATTCACAGGGTTCGTTTACGACCCGTTAGTTTTCCGCCACACCGCGCCGGCGGAACGGGGAAACCGCCCGCACGCCCGCGCAATACGGGAAAACACGTTGACCGCGTTCCTTTTTTGTTCTTGAAAGGCGCTTTCGCGATTCAGGTCCCGATGCCGACATTCTCCCCCCAGCAGGATCAGGCGCTTTCCGCGGTCTCCGCCTGGCTCGCGGAGAAGCCGGGACGCAGCAAGGCGCGGCAGGTGTTCCGCCTGTTCGGCTTCGCCGGCACCGGCAAGACCACGCTGGCGCGCCACCTCGCCGAAAGCGTCGACGGCAAGGTCGCCTACGCGGCCTTCACCGGCAAGGCCGCCCTCGTGATGCGCGCCAAGGGATGCAGCGGCGCCTCGACGATTCACAGCCTGATCTATCGCGCCCGCGAGAGCGGCGAGGAAACCCCGAGCTTCGACCTGTGGGACGAGGCGCCGGCCTCGAAAGCCCGGCTGATCGTCATCGACGAGTGCTCGATGGTCGATGCCGAGCTCGGCCGCGACCTGCTGTCGTTCGGCGTACCCGTGCTGGTGCTCGGCGACCCGGCGCAACTGCCGCCGATCTCCGGCGGCGGCTTCTTCACCGACGCGCCGCCGGACATCATGCTGACCGAGGTGCACCGGCAGGCGCGCGACAACCCGATCGTGCGGCTGTCGATGGACGTGCGCGAGGGCCGCGGCCTCGACTACGGCGAATACGGCGACGTGCAGGTCGTGCGCCGCAGCGAGCTCGATCCCGCCCGCGTGCTTGCCGCGGAGCAGGTCCTTGTCGGACGCAACAACACCCGGCGCGCCTACAACCTGCGCATGCGCGAGCGGCGCGGCTTCGACGATCCGATGCCGATGGCGGGCGACAAGCTCGTCTGCCTGCGCAACAACCGCCGCAAGGGCCTGTTCAACGGCGGCCTGTGGCAGGTGAAGGCGCGCCCGACGGTGCGCAAGCAGATCCTGAAGCTGCAGTTGCAGCCCGAGGAGGACGTCGCGCGCAAGGGCGTCAAGGTCTCCGTGCGCGCCGAATGCTTCACCGGCGAGATCGACCGTTTCGAATGGCCCATGCGCAAGCCCTACGACGAGTTCGACTACGGCTACGTGCTCACGGTCCACAAGTCGCAGGGCTCGCAATGGGACGACGTGGTGCTGTTCGACGAGAGCTTCGCGTTTCCCGACAGCCGCGACCGCTGGCTCTACACCGGCATCACGCGCGCCGCGCGCAGGCTGACCGTCGTCGCCTAGCGCCGTTCCGGCTTAAGGCCGGGGCTCCTGCATTTTGGATTGGCGCGTTTTCTCCGCGCGAACTGGCACCCGCTTTCGCGCGAAAACGCTCCAAGGCGCGCCGCTTGCGCTTTGCGCGCCGCCGCGCAAAATGCCGCCGCGCGATACGCGAAACGAGGGAGTTCGACATGGCCAAGGGCATCTGGGTCGCGACCTACCGTGCGGTGAAGGACGAGGCCAAGCTCGGCGAATACGCCAAGCTGGCGGCGCCCGCGATCAGCGCCGGCGGCGGCAGGTTTCTCGCGCGCGGCACCGCGGTGCGGGCCTATGAGAACGGCGTCCTCCAGCGCACGGTGGTGATCGAATTCCCGAGCGTCGAGGCGGCGATCGCAACCCACGACGGCGCCGCCTATCAGGCCGCGCTCAAGGCGCTCGACGGCGGCGCCGACCGCGAAATCCGCATCGTCGAGGGCACCGACTGAACGGCCGCACCGACTGAACGACCCGGCCGGACGCGGGAAAGATGCGCGGCCCTGCGGGCGATGCGCCGTCGCGCGGCCCGGATGCGCGCTTTCGCTTCGCGCGGCAGGCGGCCACGCGAAAACGCGCCGGGAGCGCGGCGGCGGGGATGTGCGGGATTTTCGGGGAGTGAAAAAGAAAATGGGGTGGGTGCATTTTCTTGCACCGCACCGCCAGATCGCGTTCGGTCCCGATTGGTGTCACGCCGGAGCGCGGCGCGAACTTCGGACTCAGGTTTCGTCCGGTCTTAAAGGCGGACTGGCAACGACCTCACCTTCGGCAATCGCGGACCTGCAGGCATCCGCCTGAAAGCCCCGCCCCCGAATTTCGTCGTTACCGGCCGTTTGCGCTTCGCGGAAGGACGGTTGTTTTTTTAAGGTTCGAAGCGCGCGCGACTCACTTAACCTTCAGATTCTCGGCCGAACTCTTGCCGCGATTGCTGACGATTTCGTATTCGATCTGCTGATTTTCATTCAGCGTGCTCAGTCCGGCGCGCTCGACGGCCGAAATGTGCACGAACACGTCCGGTCCACCGCCCGTAGGCTGGATGAAACCATAACCCTTGGTCGGGTTGAACCACTTCACAGTACCGGTTGCCACGATGGCCTCCAATTTGATCTTCAAATGCTTGAGCGCCGGGTAAGCCGCGAGGGCACACCCGACGCTCCGCGGAATGATCCACCAAATCCGGGGGAAAGGCAAGGCGGGCCGGGCCGCGCAGGGTCAGCGGACGGTTACCCCGGGAGCCCGGATTTGAAGCGAAGTATTTGAATCCGGTGAGAGATTCGCCTCGCTCGCAAGGCGAGCGTCCCTCCCCTGCACCCGGCGGATGGCCGCCGCCGGGGCACGATGACGCCCGGCAATCCCCTATTCGGCCGCCGCAATCGCCTGCTGCGGCGCCGTCCACAGCGCCGACAGCGCCGCGGTCGAGGACACCACCCCGAAGAACCGCTCGACGTTGCGCAGCGTCATGGCGTGGTCCTCGGCCACGCAGGACGCCGTGCCGTCGCCCGGGAGCACGACATAATAGTCGCGCACGAACGCCTCCCGCGCCGTCGTCTCCACGCAAACATTGGCGAGCACGCCGGTGAGCACGACGGTGCGGATGCCGTGCGAGCGCAGGATGAGGTCGAGGTCGGTGTTGTGGAACGCGCTGTAGCGATGCTTCGACACCACCACGTCGCCCGGCTTGGGCTTCACGTCGCCGTAGAACTCGGCCTGCCAGGTGCCTTCCTGGCACATCGGATACTGCGTGCCGGCGCCGGAGCGCTGGCGCGCCGCCTGCTCGAGAAAGACGTCGGACATGTAGCGGTTGCCGTCCGACGAATAGACGCACTTCACGAACACGATGAGATTGCCGGCCGCGCGGGCCGTGTCGATGAAGGCGGGCAGACGCGCGCCGACCTTCTGCAATTCGGTGATGTCGCGGCCGGCGCGGTGCATGAGGCCGCCTTCGGCGCAGAAGTCGTTCTGCATGTCGACGATCAGCAGCGCGGTGTGGCGCGGATCGGCCTTCTCCTCGAGCGTGCCGAGCGGGCGCACATGGCTGATGCGCGCGGCGGCGGCGAGATCGGCGGAAACCCTGGAAGCGGAGATGCTCATTGGCGCGTCCCTCTGTTGCGCGAAGCGAACGGGATGCCACGCCGTTGTGGCGCGCCGAGCCTAGCCGCGAACGCCGCGGCCGGCAACAGCGGGCGGCGCGGCCCGCCCCAGACCTGCCACAGACTCGCCTGCCGCCGGGCGGTCCCGGCGGGTTGCGACGTCGACGCGGGTTGCGGCGTCACCGCGCGGCGCGGCCGCTTACCATTCGGCGAAGGGAAACCGCGCCTGCGCCGCGCGCGCGAGCGCACGCGCTTCCGCAAACGCTTCGACCCACAGCCAGAACCCTGCGGCGAACCGGCCGAACAGCGAAGCGGAGCGCGGCGGGCGGGTCGCGGGACGCGCGGCAGCAAGCGGCGCGCGGGAAGAAAGAGTGGCGGCGGTCATGGCAATGATCCTTTCGATTTCAAATGACGGGGTGCAGGCGTTGCGGCGTTCCGCCGCGCGCCGGGCGCGCGGCAGCGACGCTCGGCGAAGCGGCTCAGCCGATCCGGCGCTGGATCTCGCGCTCGATGCTGTCGGTGAACTTGCCGCCGGTGCCGGCGAGATAGCTCGCGATCTCGCGGTCGGCCTGGCGCTGGCGCATCAGCACCACGGCGGCGAACAGCCGGTTGAGCAGGCCGGGACGCGGAATGTAGTTCGCCGGCGCGCGGGAAGCCGTGCGGGCGGCGCCGGCAGGCGCCTTGCGGGCCTGCGCCGTGCGGGCGGCGACCGGAGCGGAAGGGATTTCGAAGGCGTCGTGCAGCGCGTTGCTGCGAAGTGCGTTAGCTGAGGTGGCCATGGCATCATCTCCGTTGATGAACAGGACGATCCCAAGACGTTTCCAAGTTGTCCGCGGATGGCACGCGCCGTCCGGCGGAATTGTTTCCCGCAAACCGCCGCCGGCATAACCTGATTGCCGCCAACGGCCGCTAAGGGACTTTATTATTGCTCCTCGGCTTTTGCTGCGCTTCCCCGCCTCGACCTGTTGCATCGTGTACATGGGAATTGTCGCGGAATTACGACAGGGCGTGCGACAACGCGCGTCACGCCTCGCTCACGTCACATGCAATCGGCGCCCGTTTTGCAGGCACTTGTGCCATGCGCGCGCCGCGCCGCACGCATGCGCGGAGGCGGCGTCTCACGCTTCCTTGCCGGCGGCGTCGCGCGCCTCGAGAAAGCGCTCGGCCTTGCCGGTGAGCTGATATTTCGCGGATGCCGCGCCGCATGTCGGCTCGACCAGGCCCGCCGCCACCATGCGCCGCAGGCGCTGGCGCGCCGGCGCATCGGCCGACGTCGGCACGAAGGCACCGACCGCGCGCAGGAAGGCGATGTCGTCATCGGTGAGCGTGAGGTGCTGCGGATTGGTCGCGCCGGCGACGACGGTGGTGGAGAAATTGCGGTCGGAAGGAAACAGCGGCTCGGACATGGGTTGTTTCTCCTTCGGCTTTTCCGCGTGGCGGCTCCCTTCGGGCTTCCGATGACACCCGCCCCCGGGCGGGCATTCGTTGCGACACCGGTCAACCCGCCGCGCGCGCTGCCGGTTCCGCTGCGGGGGAATACCGTTCGCCCCGCGGCTGCCGCGCATCCGCGGCAGCGGCGCCATGCGCGAGCGCGGGACGCGGCGCGCAACAGCGGCCCCAAAGCGTTTTCGAGCGAAGGGGATACCGGCGCGCGTGAGGAAAACGCGACAAGACAAAAAGCGAGAGCCCGGCCTTGATTCCATCAGAGCC
>Ga0182744_1004528_pt1 | contig 10370 bp, 8 predicted proteins | sample eDN3rd30CKraftMG_FD_128525 | JGI IMG/M metagenome (GOLD analysis project Ga0182744, IMG submission 128525) | Enriched Miracle-Growth compost microbial communities from Emeryville, California, USA - eDNA 3rd pass 30_C Kraft MG (version 2) (version 2) ... | reverse complement strand
TCCCACCCGGCGCTGTTGCGGCGGATGGATGCGCACTGGCGGCTCGCGCGGCATTACGGGATCGCGAACATGCTGATCTTCCACAAGCTCACCGACCTCGACAACGTGGGAGACCAGGGCTCCGCCATGCGTTCCCTAGCGAACTCGCTGCTGGCGAATGCGGAGACGCGGATCGTGTATCGGCAGGAGTCCGACCAGCTCGGCCCGACCGCGACCGCGCTCGGTCTGACCGGGACGGAGCAGCAGCTCTTGCCGAACCTTGGCGTTGGCCAGGGCCTGTGGCGGATCAAGGCCAGGAGTTTCGTCTGCCAGCACCAGCTCCACCCCGACGAACTCGCCCTGTTCGACACCAGCAGCCGCGCAGCGGGAGGTCACCGATGAACCTCACTGGCCTACGCCGATCAGGTCCGAACGATGACGCGGCGATGACTCCCGTCGAGCTGCCGCACGTCCTTGTCACTGTCGCCGCAGACGGCGTCCTCAGCGCGACGGTCGATGGAACACCGTTCCCGTCGCCGGACGCGGGCGCGTGGACGCGGGCGACGTTCGGGCCGCTCATGGATGCGATCACCAAGGACCGCACGATCGCGGTCCGGGTCGAGGTGCGCGAGAGCGACGGGAGCGTCTTCACTGACATCCTCCGCACCCGCAAGCCGCGACGCGCAGCGGCCCCGTCCGAGGCCCCTGTGCCGGAGACTCGTCGGAGTCGTCACGCCCGACGGGTGCCGCGCTTGGCTGAGGTCACCGCGGGCGGGTTCGTGCCTGGCGAGGATGTCGCGGTTGCGACGATCGTCTCCCATACCGACGCCACCGGGACCGGGGAGGCCCGTGCGCTCATCGACCTCGATGATCTGCCTGACGGCACACACGAAGTGATCATGTTCGGGCGCATCTCGGGCACGCTCGCGGTGCGGCGGCTGACATGAACCAGCGGCAAGCCGGGGGCATGGGCGACGAACTCACCAACGCCGCCCTCATTGGCCTGATCGGCATGTTCGGGATCGCTCTCGTCCTCCGCGCCGCTGGCAGCGTCGCCGCGTTCCTCACCGGCACACCGCAACCAGACGCCGGCGCAGCGGCAGGGCTCGCCGTGCTGTTCAACCCCGGTGATCCGGCGACCGCGCTCGGTGCGGTCGGGCTCAACCCGGTCGTGTACTGGCTCGCTAGTACGGCGCTGCTCGGCGGACTCGCGGCCGGGGTCGTCTGGGTCTGGATCGTGCTGCGCCGCCACACGCGGAAGACCGAGACCGATCCACACCGACTCGCCGGGATCGCGACCAGCCACGAGGTCAAGACCGCAGCATCCGCGAAAGCACTGCTTCACCGCGCGGCCACCCTGCGGCCCTCCTTGGAGGCGCCGACACCTCAGGATGTCGGCTACCTGCTCGGTGCCAGTCGTGGAACGAAGGTCTGGGCATCGGTCGAAGACTCGATCCTGCTGATCGGCCCGCCCCGCTCCGGCAAGGGCCTGCACGTCGTCATCAACGCGATCCTCGACGCACCCGGAGCGGTCGTCACGACCAGCACGAGGCCCGACAACCTCACCGCGACCCTCCGCGCCCGACGCCGCAAGGGCGGACCGGTCGCCGTGTTCGACCCCCAACACCTCGCCGAAGGCATCCCCGCAGGGCTCCGGTGGTCACCGATACGCGGGTGCGATGATCCGCTGACCGCGATGATCCGCGCCAACGGACTCGCCGCCGCCACGGGACTGTCCGCCGGAGGGGTCGAGTCCGGCGGGTTCTGGGAAGGCAAGACCCGCACCGCACTCCAAAGCCTGCTGCACGCAGCCGCGCTCGACGGCCGCCCGCCGGCCGAGCTGTTCAGGTGGACCCTCGACCCCAGCGCGGCATCGGAGGCCGTCGCCATCCTCAACTCCCATCCGAACGCGGCGATGGGCTGGGACGACTCCCTGGCCGCGATGATCGACGCCGACCCCAAGACCCGCGACAGCATCTGGCAAGGCGTCTCCCTCGCCCTCGCCGCACTGGCCGACCCGCGCGTACTCGATGCCGTCACACCAGGCCCGCACGAACACTTCGACCCCGAAACCTTCCTCACCGAACAAGGCACCCTCTACCTGCTCGCCACCGGTGCCGGAGCAGGAGCGTCCGCATCGCTGGTCGCGGCATTCGTCGAAGACCTCATCGAAACCGCCCGACGACTCGCCGCCCGCTCACCCGGAGCACGGCTCGACCCGCCACTGCTGCTCGCGCTCGACGAGATCGGCAACCTCGCCCCGCTGCCGTCCCTTCCGACACTAATGGCCGAAGGCGGCGGCACCGGGATCACAACAATGCCCGTCCTGCAATCCCTCGCCCAAGCCCGTGACCGGTGGAGCGAACACCAGGCCAGCGCGATCTGGGACGCAAGCATCGTCAAGATCATCCTCGGCGGAGCATCGAACAGCCGCGACCTCCAAGACCTCTCCACCCTCATCGGAGAACGCGACGAGTACACCGACAGCGTGACCCTCGGCGACCACGGCACCCGCTCCAACCAACGCTCCATCCGCCGCGTCCCGATCCTGCCGCCAGACCGCATCCGCACCCTGCCATTCGGCACCGGCATCACGATGCTGCGCTCAGCGCCACCCATTGTCACCGACCTCCGCGCCTGGCCGACCCGCCCCGACGCCGGCCAGCTCCGCAGCGATCGCGACGAACTCGAAGCACTGCTGCGCCACCCGGCTCCCTAAGCGCGGACCTGGGCGCGGGAGCGCACCTGCCTGACACAGCGACCACACACGGCTGGTCGCCCGAGTTCAGGAGGACGCCATCATGGCCATTCGCACCCACCAGTCGATCTCCGGCTTTGTCGCCTCGGACCCGCAGCTCAGCTACACCGACCGCGGCGACGCGCGCCTGTATATGAAGGTCGGCATCGAGCACTACCGCAAGGAGCCCGACAACAGCTTCACGCAGTTGGAGACGACCTTCCACGACCTCATTGCGTATCGCGGTGCCGCCGAGCAGGGAGCCCAGCGCCTCGCCAAGGGCGACAACATCATCGCCGACGGGCGGGTTCGCGACTACTCCTACGAACGCAACGGCCAGCGGTACGAAGGCGAGGAGTTCATCGCGACGCGCATCGGACACGACCTCGCCCGCACCCGCTACGAGGTGGATCGCAGCGAACGCACCTCCGGCCGGGACGCGACCGCGTTCACCGTCCCTCAGCAGCCCGCGCCGTCCACCGCGACGGCCATCGGAATGTGAGCGACTCTGCCATGACCGATCAGTTCCTCCCAGAGCACGACGACATGCCACCCGAGGCAGGCCCGACATCACCTCGATTCGACTCGCCCGAGCCGCCGCACCCGGTCAACTGGAATCTGCTGACCGCCAACGATCTCGAAGCCGAGTTGCTCGAACTGAACCGCTGGGTGGACTGGCTTCGCCACACCTACGGACTTCCGGCCAGCGTCGTGCCGCCCTACTGGCACCGTCACCCCGAACTCCTCTGGGAGCTGTCGGCGCTGCACCTGCACTGGCTGTGCGCATACGACCCCGAGCAGAACGGGTCGGCACCGCTTGGCTGGCACCGCGACTTCGCCGATGCCCGTGCCCGACTTCGTGACTGGGTGGCTGCCTGCGGCACTCGGCTTGACCGAGACCGACCGACTCGCCAGACGAGCTGGCCAGGTGAAGACCCCACCCAGCCCATCGAGGACTCACCGATCACTGATCGCGACGAGGACTTCGTGCGGTTCGTGATCGACATGGTGGACGCACGCCAGGAAGCGGAGGATGCCTTCTTCGCTGGCATAGACCCGGAGACGGGCGAGGTGTGAATCGTGGCGCGCCGCTATGAACGGAAGACCGGGCAGCGTCAGCAAAGCGAGCGCGAGCTGACGATCCGCGCCGAGTTCCACGAGCCGCCAGACCTGGACAAGCTCTGCGAGCTGCTGATCCGCCTGGCACTCCAGCAATCGGGCTCGTGCCGCTCAGAAGGTGCGACTCGACCGAAGCGCCCTCGTGCTGCGGCGAGCGCCTCGTCGTAGAATGTAGTCATCCGTCGCGGATGGCGGATGTTGTGGTCCTAGCGCTTCGCCTCGGCGGGGCAAAGTAAACGTGGCCGACTCGGCCTAGTCCTACAGCCTTCGGGCTCTTCTCACGATCAACGTCCGCCGTCACACCGTCCGCGTCGGCAGGACCAGTCACTGTGGAGAAGAGCCATGACGATCATCGACGCGGACCGCACCGCGATAGACAGCCTCGTAGCGCCCACCCCGTTCCCCGGGTCATACGCCGTCTCCTACCTGCGGGTTTCCACGAAGGAGCAGGCGGAGAAGGGCGGCCAGGCAGAGGGCTTCTCGATCCCCGCGCAGCGCGAGGCGAACCAGCGCAAGGCCGACCAGCTCGGCGCGACGATTATCGAGGAGTTCGTCGACGCAGGCGAATCGGCGCGCAAGGCCGACCGGCCCGAACTGATGCGGATGATCCAGTACGTCGCCAAGCACAAGACGAACTACTGCATCGTCCACAAGGTCGACCGGCTCGCCCGCAACCGTGCCGACGACGTGACCATCCACCTCGCGCTCAAGGACGCCGGCGTCACGCTGGTATCGGCGACAGAGAACATCGACGAGACCCCGTCGGGGATGCTGCTGCACGGCATCATGTCCTCGATTGCCGAGTTCTACTCCCGCAACCTCGCCACCGAGGTCGTCAAGGGCCTGTCGCAGAAGGCGGCGCAGGGCGGCACCGTGACGAAGGCACCCATCGGCTACCTCAATGTCGGGGTACGCGACGAGTTCGGGCGTGAGGTGCGCACCGTCGAGGTCGACGAAGAGCGAGCCCGACTGGTCCGGTGGGCGTTCCAGGTGTTCGCATCCGGTGACTGGACGACCAGCCAGCTCCACCAAGAGCTGGTGGCGCGGGGCCTCACGACGGCAGCGTCGCCTCGACGGCCATCCCGACCCATCGGGAGGTCGTCCGTACACCGGATGCTGACGAACCCGTACTACAAAGGCAGCGTCCGGTACCAGGGCGTCACCTACGCCGGAGCGCATGAGGCCATCGTCCCCAACGAAGTGTGGGACCAGGTGCAGACCGTGCTCGGCACGCATCGCTCGGCCGCGGATGCGACGCAGGTGCATGAGCACTACTTGAAGGGCACCGTGTTCTGCGGGCAGTGCGGGTCGCGGCTGCTGGTGTGTAACGCGAAGAGCAGTCAGGGCACGATCTACCCGTACTTCGTGTGCGCGAGCCGTCACGGCGGCAGAGGTAACTGCACCCGGCAGGCGATGCTCATCGAGCAGGTCGAACGGCTTGTCGAGCGCTTCTACACCAAGGTGCAGATCGACCCGGAAACCATTGAGGCAGTTTCGGCGATGATCCATGCCAGGTTCGACGAGATGATGGCCGAAGGAGCGGCCGAACTCGCCGACCTCGCGTCCCGGAGAACCCAGCTCGAAGACGAGCAGCAGAAGCTCCTCCAAGCCCACTACGCCGGAGCCATCCCGCTCGACCTCCTCAAGAAGGAACAGGACCGGATCACCGCGTCGCTAGAGACCATCGAGCACCGGATCAACGCTCACCACGGCCACTACGCCGACGCGCGGGCGAACCTCGACGACTCCTTGAAACTGCTCTCCAACGCCGCCGACATCTACGAGCACGCCGACGACCCGAACCGCCGACTGTGCAACCAAGCCCTGTTCAAGGCAATCTACATCGACGAGGACAACGACGTGCGCGTCGGCTACCGGAACCCGTACGACGGGCTGAGCCTGTCCGGCCTCCACGCCGACGCCCTGAGCTGGGCCGCCGAGGCGAAGAAGATGGGCCAGGCGCGAACCTCGACCAAGGGCGGACCCTTGGTCGCAAGTTCACACCTGACCCATTTGGGGTGAGTAACGGGGCTTGAACCCGCGACCTCCTGGACCACAACCAGGCGCTCTACCAGCTGAGCTATACCCACCATCGTCAGGCGTTCCGTCCGGGGACGAGCGGCCATGACCAGCCCGTCGAGCGGGCCGCGTAGCAGTCTAGCGGGTCCGGATCGATTCCCTGAAATCGAATCTCTGCCCGTCTGCGCGCTGCGGTCGGGAGCGTTACTGGACGGTCGTGATCGTGCCGGAGACGGAGGTCTCGACGATCTGCCGTGCGGTGGCGCGGGCGGTGTCGGTGTCCGGGCCGGGCTCGGGCACGAAGAGCGCCGCGCGGTAGTAGCGCAGCTCGTCGATGCTCTCGAGGATGTCGGCGAGCGCGCGGTGCCCGCCGTTCTTCTTCGGCGCGGAGAAGTACACGCGGGGGTACCAGCGGCGCGCGAGCTCCTTGAGGGAGGACACGTCGACGATCCGGTAGTGCAGGTGACCGACGAGGTCCTTCATGTCGCGGTCGAGGAACATCTTGTCCGTGCCCACCGAGTTGCCGGCGAGCGGTGCCTTCCCGGCCTCCGGCACCCACTCCTTGATGTACGCCAGCACGCGCTGCTCGGCCTCGGCGAGCGTGAGGCCACCGTCCAGCTCGGTGATGAGCCCGGAGGTGGTGTGCATCGTCGTCACGAACTCGTTCATCTGGGCGAGCGCCTCGGCCGGCGGCTTGACGATGACGTCGACGCCGTCGCCGAGCACGTTGAGCTCGGAGTCGGTGACGACGGCGGCCACCTCGACGAGAGCGTCGGCCGTCAGGTCGAGCCCCGTCATCTCGCAGTCGATCCAGACGATTCGGTCGTTCGCAGTGGGGAGAGTCACGACGCCAGCCTAGCGAGTCGGTACGACATGTCCGTCCGACGTGTCTCGGCTGTGCCCGGACCATAGACTCCCAACCATGCTGTCCGACGAGGTGCACCTGCCCGGGCCGTGGCGTGACGTGCTCGAGGACGCGCGGCACTACCCCTCGCCCCACAACTCCCAGCCGATCAAGGTGCGCGTCGTCGACGAGCGCACGATCGACGTCTTCTACGACCTCGACCTGGGTCTGCCCGCGGAGAACTTCGGCATCCCGTTCGCGCACGTGTGCGCCGGGGTGTTCCTGGAGTCGCTCGAGGTGTGCGCGGCGGGGCACGGGTACGAGGCCCGCACCACCGAGGTGGCGACGGACATGGACTTCTCCTCGGCGCAGCGGCTGCACCCGGTGGGACGGGTGGTGCTCTCACCAGCGTCTGGCGCGGGGTCCGGCGTGGGCACAGGACCGTCATCGGGCACGAGGACGACGTCGGACGGCAGCGCGACCACCCGCGCGACCACCCTGCTCGGCGCCTTCCGTCGCCGTCAGACCTCGCGCCGCCCCTACGACTCGCGCACCGTCGACCCCGGCGTGATCGAGCGCGTGACGGCGCTCGCCGCCGACCGCGGTCAGGACTTCCGCACCTCGCAGGACGCCGACGTCGTCGCCCGTGTGATCCGCGTCAACCAGGAGACGCTCTTCGACGACCTGCAGCACGACGCCGTCCACGCCGAGATCCTCACCTGGTTGCGCACCTCGAAGGCGCAGGCGGCCCGTACGGGCGACGGTCTGAGCGCGGAGACGATGCTCATGCCCGGGCCGGTGCTGTCGTTCGCCATGCGGCACCGGGAGATCTGGCAGTGGCCTGTCGTCGGTGCGGTGATCCGACGCGTCTATCTGTCGACCATGCGCGGCGTGAGCCAGGTCGCGTGGTTCACCGGACCGTTCGCGGGGCCTGCCGACTACCTCCGCGCAGGCCGGGCCTTCCTGCGCGCATGGCTGGAGCTCGAGCTGGCCGGTGTCTCGCTCCACCCCTTCGGGACCGTGGTGACCAACCCGCGCTCGCACGCGGACTTCGTGCGGACCGTGGGCGAGGCCGAGGAGGGTGGTCGCATGGTGTGGATGCTGGTCCGGCTCGGCTACAGCAAGCCGCCGCCGCGTGCCCATCGCCGTCCGCTCGCCGCGATGGTGCTCGACAGGGGCGCCGTCGTGCTGGACGACGTCGTGCCTGATCGCATCGTGCCCGGCAGGCCCACGGATGCCGGCGAGACCGGAGGACGGAGACCATGAAGCCGTTGATCTTCGCCTGGGTGTGGGCGCAGGACGCCGTCGTGAAGGCGCTGACCTCGTCGGTGAACACGCACAAGATCCTGCTCGCGCCCGGGATCGAGCCGCTGCGCTGGCGGTTCGGGCGGTGGCGGGCCTTTCGCACCTTCGAGATGACGGCGAAGCGGTCGCCCGCATACGCGGACTTCTTGCGCGAGCGAGGGGTGAGCCCTCGGCTGCCGGTGTTCCGGGGGCGCGACGCGTTCTTCGCGGCGCTGCCGGAGATCGACAAGGAGAGCTACGTCAAGCGCTACTCGATCGCCGAGCGGTGCCTCGACGGGCGGCTGCCGCGGCGCGGCGTCGTGGTCGACGAGTCGTCGGGGTCGTCCGGCACGCCCACCAGCTGGGTGCGCGGCCCGGCCGAGCGGCGCGCGACCCGCCTGCTGCTCCAGGTCGGCTACGCGCGCACCGCGAAGACGCTCACCAAGCAGCCCTTCGTGCTCAACGCCTTCTCGCTGGGGGCCTGGGCGACCGGCATGAACGTCACCTCCAGCCTGACGGACATGACGATGATCAAGTCCTGCGGGCCCGACCGGGACAAGATCATCGAGACGATGCTCGAGTTCGGGCCCGGCTTCACCTACATCATCACGTCGTACCCGCCCTTCTTGAAGGGCCTGCTCGAGGACGACCGGCTCGACTGGAGCAGGTACGACGTCGTGTGCGCCTTCGGCGGCGAGGGCATCTCCGAGCCCATGCGCGACCACATCCTGCGCACCGCGAAGGCCGTGTTCGGCTCGTACGGGGCCAGCGACCTCGAGATCAACATCGCGATCGAGACCGAGCTCACGATCGCGCTGCGCCGGGCGATCGACGCCGACCCGCGGCTCGCGGCACGGCTGACGAAGATGTCCGAGCACGGGGTGCTGCCGAGCGTCTTCCAGTTCAACCCCTTCGACTATCTGATCGAGACCAACGACGCCGGCGAGCTGCTCGTGACGATCAACCGCAAGGAGAACATCAACCCGCGCATCCGCTACAACATCCACGACCGCGGTCACGTGGTGCGGATGCGCGAGCTGCTGCCGGTGCTGCGCGAGCTGGGGCACGACGACGTGGTGGCGGAGAAGTTCCTCGACCTGCCGGTGCTGCTGCACTACGGGCGCAGCGACCTGTCGGTGGACTACAACGGTGCCGTGGTGCCGCCGGACGCGGTGCGCGACGTGGTGAACGCCGACGACGAGCTCATGGACGTGGTGCTGAACCACCGGCTGATCTCGTTCGAGGACGAGCGCGGGGACCGCCAGCTGCACGTGGCGCTGCAGTACGTGGCGGATGGCGGGGAGGTGGATCAGGCTGCGGTGGCGCAGCGAGTCTTCGCAGCTCTGCGCCGCGGCAACGGTGACCTCGATCATGCGATCCTGACGAGCGCCCCGGGCACCGAGCCGACGCTCGCTCTCTACCCGTTCCGGACCGGGGTCTTCGCGCAGGACGGCGCCAAGCTGAAGAACGAGTACGTGTGGCACCTGGACGCGGCGCAGGCGGCTGCGAGCGGAATGCGCGAGGGCGTGCGGAGCGCCCGCGCCGCAGTCACTGGTTGAGCACGGGCCACCAGGCCAGCCGGGGTCGAGCGGGCCTGCCAAGGTCGGGTCGCGGACAGCGACGCCCTCTACAGGGCGGTGAGGATCACCGGTCCGTCGGCGGTGACCGCGATCGAGTGCTCGAAGTGCGCGGCGCGGGCACCCTTGACGGTGCGTAGCGTCCAGCCGTCGTCGTCGTGCTTGTAGTCGCCGCGGCCGTCGGCGATGAACATGGGTTCGATGGCGATCGTCAGGCCGGGGGACAGGCGCGTGCCCTTCCCGCGGCGACCCTCGTTGGGGACGAACGGCTCCATGTGCATCTCGCGGCCGATGCCGTGACCGCCGTGGTCCTCGAGCACGCCGAAGCGGTGCTTGCGGGCGACTTTGGAGACCGCGAAGCCGATGTCACCGATGGTCGCACCGGGCTGCGCGGCGGCGATCCCCGCCTGCAGGGCCTCGTCGGTCGCGGCGATCAGCGCCGCGTCCTGGGCACTGCCGGTGCCCACCGAGAAGGACAGCGCCGAGTCGCCGCACCAGCCGTCGAGCACCGCGCCGAAGTCGAGGCTCACCAGGTCGCCGTCGGCCAGCGGTTCGGCGGTGGGGACGCCGTGGACGATCGCGTCGTTGACGGAGATGCAGGTCACTCCCGGGAACGGGACCGGTGCCCACCGCGGGTGGTAGTTCAGGAACGGCGAGGTCGCACCGTGCGAGCGCAGCACCTCGTGGCCGACCTCGTCCAGCTCCAGGAGGGTCACGCCGGGTGCGGCGGCATCCTTCATCGCGTGCAGGGCGCGGGCGACGACCCGTCCTGCCTCGCGCATCCCGGCGATCTGTTCTGCTGACTTGAGGT
>Ga0182744_1004527_pt1 | contig 10371 bp, 8 predicted proteins | sample eDN3rd30CKraftMG_FD_128525 | JGI IMG/M metagenome (GOLD analysis project Ga0182744, IMG submission 128525) | Enriched Miracle-Growth compost microbial communities from Emeryville, California, USA - eDNA 3rd pass 30_C Kraft MG (version 2) (version 2) ... | reverse complement strand
CTGGATTTTCTCACCTCGGAATGCGTCTCCTGCGGCGCCTGCGTGCAGGCCTGCCCGACGGCGACCCTGAACGAGAAGACTGTCATCGAAATGGGCACGCCGGCGAAATCGACGCTGACGACCTGCGCATATTGCGGCGTCGGCTGTTCGTTCCGCGCCGAAACCCAGGGCGACAAGGTGGTGCGCATGGTGCCGGCGAAATCCGGCAAGGCCAATGACGGCCATTCCTGCGTCAAGGGCCGGTTTGCCTGGGGCTATGCCACCCATAAGGATCGCATCACCAAGCCGATGATCCGCGCCAGAATCACCGATCCCTGGCGCGAGGTGAGCTGGGACGAGGCCTTTGCCTATGCGGCTTCGGAGTTCAAGCGCCTGCAGGCGACCTACGGCCGCGACTCGATCGGCGGCATCACCTCGTCACGCTGCACCAACGAGGAAACTTTCCTCGTTCAGAAACTCATCCGCGCCGGCTTCGGCAATAACAATGTCGATACCTGCGCCAGAGTCTGCCATTCGCCGACCGGCTACGGCCTGAAGACCGCCTTCGGCACCTCCGCCGGCACGCAGGATTTCCGCTCCGTCGAAAAGGCCGATTTCATTTTGCTCATCGGCGCCAATCCCACAGATGCGCATCCCGTTTTCGGTTCCAGGCTGAAGAAGCGCCTGCGCGCCGGCGCCAAAATCATCGTCGCCGATCCGCGCCGCATCGATCTCGTCCGCACGCCGCATATCGAGGCGGCCTTCCATCTGCCGCTCAAACCCGGCACCAACGTCGCGCTTATCAACGCGCTCGCCCATGTCATCGTCGCCGAAGGTCTCGTCAACGAAGCCTACGTGCGCGAGCGCTGCGAATGGCAGGATTTCGAAGTCTGGGCACGCTTCATCGCGCAAGATATCAACTCTCCCGAAGCGACCGAAAAGATGACCGGTGTACCGGCCCAGGATGTGCGTGAAGCCGCGCGGCTCTATGCCACCGGCGGCAACGCTGCCATCTATTACGGCCTCGGCGTCACCGAACACAGCCAGGGCTCGACCACAGTGATGGCGATGGCGAACCTCGCCATGGCAACCGGCAACATCGGCCACGACGGCGCCGGCGTGAATCCCTTGCGCGGACAGAACAATGTGCAGGGCGCCTGCGACATGGGTTCGTTCCCGCACGAATTCTCAGGCTACCGGCATGTCTCGGACGACGCCACGCGCGAGATGTTCGAGCATCTCTGGGGCGTCGAGCTCTCGTCAGAACCGGGCCTGCGCATCCCCAACATGCTGGACGAGGCGGTTGGGGGCCGTTTCAAGGGGCTCTACATACAGGGCGAAGACATCGCCCAGTCGGATCCCAATACGAAGCATGTGACGAGCGGCCTGCGCAACATGGAATGCGTCATCATCCAGGACCTGTTCCTCAACGAGACGGCCAAATACGCGCACGTCTTCTTCCCTGGCTCGTCTTTCCTGGAAAAGGACGGCACCTTCACCAATGCGGAGCGGCGCATCAGCCGCGTCCGCAAGGTGACACCGTCGCTCAGCGGACTGGCCGACTGGGAGATCACCCTGCGCTTCGCCAAGGCGCTGGGTTACGGTATGACCTACGATCATCCCTCCCAGATAATGGACGAGATCGCAATATTGACGCCGACCTTCACCGGCGTCTCCTATGCCAGGCTCGACGAACTCGGCTCGGTGCAATGGCCGTGCAATGAGGCCGCGCCGCAGGGCACGCCGATCATGCATGTCGACCGCTTCGTGCGCGGCAAGGGCAAGTTCATGGTGACGGAATATGTGCCGACCGACGAAAAGACCGGTCCGCGCTTCCCGCTGCTGCTGACCACCGGCCGCATCCTGTCGCAATACAATGTCGGCGTGCAGACCTCGCGCTCGCACAATAATGTCTGGCATTCGGAGGACCAGCTTGAGATTCATCCCTTCGATGCCGAGGAACGCGGCATCCGCGATGGCGATCTCGTGGCACTGCAGAGCCGCTCCGGCGACGTATCGCTGCGCGCCCTGATCAGTGAGCGCGTGCAGCCCGGCGTCGTCTATACAACGTTCCATCACGCCAAAAGCGGCGTCAACGTCATCACCACCGACTATTCGGACTGGGCGACGAACTGTCCCGAATACAAGGTGACAGCGGTGCAGGTGCAACGCACCAACCGCTATTCCGACTGGCAGAAGGACGACATGGCCAATGCCGATCTGCTGCGCATGATCGAAAGCGGGATCAGCAATGCCGCCGAGTGACGGCGGCGGACGAGCTACGTCCGCCCGCTACGACGTGAACCAGATCGCCTTTGCCGATGAATCGCATCGGAATGCCTCTCGCGACGCACCCGTCGAAATGCCGGTCAACATCATCTATGCGCCGGTTCCCTTCGCAGTGATGATGACGACGCCGCAGGACCTGGAGGATTTCGCCGTCGGCTTCAGTTTCACCGAAGGCATCATCGAAGCCATCGACGATATTCGCAGCATCACGGTCGAGGATAGCGAACGCGGCCTGAAGCTGATCATTTCCCTGAGTTCGGAAAAGCTGCAGCGCCACCTTGCCCGCAGCCGCGACCGCACTGGCAGCATCGATAGCCGCGACCTCACGGCGCCCGCGCCGAACGGTGCAGTCCCGGTCACGCCACAGGCGATCCGGCGCGCGCTCGACGATCTGTCGAAGGCTCAGGCGTTAAACGCAATCACCGGGGCCGTTCATGCGGCGGCCTGGTGTGGGCGCGACGGCGGCATCCTGGCGATCCGCGAGGACGTCGGCCGGCACAACGCGCTCGACAAGCTCGTCGGCCATCTGTTGCGCGGCAAGGCCGATCCCTTGAACGGCTTCCTGGTCATCACCAGCCGCTGCTCGTACGAAATGGTGGCGAAAGCGGCGGCCTTCGGCGCACGCGCGCTCGTCGCCGTTTCGGCGCCGACCTCGCTCGCCATCGAACGGGCGCAACGTTTCGGCATCACACTCGTCGCTCTCGCCCGCGACGACAGCGCGCTGATCTTCCATGGCGCTGTCCCTGACGGCGACACCATCGTGACCGGAGACACCTGAACGTGAGCAACATCGAGACGCTCGTGCGCATGGCCAATCAGATCGCCACCTTCTTCCGAACCCAGCCGGAGGAAGCCGCGATAGCCGGCACCGCCGATCACATCAAGGCCTACTGGAACAAGGTCATGCGGCGCGACATCTACGCCCATCTCGACGCCGGCGGCGCAGGCCTCGATCCTCTGGCGCTAAAGGCGCTCGAGCAATTGCGGGCCAGTGAGAAGGCAGTGCAGGGTATGGCTAAAAACTAAGGGCTGTCATTCCCGACGTGCCGCAAGCGCGAGCGGGAAACCAGGAGCCAAGGTCCGCATGGATCCGTCGCGCTGCTCCTGGATTCCCGCTCTGCGCTTCGCTTGGCGGGAATGACACGAAGGCTGAAGCAGAACGTGCTCCGCCTTTTTATCGCAAAAAGCGGTCGAACAGCGGCAGGCTGGCGAGCAGCGAGAAGGCGATCAGCACATAGGCCGCGGTGCGGTAATGCCTATCGGACGATCCCTTGAACACGCGGGCGCCGAGCACAAGACCGAGCGAATAAAGCGGCCAGGCGACGAGGGCATAGACCACCACGTCGAACGTAAACAGGCCGTTGAAAAAATAGACGACGTCGGTCGAGAGCGAGGTGACGGCGTAGAACACCATGATATTGGCGCGGATGACCGTCGCCGCGGCAGTGCTCGACAGCCAATAGGTGATGACGACCGGAGCGGTGATGCCGGTCGCGCCGCCCATGACACCGGCCACCAGGCCGACGAGGCACGACGTCCGCGTCGTCGGATGTCCATGGTAACGCCAGCCCGAAATCAGCAAGGCCAGCATGGCAGCGACGATGGCTGCCACGGCCCAGCGCAGCACCAGCGGATCGGCGTGTTTCAAAATCCACGCGCCCACCGGCAACATGACGATCGCGGCGATCACCATCGGTGCGATTTCGCGCCGATTGCTCTTCGGCAGTTGCATCAGGCCATAGGGAGACGCGCTGACGAGATCGAACAGGTAGAAGACGGCAATCGCCTTGCGCGGCCCGAGCAGCGCCGCCGTCAGCGGAATGAAGATCAGCGCCCCGCCGAAACCGGAAAAGCCGCGCACGATCCCGGAAACCAGCACCACGGCGCCGACATACCAGGTCGTCGGCTGGACGAGCAGGTGTCCGACCTCGCCCACCAGCGAGGCGACCCACGAACTATCAGACACTGGCAGCTCCGGAACCGGGATTTGAGACGAAAATCGGCAAGGAGACCGGTGCGCAGAGTGGCGGGCAGGCTGGCGGGTCGAACCCAAGGACTGATATGCACACTCTATGCGCTCCCCTTCGATTCGCATTATTGGCATTGACCCCGGCCTGCGAAACATGGGCTGGGGGATCGTTGAAACGGAAGGCTCGCGCCTGACGTTTGTCGCCTGCGGCACGATCCATTCCGACGGAGCCCTATCGCTTGGCGACCGTCTTCGCCAACTCCATGAGGGATTGGCAGGTGTGCTTCAAACGCATATGCCGGCCGAGGCTGCCGTCGAAGAAACCTTCATGAACCGCGACCCGCAATCCGCCCTCAAGCTTGGCCAGGCACGCGGAATTGCCCTTGTGGTTCCCGCCCTTGCCGGCCTGCCCGTTGCCGAATATGCCGCCAACCTGGTCAAGAAAACAGTGGTTGGCGCCGGCCACGCTGAAAAACAACAGATCGCCATGATGGTGAAGATCCTGCTGCCCAAGGCCGAGGCCATGTCCGCGGATGCCGCCGACGCCCTCGCCATCGCCATCTGCCATGCCCAGCATCGCGGCGCCAGGGCGCGCGCCGTGGCCCTGGCGGCCCAGCCCGCAGCCACGTCGCGCCGCAGATTCGTGTAGGCTGCGCCAATGCAACATCTGGATTCCCGCGCATCGTGGACCCGCCTCGCGATCGCCGCCGTCATCGGCACCATCGGTTCGATCGGCATGTGGTCGTTTGTCGTCGCCCTGCCGGCGATCCAGGCCGGTTTCGGCGTGCAGCGCGGCGAGGCCTCCCTGCCCTACACGCTGACCATGGTGGGCTTCGCCTTCGGCGGCGTGCTGATGGGACGGCTGGCTGACCGTTTCGGCATTTTCGTTCCGCTGGTCGCCGGCGCCCTGGCGCTCGGTGCCGGCTATGTCACGGCCTCGATGGCGCCGACCCTGATCACCTTCGCCCTGGCGCAACTCGTCATCGGCTTCGGTTCGTCGGCGAGCTTTGCGCCGCTGATGGCCGACATGTCCCATTGGTTCGCCCGCCGGCGCGGCATCGCCGTCGCCCTCGCCTCCGTCGGCAATTATCTGGCCGGAACGCTATGGCCGCCGCCGTTGCAGGCCTTCATCGCCGCCCACGGCTGGCGGCCGGCGCATCTCGCCATCGGGCTGATCTGCATCGCGACGCTGGTACCGCTGGCGTTTCTGATGCGCCGCCGCGCACCGATGGATGCCGCCTCGCATGCGCCGCCGGTCTCGCGTTTCGGCGCGCTGGACTTGTCGCAGAATACCCTGCTGATGCTGCTGATCGTCGCCGGTGTCGGCTGCTGCGTCGCCATGTCGATGCCGCAGGTGCATATCGTCGCCTATTGCACCGATCTTGGCTATGGCCCGGCGCGCGGCGCCGAAATGCTCTCCGCCATGCTCGGCTTCGGCATCATCAGCCGCATCGCCGCGGGTTTCGTCGCCGACAGGATCGGCGGCCTCAACGCTCTGATCGTCGGCTCGACCCTGCAAGGCGTCGCCCTGTTCCTCTATCTGTTCTTCGACAGCATGGCGTCGCTTTACGTCATTTCAGCCCTGTTCGGCCTGTTCCAGGGCGGCATCGTGCCGATGTATGCGGTGATCGTGCGCGAATATTTTCCGGCCTCGAAGGCCGGCGGTATCGTCGGCCTGGTGGTCATGGCAACCCTGTTCGGCATGGCCTTCGGGGGCTGGGTTTCCGGCGTCATCTTCGACTGGACCGGCTCCTATCGGCTGGCCTTCCTGAATGGCCTGATGTGGAACCTGCTCAACGTCGCGATCGCAGCATTCCTGCTACTGAAACGCCGGTTCACGCCGGCGGCTGCCTGAAAGCCGCCGATCAAATATTGTCGCGATGCGCCGGGGACCACGACATGCGCCGGCCCCAGGTAAGCGCGGCAGACGATTGGACCTTGTTGCCGGCAACCCCGTTTCCGGCTGCAACCGCAGTATCGGCACTACCGACCAGATCCGGCCGCCAGACCGAAAACGAGCCGCGCGCCCTTTCCTTGGTCGCATAGAGCGCCTCGTCGGCGTGACGCAGCACGACATCGAAATCCTGGCCCGCTTCCGGCACGAAGGCGATGCCGATGCTGATCGTGCAGGAAATGTCTTCGTCGCCGATCATGAACGGTCTGGAAAAGACCTCGTTGATCCGGTTGGCGAGCGAGATCACCGCATCTCTCTTATCGAAGCTTTCTGCGATGAGAATGAACTCGTCACCGCCAAGGCGCGCGACGAAATCATCGTGTCGGGTCGCCTCGCGCAGGCGTTTGGCGGTCTCGATCAGAATCTGATCGCCCGCCTCATGGCCTTTCGTATCGTTGATCGTCTTGAAGTGATCGAGGTCGAAATAAAACACCGCAAAATCCGACGCGTCCGACTGAGCCAGCCGCGACAAGCGGTCCGTCAGGCGGCGATTGAAGGCGAGTCGGTTCGGCAGGCCGGTGAGAAAGTCCTTGTGGGCTGCTTCTTCATCGGCCGCATGCGATAGAACGCGGGAGCGAAGCTGCGCGGCGTGAGCCGAAACGCCGCTGAGCATCACCGCCGTGTAGACGACCAGCAAACCCGCGATCAGCAGGTGCGTCAAGGGCCCGAGATTTGAAATAGCCACTGCCGAGCCGACGATGATCGGAAAGACAAAGGCGAACGTGGCAAGCGGAATGCAGGCAAGCGTGAAAGCGCCACCGCAGATCATGCCGATGCTGACGCAGGTGATGACCAATCGCTCGTTGTGCGAACCTTCGGCAAAGAAGAATAACGGCAGTGCTCCCCACAGCAGCCCGAACAAAAGGGCATAGAGAATGGAAAGCCGGATGCCGCGCATGGACGCCGTCTTGGGCCGGGACAGTTTGGCGCGTGTTGATTGCCGCAAGAAGAGAAACGCCGACAGCGAAACGGTGAGCAGCGTCCAGATATCGATGGCGATAGCGGACGGGGAATGAACGAAGGCGACCCTGACGATGGAGGCATTGAAGGCCGATGCCAGCATCATGATGGGCGTATTGCGGGCAGCCGCATTGATTTGAACCGCCCGGATCCGGCCTGCCGTTTCTTCGCTGGGTTTGACGTCCGGCCCCGGAGGCGGATGGCCTTCGATCCACCGCACCGCTTGCGTCAGGATCGATCCAATCATAGCTCAGGCCTCTTACTACGGCGCGCGGTTACCCGCCAACGATACAACACGCCGGACAGTGTGACCGTTTGGGCGCCTCCATTGCGGATTGGAACCTTGCCCATAAAGGTGCAAACGATTTCTAATCAAACTGTCGAGGATTGAATGTATTGCCGGCAGCGCCCGTCTCGAACGCCAAAACGCGCTTCGGATCGGCTCATCAGCGGCCTGGCCGGTAAAAAGACATGACAAAGAGCCTGCCTTCAGCGGCAAATCCATCAGGAAAGGGACGCGAAATTCGTTAACGATTACGGCAGGAAAATCCGCAGTGTCACGATGGACAGCGCCCCGCCGATGCCATCTTCGGCCTGCCCATGCAAGGGCAAGCGTCATGTTACGCCACTCTCGCAAGCATATTCGGCAGGATATCGCATCCGCAAACACCGCTGAAACGGGCCGGGCGCAATGGACAAAAGTGGATTCGATTGAAGGACAAGCCTTATTCCACAAACGCTTTCGCCGATATTTCGCCGGTTTTTGAAGCTCTTATGGCTGCTGGAACAGATGATTCGAAATCGTCACACGTTCCGGTTTGGCAAATGGATTGGTTGCGATGTGGCCGATGATATCGCTGGAGGGAATGAATAGCCCGCAGACAGAAGGTCCCGCGGTGCTGCGCTTGCGCATGCTCGAGCTCAAATATGGTTTGCGCACCCGCACAATGACAGGTGACGCACGCCGTGACGCCGAATGCGCCATGAAGGAAATCCAGCGCGCCGTCCTCGACAGCCCGCATGTCAGTTTCGCCGACCTGATCGCAAAGGTTCAAACGTTCCAGGAACAGACGCGGCAGGACCAGACCCGCAACAAATGCGAGGCCACCCTTCGGCCGATGCGGGGCGACGGCAGCGCTTTCCGGTAAATTCAGTGCACATTTAGCCTCAAGGGCCGTCCGACAGGTCAACTTTCCGGCTTCAAACCGGCGGTAGGCTGTGCAATTGTCGTCGCGCCATAAAATCAAATAATAAGCTTGAGGAAACAATGCCCAGCGCCCTTTTCACGCCGATAGAGCTTCGCGACCTGACACTCGCCAACCGCATCGTGGTTTCGCCCCTGTGCCAGTTCAGCGCCGTCGACGGCAACGCGACCCCCTGGCATGTCCAGAATGCCGGCTCCTACGCCATCTCCGGCGCCGGCCTGGTGATCCTCGAAGCCACCGCCGTGAACGCACAGGGGCGCATCACCCTGCCCTGCCTGGGGCTCTATTCCGACGCCAACGAGGCGGCCCTGACCGCGCTCGTCCAGGGTGCCCGGGTTTTCTCCAGGACCCCCATCGGCATTCAGCTTTCCCATGCCGGCCGCAAGGCCTCGACGCGGCCGACCTGGGAACTGGCCAAGGGCCACAATCTGAGCCCCGAGGAAGGCGCCTGGCCGCTCGTCGCGCCCTCGGCCGAGCCCTTCGCGGAAGGCTGGCCGGTACCGAAGGAGCTCGATACCCAGGGCCTCTCCGAAATTCTCGACGATTTCGTCACCGCGACCCGCCGCGCCGAGCGCTGCGGCTTCGACATGATCGAGGTCCATACCGCGCACGGCTATCTGCTGCACCAGTTCCTGTCGCCGCTGTCGAACCACCGCACGGACAATTATGGCGGCACGCCGGAAAAGCGCATGCAGTTTCCGCTGGAAGTCATCGCCGCCATGCGCGCCGCCTGGCCGAAGGGCAAGCCGATGGGCGTGCGCGTGACCGGGCGCGATTTCAACGACGGCGGGCTGGAGCTCGACGACGCGGTGATGTTCACCGCGGCGTTGAAGGAAATCGGCATCGATTACGTGACGCCTTCGGCCGGCAATGTCGCGCCCGGCATGAAACTGCCCAAGATCGAGCCCGGCTATATGGTGCCGTTCGCGGAATATATCGGCAGCCGAACAGGCATGCCGACGATGGCCGTCGGCCTCATCGTCGAACCGCATCAGGCCAACGAGATCATCGCCTCCGGCAAGGCCGATATGGTCGCCATCGGCCGCGCCTTCATGGACAATCCGCGCTGGGGCTGGCACGCCGCGGCGGCGCTCGGCGAGGAGCCGCATATTCCGCCGCCGCACAACCGCGTCAATCCGAAGGTCTGGCCTGCCTTTGAAATGCTGCACGGAAAATCCGGCCGCCTCGCCGAAGGCATGGGGCATATGACGCGCGAATGAACGCCAGCCAATGAACGCCAGCAATGTCCGGTGAAACGCGCAAACGGCTCCCCATCGCGCGCGCGTTGTCCCATCGCAATTTCGCGATCTTCGAAGGCGGACTGTTTCCAAGCTATCTGTCCGGCTGGATGCAGCGCGTCGGCGCCGGCTGGCTTGCCTGGGAACTGACTCACTCGCCCGCCTGGCTTGGCGTCATCGCCGCCGCCGACCTGGCCCCCATGCTCGTCTTGGCCCCCATTGCCGGCGCCTGGACCGACAGGGTCAACCCGCTGCCGCTCATCCGTATCGCCCAGGCGCTGCTGCTGTTACAGGCATGTCTGATGTCGGTATTGACCGCGACCGGCTGGATGACGATCGAGGTTCTGCTGGCGCTGACGATCTATTCCGGCCTGGTCTATCCTTTCCATTCGACGGCCCGGCAATCGATTATCCCCTCGACCGTCGCGCGCGAAGATTTCGCCCCGGCGATCGCCCTCGACTCCGCCTTGTTCCACTCGACCCGCTTCATCGGCCCCGCCATCGCCGCCTTCATCATTCCTGCCTATGGCGTTCAGGGCACATTCTTCGCCCATGTCCTGGGATCAAGCCTCTGCCTGACGACCTTTCTCATGCTGCGCCTGAAGCCGCCGGACCGGTCGCAATCGCGCGGCCGCAATCTGTTCGCCCAGGTGACCGACAGCCTGTCCTATGCTGCGGGCCATGACGGGTTGCGCCCTGTGCTGCTGCTGCTCGCATTCACCTCGACCTTCGTGCGGCCCCTGCAGGACATGCTTCCCGGTTTCGCCGGCGATGTCT
>Ga0182744_1004526_pt1 | contig 10372 bp, 7 predicted proteins | sample eDN3rd30CKraftMG_FD_128525 | JGI IMG/M metagenome (GOLD analysis project Ga0182744, IMG submission 128525) | Enriched Miracle-Growth compost microbial communities from Emeryville, California, USA - eDNA 3rd pass 30_C Kraft MG (version 2) (version 2) ... | reverse complement strand
CTACGGTAGTTGATCAAGCGAAGGCAGAAGGAATTCCTGTTTTAGCGTATGACCGTCTAATCAATGGCACCGAAATTGATGCCTATGTATCGTTTGACAATGTTCGTGTTGGTGAAATGCAAGCGGAATATTTAGTGGAGCAGGTTCCTTCTGGAAAGTACTTTTTAATGGGCGGTTCTCCAACGGATAACAATGCAAAGATGTTCAGAGAAGGGCAAATGAACATTATCCAGCCGCTAGTGGACAGTGGGGATATCGAAGTCGTGGGTGACCAGTGGGCTAAAAACTGGGATGCAAACGAAGCACTTAAAATTATGGAAAATGCTTTAACAGCAAATAAAAATAAGATTGACGCTGTCGTTGCATCAAATGACAGCACTGCTGGCGGTGCCATTCAAGCATTGGATGCACAGGGATTGGCGGGTAAAGTAGTCATTTCTGGACAAGATGCTGACTTAGCTGCTGTACAGCGAATTGCAGAAGGTACTCAAACCATGACCGTCTACAAACCAATCAAGACCATTGCTGAAAAGAGTGCAGAAGTAGCTGTTCAATTGGCAAAAGGAGAAACTCCAGCTTCAGATTCAACTGTTAACAATGGCAAGGTCGATGTGCCATTCATCAAATTGGATCCAATTAAGGTAGGTAAAGAAAACATTCTTGATACAGTGATCAAGGATAAATTCCACTCTTATGACGATGTTTATAAGAATGTACCTGAAAGCGAACGTCCAGCACGTCCTTAACAGTAATAATCAGGGATATCGAGCAGGGGCCAGTTTCCTTGCTCTCCCTTTCTCTTATTATCTAAAAATATAATTATGGCTAACTATTAGCCTCCTAAATCATGCCACATTGATCGTCTTTACAAAATTGAGTTTTGAATAGGTGGTGACAAGCTAGAATGGATGCGTATGCGCTACAAATGAAAGGGATCGTGAAAGAATTCCCAGGTGTAAGAGCTTTAGATAACGTAACATTCTCAGTGCGTAAGGGAGAGATTCATGCTTTATGCGGCGAGAATGGTGCTGGAAAGTCGACGTTGATGAAAATACTGAGTGGAGTTTATCCTCACGGTACATATGATGGAGAAATTTTTGTTAATGGACAAAAGGTTGAATTTAAAAATATAAAAGAATCTCAGGATGCAGGTGTTGGCATTATCTATCAAGAGCTTGCATTGGTAGAGGAAATGACTGTCGCTGAAAACTTATTTTTAGGTCATGATTTAATGCGGGGAAGAGTGATTGATTGGAACAAGATTTATGCAGAAGCACAGAAATCACTCAAACATATCGGCTTGAATATTGATCCACAAGCGAAAGTCGGCGATTTAACAGTCGGGAAGCAGCAATTAATTGAAATTGCAAAAGCATTAACGAAAAAGACAGATATTCTCATTTTGGATGAGCCAACAGCTGCTTTAACGGAAAGTGATGTTGAGGTTCTCTTGGGCTTGTTGAATGAATTGCGTACGAAAGGCGTTACCTGTATTTATATATCTCATAAATTAGGAGAAGTCATGGATCTTTGCGATTCCGTAACGATTCTGCGTGATGGCAAGACCATTAGTACTGACCCAATTGAAGAATTAACCGAAAATAAAATTGTCTCAAAAATGGTTGGACGCGAACTCACTGAGCTTTTTCCATATGAACAGCACCAAATTAGTTCAGAAAACATAATGGAGGTAAGAGATTACTCCGTTTTTGATGATAAAGGAAAACAGTTGATTCAGAATGCTTCGTTTTCCTTGAAAAAAGGAGAAATCCTTGGTATTTCCGGATTAATGGGGGCAGGCCGGTCAGAATTGTTCATCAGTTTATTCGGCGGCCTTAAAGGAAAGAAGACAGGAACTGTCTTAATTGATGGAAAAGAAACGGTAATTAACAAGCCGCATGACGCAATAAAAGAAGGATTGGCTTACGTATCAGAGGACCGCAAACGTTATGGCCTCGTACTGGGAATGGACATTACGAAAAATACTACCTTGGCTGCTTTAAATAAGGTAATGAAATTAAAAATTATTGATGACGCACTTGAAGTGAAAAGAGCTGGAGAACTGACTAAAAAAATGAAATTAAAGGCACCTAATTTGGAGGCAAAGGTTGGCCAGTTGAGTGGTGGAAATCAGCAGAAGGTGGTACTTAGCAAATGGTTGATGACAAACCCGAAAGTGTTGATTCTAGACGAACCAACACGAGGAATTGATGTCGGGGCTAAATACGAGATTTATAAGATTATTAATGAACTTGTTAGCGAAGGTGTCGGGATTGTGATTATCTCATCGGAACTTCCTGAGGTTTTAGGGATGTCAGACCGAGTCCTTGTCATGGCTGAAGGCTCCATAACCGGAGAGTTCTTAAGAGAAGAAGCAACACAAGAGAAAATTATGATGTGTGCAACAGGAGGGAAGAAACATGGGCAAAACGTTAGCTGAAGTACAAGGGAAAACACAGGGAAACAGAGGGTTAAGTTTTAAGTTTGATCTTCAAGCGTACACCCTTATTATTGCACTCGTTTTAATCGCCGTTATTTTCAGTGTTTTTACTGCTGGAGAGTTTTTATCTTCGCGAAATATTTCCAATTTAATTACACAAATGTCCGTTATTGCAGTACTTGCAATTGGGATGACCTTAGTTATCGTAGCTGGCCATATTGATTTATCTATAGGATCATTGGTGGGATTAACAGGTGGGATTGCAGCCATTCTGCAAGTGTGGCAAGGCTGGGGGACTTTTTCAGTTGTGATTGCAGCAATTGTCATTGGAGCAATCCTTGGATTATGGCAAGGTTGGTGGGTTGCTTACCGGGCTGTTCCTGCTTTCATCGTAACCCTTGGAGGAATGCTTATCTTCCGCGGGATCTTAATCGGTTTAAGTAAAGGACAAACAGTTGCACCGATGGAGGACAGTTTTAAACAAATCGGTAACAGCTATCTTCCTTATATTCCAGGGTATATATTAGCGGTAATCAGCATTGGATTATTGGTTTTCTGGACGCTTCAAAATCGAAAAAAGCGAAAGCAGCTGGGGCTGATGATTCCTGCAGCAACTCTTGATTTTGGCAAGGTTGGAATCTATGCATTTTTTATACTTTTAACAACTTATATGTTAAACCGATATTTGGGAATTCCGGTACCATTTTTAATCGTAATCTTATTTGCAGCAGTGTTTATCTTTATTTCGAATAAGACCGCTTTTGGACGTTCGATTTATGCGCTTGGAGGAAACCAAGAAGCGGCAGCATTGTCCGGAATCAATATTAAACGCAGTACACTTTGGGTATTTATTACGATGGGCGCTCTTTGTGGTGTTGCCGGTGTCCTGTTAACGAGCAGGCTGAATGCTGCTACTGTCAGTGCCGGAAATATGTATGAGCTCGATGCGATTGCAGCTTGCGTTATCGGTGGAACGAGCTTGGTTGGCGGACGAGGGAAAATTGTCGGTGCTTTAATCGGAGCCCTGATAATGGCAAGTATTGATAACGGCATGAGCATGATGAATATACAGGCATTTTGGCAATATATCGTCAAAGGTTTAATCCTAATCGTTGCAGTATGGATTGATATATCTAGTAAGAAGTAATAGAAGTTTAGATTATCCTCTAAGAATTTACACCAAATAATGCTGTAAAATAGGTGCCTGTCACTCTCGAATACTTCGACATTATTCGAGAGTGACAGGCACCGTTCTTACCATAGCAGTTGTCGCAAATGAGATGCGTGCCAGGGAAAAGGGCCATTTTGCTATCCGTTTTTTTAATTAAGATCAGAGCTGGATACGGGAACGGACCCAACGTCCCTGTTGTAGTATAAGCGTACTAGCTCCTGAGAATAAGCGCTAAATTCAGTGTTGGAGTTGCCTTTCCCCATGTCTACACCGGAATAGACCCAAAATAGAAGTTTTCTTATTTCGTTTGCATTTTGTTTTATTTGAACTTTCTCTAGCTTTTTCTTTTCTAGTTCATCCGCCTTTTGATATTGTTCCGACTGGTAGATGTTTACCAAATTAGGCGGTGCTGCATTTTCTGGGCTGCTGTCGATTGCTTTCAGTTGATCGCCTAAATAAAGGCGTAGTTCATTCTGTTCCTTTTTATCTGGAAATATAGTGGATAAGAGAGAAAATTCTTGTTCTCCATTTTCCGTTTTATGATTAATGGCACTCTGTATGATTTCCATGGTTGCTTCGCTTGCGGCATGATTGTAAGCAAACAGCATCCGACCATTCGCTAAATGATCAATAATAGGCTTGTATGTAACAAAGAATAACGCCAGGAGGGCAAAAGAAGTGGTCACAAAGAACCGGCTTCTATATACTTTTCTCCCAAGTAGCTTTAATACCCAAATGAAAATAGCACCAAGTAAAATTGGAACGACTGATGTGATTAATAACATTTTCATGAAATCAAAAGTGCTAATATCCGAATTTAGATCTACTTCAAGAAATTTTGATAAGAAATCCAGAATAAGACCACCAGACACTTTATCATCTATGTAACTAAATGCTTTGAACAATCGAATATAGCCGGGGCTTTGCTTAACTAAGAGATGGTCGTCATATTCAATCACAGTAATACCGGTTCTTAAGGAAACAAGATCATTATCAATGGTATCTCCCGGCAAATAGGTCACACCAGTGAATGTTTGCAATAATTTATCTGTACCATAACCAATAAAAATAAAAACGATCCCCACGACAAAAAAGTATTTTAGAAGATTTCCCAAAATCGCCCCCCCTTTAAAAACTAAAATCCGTCTCGTGTTAAAACTTCATTTTTTCTCTTTTTTCTTTTGGAAGTAACATTGGGTTCGAATATCGCTGTGGGGTTCTTTCATCTTCTTCTTTTATCCCATCATCGTCATCCTGGTCAAAATAATCATCTTCATCTTCCTGATCAAAATAATCATCTTCACCTTCGTCTTCCTGATCAATTTCTTCGTCTGCTTGCTTATACTCAACTTCTTCATATTCGAACTCATGTTCATATTCGCTGTCTGCAGCCACTTCGTTTTGATCGTTTATTACCCATTCATTCAGATGCTCCAAAAACTGGCGGTGCAGTTTAAGCAGGCCGTTTTTATTAAAACGATCATCATCGCCAAATTCATGGACGGCGGTATTTCCCAGTTTTCTAATCGTAGATAGAAGACGATACAATTCATCGGAAATATATTCATTATCATATAAGGACTGTACGCGGCTATATTGATCCACTTTTTCTAATGATAAGTTATTGTGAATAGATATTTGCTTCGTAAACAGTTCTGAGACAAGGCGAAGTTTGGTGGCAGCATCTGTGTTTAGATTCAGATTTAATCTTTGCTCAACCGCTTCTAACCCTTTATGAATATTTTTAATCGCCTCTTGATCGGAAATAAGGGATACCTGATTGTGATTCTCGGTGAATTCCGGATCCGTCATGTTGTTGGGACTTGCTTTCTTTTGTTCTTGTTGTTTCTGTGCCCCTGTAATCGGAATAACAGCCAAAATCAAAATAATAACCAAAGTGACAAGTCCAAGTTTCGACGCATTCGCTTGCCAAATGTTTGCCGAAAAAAGGTAAATCAATTTATCGATTAATCCATAGGGAGAGGTAAAACTAACGTACATATTCAATATCCATCCAGTCCATAGTAGGAATGAGATGGAATTGGTCGTGAATTTCCACTTAATCGCTAAAATGGCTACAATCAATCCGACAATTGCGCCCATAACCACATTCCATATGAGACAAGCTAATCCAAATCCAAATAGGAGCCAAGCCAAGAAAATTAGCGTTTGATTTTTCTCATTTTCAAGTCTCCATTTCTTTTCTCCTAACATGGACAATAAAAGAAAGGTGTGCCCGAAGAATAGGAACAAATTCCTCCGTGCATCTTGATCCTGATCTAAAAACATAGCCCCCAACATGACTAATAGAAATGGCGTCCCCATTCCTAACAGTACTTTATCAAAATAACGCATGGAGCTTCCCTCATCACTGTTAATTTCCATTTTCTTTCTCTCCACCCTTTCCAAAAAATTCTATTAAATGACCGTGCAGACTGAAGTAATGTTTAGTCCTTCGGAATATCTGTTATTTCAACTTCTTGTAATAATTCAATAGTGATTGCCGCTTGATCTAATAAAGTTAACCGATCTGCTTGATTGTTTCTTATCTCTTGGGTCAAGTTTCTGACCCATCGGCCATCGCCATCAATAAATCCGTTGTTTTCCTTTGCTTTCTGGATAATATAAGCCTTCAGCCACTCGCTGGCTTCCTCACTAGGAATCAAGCTATGCTTTTGTTTTAACTGAATAAGCGTCATTTGATATAATTCCTCTGCTGAATAATGAGGGAAATCAAAATGGTGAGGAATTCGTGAGCGCAGGCCTTCATTAAGGTTCATCAGTTTCTCCATATCTTTCCGGTACCCAGCCAAAATAACCACTAAATTATCCGCATGATCTTCCATTTCTTTAATGAGTGTATCCAAAGCTTCTTTTCCAAATCCAGATGTATCATCAGAGGCCAAAGAATAGGCTTCATCAATAAATAAAATGCCGCCCATTGCTTTTGAGATCACGTTTTTTGTCTTTAAAGCGGTCTGACCGACATATCCCGCCACAAGGTCACTTCTTGATGCTTCAATAAAATGCCCATTCGACAGAATGCCTGCCCCTTTTAAAAATTCACCCATTACTCTTGCTACCGTTGTTTTACCAGTACCTGGAGGGCCGTAAAAAACCATATGCATTTTCGCTTTCTCCGGACTTAACCCATTTTGAAAGCGCAAGTTATCAATCACAATCGCGTTCAAAATTCTCTGTGCTTCCGTTTTTAGATCCTGTAAACCGATTAAGTTCTGCAAATTCTTTATTGCTGATTGTTTGATAGATTCTAATTCTTGGCGATTCTGATTATTTGCTTGCTTATCTGTCGCAAGTTTTACATCTTCAACGGTAATCATTCGGGTATTTTTGATCTTCTGTTCGCGATCTTTTCCTACGCGGATATTTAATTCCTCTTCAATTTCTTCTGCTATATTTCGGGCCATTCTTGCATTCCCGTCCACTTTCCCTTGTTTTGCATTTCCTTTAACTGCTCGTGTAATTTCCTTTTTTACATCGTCAGGACAGAGATATCCCTTATCTACTAAAATATTTTGGATAATGTCCGCTACTTGTTCTGGTGTATAATCATAGAAATGAAAATGTTGTTTAATCCGGGAACGAAATCCCTCATTGGAATTAATTAATTTCTCCATGTCTGCTTGATAACCCGCGAGAATGACCATAAATTCCCCTTTATGATCTTCCATTTCTTTGATCAATGTAGCGATAGCCTCAGGTCCAAAATCTTGTTCATCCCCTACTAATGAATAAGCTTCATCGATGAATAATGTTCCTCCCAATGCTTGACTCACAGCTTTTTTAACTTTGGGAGCTGTTTTCCCAATATGTTCTGCAACAAGCTGAGATCGATCAACTTCCACTAAATGCCCTTTATCCAAATACCCCAATGAGGCAAAGATTTCACTCATAATGCGAGCCATCTCTGTTTTCCCTGTTCCAGCTGGACCCATAAATGCCATATGAATATTTGGCTTATTTTGTCTGATATTCTCTGAATTTTTCTCCCTTCCCGCCAATGAATAGATCATTTTTAGCACTTGTCTTTTAAAAACATCCAAACCGGTCATGCCCATTAACTGGTCAATAGCCTTATTGAATCGGTAAAAGTCTGTTTTTTCATTTTGGATTTGGAAAAATTCTAACTTGTAAGAAAGCCTTTCTGGAACTTCAGGAATAGTCTGCTTATTTAATACCGCCTTCTTTGCTATGCTTAAATATTCTTTGAAATCTGTTGTTTCACAGAACAAATCGACAACTTCTCTTTCGCCCCAACGAATCAATTTGGACATGTATTCGGCAAGATATCTTGCTGTTTCATAGCTGGGCGTATTTGTCATCATAACGGCTGTAGGGATGTGGTCAATCGTCCAAAGTCCACTTTTCTCCTGATGAATGGCTAAACCGTCAATAATCAATTCTCCTGAAACTTCATATTGGCGATCATTATCATCCTCGACAATGTAGTAAAAACCATCGTTTCTTTTAGAGTAAGTAAACCACTCATTCATGCTGCCTTCTTCCGATCTCATGTCATAGTAATCAATGATTTTGTTCATTTCCGTAAATATTTCATAATCCGTTTCACCGCTGAGAATCTTTAAATAGATGTCTTCCGGTCTATTCCAATTAATTAAACTTTCGAGTCGGCCTTTCGCCCTTTCAGCCTTTTCCTTCGTTTCCGCGATTAACAGTTCATCCACTGTTTGCATTTGATAGACACCGAAAAAACCTTGGTCAGTCTGCTTAACTTTTAAGCCTACCTCGATTTCTTTTGGCTCTTCATGTACTTCTTCCATCGCGCTTTTTTTTCGACTAAAAATCCCCACTGACAGTACCTCTCTCTCTATGAAACTTTTCGCCTATCATTCTTTAGACCCTTCACTATAAATAGGCCCATCCTGAACAGGTATTTTCTACCTATCCGTTAACATAGTTAAATATTACCACATTGTGAAATTGAGTAACAGTTGAATGGTAAATCGAGAAATAAGGTAAATCAAATATTGAGTAACTTGGAAATAGAGGGATATGTCAGCAAACCTAAGGAGGGCGTGATCGCATGATTAAAATTAGCAATCTTTCAAAATCCTTTGGTAAGCTTGAGGTATTAAAAAATATTAACTTAAGCGTAGGCGAGAAAGAGGTAGTGGTTCTGATCGGTGCCAGTGGCTCTGGTAAAAGTACGCTGCTTCGCTGCTTAAATTTTTTAGAAGTGGCAGAGCGCGGTGACATTATCATCGATTCTGAAAATATAGACCTAGCAAAAACAAACTTAATACAACTAAATTTGTATAGTTCAACCTTTAATTAATTCATAGATAGATCATCATTATATGGGAATACTGTTGAAAGTACCTCATTTATCTTGTCTAGCAATCTGAGGATAGGCGTTTTTTTATAAATGCAAAGAGAGACCATGTTAAAAATATGGTCTCTCTTTGTTTGAAATAGCCTTTTCCTATCTACGATACAGGCAGTTCTGTTTCATCATTTCAAAAAAACCGCTTCCAGGGTTTAGCTCTTACCGGGTTTCGTTCCTTTTCCAGGATCTTTATCAGACTTGCCGCTCACTTTGAATATAATCGTAGTTAATGGATCAATGGTCAATGCTCCATTACCAAGTGTGAAGCCTGACTTTTTAGATACTGGAGTTTTACCAGCTTCGTCGCTGTCGACAACTACCTTGCCTTTAGTGAGGTTAATGTCCCCAAGTGTCAACGTCCTTGCTTGAGTATCGGCATTGACGAACACATAATAAGTTCCAGTATCGTCAGTGGAAACCGCTTTGTACGCTATCACAAGGTCTGTATCCTGTATTTCAGGAAGGTCCAGCAGATTTACATTTTGGTTCACCAGCTGCTGGTCGCCCAAACGGAAAGCATTTGTTGACCTTCTTAGTTCAATCAAACCTTGAGTAAACTCACGCGTCACCGTATTGATTGGATATTGTTTCTTATTCACAGCCTTCTGCCAGTCAAACATATTGATGGCATCGGATGAATCGTAAGAATCGTGAATAAAGTATCCAAATGGGTTCCCTTGTGCATCTTTTAGTTCATGATATTTCTGTTCCGGTACACCTTCGCCATGCCATTGCTTTGTCCGGCCGTACTCCTGTCCAGCATGTAGGAAGGCAGTTCCCTGTGAAGTCAGAATCAGGGAGTTTCCAACTCGAATCCGTTTATGGATTTCCAAGTTGTTTTCCGGAATAGAAGGATCCTTTTTAATCGATTGGGCGATAACATCATAAAGTGTCATATTGTCATGCGCCTCAATGTATTGAACCATATCACCAGGATCATCCTCAGAAGTGTTGGACGGCTGGCCCTTAATGTTATTAAAAATGGTATCGATGCTTCTTGCGCCGCCTGTAATAAATCTTGGTTCACCTTCTGAACCGAATCCAGACTTCAATTCATTGCGAATTTCATCCGAGAATACACCAACATTTTCTGTTTTGTCCATCCAATCCTGATCTGCACCCATTCCTTCTAGTTCAGGCTCTGCGATATGACCAGCAAAGGTTCTCCAGCCTTCACCGATGAACAGGGCATTTGGATTAATGGAAGCTGCGGCATCATATGCATTTTAGATGGAAGGATAGGTCGCATCACCCATCATGTCAAATCGCATGCCATCGATTTTATACTCATCAAACCAGTATTTTACGGAGTCCACCATCAGCTTTTCAGCCATCTTATGACTTGTTGCCAGATTGTTTCCGAAGCCGCCAAGGAAGTTGCCTTTGTCGTCTT
>Ga0182744_1004525_pt1 | contig 10374 bp, 6 predicted proteins | sample eDN3rd30CKraftMG_FD_128525 | JGI IMG/M metagenome (GOLD analysis project Ga0182744, IMG submission 128525) | Enriched Miracle-Growth compost microbial communities from Emeryville, California, USA - eDNA 3rd pass 30_C Kraft MG (version 2) (version 2) ... | reverse complement strand
TTTGGAGTGGTTTTAACCCTTTGTAAATTATCTTTCATAAACTGCTTCAAGTGAAGGTCAAGCTGATAGCGCACGCTAAAGGTTTCTATAAATTGGTCGAAATGCATAATCTAGTTTTCTTCTTTTCAGGTTGCTTTATGGTTTTTCTTACCCGTAAATTTAAGCCACAATCCCATACAAAAAACTCAGCTTTCTTACGTTATTTCGTAAGAAATGTTAACTTATAGCGATTTTCGCTATACTCCGCGGCGTAAAATGGGCTGTTGCGTAGACCGGATCTTGTAATTACTTAGTTTCTTACTAAAAAAATTAGTTTTATAATGGATTATTGTCTATATTTATATCGATTTTATGATATAACAGCTAACCATTATGACAAAAAAGCAAAATTTTTTAGGCAAATACGTGGATATATGCACCGATTTCGGGATGAAACACTATTTTGGCCCCGAGATCGGGAAACAGAACCTGATCAATTTTCTCAACGGTCTTTTCGAAGGCGAGAAAGGGATCGTAGACCTGGACTACCAGCAGACCGAGCGCAACGGAGAAAAGGGGCATGAGCGGAAGGTCATCTTTGACCTATACTGTATTTGCGATGACGGCAGCCATGTGATCATCGAGATGCAGCAATTCTCGCAGGAATTCATCAAAGACCGCGCGGTCTACTACACCTCCAGGGTAATCAATGCCCTTGTGCCCAGGGGCTATAAAGGAAACACATACGAACTGCCGGAAGTATACTTGATCGGTATCCTGGACTTTGTGCTGGATATGCCGGGCGCAAGGAAATATTATTATGACATCGCCTTGTGTGATAAGGAAAGTGGTGATCAATTTTATGGCAAGCTGGGCTATAAGCTGTTGGTACTGCCAAACTTTGACAAACCGGTCGCTGATATCCAAGGGCTTATGGATATGTGGCTCTATGTGTTCAAGCACATGAGCGAGCTGAACGAAATCCCAAAATTTTTGGATAAGCGGGTATTTCAGCTTATCTTTGACATAGGCGAGGTTGCAAATTTAAATCCATCGGATATGAATGCATATGAATTAAGCTTAAAGGATAAACGCGATGCAGAAGCCATCCGGCTGAGCATGATCCGGCAGTTGGAGCGTGGTAAGAAACAGGCACTTGCAGAAGGTATGAAAGAAGGTATGAAAGAAGGCCTGGAAAAAGGAATTTTACAAGGGATAGAAAAGGGTGTAGCAAAAGAACGTGCCAAGGCAAAGGCCGAGAAACTTAAATCTGCTCTGAATTTAAAGAAGAAGGGTGTTCAGACAGCAGTTATCGCTGAAGGATTAGGCTTATCTGTTGAAGAAATAGAAGAATTGATAAGGCGGGGAAATAACACTTAGTGAAGTTGTAATACTTTTTTCAGATTTTGGTTTAAGGAAAAGAGTTCGGCCTCCGTCAATCGGCCGATACGGCCTTTCGACAATGACTTCTCCAACGTCGCAATTTTACTCGTTCTGATCAATGAAGTCTTTTTGAGACGGTTCGAATCATTCGGTGACAACATCAAGTCAGTTGGTTCTTGCCATTGGGTCTGCGTGGTAATGAAACAGACCGTAATGTCATCTTCTGTCGAAACTAATACAACTGCCGGACGTAATTTATTGCCGGACAAGTCTGTAAATGGAAAAATGATAAGGATGATGTCGCCTTTAGTCATTATCTGGCGAAGTAAGCAAATCGGCCTCCGTGTAGAGGTTCTCATCTAAGTGGAGGAAATCAAAACTTTTGGTTTCATCGTGAAGAGCTTGTACGCCTTTTTTGAGCTGTTGCTCCTCGAATCGGTTCAAGACAAAGCCGGCAAAGTCAAAAATTTCCGCTGCTTTGTCTTCAGGCAACTTATTGATGACCTGTATGGTCTTTTTAATAATCGCTTCCCTTGTCATGTCGTTTACTTTTTACAAACTTAATAATACCGCATGTAAAATGCAAAGATACCGTCGAACTGGAGTTGCTACTTTTGACCGGAGACTTTTTTAGGAGATATAATATGCTCCATTTTGACGAGAAAACGTTTAAACAACAATTGAATAAATATGGACTGACCGTAGCTAAAGAAAGGCGTTATAACGCGTTTTCTTATCTGTAAATTTAAGCCACAATCCCATACGAAAAACTCAGCTTTCTTACGTTATTTCGTAAGAAATATTAATGTATAGCGATTTTCGCTATACTCCGCGGCGTAAATTGCCGCTTAAAACCATTATCTTTGCTGCGCAGGATATAACCTATATGATACCCACGTGGCCAGAAGAAGAACAACGCCTGATCGGTAAAATAGCCGACGGCGATGAACAGGCTTTTACCGAATTATATAACCGCTATCACCAGCAGCTAGGTATGTATTTGTTTAAAATAACGAAATCGCCCGAACTGACGCAGGAACTGGTGCATGATGTCTTTCTGAAAACCTGGCAGAACAGGGCTACGTTAACCACCATACGAGATTTTCGAGCCTACTTGTTCGTTGTTTCTAAAAACATGGCCATCAACCACCTGAAGAAGCTCGCAAAAGAAAATCAAGAAAGGCGGGAGCTGGCGCGGCAAAGCAACAGCAATACCTACCATGAGGTACACGAAGCCAATCGGTATACCACGTTATTAGACGAGGCCATTGATCGTTTGCCGCCGCAACGTAAACAGGTGTATATCTTGAGCAAACATAGGCGCTTAAAATATGAGGAGATTGCCGCACGGCTGTCTATCTCGCGCGAAACAGTAAAAAAGCACCTCCAAAGTGCTGTAAGATCGATTACCGATTACTTAAAAAATCATGTAGACACCACTGGCATGTGGCTTTTTTATTTTTTTATTTTTTTTTACTAAAGCGAGTACCCCTTTTTTAACCTTTTTTTGTCCTTCTTCTGATCAATGATACTTATGTAAATCAGAAAGGGATAACCAATGGCCGTAAATGAACGCCTGCGCTATTTAATAAAAGCTTACTACAACGGAACACTGAGTGAAGCAGAAAAAAATGAACTTCTTCCCTTGATCCAAACGGCTAATGAAGAAGATTTAGCCGCTCTGTTGTATGAACAATGGCAACACGAGGTGCAACAAACGCAATCGTACTTTACCCAGCAGCAAAGCCGCGAGTTGCTGCAAGATATCTTGCAAACCGAAACGCCACTGCGCCCTATGGCGCATACCAAACGCCTTGCTGCACGCATCAAGTGGATGGCGGCGGCCTGTTTCCTGCTATTGGCCGTGGGCGCTGTTTTTTATACCAATCAAATGGCTGATGTAAGGCAGCATGAGCAAATAGCCTTACTCATGAATGCCAAACCGGGAGCAAAACAAGCCACCCTGAGTTTTGATGATGGCAGTTGGCTGGCTTTGGATAGCCTGACTGCCACAGGAGCCATTATGCATCAGGGGGTTGCGTTGGCCCAGGTAGATACGGCCCGGGGGCTGCACTTCCAGGCAACCAAAGTGCCTGTCATGAATACGATCCGTACCCCCAGGGGCGGCGAATATCAAATGGTGCTGGCAGATGGCACGAAAATATGGCTCAATGCCGCTTCTTCTGTGCGCTTCCCAAGCACCTTCGTAGGAAACGAAAGACGGATAAAGGTGAGCGGAGAGGTATATATGGAAGTGGCAAAACGCGCTAATCAGCCGTTTTGGGTAGAAACAGATTATGCAGCCATACAGGTGCTGGGTACAGCGTTTAATGTAAATACCTACAACCCAGAACAACCACTACAGCTGGCGTTAATGGAGGGTGCCGTAAAGATATCAGCAGGTAGCGCAAGCAAGCTGCTCAAGCCCGGCGAGTTGGCCACATTGGATGATGCAGGATCATTGCGGGTGACCCCCGATGGGCACATAGCCGACCGGAAAGCGTGGGTAAATGGCTTTTTCCAGTTTGAAGATATGGAAATCGCCGAGGTGCTGGGCCAAATGGAGCGCTGGTACGATGTACGTATTGAACATGAACCTAATCTTTCTACAAAACGGTTAACGGGTAGGCTTTCTAGAATGGATCGTCTAGGTGCCTGGATCGAAGTGCTCCGGTACTACGGCATGACATGCACCTATCATAATGGAATACTGATGGTAACAAAAAATACAAATGCTAACCAAAAATGAAAATGAATCAAACAGAAGATTCGGGATAAGCTCCCGCAACAAACCGACTGGTCCCTGAAAAAGAAAAGGAGGAGGTGTTGACCGCACCTTCCCCCCATCATGTCGGGCAAAAGCAAGTACAATTGACGAATTGAAACTAAATTTTTAACCCAAACTTTACAAAGATATGAATTCTGGTAAGAAGATGAGGAGGGCTTTTGCCTATCCTTATCAACTTTTTCGTGTAATGAAAATAGCACTTTTTCTAACTTTTATAAGCATAACCGGCCTCTATGCCAATGGCTTTAGCCAACAGGTAACGCTCCATGGCAAAAAGCAGCAGCTAAGCGTGCTCGTAAAAAATATCGAACAGCAAACCGACTATCATTTTATTTATGATAAAAGGGATATTGAAGGCATCGATATTGATCAGGTAGCGCTCGAAGGAGCACCGCTTAACCAGGCCCTCGAGCAATTGTTAACACCGGCGGGACTGGGTTATAAGATTGTAGACCATTACATTCTCTTAAAACCACTGGCCGATCGGGGTGGTGCAATGAACCGCCTGCAAGAACGAAAAATTGAAGGCCGGGTACAGAATAGCGCCGGCCAACCGTTGCGTGGAGCGGTGGTAACCATCAAAGGCACTGGCCGCAGCACAGCAACAGGTGCTGATGGCCAGTTTACCTTGCAGATGCCGGGAAACAAGGGGCAATTGCAGGTACGTTTCATGGGCTATGAACCGCAGGAAATAACCTTATCTGAAACGACGGTATACCGCATCACCCTGAAAGAACAGGTGGATGCACTGGATGAAGTGGTAGTCGTGGGCTATGGTACGCAGAAAAAGGCCGATCTCACCGGTGCGGTGGTGTCGCTTAAAAAGGAAGACCTCACCCAACATGCCGATGCCTCGATTGGACAGATGCTCTCGGGTAAGGCGCCGGGTGTGACCATCCGGAATACCAACGCCCTCCCCGGTGGTGGTGTTGAGATTTTGGTTCGTGGCGCTGCATCTACCGGTGCCGGAAATGACCCGTTGGTGGTCATCGATGGATTCCCGGTCAGCGGCGGCGCGCTCGAACCGAGCAACGGAACCAATGATTACTATCAGGGCGATCGGAGTCCATTGAATTCACTGAACCCCGACGACATCGCCTCCATCGATATCATGAAAGATGCCAGTGCCACCGCTATTTATGGTGCGCGTGCGGCCAATGGCGTGATTATCATTACCACGAAACGAGGTAAAGAGGGGGTACAGCTCAATTACAGTACCCAGTATAGCAACCAACAGATGCGTAAACCTTTCCAAATGCTGGATGCTACCCAGTTTATGCACGAAACCAATAAGGTAATACGCGAGCGCTGGCTGCGCCAATACAGCATTGCACCGTACGGAAACGTAGATTCAACCACGGTTACGTCTTGGATACCACGCTACTCCGAAGCGCAGATTGCCGAGGCAGGTGCTGGTACCGATTGGTGGGATCTGGCAACGCAAACAGGCCATATCCAGAGCCATAACCTATCATTATCTGGTGGTAATGAAACGGTGAAAACATTTACTTCATTGGGCTATTTCGGGCAAAACGGCGTGCTCAAAAAATCGAAGTTCGAACGTTTTACCGGCAAGTTCAACCTTGATTATAAAGTAACCGATTTCCTGAACGTGGGGCTTTCTGCCTTGGCTACACAGATCAACAACAGCAATGTGCAAATTGGCGAAGGGCAGTGGCAGGGTTCGGGCATGATCATGTCTGCCTTGATGTTCGATCCTACCTTGCCCGTGAAAGATGAGGAGGGCAACTATTCCATAGCTAATTACTATGCCAATATGCCCAATCCGGTATCGTTTACCGAGGTAGACGACCATACCAAACAACAGCGTTTTCTTTCGAATGTGTTTGTAGAAGTGGTGCCGTTGAAGCACTTGAAAATACGTACATCGGTCGGTATTGATCATCAACAGTCTGAGCGGAAGGCATATTACCCGAAAACCTTTCTGTTTGGTCAGCTGCGCAACGGGCAGGCCACCATCAATGCGTCAGGAAAGGATGATTATCTTTTTGATTTGACGGCGACGTATAACCTCACACATCATCAACATCAGGCTACCTTCATGGCCGGTTATGCATACCAACAGTTTAATGATGATTACCGGGGCATTACCGCCAGCGACTTCTTTACCGATGCTTTTTCTTACGATAACTTGGGGGCGGGGAGCGATCGGCCGTTGGTGGGTTCGTCCAGAGGGCGTTCGGTGCTGGGTTCTTATTTTGCCCGGATTAACTACAGCTTCAATAGTCGCTATTTGCTCACCTTGAACGCCCGCTACGATGGATCTGATAAGTTTGGAGCAAACAACAAATGGGGTTTCTTTCCCTCGGCCGCTTTGGGATGGCGTTTGTCTGAAGAAAGTTTTTTAAAAGAGGTACGGCAACTTTCCAATTTAAAGTTACGTGTTAGTTACGGACAAACAGGTAACAGCAACATTGGGAGCAATGCTTTTGCCTTTTACGATGTAAACCGTACGGCTATATTTAATAATGAAATTGCTTTAGGGGCCACACCTTCTCAATTGGCCAATCCAGACCTGAAATGGGAAACCACCACCGAAGCAAATATAGGGCTCGATTTTGGTTTCTTTAATAACCGCTTAACGGGTACGGCCGAGTTTTATGATAAAACCATTGCAGACCTTTTAGGCTACCGCGATCTCCGTTCGTGGATGCTGCTGCCCAGCGTGGCGGCCAACTTGGGCAAAACCAAAAGTACAGGTGTAGAGATTGGGATTACTGCCGTGAACATAGACAACAAAAACAAAAACCTGCATTGGAGCACAACAGTTAACTATACTTCATATAATGACCGCTGGAAAGAACGCAGTCCGGACGTGGTGCTTTCCCCCTGGCAAAGCGCCAGCGACCCCATCAGAGCGGTATTTAACTATATAACAGACGGTATTGTACAACCGGGAGAGGTGGTGCCGCATATGCCCACGGCCGTGCCGGGAAATATCAAGATTAAAGACATCAATGGTTTTGACGAGAACCTGAATTATACCGGCGGGCAGGATGGTAAGATCGATCAGGCAGACTTGGTCTATATCGGGCGTACTGATCCGGCTTTTACTTTAGGCATCAGTAATACATTGAAATATAAACGCCTCGATTTAACGGTGTATGGCTACGGTATGTTTAACCGTTGGGTGTACAACCAGTCGTTGTTGAAATATGTAGGTTGGAGCGATAAGCTCTGGGAACATGGAACCAACTTGCGGGTGGAGGCCATAGACCGCTGGTCGTCATTGAATACCGATGGAAAATACCCGAGCGATGCACCCAACACCACCATCGGTGCCGATGCCTGGGTTTGGGAGAAAGCATCTTTTTTCCGGATCAAGAACATTACCTTGGGTTACGACCTATCTAACAGGTTCTTGAAACGCACGTTCAAGACATTCAGGGTATATCTGGATGTGCAGAATCCGGTCGTGTTTACTTCTTGGAGTGGTATGGATCCTGAAACCGATGGCGGGAGTATCGCCCCATATCCCAATCAAGTATCGTATTCTTTGGGGCTGAACCTGAGTCTATAACCTTATTTTATCAAGATGATTATGAAAGTACAACATTATATCTGTTTAATCCTCCTTTTGGCAGCTTTTGGTTGTGAGAAGGATTTAGAACCTACGGTGTATAACCGCTTATCTACGGTAAATTTCCCTCAAACTGTGGCCGATGCGGAGGTGTTGGTAAACGGTATTTACGGCGAATTTAGGGGCGACAATGCCTGGTACCGCTACAGCATCAATCCCGAAGCACGACTTATGCTGGGCGAGTATGGTACCGAAGAGTGCTGGATGAACTGGGAATGGGCCAATACACCGCAAATGAACTTCGATTATAACCCGAACTACGACCTTTTTACTAATTTTTACGGCAGAATGGTGCCGGTTGTGACCAAGGCAACTGCGGTGATTGCGCAACTAAAGGAGGTGTCTTTTGACGATACAGAGGCGCAGAACCGCCTTATTGCGGAAGTGAAAGCCTGTCGCGCTTTATGGCTTTACGACCTGGATGGTTTTTATGGCCAACCGCAAGTGGTGCTCGACCCAGAAGCAGCACTGAACCCACAGCAGTTGTATTATCCACCCAAACTGAGTGCAGAAGAGTTTTTGGCTTTCGTAGAAACCGATTTACTCGAAGCCATGGCAGCCCTTCCGGTACAGGCCAGTGAGTACGGACGGTTTACCAAAGGAGCGGCCATGACCATCCTTCTTAAATTTTATATGCGCTACCATGCTTGGGAAAAAGCGGCAAACCTGAGCCAGGAAATCATGAACTTGCATCAATACGAGCTGCTGGATGATTATACGAGCATTTGGTCGATCAATAACGAGCGCAATAAGGAGATTATTTTTGCCCTGGGCTGCATTGCAGAAAATAATCCCAATACCAATCTGATGCGGGCGCATGTGCTACCGGCCGATTATGTTTCGCCCAACGGAGCGCCCGTGGTAGCTTATAGTGGTTACCGCTTGCCCTGGAGCGTTTACGATAGTTTTGATGATGCCGATATACGGAAAAAGACGATGGTGAAAGACTATTACGTACGCTCGGGTAGTAACCTGGAATTGGTGGATGGCCGGGCAACACAACGTTTGATTAATGGTGCGCTGCCACTCAAATATGATGAAGACCGCAATTCGGACGGCACTTATCAGGGCAACGATCTGGTCATTTTACGCTATGCTGATGTATTGTTGCTGCGTGCCGAAGCGTTGAATAAACTGAACGGTCTCAATCAGGAGTCTGTTGATCTGGTGAATGAAATTCGCGATCGCGCTTTCTTGGGCAATGCCAGCAAACGTATCCAATTGGCTGATTTTGCATCGCCCGATGCGTTTGACGATTACCTACTTCAAGAACGTTTGTGGGAGTTCTGTTTTGAAGGCGAACGTCGGGAAGACCTCATCAGGCACGGCAAGTATATCAGCTACGCAGGGGCACGCGGAAAAAATGCACAGGCGCACCATGTGCGGTACCCCATACCGATGTCGGCCGTTATCGAAGGCCAGGGAAATATTAAACAGAATGCAGAATATTAAAAATCAAGAAAGATGACCCCGATATATGCGAATCGATTCAAGCTTGTCAGCCTCCTGTTTTTAGTTCTGCTCCTGATGAACTGTGGTAAGAAATTACCCGCCGAAATAAAGGAAGAAAAACAAGAAGAAACAGCACAGCAAGCAAATAATATTACCACGTATGCCGCACCTGCGGCTTTACCCGCAGGCTATCGTTCACAATTATATGTTGTAACGGCCGGAGGGCTCGCGGTAGATTTATACCACGCAGGTAATAACAGCTGGAACAACCCGGTCAGCTATGGTTATTTTGATATTGCTGGTACGGCCACCATTACCGTACATCCGGATTTCTCTTTCAGTAGCTTTCAGGTGCTGCCTACCTCGTTGGCCATTTCTGCTACCGAAAGCGGCGGGACCATCCGTTTTACATTAAATGACCCTACCAACGTGTCGATCGTTTTTGACAATAATTACCAGGGGAAGGCATTGCACCTGTTTGCCCGGAAACCAGAAACTGATATCCCCGATAGCAATGATCCGGATGTACTCTATTACGGCCCCGGCTTCTATAACCTGGAAGGGCAGGCTCCTGTGGCTATTGCCAGCAATAAAACCGTTTACATTGCCGGTGGAGCTGTGGTACGCGGCCGGTTGATGAGCAATAATACCTCTAATGTGACGGTACGTGGAAGAGGAATCTTGATGAACGATTACCTGAGCCAGGATAGTTACAACGATATTGCGCTATCCTTAGGGAATGTGACGCAGGCCAAAGTGGAAGATATTATTGTGAACCGGAATGCTAATAGTTGGACCGCCAGCATGTACCAATGCAGTTTTGTAGATGTGAAGAACTATATTGTCATCAGCCCGTGGTTTGCCAGCTCAGATGGTTTTAATATGGTGTCCAGTCACGATATTACGTTCGACAGCGTGTTCATCCGCACGGCGGATGATGCCATTGCCATCAAAGGTATGTCAGATCAAGATCCGCCCGATGCACCGGCCATCTACAACATTACTTATGAACATGCACAGCTATGGGCAGACGCAAACAATACCATTGGCATCGGGGCAGAAACCAAGGCTTCCAGTTTCTATAATATTCATTTTCGCGATATCGATGTGCTCTATAATTTTGATGACCGCGACCACCCGGACGTATTGCCAGACCGTTCGGCGATTAATA
>Ga0182744_1004521_pt1 | contig 10377 bp, 11 predicted proteins | sample eDN3rd30CKraftMG_FD_128525 | JGI IMG/M metagenome (GOLD analysis project Ga0182744, IMG submission 128525) | Enriched Miracle-Growth compost microbial communities from Emeryville, California, USA - eDNA 3rd pass 30_C Kraft MG (version 2) (version 2) ... | reverse complement strand
TTGGTTTGGTTGGTTTGGTTGGTTTGGTTGGTTTGGTTGGTTTGGTTGGTTTGGTTGGTTTGGTTGGTTTGGTTTGGTTTGGTTGGTTTGGTTTGGTTTGGTTGGTTTGGTTTGGTTTGGTTTGGTTGGTTTGGTTTGGTTGGTTTGGTTTGGTTTGGTTGGTTTGGTTTGGTTGGTGGGAACGGTTATGGGGTGTTGGTAATTTATTGTATGACGGGGGTATTTGTTGTTGGCCGGCTTTTGTCTGGTGGGGGCTTTGGGAATTCTTTGGTTTAGAATTCCGCGGTCTTTGTCCCTTTTACTTTTTTAATTTTTTAGCTTCTGTTCACTTCTAGAAGCGGTCTCATAAACCCAAATCCTTCGTTGTTTCGTCGTCGACGTATGAGTCATACGCCTTCCTCCTCACGCCTCGGCTTTGGGTTTATGAGACCGCTTCTACTTATTTTTACCTGAGGGCTTCGCGGATGTAGGCGGAGGCTGTGTCCATGAGCCATACGACGGCGGCGATCACGATGATGATGCAGCCCACTTCCGGCCACATTCCTTGGCCTTGGTATTTAATCAAGAGGGTACCGATTCCTCCTCCGCCGACGAGACCGATCACTGTGGCCATGCGCACGTTGATGTCCCAGCGATAGATGGTGAAGGCGATATAGGGAAGCACTACCTGGGGAACCACGGCGAACCATACGGTTTGAACGGCGTTGGCGCCGGTGGAGCGGATGCCTTCAATGGGGCCGTCGCTGACGTCCTCGACGATTTCAGAATACTGCTTGGTCAAAGAGGCTACGGAGTGAATCAACAAGGCGAGCATGCCGGCAAAGGGGCCGATTCCCACCCAGACGGAGAAGATGATTGCCCAGATCAAGGGCTCCACGGAGCGGGTCAGGTTTAAAAAAGTTCTCATGACCGCATAGAACGTAAAGGCCAAAGGGTGGGTCATGATGTTTTTGGCGCACAAAAAAGACAAAACGAAAGAGATCGGAATGGCGATCACGGTGGCCAGGAAGGCGATGAAAATTGTTTCGATGACTTCGATGATGGCGGTGGGAAGAAGGTTGAAATTGGCGTGAAGCAGTCCGCTGAACAGGTTGACGGCGCCTTGAAAGCCGTCCGGGTCGGTGAGTTCATAGAGACTGGCTCCCGTGGCCAGAATGCTGAGGAAAACGGAAGCAACGAAAGTCAGAGTTAAGTGGATGCCGTAGAAGCTTCGGATAAAGGATTTCTCGATGATCTGTTGTTTGCGGTCGGCGGAGGAAAAAAGATAATCTCCGAGCGTTGCGACTTTGCGGGCGTAAAGTAAAAGACTTGCCGCCGCGGAAAAGACGACCAGGCCGCCGCATCCGAGAGCGATTTTTCCCATGTGTAAGGCCGCCCATTCCTTATCGATGAAATCGAAGGAGTCGGTGAAGAAAGCGGCGAAGTGAAAAAACACAAAGAGGAAAAGAAGAAGAGACAAAGCGAAAAAGAGGGCGTCGAAACCCCATTTCTTCAAATTGATTCGGCGACGGCGGGCTTTAGTTGACATGGACTTCTTTCGCTCCCTCTCCGTAAATTTTTTCGAACCAGGCTTGGTCGATGTCTGAAGGTTTTCCCTGATAAACGATTTCCCCGCCCTTCATGGCGATCACGCGGGTGGCGTATTGGCGCACCAAAGAAAGAAAGTGCAAATTGCAGATCATGGTGATTCCCAATTCCTGATTCACTTTGCGTAAGTAGTCCATTACCACGTGGCAAGTGGCGGGATCCAGGCTGGCCACCGGTTCATCCGCCAAAAGCACTTTGGGATTTTGGGTGAGGGCGCGGGCGATGGCCACGCGTTGTTGCTGTCCGCCGGAAAGCTGGTCGGCGCGGATTTGCGCTTTGGCTTCGATCCCGACCAATCTCAAATACTCCCGGGCTTTCTTTTTATCTTCCGACGAAAAAAGAGAAAGCAGGCTCGAAAAAGTTCCGATCGATCCGAGGCGTCCCATCAAAACGTTGCTGAGAACGGAATGGCGGGGAATCAAATTGAAATGTTGAAAGATCATGGCCACGTTTTTTCGCAGATCCAGGATGCGGCGGCCTTCCACTTTTTCGACGTGCTGTCCGTCAAAAATGATTTCTCCGGAAGTGGGATCGTGCAGACGGTTCAGACAGCGAAGCAGGGTGGATTTTCCGGAACCGCTCAGGCCGATGATGACCAGGAATTCTCCTGGATAAACATCGAAGCTGACGCCTTTGAGCGCGGTCACCCCGTTGTCGTAAGTTTTGGTGAGGTTGCGCACCGAGATGATGGGTTGCTGGCCGGAACTCATTATTTTTGCACCAAATCCGAAGCGGATTTTCCGAGACTTTTTAACATGACGCGAACCGGATCGTAATCCTTGTCCGTGGCCTTGATCAGACCGTTGACGGAAGAGAGTTTTTCCAAGGTTTCTTTTCCTTCCGGAGTTTTCACGAAATCAAGAAGGGCTTGAGTGATGTTTTCTTTGACCTCTTCGGGAAGTCCTTTGCGAAACACCACCGGGTCATTGGGAATGGGATCGCTGAGCGCGATGATTTTAATTTTATCTTCAACGTCCGGGTATTGGGTGGTCACCAAGCGGCGGGCGTCTTGGATTTTGCCGTTTTCGGGAGGGGAGTAAAAAGTCGCTCCGCCGTCCACTTGGCCTTGATAGATCATGGCGACCACGTTGTCGTGTCTCATGGCGAAGACGGTTTCTTTCGGTTCGATCTTATTGTCTTTCAGCATTTTCAACGGGAGCAAATAGCCGCTGGTGGAAGCCGGGTCGACGAAGGCGATCTTTTTTCCAGCGAAATCTTTGAGGGATTTGATGCCGGAATCTTTTTTGGCCAGGAATTGGGCTTTGTAGGTGCTCTCTCCATAGCGAATGACGGTCAGGCGGGCCTCGGCGCCGTATTTGTCGTGGGCCAACATGTAGCCGAAGGTGTTGATGGAGGCGACGTCCGCACGGTTGGTGCCGAAGGCTTCCACGACGGCGATAAAACTGGGAGGGATTTTGATTTCGTATTTATAGGGGGTGTGTGCTTCCAGGTAGTTTTTTAAAACGGTGGAGGTGTTTTCGATCACCTTCGTGTCCACGGAGGGCACGAAAAAGAATTTAATCGGATTGGATGCAGTTCCGATTTTTCCCTTTTTGTGCGTACAGCCGGTGGCTAGCGTCATGAGGCAGGCGCCAATTACAAGAAGACGGATCATGTTCTCCTCCAAACGGATGGAGATGAATTAACAAAACTTTAGAGGGGGGCCAAGTCATCAGGGCTAATGACGCAGCCAATTCATTAATTGGGAACGCCAGTGGTAATAGGGCGAGGCGCTGTCTTTTAGAATGAAGGTGCGACCCAATTCCCAGATCATATTTCCGGATTTGTTGTCGACCAGATTGTATTGAACCATCACTCCGTCTTTGGTGCCCTCGTTCCAGTCGACGAGGAGAATTTCGAGAGTGTGCGTGCCGTCTTTTTTGACCGGAAAGGGAAATTTAAGAGACTTCAGCCATTCGCGGGCCCTCTCGGTGCCGCCATGAAGCTCCAGCTGGGAAAGGGAATGAACACCTGCGGGAAGGGCGTGAGCCTGCTCGAGCTTTTGCACATCTTCGACCAGGAACTGTTGCAGCTTGTCCACAGGTAATGCCTCTTTATTGAGCACAAAGCCCACGCAGGCCAATCCAAGGAGAGTCAGGGCAAAGACGACGGCGGCAAGGGAAAGAGCTTTCATAAATTCAGTCTGCCACCACCGGCAGGGGGTGTCCATGTGACATTTATGGGCGGGTTGTCCTGATTTGAGCCGCTTTTTAAGGCCTGGAGCCGCCGTCTTGGATTTGGGGCTGGTACAAGACTTGAAAAAATTTCAGGCATGAGAGAAAGCGCATTGGTTCTTTTATTGAGTGTGGGAGGCCTGGGCCTGCTTGGAAGCGGATGCTCCAAGGTGTCTTTCAACTCCCTGCCCCCGGAAGCCTGCTCGGCTTTGAATTCAAGCCATGGCACCAGTGCGTGCACCGCCGGTCCGCAAGGAACGGAGAATTATAAATACACCGTTGCCACGGGAAGCGTGGATTTGCTTTTTATCGACGACAATTCCGGCTCCATGTACACGGAGCAGGCGAAAATGGCCACGCAGTTTCCGGACTTTTTGGACACGATTTCCAGACTTTCTTATCACATTGCGATCACCTCCACGGACGTCAGCAACGGCGGCTTGGGACAGGATGGACGCTTTTTCCTGTTTGGAAACGGCGGAAATGTTTTGTCCAACTCGAGCCGCCAAAAAGACTCCACCCACCAACAAAACATTTCGCTGTTTCAAAACACCATCAAGCGTTCGGAGACTTTAACCTGTCCGAACGGACCCGCTTGTCCTTCCGGGGATGAGAGAGGAATTTACGCCGCGGTTCGCGCTCTGCAACGGGTGGAGAACCGGGATTTCTTCCGCGCGGATGCGCATTTGGCCATTGTGATTCTTTCGGATGAAGACGAGCGTTCTTCCGGAGGAGGAGCTCCCGGATCGGAAGTCAACGGCGGCGCGATTTCGCCGGATTATAGGGCCACATCGAACGACCTGCCGGAAACTTTGGTGGCCGTGGCCAAGGAAGTTTTGCCGCCGACGGAAAGCTTCAGCGTGCATTCCATCATCATTCGTCCCGGAGATACCGTCTGTCATACCGCGCAGAACTCCCAGGGCGGCGGGGTCAAAGGATTTTACGGCACTCAGTATGCCCGACTCTCCCAAGCGGCGTCTTCTTTGATGAATCTTGGGCCCTTGAAGCCCGGAACGCTTGGAAACATTTGTTCGTCCAATTACACGGCGGAGATGGGGCAGATCGCCCAGTATCTGATGACCAGTGTGATTCAGCTTCCTTGCCGTCCCATCGACGGCACCTTGAGAGTGACTTATATGGATTCCGTGGCCGCCAATCAGACGGAATTCGTGAACGCCAACGATCAGTTGCAGTTCTCTCCCGCTCTTGCCGCCGGAAGCCGCGTGCAGTTGGAATTCAGCTGTCAGTAAGGGCTTTCGATTTTTTCAAGATCAGTTGAAAACAGTTTTCGCCGCGCGCGAGATATTTTTTCTCGAAGGCGGTTTGGGGAGGGTGATCCTTTGGAAGAAGGCGCTCCGTTTCGGGGATCAAAAGATTTTCGGATCGGACTTTTTCCTTGAACTCCCTAAGATACCACTCGAGGTTGGTTCTTAATTCCACCACTCCGTCGGGCTTCAGCCGCTTTAAGAGTTCTTCAAAAAAAATCATGTTGTGCCAGCGCAGATTCGCTTGTTTCGCTTTGGGATGAGGGTTCGGATAAAGCAGGAACAGACGGTCGATGGAATGCGGCGGAACCCAATGGGTGACGACGTTCACTCCGTCGGCTCTTAAAAAATAAAGATTTTCCTGAAGAGGGGGAAAGTTTTTTTTGAGTTGAAGAAACCGGGCGTATTTGTTGGCCGTTCTTTCCATGGAAAGAAGAAACCAATCCGGATTTTCCCGTGCGAATTCCAGGGAGAACAAACCGCTTCCCGCGCCGATTTCGAGGGCGAGCTTTTTGTTTTTCGGAATCAAGTTCCAACACAGGCATAAAGGGGGTGGGGGAATGTTTTCCGCTTTGAAGAGTCTCACGTTGAATTCCTGATAGATTATTCTACCATGGGTGTCATGAAGAAAATGAGAATTCTGATTTTGATTCATCCGGAACTGAATCCCCTGAAGCGGGGATTGAGCGTCAGCGGGAGGGTCGACAGTCCCTGCAAAACGGAGGCGCACGTTTACTCGGCGCTTAAAAAGTTGGGGCATCAGCCGGATTTTTTGGAATTGGAAAATCATCTGGATCCTTTGGTGAAGCGGATCAATGAGGACCCTGTGGATATGGTGTTTAATTTATTGGAGGAGCTTTCCGGCGAAGCGAAGTTTGATTTTCACGCCGTTTCCTATTTGGAGAGTCGGGGAATTCCTTTCACCGGTAATGGTCCGCGGGCGTTGATGTTGAGTCGGGATAAGAATCTCTCCAAGTTGATCTTGAGGGAGAGGCGGGTGAAAACGCCGCGCTCGAAACTGATCGGATCGGAAAGGGATTTGAAACGGACGGGTCTTGAGTTTCCGGTTTTTTTGAAGTTGAACATCGAGGACGCCAGTCGGGGAATCACTCAAAAAAATCGCGCCTTGAATCAAGCGGAGCTGATTTCCATTTACCGGCGTTTGCGGACGGAGTTTTCCGAGGATCTTCTTTTGGAAGAATTTGTGGAAGGTGTGGATTTGTCGGTGGGGATTGTGGGTAACTCCCGGATCAGGGTCCTTCCCGCCCGTTGTCTATCCACGCCCTCGGGCCGCTGGGTGGCGGATGAAAAGCTCAAGTTTCAAAGCGCCGCGCGCGCCCACCATAAAATCAGGTCCGTGGAGAAGAAATGGAAGTCAGCGGAGAAAAAAAGATCTTTTGAAAGAGAGGCGCGCGCGATTTATGCGGCATTGGGAATGAGGGGTTACGGGCGCCTGGATTTTAGGGAGACGGCCTCCGGGGAAATCCATTTTTTGGAAGCCAATGCCAATCCCGATTTGGCTAAGGACGAGGATTTCGGTTTGAGTGCGCGGGCCGTGGGAATGTCTTACGAAGGATTGATCGAAGAGATTCTTGCGCTCGGAAGAAGAAAGTCATGACTTTGTTCGCGCACAGGTAAAGTCCGGCGCCTCCGGTGAGCAGAGGGTGTTTGGGAAATTCCCGGGACAAAACGCTCAGGTATCTTCCCCAGGGAAAGGATTCTGTCGCGGGAGTGTCCGCGAAGGAAGCGGAGGCTTTGGCTTGGGAAAGGCAGCGTCCGGTGAGTGCAAGGAAATTTTTTTGATGAAGATGGAGGAGGGGCAAGTTTTCCACGCGCACGGAGTAATTCTTTTGAAGCGCGTGGGCTTTTAGAGCGACTTCCTCCGCCCCGAAGGGGATTTGGTCCCATAAAAAATCTTGGATGATTTCCCGGCGCAAGATTAAATTTCCCGCCAACGGGGTTTGGCGGGTTTCGCTCCAAATGTTGCAAAGATGATTATAGGTTTTTTCCCAAAAGCTCATGGAGGACCGTGAAGCGTAGCGACCTCCGATAAGGCCCAGATCCGTGGTCCAAGCGGAATCAAGAAAAGTGATCATGGACTTGATGACTTTTGTGTCCGGAATCACGTCCGCATCGATCAACCAGATCCAGGGAGTGGAAGTGTTTTGAGCTTGTTCCCCGCGCCGGAGATTGACCCTCTCTTCCGAGGTTTTCTTTGTTGCCGCTTCCTCTGAGAAATGGATCTCTTTCAGGAGAATCCTTTGACTGATCTCATCGGCAAAAAACTCTTCTTTGTTCCAGTCCAGGAGTCGCACGGGCCCCACGGAAAGGCGCAAGAGAGTCAAAAGAGGAGCCGTCTTTTTTTGAGACAAAACAAGACCTTTCTTCAATTCCTGGATTTCACTTCTTCCCGGGGTTATCATTGGAGTCAATGGCGCGTCAAAAGGGTTTTACCTTAATCGAATTGATGGTGGGACTGGGAGTCCTTTCCGTTCTTATTCTGCTTGCGACCGTGCTCTCCACTTGGGCCACTTACCGGTATTTTTCAGTGCGGGACCGTCTTTTGACGGAAACCATCGCTTATCAGGCGGAAAATATTTTTCGTGGTGTTTTCGGTCAGGCCGTGGACGTGGCTTTTACGGGATCTTTTTCCGCCGATGGTCTTCCCGAGGCACTGGCGGGAAGAACCGGACAGATTTATGACGACGGTGTGGCGCTGACGGGGCAGCCGGAGCGACGGCGTTTTGATTTCGATCGTATTTCCGCGAGTAAGCCCTGGATGCGCGTGGCCACTTTTTATCGGGAAAACAGCACGGGCATCACGACGGGGCTGGGAGTCAAGGGCGCGGGGGCGACGGCCAAGGGCGGCTCCCTTCCAACCATGGTTTTTTACCGCAGTCCGACGGTGGATAAATCCGGAGTGATCTTTTTTGATTTGTCCTCTTTGAACAACAACAATGCCTTGAAAACGCCGGATTACGGAGATGTTTTCATCGACCGCATTTCCAGTTTTGAAATCGTCAAAACCAGGCACGTCAATCCGAGTTTCAACAAGACGACCAGCATAGAGGTGAATTTAAAATTCCGTTACCATTTGTTTGCCGGCGGGAAAGCCAGTTGGTGTCCCATGGAAGACATCTCTTCCGGTGCTTCGGGTTGCTCGAATGGAAGTGTTTCCCGGGACATCGAACGGCATTTCGTGGTGACCTTGGGCAACAACCTGCTGAAAGCGGCGGGAAGCGGATACTTCGGATCGGTCAGTAAAGAGGAAGAACGGGTGATGGGAGATCTTTACTTTTTCAGGATGTCCGCCCCGGCGAGGTGGTAAATGAAGAATCAGGAAGGCTTCTCAGCGATCATGTTGGCGATCATCGTGTTGGCGATGATTATGGCTTTTATGGGATCGGCGGGAGTTTATTACCAAAATCTTTACGGGCAGATTCAACGGCAAAAGCGTGAAACGACCGCCCTGTTGGTTTCCGAAAGCATCGGCTCCATGCTCTCGAGGGCGCATAACAATTACGATGCGGCAACGGGGACTTGTTTTCAGGGAACTCCCGAAGCGACTCCGAATTTGAATCAACTGTGCTGGGCCAGCGGGAATGCTCAGTGTGTGTCTTATTCCGTTCCTGGGGATACCGGCACCGCGCACCGGCTTTGTCTTGCGGGAGCCGGGGATGCCTCGGCGTCCTCAATGGAAGTGGTTTTCGTTCCCCGGGATGAGCCTTTGCGGGGATGGGACTCTGTGCGGGAAAGATATGTCGCTTGGAAAGAAGGATTTTTCGGCGTCGTCAGGGGTTTAAGTTTCGATGTGCAAAATGCGGCTTTTGCTCAATCCGCCAGTGAGGCGGCTCACCTTCCCAGTGTTTCCGGAGCTCCCGGCGCTCATTTCAGTTCTCCCCTGAATTGCAACATCACCTCCGGAGAGGACGCTTATTGCAAGCGTTGTCCGGGCGTTACCGGGTCCAACATGGACGGCTGCGTGCGCGTGCGTTTTTGCTTACGCCCGGGTGGATGCACGGCGGATGAGCACTGGGTGAATCGAGTTTTTGGATTTATCAAACGTTAGCAATTAAAGAGAGCTGTATTAGAGGGAGTTGGGAGTACAGGCCGGCCCTGTGCAACAACCGCCCGCGCGGCAGGTATAGTATCCGTACGGATAAAGGCCCGTGTCGCTGGCACTCCACGAAGCGTCAGGCGGGCAGTAATAACCCAAGCCTGTTTTATAGTAAGGACTGGGTTTGTTTCCGCACGTGGGGTAGTAAATCTCATTGTTCCGACTTTTGAAGGGAGGATTGTAGCCGTCACTTGATGTCGCTGATTGCGCGAGCTCTCCTTGTAGAAATCCCGAGGCCGCAGGAACGGATCGGTTTCCGGCAGTGTCCACCGCAACGACCTCAAAGTTTAAATGGCAGCCGACGGGAAGCTTTCTGTATTCAAGCGTGTAGTTGAAGCCGCCGCTGGTGACTTTTGTGACGGGAGTTTGAGGGAGCTTTCCACACTGCATGAGGTGGTCGCAAGCCACCCAGTCTTTATTTCTAAGGCTGTCGTCCACGTTGAAGGGAAATTGGATATTGCTGGCATCGTTATTTTCGTTCATGTGCAAGACATCGGAATAGTAAGGCTGAGGAAGCGCGCCGGCGGAGGTCATGCACTTGATCTGCGCGGGACCGCCGTCATCGTGAGCGATCGGTTCCCTGATCCAAGACATATCCTTACAGACGAACTGAGTGCCGGGCTCCGGATCGATGGCCGAGGAATAACCCAACTGCACGGAGGCCTTGCCGTCGGAAAGCGAGGGGTCGCTGCAGCGATCCCAGATGGCCGTCGTCGCTTGCGGAGGATCAATACTGGTCACTCGGGCCAGATCCGGCACGGCCGGTTGAGCGTAATCGGTGGGATAAACGAACTCCTCCGTGGAACTGCAACTGTAAGTTTCGTCTTTCAGTTCATAAGTCATTTTCGCGGAAAAGCGAAAGCCGATTTTTAAGTCTCCGACGTTGACGGATCCCAGTTTTTGAATGCTTCCCATGGTGGACGTTCCGATGGGGCCGTTGGTGTACTGGCTGGAGTCGTAAGAAGTTCCCGCGGTATGGTACCCGCCGTAGTAGTAGTTATAGGCGGTTTCCGTGTGGGATTTATAAAAATTTTCGATCGTCGAGGAGGCGGAGGAAGAACCGGAACCGGGAACGTAGACGTTTTGATCCACTCCCCGCAGACCTTGGGGCGCGCCCAGGCGGCGTTTTGGCAAAAGGCCACTCCCGTATCGATATTGAAAGGTTCGATCCGGAATTGAACGTTGGTGTTTCCCCCGCTGGGTAATTTCAGAAATTCAGAGGGGACGGGAAGAG
>Ga0182744_1004520_pt1 | contig 10379 bp, 7 predicted proteins | sample eDN3rd30CKraftMG_FD_128525 | JGI IMG/M metagenome (GOLD analysis project Ga0182744, IMG submission 128525) | Enriched Miracle-Growth compost microbial communities from Emeryville, California, USA - eDNA 3rd pass 30_C Kraft MG (version 2) (version 2) ... | reverse complement strand
GCGGCGCCGAAGCGCTCGCGCCAGAGCCGCTCGCTGATCAGCACCACCGGCGAGCCGCCGGGTGCCGTCTCCGCCGGGAGAAAGTCGCGTCCGAGAATCGGCGACACTCCCATCACGCGGAGGAAGTCGGGTGTCACCATAGCGGCAGAAAGCAGCTCCGCATCCGCACCCGGCGCGGGCGGAGCGAAATTCAGAGCTCGCGGCTGCAATCCCGCGATCCCCTCGAATACGTGGTTGCGCGCGACGAAGTCGAAGAAATCGGGAACCGATGCTGGTTCGCGAACCGTGCCGCTGTTCCGATCGTTCTCCCAGAGCATCACGAGCCGCGCCGCGCCGCGATACGGAAGCGGCTGCAGCAGAACTGCGTTCACCACGCTGAAGATCGCGGTGTTCGCGCCGATGCCGAGGGCGAGCGTGAGCACCAGAGCGATCGTGAACCCGGGACGCGAGAGCATCGAACGAAATGCTCTCCGTGCGTCGCCGCGGATGGCATCGAGCCACGCTATGCCGCGGGCGTCGCGACAGTCTTCCCTGAAACGCTCCACGCCGCCGAAGGCGCGCAGCGCGTCAGCGCGGGCTCGCTCCGGCGCTTCGCCGGCTCGGATGCGCGCGGCGATGTCCATCTCCAGGTGAAAGCGGAGCTCGTCGTCGAGCTCGCGCTCCATCGCTCTGCGCGCGAAGATCGCGCGCCAGCGCCGCGCCAGCTTCGACAGGAGGCCCGTGCCGCTCACGCTCGCCTCGCTCTCAGGCGGGTTCGGCGCTGAGCACGCGTTGCACCGCGACTGCGAAGCGCTCCCAGTTGGCGCGTTCGGTGGCGAGCTGCGCGCGTCCGGCGGCGGTGAGGCGGTAGAAGCGCGCCTTGCGGTTGTTCTCGGAGGTGCCCCACTTCGCGGTGATCCAGCCGCGATCCTCGAGGCGGTGCAGCGCGGGATAGAGCGATCCCTGGTTCACCTGCAGCGCGTCGCGCGAGATCTGCTGGATGCGCTGGCTTATCCCCCAGCCGTGCATCTCCTCGAGCGATACCGCCTTGAGGATCAGGAGGTCCAGCGTCCCCTGCAGGACATCGACGTCCGCCTTCGCCATGCGCCACTCTCCTTGTCGTTCGACAGGAGAGTACGAAGCCCCTTGTCGAATGTCAAGGGGAGTGCGGCGTGGGCGGCGCGCCGCGCCGCCCGCATCCGTCGATCAGGTGCCGCCAGGAATCATCACTTCCGGTGCAGCATCGGGCCGGACGCCGTGAACGCCGTCGTTGTGGGCGTTGCCGAGGTACATCCCGACCGCCACGAGGAGGGCGCCCAGCACGGCCACGCCCGTGCCCATTCCGACCTTCCTGCCGCCCACGGCGATCGCGAAGCCGTACACAACCAGACTCGCGCCGATCGCCCACATGACGATGTAAACCCAGAGCAATTGATCCCCCTGTCATTGGTCGCGCGGCGCCGCGCCCGAACGGCGCGACGCTCCGAGGTGGGAAACTGTGCTGATGCCGCGCCCGGCGAAAGTGGCAGGCCGCTCCCGACGCGTCCGTCACCGCACCTCGGAGCCTTCGTGAATCAGCCGCCCTTCCCCACCTCGATGTTGACGACGCGCGTACCCTGAAGCTGCGGCGTGTACACGAGGAGACTGAGTACGCCTCCGCCGGCGCCAGCACTCGAGATGGCCTTGCGAAGATCGTCGACCGAGCCGATCGGCTGCCGGTTCCCGCCGTTCAGCGTGGCGACGATGACATCCCGCGAAACCAGCTTCCCCGCGGCCAATCCATCGGGACTCACGTCGGCCACGGCGAGTCCCGTCGTGCCGGACGGGAGCTCGAGCTGCTGCGCCACCGCAGGCGTCACGCTCATGACGGAGATGCCTAGCAGCTTCGTCGGCGACTTCTCGCCCCCGGACGAGTTGCCGGACTCCGCGACGTCGCTCGATCCGGGGAGCGCAGCGAGCTCCACGTCGAACGTGTGCCGCTTGCCATACCGCATAACATCGAGCTTCACCGTTTCGCCCGGCTTGTAGCCCAGCATCATCCCCTGCAGCTCCGAAACCCGGCTCACCGGCTTTCCGTCGACCGCCAGGATTATGTCGCCCGGCTCGAGTCCCGCCTTCTTCGCAGGGCTGTCGTCGCCGGTGAAGCCTCCCACCATCGCGCCCGTGATCTTGTCGAGCCCCGCCGCTTGCGCGTCGGCAGGACCGACGTTCTGGATCGATACTCCCAGAATGCCGCGATGCACCGCACCATACTTCCTGAGATCGTTCACGACGTTACGCGCGATGCTGATGGGAATCGCGAAGCCGTAGCCCGCGTAGACACCCGTGGGACTCGCGATCGCGGTGTTCACGCCTATCACGTTGCCCTGCATGTCCACGAGCGGACCGCCGGAGTTTCCGGGATTGATGACGGCGTCGGTCTGCAGGAAGTCGACGACCGCATACTTCGCGTTGAAGAGGTTCGCGAGCTGGTCGGCGCGCCCCTTCGCACTGATGATTCCGGACGTGACGGTGAAGTCCAGGCCGAGCGGATTGCCGATCGCTATCACCGGGTCGCCGACCTGCACGGTGGTGTCGTTTCCGAGGCGCACCGTCGGGAAGTTCTTCCCGTCGATCTTGATGAGTGCCACGTCGGTGGATGGATCGTGTCCGATCACCTTCGCCGTGAAGATGCGGTGGTCGAGGAGAGTGACACGTACCCGGGTGGCGCCATCCACCATGTGGTTGTTCGTCATGATGTATCCGTCATTGCTGATCAGGAACCCCGAACCGGTGGCGTTGACCGGCCGCTCTTCCTGCTGCTGCGGCTGGAGCTGGACTCCGGGTGGGAGGAAGCCAGGCGGAAAGAGTCCGCGCGGGATCTGCTGGCCGCCGCCCTCCATGCGCTCCGCCACTTCGGGGCTGAACTCGGAGGCTATGGACACCACGGCTGGTGTCACTCGCCGGGCGATCTCCGCGAAGCGGCTGTGGATCGCGGGAAGCGGCGTGTAGCTCTCCACTTCCCCGGCGCTCGAGTCGGAGGTGACGGCGGCTCGCGCGCGGCCGCCGGTCGTGTCGGTGGAGTTCCGTTGTGCGCACGCCGTGCCGGCGTTGATGAGCGCGTAGGCAGCGAAGAGTGCGGTGGTGATCGAGGCGCGTCCGCGTCTCGCTACGAGCCGACCTGGTATCGTCCAAAACATATTGTCTCCCATACGATTTGTAAGTGCATCGTCCGCCTTTGCAAAAGTCGGGCGAGCGCGGCGGGACGGTCGGCGTACGTCCTTGCCTGCCGTGGGAGCTACCGGTTAGCATCCGGGTTCGAGGCGAGCGCTGCAGTTACTCGCTCCCCCCACACGTTGGACCACCACGCGGACGCTCTTTCCGCGCAACCTCATTCTGGCCGTCCGATGTCTCTCTCCTCGCCTGCCCCGCGCTCGCTCCTGCTGCCACTGGCACTCACGGCCTTCATCGGCGCCGCCGCTCTTCCGGCCCGCGCGCAGAACGCCCCCGCGAGATCCGCCTCCACGACTGTCGCGCCGGCGCCGTCCGCCGCCGACCTGGAGCGCGCGCGCCGCGTGCTCGCTTCCTCTCCGCTCATCGATGGGCACAACGATCTGCCGTGGGCGATCCGCGAGTCGTCCAAGGCGCCCCACGACGTGGAGGCGTACGACCTCCGCAAGACCACCCCTGGACACACGGATCTCGCGCGCCTCGCCAAAGGAATGGTCGGCGCGCAGTTCTGGTCGGTCTACACTCCCGGCGAATTCGCGGACTCGGGCTACGCGCGCGTTCAGCTCGAGCAGATCGACATCGCCCGCCAGGTGATCGCGAAATACCCGGAACAGCTCCGCCTCGCGCTCTCCACGTCCGACATCCGTCGCGACTTCCGCGAGCACGTCATCGGCTCGCTCCTCGGGCTGGAGGGTGGCCACGCCATCGAGAACTCACTGGGTGCGCTGCGCGCGTACTACGACCTGGGCGTCCGCTACATGACGCTCACGCACAACGTCACGCTGGCGTGGGCGGACGCGGCGCTCGACAGCGCCAGGCACGGCGGACTCACCCTGTTCGGCGAGGAAGTCGTGCGCGAGATGAACAGGCTCGGCATGCTGGTGGATCTGGCGCACGTGTCGCCCGGAACGATGAGCGATGCGCTGAACGTGTCGGAGGCTCCGGTGATCTTCTCGCATTCCGGTGCCCGCGCGATCGTGGATGTCGCACGCAACGTTCCCGATTCGATCCTGCGGCGCCTCCCGAAGAACGGCGGGGTGGTGATGGTGCCGTTCGTACCGAGCTTCGTGTCGCCCGCGGTGGCGGCCTACGAGCGCGATCTGTCCGCCGAGCAGGAGCGCGCCCGCTCGGCCCACCCCGACGACCAGACGGCACAGCGTGCCCAGCTCGCCGCCTGGCGCGACACACACCCCCGACCGCACGCCACTCTTTCCGAGGTCGCGGACCACATCGAACACATACGCGATGTGGCCGGCATCGACCACGTGGGAATCGGGAGCGACTTCGACGGGATCACGGAGGTGGTGACGGGGCTCGAGGATGTGTCGAAGTTCCCCGCACTCTTCGCCGAGCTGGCGCGCCGCGGCTGGAGCGATGACGACCTGAAGAAGCTCGCCGGTGAGAATCTCCTGCACGCGTTCGCGCGCGCGGAGGCGGTTTCCGCCCGCCTCCGCAAGGAGCGGCCGCCTTCCAACAGAACCATCGCGCAACTGGACAGCGCTACGGCCAGGTGAACACGTCCGACGAGAGCGCGAGTGATCGCGCTCTCGCCACATCGCGCGGCTCTCTCCAGAGTCCGAGTATCGGCGTGGTTATTCCCGCGCGCATCTGAAATCCGGCGTGCGGTGTGCGCACCAACGGCATTGCGAAGTCGACGCGCATCAGACGACGCGACCGCTTGGGCACTGCCGCCAGCAGCGAGAGTCCCACACTCGCCTTCACATCGCTGGTCACGCCGTACGGAACGTTGCCGGCCCACATCTTCCCCGCGTCGCCGAACGCGGCGACGCCGATGTTGTCGAAGCGGGTGATGCCGCCGAGCACCCAGCGTCGCTCCACACGCAGCACCAGCCGCCGCGCTCCGGGAATCGCGGAACCTCGGTAGCCTCGCACTCCGCCCTGTCGGTCGCCCAGAGTCAACTGGAACGGGCTCCGTTCGCGCCACCCACCGGAGAGCTCGAGACTCGATATCCAGGTTCCGGTATCCGAAGGCTTGTAATACCACGCCAGACGCCCACTCCCCACCACATCCCCCCAGTATCCCTGATCGGGGCGCCGCTGCGTCTCCCACTGCGTGCGAAGGGCCAGGAAGGAGGTCTCCGAGCCGGTGCCGGCGTACAGATCGGCGCTGACCACCTCACCGTGGTCGCCCGCGCCCGCACCTCGACCGATGAGCGCACTGAGCTGGACCCCCCTTCCGATGTCCTGCGATCCCATCAGCGCGTCGAAGCCGGTCACCGTCTGGTAGCGCAGGAATCGCATCCCCACGACCGCGGCGAGACGGGTCTCGTCCTGCACGGGGTATCGACCATCGAGCAGCGAATCCGGGCTCGCGACGAATCCGGTGTCGGTGATGATGCGCGCCTGGCCGTCCACCGTGATGCGCTGCTGACTGATCAGCGGACCGGCGAAGAAGTGGCCGCGCCCTCCTCCAACGCGGAACACGCCGCCCATGTCCCACTGAGTGCGACCGATGCCGAGCGATGCGGTAAGCTGCTCGGGACGCAGGAACGAGACGTATCCGGTGGTACGCCGGACGCCGCCGAACCACCCCATTCGCTGAAACTGCGTGTAGAACGGATGCGAGAGTGTCGCGCTGTAGTTGCTGGACAGCGGGAACCGCTCGAGCGTAATGCTGGCTGCGTTCGGTCCGTGGAACGCGTGATAGTTCGTGAAGCGAACCCCGAAGCCATCGCGGTACGCGTAGCCCTGACGCCAGGTGGCGGCGGCGTACATCCCGTCGCCCATGATGTTCGAATTGCCGTAAGTGAGTCGGGAAAGCGACCCGTGCGACACTCCCAGGTCGAACACGAGCGGGACTTCGTCCACCGTCGATACCTGCACTATCACACCGCCGCTGTCGTCCGCGAACGCCTCCACGGTGGCGTCGGCGAGATACGGCTGCGCGCGCAGCACGCGCGAGGATTCGGCGAGGCGGAAGTCCGAGCACTCCTTCCCCTGCTCGATCTGCAGGAAGGGAGTGATCGCGGCCGCCTTCGTGTTTCTGTGCTGGACCGCGATGGCCACCGCCGGCCGGATCCATGCCGGCTTCACCTTCGAGAGGATCGTAGGCGGCTGGCGTATCACGAGTATCTCGGAGATGAGCTTCCCGTCGCACGACACGGGCGCGCGCATGGTGTCCGCGGCAGAGATCGAACTGGTCGCTGCCGTGTCACGACCCGACACGATTCGAGTAGTGTCACCAGACGAAGATGACCTGCTCGTGTCCTGCTGCGCGCGGACCCCGAGCGGAGAGGCCACGATGAATACCGCAAGCGCGCAGGTACGGCGCGCCAGACTACCGGCGCTCACGATGCATAGCTCACTTCAGAAACAGGGAAGTCGCCACCAGTGCTCCCACACCCACGACCACGACGGCCGCCGTCACCATAGTCACTCGTCTCGGAAGTTCCGTCCCCCGGGCCTGACGAGACACTATCGGAAGCTTCACCAGGGCACTCACGATCGATGCCAGGACCACTGCCGTAGCGGCAGACTCTGCAGATATCTGGCCAGCCGTCGCCAGCGCTGCCGCGCTCGCCGCCGTTCCCGCACTGCTCACGAGCCCACCCAGAACACCCACCACCACGAAGCCTACTCCGCCGAGCGCCCGCTGTGCCAGTGCGCCGGTGACGTTGAGGACGAGAAAGAGAATCGCGAACCTCAGCACGTGGCGCAGCGAGAGAGGCGACGAGAGGCTGAGCGACTCGGCAGCCCCGTTTCCTTTCCTGAGATGGCGCCACGCCAGTGCCGCAGCGACCGCAACCATCGCCAGCAGTGGCGCGAGGGCGAGCAGCGCGGCGCCCAGCGCGAAGATCAGGAGGATCACCAGGTTTCTACCGATGGTCGCCGCGTTGGCCACGAGCACCAGAGCCACCAGGCGCTCACTCAGCGCAGCGCTGCCACCCTCCGGACTGTCCGGGCGGCGATCCTTCCTCACCAGTGACACCAGCTCGGCGACCGCCGCCGTACTGTTCACGAAGCCGCCGAGCAGCGCCGTCCAGAAGAGCCCCCGCGTACCGTAAACGCGGAGCAGCACGTAGTTGAGGAACTCTATGCCGGCGATCACCACCACGATCACCCACGCCTGCCGCGGGTTGATCAACTGCCACGGGTCCACGAAGCGATCTGGGAGTAGCGGAAGGATCACGACGCTGATGAGACCGAGGAGCACCGCGCCTCGGATCTCCTCGGGACGCAGCTCGCCCGCGAACTGCTGCAGCTCGGCTTTCCACGCGAGCAGCATGGTGAGCAGCACCGTCGACGTGATCGCGGTGAAGTAGTGCGCGTGGCCCACCAGCGCGCCCAGAAGAAAGATCGCGATCAGCGCGCTCGACGTGGTGAGCTCCAGCGCGTTCTCCTTTCGCAGGCTCTGGACGTTCAGCAGCACCACCAGGAGAAGAGCCCCGATCAGCGACGCGACGAGAACCGCAGTACCGAGGAGCGACGCCAGCATCCCGATCAGCGATACGACGCTGAAGGTGCGGACGCCGACCTCCTTCTGCGCCCACTCGCGCTCGAGACCGACGAGAAGTCCGAGCGAAAGCGCCAGGACGATCTGGAGCGCTATCGCTGGATGTGGGAAGACGGGGGCGAGATCAGAGGCTTGCAGTGTAGGCTCCGTGCGCGTGGGCGGATCGCTGGTGTTTACCGCAGTCGCTCTTGGACCGGAGAGGACTGCGCGAGCTCACGGCTCGTCACCCCAGCCGACGCCGACGAAGTGGATCTGAATGTCGGACTTCTTCGGGCGGATCGCCACCGACTCCAACTCCTCCTTCTGCGCGTCGTACGATTCGCCGATCGCATCGATCTCCCGCTGCAGCTCGGCGTCCAGATCCGCCTTCTGCTGGTCGAGCCGCTCCGCGCTCTCCTGCGCATGCGTCACATCCTCGGCCTGTTCGCGCGAGCGACCAACCCTGCGCGCGGCAGTGCCCATCCTCGATGCGGTCGTCATGCTGATCCGCTTTCTCCCCAGCAGAACACCGAGGAACGCCGTACCCGCGGACATCCACGCATCCATCTTCGCCGCGCCTGCCTGCGCCTGCTCGCGCTCGACGCGCTGTCCGGCCTTCGCGCGGCGCTCCTCGAGCCGGGCGAATTTGTCCGAGTACTTCTTTCGGAGCTCGCTCACCGCGGCGTCGCGCGCTTCACGGCTCGAATGCTGCAGCCTCGCGCGAAAGTCGCCCTCACTTTCGTCGGGGTTCGACACCAGTTCGAGTTTCGCACTTCTGTAGAGCGTGAGCGCCTGACCGGTTCTGAGCCAGCGTTCGTAGCCCTTCTTCCAGTCGTCGACCGCGGCGGAAGTGATGGTGGCGGGACACGGCGCGAAGCCCGCGCCGGGAAGCGGTTCGGTGTCCAGATCCTCCGGCCCGAGCGGGAGCTCCGTCGCCTTCTCCCACGCAACGGGGATGGGACCATCGCCGATCCCCGTTCTATGCACGACGCGTCGCTTCGCGTTCACCCCGTACTTCGAATTGCTGAACACGATGTCCGCCGAGCCCATCGCGCCCGCGTGGTAGAGCCGTGCGTCGCCAGAGGCCAGTGGCACGAAATACTGATCCACGCCGCGCGGCAGGACGGGCCGTGTCGATGCCCCGACGTTCGCAGCGCCGGTCGCGGCCGACGGTGCGGCCGTTGATGCGGCCGTCGATGCGGCCGACGTGGCCGCAGGAGCCGGCGACGCGTCCGGGAATTCCGCGCGTCTGTCCTGCATCAGCTTGCGGATCTGATCGCGCGTCATCGGGCCCGCGAGATACGACATCGCCCATCGCGTCTCGAAGAGAGTGGGCGCATCCTCGTGCACGTTGTGCAGGTAGAACACGCGCTTGTCCAATCCGGATATGAGCGTCTCGGTAGCCTGCCGGTCGAAGCCGCCGCCTCCGCCCGCGGCCGCTCCCTCCAGCCCGTCCATCACGCGCGCCTTGTCCCGCTCCGTCTGCAGACGTCCAATCAGCCACGTGCCGGCGTTGGACAGTCCCTTGTAATCGAGATCCACCGGATTCTGCGTGGCGAGCACGACTCCGACGCCGAAGGCGCGCGCCTGCTTGAGCAGCGTGAGGAAGAGCGGCTTCGACGGTGGATTCGCGACGGGCGGCAGATAGCCCGCCACTTCGTCCATGTAGATGAGCGCGCGGAGACTGCCCGTTCCCGGCTGGCCGCGCATCCACTCCACCACGTTGCTCAGCAGCATCGTCACGAAGAACATCCGCTCGGCGTCCGAGAGATGCGCGATCGAGATGACCGAGACGCGCGGCTTCCCGGACTCGGAGTGGAAGAGCGCTCCCGCATCCAGCGGAACACCCTCACGCCACGCCTCGAAACCGGGAGAGGCGAGCAGATTGTTGAGTCGCATCGCCAGCTTCGCGCGTTCGACGCCCGGGAAAGCGCTCTCGATGTCCAGCACGCCGAGCTTGTCGAAGGGCGGCGTCTGAACGCCGAGTATGAGCGACTGAAGATCCAGATCGCGACCGGCGTCCCATGCATTACGGAGCAGGTTGGCCAGCAGAATGTGCTCTCGACTGGTGAGCGGATCCCCTTCCACGCCGAGCAGCGCGAGGATGCTCGTAGCAGTGGCCTGCACGTGTTCCAGGTAGCGGTCTCCCCGCGCGCGAGCCTCCGCCGACGGAGCTGCGAAGGAGCGCAGCACCGAGATGGGAACTCCGGCACTGCTTCCCGGCGTGAAGATGACGAAGTCGGCGGAATCGCGGAGCGTCGAGATACGCTCCGGCGGCTGATCCCACGCCGCGAGCCCATCGCGCCACTTCTTCGCTTCACTGGCCGCGAATTCGTCCGGCGATTTCCCCGCCCGCTCCGCCGCCTGCACATCGATCCACGGCCTGAAATCCTCCGTGCGCAGCTCGGGAAAAGTCAGGAGCAGGTTCGCCAGGTCACCCTTCGGATCGATGGCGATCACGGGCACCTTGTCGATCGCAGCCTCCTCGATGAGGTCGATCGCGAGTCCGGTTTTTCCGCTGCCGGTCATGCCGATTATCACGGCATGCGTCGTGAGGTCGCTCGAGTCGTAGAGCGTGAGGCCGCCGGGAGCCGCGCCGGCATCTCCGCCGCGTTCCCTCCCGAGGTAGAAGCTTCCGAGCTTTTCGTAGCTGGTCATCGTGTGCGGGTGGTGGTGTCGTTGGTACGCACTCTCTCAGCGTCGGGTTGGAGCCGCTACCGAGCTCGCCGTCCACTTG
>Ga0182744_1004518_pt1 | contig 10381 bp, 8 predicted proteins | sample eDN3rd30CKraftMG_FD_128525 | JGI IMG/M metagenome (GOLD analysis project Ga0182744, IMG submission 128525) | Enriched Miracle-Growth compost microbial communities from Emeryville, California, USA - eDNA 3rd pass 30_C Kraft MG (version 2) (version 2) ... | reverse complement strand
CGTATTCTAGAACTGTTGCGGATTTAACTGGGTTGTGTTTTTCGTCTACTGAGAATGTACCTGTAATTAAACTTAAATCTTTTGTTTCAGCTAAAGCTTTTTGGATTGCCTCGCCATCTGTTGAGCCTGCACGTTCAATTGCATCCTTGATGTAGTAAACTGTGTCATAGCCAAGTGCATGGAAAGCGTTTGGTGCCTCATTGTATTCCCCTTTAAATGCTTCAACAAATCCTTGAATTGTTTCTTCTGGATCTTGTGAAGAATAATGGTTTGTAATGAATGTGTTATTAAGTGCTTCTGCCCCTGCAAGTTCTACTAGAGTTGGAGAGTCCCAACCATCAGCGCCCATTAAAGGTGCAGTAATTCCTAATTCACGAGCTTGTTTAACAATAAGACCAACCTCTTCATAGTATCCAGGAATGAAGATGAAATCTGGATTTGCCGATTTGATGCGAGTCAATATTGATTTGAAATCCGTATCATCCGCTACATAAGCTTCTTCAGCTACCACTTTCCCGCCATTTGCTTCTATTTGCTCTTTAAATGAAGCCGCTAATCCTTTTGCATAATCCGATGCATTATCCGCATAAATTGCTACATTTTTTGCACCAAGTTCGTTAGTGGCGAAGTTTGCTGCAACAATCCCTTGGAATGGATCGATGAAGCATGTACGGAATACAAAATCATTGATTGTTCCGTCTTCATTTTCAGTTACATTCGGAGCCGTCCCAGATGCAGTAACAGTTGGGATTTTATATTGATTGGCAATTTGAGCCGTTGCAATTACATTTCCAGAAGTCGCTGGAGCAATCATTGCAGTTACTTTATCTTGTGTTGCAAGCTTAATAGCTGCGTTTGTTGCTTCTGCATTCTCTGATTTATTATCAACTTTAACTAATTGAATTTGTTTTCCATCGATACCACCAGCAGCGTTGATTTCTTCAACCGCTAATTCTGCACCGTTTGCGATAGATGAACCATAAGATGCAACCGCACCTGAAAGTTCTAAGTTTGCACCAATTTTGATTACATCGCTGCTATCACTAGAAGCACTTCCGCCTTCTGTGCTCGTCCCTTCACTGGAACTGCAACCTGCTAGTGCCCCTACGATCAATGATGATGCTAAAAATACTGATGCGAATCTCTTTAATGTTTTTCTTTCTGCCATTTTGTTTTCCCCCCGAAAGTTGTTGCATAGTATCATATGTTTTAATAATTATAATATTCAGACTTCTTAACATCAATAGGTAATCTAAATATTCTGAAATTAAACTCTGAAAATATATCTATCTTCAATTAATTGACTTTATGATTGTAAAACATTCTTTATATTTAGTCTAGTGTGATTTTTTAGTAAATTTAGACTTTTTATATTACAGAGTTATCTAGTAGTATAGACTTTCAAATTTATTTATTAGTTATATTAGTAGATTTGTTCTGGATTTCAGGCACCAAAAAATTATTGCAACATAGAAAATTTTACTTTTATCATTATACTGAGAGTTGTTATTTCTAGCCGTGTTACTCACAAACTACTGAAAGGTTTGTAAATGCATATGACTTTAATTTAAAAGAAAAACTGACTTAGAATGTCACATCCTAAGTCAGTTGATTGTTTTTATTTTTCTGGAGATACAAATCTCTGCTTTTGTAGCCTTCTTTTAGTATTTTTATCATTTCATGGCGTCGTTTTTCTTTTGTTGCTTCCTGTTTTGCACTATAAACATAGCGTGCCCAATCCTTTTGATATCCTGGTGTTAAGGATTGGTAAAAAGCTAGAACCTCTGGTACCACTTGCAGATCAGCTTCGATTTGAGGAATCATTCCTATGTAATCATCAACACACTGGCTTGCTTTCGTGGATTTGTTATTTTTGGATTTGGAATCTTCTTTTAAACCTACTACCGTAAACACGTCATCCAACGCAACCATACGGGCGAATTTAATTGAACTTCCAATGATATAACCTTCTTTATCAGCATTTAATCCTGCGAACAAATCATCCCGATGAATAAAAGAAGGATAGACTTTATTTCCCTTTTTTGGATAGGCTAAATAAACATAGCCCTTATTATTAAGGTAATTCCCCTCAATAATCTTGTGAACAATGGATTGCAATGACTCCATATCAACTGCAAATGCAAAAATTAAATCATAGGTTTTGGAATTCATTAATTTCGTATCGTATTCAGTTAATTCTTCAAAGTATGCAGTGGCATTTGGCAACTGGAGCAACGCAACTTTCTTATACTTCTGTAATTTAAGTTTTTCAACAATACTTGGCAAATATATTCCCCCTCTACCTTGTTTTACACGGGAAACAGATTGCAACGGTTGTCCCATTTCCCTTGGCACTTTTATAATTTATGGAGCCATTGTATTTTTCTACGATATTAGTACAAATCATTACGCCTAAACCAGTCCCTTTACTCTTTAGGGAATAAAAAGGTTTACCCAGCAAGGCTAGTTCTTCTTTCGACATGCCAATTCCAGTATCAATTACCTTTATCTCAACATGATTTCCCTCTATTTCTTTTGCTGTGACAGTTATTTCCCCTCCAGCATTTGAAGCTTCAATGGCATTTTTTATGATATTCACCAGCAATTGATGCAGCTCAATTTTATTTATTTCGATTAAACTATCAGATTCAATAAGCACTTCTATCTTGTTGCTATTGAAGAGCCCATAAGATTGCAGCAATTCTGTAACACTGTGTATAGCTGTCCTTATATCGACACTCTCAGTTTTTAGATCCGTTGGCCGCGATAATGATAATAATTGAGAGATTACCTGTTCAGCACTTTCAAGTTCTTCAATTAATAGAGGCAGACTTTGTTTCATTGGATGATCTAATGTTGCGTCTTGCTCATAAAGTTGCAGATATCCCTTTACAACCGTTAAAGGATTGCGAATCTCATGTGCTACCGCAGCTGCCAGCTCTCCCGTCGTTTTCAATCGTTCAGCATGCTTTACTTGTTCATAATATTCCTTCATCTTCGTTATACGCTCTGAAGTGAAATAAAAAATCAGATACAGAAATATCTGGCTGCCAATGAAAGTGGCTATATTTCCTATAGTGTCGCTTGTGACATTCGGATAAAGACTTTCTTGTCCGCTAAAAACAATGTAAGCAATCACCCCTACTATCAGTACTTGATTTAGAATAATTGAAGTGTAGAATAGCTTTTTGTCAAAAAATATTATTGATATAGCTGGAATAAAGTAGATCAATAATATGGTTGATCCTATTTCGGGATATACTAAAAACATTGCATAAAAATAAAGAGTAGCAACTAGGACAATCATCCATCTCAAAATACTGCTTCGATAGATAGGATATATGATTAGGCAGGCAGAAAGTATAACTACACACAGCAAGTGCAAATTATAGCCGATATCCCCTTTTCCTAATAATGGATTCTTGTAGAATAGCCCCATTATCATGAGGGTAATCAATAAATAGATAATCAGATAATACCTTTTCAAATTCATTCTTGTTTCGGTTTCTTCCATAATTTAACTCATTTTAATCCTTCCATTATTTTCAGTCTCAATTTAAGCACTTACATACCCAAATCATTGTACCTTTTTCCAATATTTCCTACAATGACGTTTTCCCTATCATGTTCATGCATCCACCTTCATAATATACTATTTAATTAGAGAGAATGGATTATTAAGGAGGTATGATACCATGAAAAAAGTGGCATGGAAGATGTCCATAAAGTTACTTCCCGCGGTGTTGCAATGGTTTTTAAATTTTTGCCTGATCATTTTGGCTTTCATTTTATCATTCCTTCTGCTTAAAGAAATATTGGAATTTCTCAAGATCTTATTATTTGGAAATAGCGGAGATTATACGCTTTTCCTGGCGAATATTCTCCTCTTTTTTCTATACTTCGAATTTATAACAATGATCGTCAAATACTTTAAAGACGACTATCATTTCCCTCTTCGTTATTTTCTCTACATCGGGATTACTGCTATGGTGCGCCTTATTATAGTAGATCATGAACATCCCTTAGACACATTGATTTTTGCGCTTGTAATTTTAATTTTAATCGTTTGTTATTTCATCATTAATATTACCCCTCTTGAAAGGCCGAAACGCTCCCACCTGTTTAGTAAAAATGACGACAGTTAAAATTTTGGCTGCAGCTTCTTCTAACGTTGTATTTCTAGTTTTTTTCGCACCATTTCCGATGAAACTAAAATCTCTATTCCCACATTTTTCAATTAATGCATACACTATTGAAAAACGGAGGATTTTAAGACTCATGTATAATGGTTATCCATATTATTACGTGCAATATGTTCCAACGAATACGGACACTCCTTATAATCCAGCAAGACCCCAATATGCCCAAAGAAATCCACAGCAAAAACCGAGTGTTCAGCAGCTTATGCAAACAATCCGCAGCCAGCATAGCAATCTATTCACTCAATTGCAGCAGGCTGGTGTAAACCAACAATTGGTAGCAACACTCTTTTTTTATGTCGTGAACTTTACAAGAAATCAAGCAAATATTAATCGTTCGGCTAGTCAAATATATACACAATTCCAGAGGGAAACGCCTTGGTTTAATACCTTGGTGCGTTCAATGAACCTTCCTTTAAACACCATTGACCAGGTATTAACTAGAGTCATCGAAATTACATTAAATCTTTTAAGAGGAAGCCAACCGAATCCTGGGCCAGCACCCGCTCCTACACCGACACCTGGGCAAGGTTGGGCAAATTGGGAAAGCCTTGGCGGCACACTAGTTGGAGCACCGACCGTTTCTTCCTGGAGTGCAAATCGCTTAGATGTCTTCGGTAGAGGTACAGATAATGCACTTTACCATATTTGGTGGGATGGTACTCGTTGGAGCAGCTGGGAAAACCTCGGCGGTACTTTAACTTCCTCGCCAGCAGCTGTTTCTTGGGGGCCAAATCGCATCGACGTATTTGGCAGAGGAACAGATAATGCGTTATATCATAAATGGTGGGACGGCAGCAGTTGGAGCGACTGGGAGAATCTTGGCGGTACATTAACAAGCGGTCCTGCCGTTTCATCACGCCGTGCAAATCAATTAGATGTTTTTGTTAGAGGTACAGGAAATCGTACTTATAAGCGAACTTGGAACGGCTCTCGCTGGGAAGAGTGGGAAGACCTTGGTGGAAATCTAAACTCTGAACCAGCTGCGATCTCGTGGGGCCCTAACCGAATCGATCTTTTCGCAAGAGGACAAAATAACGATTTAATTCACAAGTGGTGGGACGGCAGCCGCTGGAGCGATTGGGAAAGCCTTGGTGGTACATTAACAAGTGCGCCAACTGTTTCATCACAACGCGCAAATCAGCTTGACGTCTTTGTTAGAGGAACTGGCAACCGTCTATACAAGCGCTCTTGGAACGGCTCTCGCTGGGATAGCTGGGAGTCCATTGGAGGCAATCTTACAAGTGCACCAGCAGCTGTATCCTGGGGTCCTAGCCGAACAGATATCTTTGCAAAAGGACAAAATAATGAGTTAATTCATACGTGGCAAGGGCAATAACTACTTTACAAAAGCTAAAAATCCGGTGGGGATAGAAATTTGATCTTTTCTTCACCTGGTTTTATATTGCCAAAAAGCTGATCTCCTCTGGGTTGTTCTAAATGAAATTGTAAAACTTGATGGATAGAGAAATTCATTTTTGGCCATCATCACTATTTCACTTCGAAAGAAACACTAGCATTTTATTTTATTTCACAATCTTAAGTCCAATTAATTTATATCTGCCAATACCTGGACTCACGCTGTGCATTACGATTACCCTGACGAAATTATCAAAACCGTTGTGGAAGTCTATAAGGGACTTGCTGGTACAAGATCGTAAGCTTAGCCAAAATTAAAATCCGTTTCGTAAGGAACTTTCCTTTTGAAACGGATTTTTTATATAAGTGATAGGATTATTCCACCAACTACTCCCGTGATTACAATTATCCAAGGAGCCATTTTCCAATAAGTCAACATACTAAACAGAATAACGGCGAAGACAAAATCGATTGGCTCGATGATTGCGGAAGTAAAAATCGGATCATACAGGGCAGAAATTAATATTCCTACAACCGCAGCATTCATGCCCATAAAGGCACCCTTCATTTTTCCATTTCGGCGTAGTGCATTCCAAAACGGGAGTGTTCCAAAAACAAGCAAAAATGCTGGTAAAAAGATAGCGATTGTTGCAAGGATTCCTCCTATCCAGCCATCCATGACAGCCCCTATATAAGCGGCAAAAGTGAACATTGGGCCCGGTACTGCTTGTGTTGCCCCGTATCCTGCCAAAAAGGCTTCCTCGCTAATCCAGCCCGCAGGAACAAACTCCCTCTCTAATAACGGCAACACCACATGGCCCCCTCCAAAAACGAGGGATCCTGCACGATAAAAGCTATCAAACATCGCCACCAATCGTGATGAAACGACCTCCCTCAGGATGGGGAGAAGAATCAAAAGACCGAAGAATAATGTAAGGCAAAAGATACCAAATTTCTTTGTGATAGGAAAGGAAAAGTTAGAAGTATTTCCTTCATTTGATTGCATAAAAAGCACATATCCCAAAATGCCGGCCAATAAAATAATCCCTACTTGGGCAAAAGCGGTTTGCCATAATAGGACAACCGCTATTGCAGAAATCGCGATGGCTTTTCGCGGCAAATCCGGCGTTAAATTCTTCGCCATTCCTAAAATTGCATGCGCCACTACAGCAACCGCTACAATTTTAAGTCCATGAATCCATCCTGCATCACTTACATCAAACCCCTGAACAAGCAACGCAAATATTATTAAAGCAATGACAGAGGGCATGGTAAAACCTAAAAACGAAATAATGCCTCCTAAGGCCCCACCCCGCATTACTCCGATTCCGATACCTACCTGACTGCTAGCTGGACCAGGCAAGAACTGACATAAAGCCACCAGTTCTGCATAAGTTTTTTCATCGAGCCATTTTTTTCTGCGAATGTATTCTTCATGAAAGTATCCTAAATGCGCAGTAGGTCCACCGAATGATGTGAAACCTAACTTAGTTGATGCTTTAAAGATTTCCAGCAAAGTCTTTAAAGAAGGTGATTTTTTCTTTGAATTCATAGTTAAATTTTATTTGCTCCTCTTTTTTCATAACATCTTAACAAAGGAGAGATTTGTATACAGCCTTTTTCGTAATTCTTTACACAACTTTAAATTATATTCAAATAACAATTCAATACTTTCCTATTTAATAGAAAAAAGAAGAGAAGCCAAATTAAATGACTTCTCTTCCTTGCCCAAAATTAAACTTTTTTGACTTCTTCTGCTTCAGTAACCTCTTCTATCTTTAAGTCCTCTGTTACATCGTCCATTACACCTTTAGTAGATGTTTTAAATTCTCTAAGTGTATCACCGACTGCTCTGCCTAATTGCGGCAATTTTGAAGGCCCAAAAATAATCAAGGCTAAGACTAAAATAATGATTAACCCAGGTACACCAATACTGGCCATCGTTAATTTCCTCCTTTAATTTTCTTATATAAAATAGGCTAAACAATTTCTCCACTATTTTCAGGGGAAAGCAGCTCTCTTTCTTTTCTCCTTTTTTCTGCCCAGCTGGAAACACTAATGCTAATTTCAAATAGCAGTAATAGCGGGACAATGATAACAAAATCAGAAATAAAATCTGGTGGAGAAATAGAGACCCCTACGATAATCAAAATAAAATAAGCAACTTTCCGCATTTTTCGTAATCGATCTGGTGTGACAACTCCAATATTAGTTAAAAATAAAATGACAACCGGCAACTCAAAAACAAGACCCACTGGGATGGTTAGGTTAAAAAGCAATGAAAAATATTGCTGAATTCCATAGGTCTCAATAGCGCCAATCGAAATATTCACGTTGGATAAAAAATTAAGCATTAACGGAAATAGCACAAAATAGCTGAAACTAATTCCTAATAAAAATAAGAAAAATGAAATAGGGATGTAGAAAATTGTCCCCTTCGCTTCCCTTTCACTAAGCCCAGGTTTTACAAATAACCAGATTTGCCATAACGCAATTGGCAATGTAATAAGAATTCCTAAGATCAGCGCACATTTCACATAAATCATCAGCCCATCTGTGTACCCAAATAGATTCCAGTCAACACCTTGTGCGGAAGGTTGATCTTTAATAAGGTTTAATGTTTTTGGTGCAAACCAAAATCCAATAAGCAGCGATATCACTAAAGTTACAGCTACTATAATTACCCGCTTTCTTAACTCCTCTAAATGTTCTACAAGGGTTAATTCGTTCTCTTGTGTCATTTTTATCACCTTATTTTTGTATGTTGACAGGTCACAAATAATTTTCGTATAGTATTAGAATTTTGTATGGACCTGGTCCCACATATTGTTCGCAGAAAATGAAAAGTTATTCTATATAAAATTGTTAAAAAATATCTATATTTTCGAGCATATTCGTCAAAATATTTAATAAGGATTTGACCCAAATAGTGAATCATAGTAATATTTCTCTCATAATTCAAAAAGAATAGGTGTTATATTTGTCGAATTTATTTAGGAAAAAACAGATTGGCGATTTACTTAAGAAGAAAGATGGCGGCGGTGTTCAGCTTAAGCAAACGTTAGGAGCGTTTGATTTAATCATGCTTGGTGTAGGGGCGATTGTCGGGACGGGGATTTTCATTCTCCCAGGAACAGTGGCAGCAACACACGCAGGGCCCGCTATTATCTTTTCCTTTGTTATTGCAGCATTTGTTTGTGCCTTAGCAGGGATGTGTTACTCCGAGTTCTCTTCAGCAATACCAGTTACAGGTAGTGCCTATACATATGGATACATTGTATTTGGCGAGATTATCGCATGGCTTGTCGGTTGGGCACTCGTATTGGAATATGGTTTAGCTTCAGCCTCAGTGGCAACGGGTTGGTCCTCCTACTTAATCTCTTTACTCGAAGGATTAAATATTGCAATCCCTCACAGCTTTTCAGGTCCATTTAATCCTGCAGAAGGTACCTATATTAACTTACCTGCCGTACTCATTGTCTTGGCCATTTCATATTTACTTTCTCGCGGTATGCAAGAATCGGCTAAAATCAATAAAATCATGGTTTTTGTTAAAGTTGGTGTTATTTTATTATTCATTGTCGTCGGGGTATTTTATGTGAAGCCTGACAATTGGCAGCCGTTTATGCCTTTTGGTTTTGATGGCGTTTTGGCTGGTGCCGCATTGGTATTCTTTGCTTTCTTAGGATTTGATGCAGTCTCTTCTGCTGCAGAAGAAGTAAAAAATCCGCAAAAAAACTTGCCTATCGGGATTATCGGCTCATTAGTAGTATGCTCATTGCTCTATATTACGATTTCCTTGGTCTTAACAGGTATCGCTCCATATACAGATTTAAACGTAAGCAATCCTGTGAGCTTTGTTATTCAACTTGTTGGGCAAGATTGGATTGCAGGGATTATTTCACTTGGGGCAGTTACAGGAATGATGACTGTGATACTTGTCATGCTATATGGAGGTTCCCGACTAATTTTTGCGATTGCTCGTGATGGTTTACTTCCGAAATCATTATTTAAAGTAAATCCTAAATATCAAACTCCGGTTATTAATACATGGGTTTTCGGTATAGCTGTTGCCTTTTGTGCAGGATTCATTCCTTTAAGCAAGCTGGCAGAGCTCGTAAACATGGGCACATTACTTGCCTTCATGATCGTTTCAATCGGTATTATTTACTTAAGAAAAAATAAGGATATTCCTTCTGGCGGCTTTAAAGTACCACTATTCCCTGTACTTCCAATTTTATCGTTTTTTGCTTGTCTATTTTTAATTAGCCAATTATCCATTAATACCTGGATTGCTTGTGGCATCTGGTTCGTGATTGGCTTAATCTTATACTTTATCTATGGACGAAAACACAGTAGATTAAATAACTAAACGGGTGCCCCATCATCGAGTGGAAAACAGGCTAGATAACATAAGTAAAAGCATGGCAATTCGGAATGGAATTGCCATGCTTTTATATTCCTTAAAAATTTTATAAATATCTGACGTCTTAGGCGGAGAATTATCGTCTATTGTACGGAAAAAGACTTAAGAAGCAGAAATAAGCGAAGTTTTTCCGACTAACTACTCTAAATAAGCAAATATGCATGGATTTAGTAACTATAAGCGGAAAAACTCCTTTTATTTTAAGTAAAGTAACCGAATTTTTTAATTTAAATGGAATTTCTCCCTTTATTTTTCAAGCCCACTGAAAATCGCTGTGATTTCCTATTATTTCACCGTGGCCCCTAGGAGAACTCGGAAAAAAATCCTGGCTCACTTTTTCTTTAGTCTTGGTTTTGCAGATATTGGCGGTAAAGATAGGCACACCATCTACATTGGT
>Ga0182744_1004516_pt1 | contig 10385 bp, 9 predicted proteins | sample eDN3rd30CKraftMG_FD_128525 | JGI IMG/M metagenome (GOLD analysis project Ga0182744, IMG submission 128525) | Enriched Miracle-Growth compost microbial communities from Emeryville, California, USA - eDNA 3rd pass 30_C Kraft MG (version 2) (version 2) ... | reverse complement strand
TCGGTCAGCACCAGCTTGGCATCCGAGATGAGATGCACAGGCAGACCGAGATGCTGAATGCCGTGCTCGCCGGTATCGGCCTCAATGCGGACTTCGCCGTCCTCGAAACCTTCAAGCACGCCCTTGAATTTCCTGCGGCCGCCGACCGGTTCGCTCAGTTCGAGCTTGGCTTCGTGACCGGACCAATCCTCGAAATCACTCGGCCGAACCAACGGCCGGTCGATACCGGGCGAAGACACTTCAAGACGATACGCGCCCCTGATCGGGTCGGCGACATCGAGCACCGGCGAAACGTTCTTCGAGATCGTCTCGCAGTCGTCGATCGTAATCGATCCGTCGGGACGCTCGGCCATCAGCTGCACGATCGTATCGGCGCTGCCGCCTTGAATTTTAACGCGCACCAATCGGAACCCGAGATCCTCAAGCACAGGTTCGACCACAGCCGCGATCTCAGCCGCAACACCCGTCTCGCGCAAAAAACGGCGCGTATCGGAGCCGCCTTCCTCAAGCGGTGCGTTGTTGGCGATCGGGTCCTGCAATGGCGTTCCTGTATCTAAAGACCGTTTGGAGCGGGCCCGGAGGTCCACTCTCAATTTGATCATCGAGTTATTGGAATGCCTGCTAGATAGGCGAGATTTGAAAGGTACGCAAGGCTTTCCCGCAGATCTAAGCCCTCAAAAAGCGGAAATAATACCGCCGCCGTCCCGCCGCAGCGGCTTTGGCCTCGTATTTCGTTTCCACCCATTCGGAAGGCTGCAAGCGCCAGTCGGCTGGACTTTCCGCCTGCCAGAGCAAGCGCGGTTCGACCTGAAAGGCTTCGAGCATGGTCCGCGCGTAATCTCCGATATCCGTTGCGATGCGCAGTTCCGCGCCGGATTTCAGACCGCGCGCCAGGAGATCGAGCAAGGAAGAATTAACCAGCCGGCGCTTGCGATGCTTCCGCTTCGGCCAAGGGTCGGGAAACAGGACGAAAGCGCGATCCAGAGAGCCGGGCGCAAGTTGCCGCAGAACATCGCGGACATCGCCCATGTGAACGCGCACGTTCCTCAGGCTCTCGCTCTCAACGGCGCTCAGAACCTTGATGACGCCGTCCTCATAAGGCTCGCATCCAATCAAACGAACGTCAGGATTGTTGCGCGCTTGACCGAGTAAATGCTCGCCGCCGCCGAAGCCGATTTCGAGCCACGTCGCGCAAGCCTGCGTCGCCTCCGCCGGATCGAACGCCACACGCGGAAGACTGTCGCGCAACAGCGTCGCCTGTCGCGCGCTCGGCTTACGCCCGCGCCGGCGCCCATACGACCGAAGCTCGTACTCCTGGCTGTCTTCGTCCTCAATCATCAACTGGTCGCTCGACACTTCCCTTCCACGTCATGGCCGGGCTTGACCCGGCCATCCAGAAGTTCAGGCAAAATTCGCGCCGTGTGGCCCTGGATGGCCGCCTCGGAGGGCGGCCATGGAGTGGGTGATTAGACTTGTATAGTTCCAAACAAAAGCGGCTGCTTTCGCAGCCGCTTCAAGCTCCAGTCGCTTTCCCTATGCCGTTAGCCGACGGCCTTGGCGATCTTCGGCGCCAAGTCCGTGCGCTCCCAGGAGAACCCGCCATCTTTCTCAGCCGGACGCCCGAAATGACCGTACGCCGACGTGCGCGCATAAATCGGCTTGTTGAGATCGAGGTGCGTGCGGATACCACGCGGCGTCAAATCCATGACGGTCGCGATTGCCTGTTCGATCGCGGCTTCGTCGACTTTTCCGGTGCCGTGCGTATCGACATAGATCGACAATGGCTTGGCGACGCCGATCGCATACGCCAGCTGGATCGTGCAGCGATCCGCAATGCCCGAAGCGACGACGTTCTTCGCCAGATACCGCGCTGCGTACGCAGCCGAGCGATCGACCTTCGTCGGATCTTTGCCGGAGAATGCGCCGCCACCGTGCGGGGCCGCGCCGCCATACGTGTCGACGATGATCTTGCGGCCCGTCAAACCGGTGTCGCCGTCCGGACCGCCGATGAAAAACTTACCCGTCGGATTGATGTGCCAGATGGTGTCGTTGCTGATCCAGCCTTGGGGCAGAGCCTTGCGGACATACGGCTCGATAATGTCCCGCACTTTCTGCGAGCTGAGGTCTTCGTCGATATGCTGATGAGAAACGACGATCTGCGTCACGCCGACCGGCTTGCTGTCTTCATAGCGGACCGTGACCTGGCTCTTTGAATCCGGGCCGAGCTTCGCGGCGTCTCCCGTCTTGGCCTTACGCGCTGCCGCGAGATCGAAAAGAATCTTATGCGCGTAGTAGATCGGCGCCGGCATCAGCTCCGGCGTCTCGTTGCAGGCATATCCGAACATGATGCCCTGATCGCCCGCGCCTTCTTCCTTGTTCGTCGGCTGCTGCGCATCGACGCCGGCCGCAATGTCCGCCGACTGCGAATGAAGAAGAACCTCGATGTTACAGTTGGCCCAGTGAAAGCCTTCCTGCTCGTAGCCGATGTCCTTGATCGCCTTACGCGTCAGGTCTTCGATGAAAGCGACGGTGACGTTCTTCGGTCCGCGCGATTCACCGGCGATAATCACACGGTTGGTCGTCGCCAGCGTCTCACATGCCGCGCGGATATTCCACGGATCGATGCCTTCCTTGGCGCCCTCGCGATAGAACGCGTCGACGACTTCATCCGAGATACGGTCGCAAACTTTGTCCGGGTGGCCCTCGGAAACGGATTCACTCGTGAATAGAAAGGACTTTCGCGCCACTGTGGCCCCCATGTTGAAGGAGTTTGTCTCCCGACGTGCCCTTGCGGAAGGAATAAGCCCATGTAGCAGGTGCCGACCTTCCGAAAAGCGCCGGTTTGTCGCAGTCTTGATCGCGTCGGTCAAGCGCAGGGCAAACCGCTGAAAATGACGCTCCGCTATGGCTCATCCGCAACGTCGTGAAACCGCGACCGTCAGCTTTCTTCACCGGCGAGCGAACGGACGAGATCGACGATTGAACGGCGTACTTTGGGATCGGAGATGCGAGCGAAAGCCTTGTTCAGCTCAAGTCCCTCGCGCGTCCCGAGGAAATCGACGACGTAGCTCTCGTCGGGCTGCTCGCCAAAGCCGGTGGAGACATTACCCGCCGACTGAACGCCTAACGGCGCTTCGTCATAGAAGAATTGCACCGGGACGCCGAGAACCCGCGCCAGATCGAAAAGCCGGCTGGCCCCGATACGGTTGACGCCCTTTTCGTATTTCTGAACCTGCTGGAACGTCAGCCCCAGATGCTCGCCGAGCTTTTCTTGGCTCATGCCGAGCAGCATACGGCGCAATCTCACGCGCGACCCGACGTGGACGTCCATCGGATTGGCGCGGCGTGAACCGCGAGCAATTTCTTCGCCCGAGTCTTCTGCGATCGAAATGTCGTCCGCCATCGCTTCTACAGCCAACAGTTAAACCAGGGATAGCTCCACACTTCCTAGGTGTATGAGTGCCTTGCGTCAATCATCGAACCCCACCGCGACAAGTTGACTTCAACACCTTGATTAACGTCGCGATTTATTGAGCACCACGACAGCGGCCAGGAACATCGCCAGCACCAGCGCCAGCATCCAGTCGCCGGCTCGCGCATAGACAGTCGGAGCCAGCGCCTTGGGCAAACCGCTATCTATGACTCCACGGACATCAAGACCCAGCGCCTGTAAGACCCGCCCATAGGGATCGACCATCGCCGAAACGCCGTTGTTTGCTGCGCGGATCAGCGGCAACCCCTCCTCGACGGCCCGGACCCGCGCCTGTTGGAAATGCTGATAAGGGCCGGTCGTCTGCCCAAACCAGCCATCATTCGTCACGTTGATCAATACGCCCGGACGCTCGCTGCCCTGAATGATGTCTCCCGGAAACAACGCCTCGTAGCAAACGAGCCCCAGCGCCGGCGGCAGTCCCGGAATTTTCATAAGCGGACGCGGTGAAATGCCCTCCGCGAAGGCGCCTCGCCCGTGCGTGATCTTTTCTATGCCGATCAGGGACAGCACCGATTCCATCGGCACGTACTCGCCGAAAGGCACCAGTTTGATCTTGTCGTAGATGTCCTCGACCTTGGCCTTCTCGTTGAGGACCAGAATGCTGTTCAATGTCCGTGTGGTGGGCAGCAGGCGCCGGTCCGGCCCGACCGGCGGATCGTGCCGGATCGCACCGGTGATCAGCGTCGTGCCCGCTGGCAGCATTGTTCCGAGGACATCCAGCGCCTCGGGCGTCTCCAATGGAAAGAACGGCATGGCCGCTTCCGGCCAAATGAGATGCGTGACGCCCTTCAGCGAGTCCACCCTGCCGCTCGGATCGGCCAGTGACAGAGCGATATGAGCGTCGAAGATTTGCCTCTGATAGGCGGCCATCCATTTTTCGCGCTGAGGAACGCTCGGCTGCACGATCCGCAGCTTGACGTTCGGAACGAAGGTTTCCGGAGCACTCAAGCGCCAGGCGCCGTATGCGTAGAGCGCTGCGATCGGAACGGCGGCAATGGCAAACGCCCGAACCAAACGCGCTGCCGTCGGCCGCTGCCTGTGATCGGCCAGTATGACCATCGGCGCCGGAAATATGAGCGCGCTGATCGCCGTCAGCCCATACGCACCGAACAGGGCGGCGCTTTGCATCAATGGCAGCGGATACGTCAGCGCATACCCCAGGAGATCCCAAGGGAAGCCTGTCAAAAGATGCCCGCGCAGCCATTCGAACACGGCAAGCGCGATCGCAAAGACGAAGAGGCGCGCCAAGCCGTCCTGCCAGAAGAGACGCGCAACCGCCGCGGCGGCGGCCCAGAATAGCGCCATGCCGGCCGGCAGCAGCGTCACCGCGAACGGCAACAGCCAGGCGAATTTCTCCGCTTCGACGAGAAAGGCTTCGCCAATCCAGAAGAGATTGAAAAAGAAATATCCGAAGCCGAACAGCCAACCGGCACTAGCCGCACGCCGCCAGTTCGGACTGGCGTCGATCAGCCAGACGAAGATCGGCAACGTCAGGAAAAGGATGGGCGTTACGAAAATCGGCGCGAACGCCAACGCTGAAAGTCCACCAGCCGCGAGAGCGACCGCAGCCCGTCGCCAGCCTGAAAGCTGCATAATCCACGAACGCGCGGAGGCCAACGCGGGCAACCTATCGCTCTGCGCTTGCATCACGATTTCGGCGCTTCGGCTGAGGCTTTCGTGCTCTGCGGCAACGTCCGGGCCGGATGAATTTTGACCTTTTTCACACGCCTGGGATCAGCATCCAGAATTTCAAATTCAATGCCTGAGGGATGATGGATCAGTTCGCCGCGCGCCGGAACGCGTCCTAGCATCGAAAAGATCAGCCCGCCCAACGTATCGACATCGCTGTCCTCATCGTCCGCCACGAGCTTGAGCTGGAGATGTTTCTCCAATTCCTCGATCGGCGTTCTGCCCGCAGCCACGACGCCGAGCTTGGGATCGGAGACGATGTTGATTTCTTCGTCCTCATCGTGCTCGTCCTCGATATTGCCGACGACCTGTTCGACGAGGTCTTCGATCGTCACGAGACCGTCGGTACCGCCGTATTCATCGACGACCAACGCCATATGAATGCGGGTCGACTGCATGCGAATAAGCAGATCGACGGCCGGCATCGACGGCGGCACGTAAAGAATTTGACGGCGGATTTTTACCGTGGTGATCGGACGGCTGAGATCCAGCGACTGCAACTCGACTTTTTCCGGCACGTAGGAAATCTCCTCCGCGCCATTATCGGTCTTGCCGTTCTTCAGGGGGCGGCCAGTGGCTTCCGCCATGAACCAGCGGAACAGATCCTTGATGTGGATCATGCCGCGCGGATCGTCGAGCGTTTCACGGAAAAGCGGAATGCGCGAGACGCCGGCATCTTCGAAGGTTTGCAGCAACTCCGAGATCGGCTCGTTCTCGTCAAGCGCTGTAATCTCGGCGCGCGGCACCATCAGCTCGACGACGCGGCTCGAACCGAACCGCAGCAGCCGCTCGAGCATTTTGCGCTCGGCATCGGTAAAACTGGTTGAAGCGTCGGCCTTCAGCGCGCCTTCCAGCGCATCGCGAACGCTTTGCGGAACCGCGAACCCAAGTTTGGCGCGCAGAACCTGCAGCCATCCTTGGGCGCCGAGAGATCGGCCTTCCTCATTGAGAATATCGGATGAGGACTTGTCGTGTGTGTGATCGGTCATAGCCATGAGGTCAGGGGCCGGTCATTCCCTTGTACCGGTTTCCAGCGCGCCCGTGTAGGGATTTGCGATGCATAATTTAGAAAGAATTGAAATTTCAAGCGCTTCCATGCGTTCAGCATCTTCGGCTGAGATGTGATCGTAGCCGAGGAGGTGCAGGATGCCGTGCACAACCAGATGTTGCACGTGGTGAGCGACCGGCACGCCCTGCTCACTGGCCTCCCGATAAACCGTCTCACACGCCAATATGACATCGCCAAGGAACCCGTCCGGAACACCATCTCCGGCCGGAAACGAGAGCACGTTCGTCGGCTTGGGTTTTCCCCGGAATTGGCCGTTCAAAACGGCGACGTTCGCATCGGAGGATAATGCGACAACCACGGACCCCGGCTGCGCGAACCGCAATTCTTCCGCAACCGCCGCCGCAGCGCGCACAACAAGGTCCTCGGCGTCACCTAAACCGGGCCATTCGCCGTCATCCTCGACGACCTCGACCTCAAGCACCGACGGCACCGCTTGGGAAGGAACGGGCATCAGCCTTGCTTTGGTTTCTCGTAGGCATCGACGATCTTCGCCACGAGATCACGCCGCACGATATCCTCGGCCGCGAAGCGCACGATCGAGATATCATCGACCCCATCAAGCAAATCCACAGCCTCGACCAGGCCGGACTTCGTCCCGAAGGGCAAGTCGATCTGCGACGGATCGCCGGTCACCACCATCTTCGAACCTTCGCCGATGCGGGTCAGGAACATCTTCATCTGCATGCTGGTGGTATTTTGCGACTCATCGAGAATGACAAACGCGTTGGAGAGCGTGCGGCCGCGCATGAACGCCAACGGCGCGATTTCGATGACACCCGTCTCGATATCCCGCTCGACCTTTTCCGGCGGCAGGACGTCATACAGCGCATCGTAAAGCGGCCGCAGATACGGATCGACCTTGTCGCGCATATCGCCCGGCAAGAAGCCAAGCCGCTCGCCGGCCTCGACCGCCGGCCGCGATAGAATGATCCGCTCGACAAGCCCGCGTTCAAGGCAATGCGCCGCAAAGGCCACGGCGATGTAGGTCTTGCCGGTACCGGCCGGGCCGAGACCAAAAACGAGATCTTTTTTCTCGATGGCGCGCATGTAGGTGCTTTGCGTCGGCGTCCGCGCCTTGACGACACGGCGGCGGGTGGCGATCTGCGCCTGACCGTCGGACGTGGCTCCCCCATCGGATCGCGCATGCCGGATCAGACCGTCGATATCGCCAGCTCCCACGATTTCACCTCTTGCTATTCGTCGGTACAGCTTTTCCAGAACCTCGCGCGCCATCTGGCAGGGCGCAGCTGCGCCGGTCAGAATGACGACATTTCCATGAGCGTGCGCGTCGATGCCGAGGCGGTCTTCGATGAGTGCGAGGTGGCTGTCGTATTCGCCAAGCAGCTGCGTGAGCAGCCGGTTGTCTTCAAAGGGCACGACCACACGAGCGGTCTCTTGCTCCGGCTTGTTCGGCCGTCTCGACACTGGCGCTGACGCCCCGCGGAATGCTGCCAATCGCGAACTCCTTTTCGCTATCGCCTTCGAATCGGCCATCCAGCCGCAGCCATCTTGCGATAGGGTTGGTGCCGAAGCATGTGGTTAACGCGCCACAACTGAACCTATGCACTAAAATTACTTTATGCCGCAGCGATGACACCTGAAAGGCTCACACGCCGTGTTTCGTTCACGGCCACATTCGCCGTCCTGCCGACAAGGTCGTCACCGGCGGCTCTGACGTGAACAAGCTGAAGATAGGGACTGCGGCCGACAAGTTCACCCGGCTGGCGGCCCTTGCGCTCAATAAGCACGGGCAAAACACCGCCGAGGCTGCGGGCATTGAAGGCCATCTGCTGCGCTTCGAGCACCGCCTGCAATCGAAGGAGCCGCTCTGATTTAACTGCATCCTCGACCTGTTCGCCGTGGCCTGCCGCGGGCGTCCCCGGACGCGGACTGTATTTGAACGAAAAAGCCTGCGCGTAGCCAACCGCCTGGATCAGGCGGATCGTGTCCTCGACGTCCTGGTCCGTCTCGCCTGGAAAGCCGACGATGAAATCACTTGAAAGTGCAATATCGGGACGCGCCTTGCGAACGCGCGCAATGAGATCGACGTATTCGGCCGCCGTGTGCTTGCGGTTCATTTTCGCAAGGATGCGATCCGACCCCGATTGCACGGGAAGATGCAGAAACGGCATCATCTGCGGAATGTCAGCATGCGCCGCAATCAGATCGTCGCTCATGTCGCGCGGATGGCTGGTCATGTAGCGGATGCGATCCAAACCATCGATGCGCGCCAAGCGAGCGATGAGGTCGGCGAGGCTGGCTGTTCGCCCTCCCGCACCTTCGCCATGATAGGCGTTGACGTTCTGGCCGAGCAGAACGATTTCCTTCGCTCCCGCTTCGACGAGTTGACGGGCCTCGGCTTCGAGCTTCGCCACAGGCCGGGAAAATTCCGCGCCGCGCGTGTAGGGCACGACGCAGAACGTGCAGAATTTATCGCAGCCTTCCTGCACCGTAAGAAATGCCGACGGCGAAGACACGCGACGCGGCGCCTTCATCCGCGCGAACTTTTCTTCACCCGGAAATTCCGTTTCGACGATGTGCGTCTGCTCGGCGGCCGTACGCGCCAGAAGCTCCGGCAGACGATGGTAGCTCTGAGGACCGATGACGAGATCGACGGCAGGTTGTCGCCTCGTGATTTCCGCGCCTTCGGCTTGCGCGACGCAACCCGCGACGGCAATCGCCGTGTCCTTGCCGCCCTTCGCGCGCGCCGTCTTGACGTCGCGAATACGTCCTAAATCCGAATAGACCTTCTCCGCCGCCTTTTCGCGGATATGGCACGTGTTGAGGATCACGAGATCGGCAGCGTCGAGGTCGGCCGTTTCGCTGTAACCGTCGCGCGCCAAGGCTTCGGCCATGCGCTCGCTGTCATAGACATTCATCTGACAGCCGAAGGTCTTCAGATAGTAGGTTTTCGGTTCGGGACGGTCCACGTCGTCAAATCAGCCGCAAAAAGGTTGAAACTGCTCTATTGGGCGATGCGCATAGCACAAAAGCGACGGATCATATCCATTTCTCGCTTTTGCGGACCGCCGCGCCCACCTTTGCCTGCCGGGCTTCGCGGGTCGGTTCGACCGGTTCGAGATCGGCGCCGGGCCGGCCGCGAAGGATCGCAAGCACGTCGCGCCGCACCGCGCGTTCGCTCTTCATCGCCAAGTCCTTGCGATCGCGGAAATCGCTGAGCAGGACCGGCGGCCCGACCTTGATCGTCGCAGTGATCGCACCCGACTTCAAAACACCCCAGGCGTGCGACGTCATTTCCATGTCGCCATACCAGCCGAGCCGCGGCCGGTCTGCCCGCGTCACAGGCACGCCGTGGATGTGCGTGTAAACCACGGCCGCCGTTTGCACGACGACGCGCTCCGCCAGCGCCTCGTCCGCGCCGGCCACAGCGCCGAACAGCGACGTCTTGAAGGGTAGCACCCGGTTGCCGTCGCTCGACGTTCCTTCCGCGAACAAAACTATGGTATCGCCGCGTGTGAGCCGTCGTGTGATTTCGTTTGCGGCGTCGCCCGCGGCCAGACGCCGCGTCCGGTCGACGAAGACGGAACGCTGCAACCGCGCCAGCGACGAAACAAACGGCCAGCCGCCGACTTCCAGCTTGGCGACGAATGAGACCGGCGCCAGCGCCGACAGGACAGGAATGTCGAGCCACGACGTGTGATTGCAGACGAGCAATACAGGCACGTCCGAGGCAACCGAGCCCTCGACCTTCAGCCTGATGCCGAGAATGCGGCACACCTGCCGGTGATACCAATGCGGGAAGCGGCGCGCGCCTTTGTCGGAGACTTTCAGCAGCAGCGCCTGTACGGGCATCAGCGGCAGCGTCAGGCCAAAGAAGCTGGCGAGAACGGCAGAAGCGCGAAGCGATCCCGTTGCCATCGGCGCCAACTCAAAGTTTCCGGCCTGCCGGCTTTTTCTTTGCAAGCGGCACGCCGTAAAGCTCGAGACGATGGCCGACAAGCTCGAAGCCGAGTTCGCGCGCCACACGCTCCTGCAAGGCTTCGATCGCCTCGTTCGAAAATTCGATGACGCTGCCCGTTTCGATATCGACGAGATGATCATGATGGCCACCGACGGCGGCTTCATAGCGGCCACGCCCGAGTCCGAAGTCGTGGCGCTCCAGAATACCCATTT
>Ga0182744_1004512_pt1 | contig 10391 bp, 10 predicted proteins | sample eDN3rd30CKraftMG_FD_128525 | JGI IMG/M metagenome (GOLD analysis project Ga0182744, IMG submission 128525) | Enriched Miracle-Growth compost microbial communities from Emeryville, California, USA - eDNA 3rd pass 30_C Kraft MG (version 2) (version 2) ... | reverse complement strand
CGCCAGCCACACCGCCGACACCGGCACCCACAGCCGCGCCTACCGGCCCGCCGATCACGAATCCGGTCGCCGCGCCGACACCCGCGCCGGCCGCAGCACCACCCGCCGCATCGCCGGCGTTCGCAATCGAAGGCAGCGCCAGGGCCGCGGCCGTCGCCAGAACAAATGCAATCCTCTTCATTACCGTCTCCTCTGATTGGTTTCTTACGCGCCTGCCAAGAAACTCCGGCTGCCCTGCAAAGGTTCCTGATGGAACTCCGACGCGGAATGAGATGCACAGAGTTCCAGTGCATCGCCAGTTCCAATGCATCGCCGCGGTACCGGCGAATCCATAAACGGATATTCATGGAGAGGAGCGCGCGATGAGCGTGATGCAAGTGCGTGTGTGCAAGTGTGCGTGTGCGAGTGTGCGTGTGCGAACGGCGCGGACCCGACGAGGCTCACGCGGCCGATGACGGTCCGCACTCTTTCGACGGGCTGCGCCTGCGACCGGTTATGCTCGACGTGCCTGCGCCAGCGCGCCCCGCAGCAGCGAGGCATAAAACCGCTCCGCGAGATTCGACGGACGCGCGAGACTCATCCGCTCGAGGCAGGTGGCGTCGGCGGCTTCCCGTCCGAACATGCCCTTGAAGGCAAGCCGCGCCAGATCCCGCGACGAGGCCGTCTTCAACACCTTCAATGCCGGCAGCAGGCGCTGCTCCTCCTCCGTGAAATCGGTTCCGAAGGGAAACTCCGGCAGCAGGCCGGCTTCGCGCGCCGGCGCGAGCGCGCGCGTGATCGCCTCCGGCGTGTTGTCGCGCGCGGCGGCGGGAATCTCGAAACGCTTCTCGATCTTGCCGGCGTCCTTCGCCTGCCGCAGCAACTCGTCCTGAAAGCGCGCGTCCGTTATCGCCAGCATGGCGGCGATGACGTCGCGATCGGTTTTGCCGCGCAGGTCGGCAACGCCGTATTCGGTGACGACGACATCGCGGAGATGACGCGGGATCGTGGCATGGCCGTAGTTCCAGCGGATATTGGACTGCACGCCGGCGCGGGTCACGCGATGGCTGCGCAGCGCCAGCACGGAACGCGCGCCGGCGAGCGCGAATGCCTGCGCGACGAAATTGTACTGACCGCCGACGCCGCTGACGACCTGCCCGTTCTCCAGCCCGTCCGAAACGACCTCTCCGAGCAGCGTCGCCATCATCGCGTCGTTGATGAAGCGCGCGCCGACCCTCGCCTGCCGCTTCTCCTGCTCCGCCCCGAAGATTTCGTTGACGAAGGCGACCGGCGTCATGCGGAATTTCGCGCGCTCGGTTTCGGGCATTTCGAGCAGCGCCCGATAGAGGGCGCGCGACCCGAGGAAGAATGCCGCGTGCACCACCGCGCCATCGACTTCCCGCCTGAGGATGCCCGCCCGGTAGAGATCGAGCAGCCCCTCCACGAACATCTCCGTGCAACCGTAGAGGCCGGCGGCGAACGTTCCGCGATGGTCGAGCGGCGCGGCGGGCTGCGGCGCGCGCAGCCGCGCCAGCGTCTCGGCGAAGGCGGCGTTCTCGTGCTGGCGCAGCACCAGCGCCCGCGCGACGGCGTCGCCAAGCGAGCCGATGCCGATCTGCAGCGTGCCGCCGTCCGGCACCGTGCGGGCGGCATGCAGGCCGGCGGCATAGTCGACGAGATCGATCGGCTCGCGCGGCGGCGCGAACAACGGAAAGTCCGTCGCCGGCCCGTCCAGCACGAGATCGACTTCATCTTCCGCGACCGCCGCCTCGCCGCCCATGAACGGCAACTCGGAATTGACCTGCCCGGCAAAGACGAAGCTCGCGCGCCCTTCCCGGCGCGCCGCCAGCAGGTCCACCGTCAGATCGGGATTGCAGCTCAGGCTCACCTGCCCGTGCTCCGGCCGCGTCGCCACCAGTTGCGCGATCACGTTGACGCCGAGATCCAGCACATAGCCGAGCGCATGCGTGTAGTTGGCGGAGATGTAGTTCTGCTGCGCGGCCGGGACGCCGAGCCACTTGCCGGCAAGGAAGAAGAATTCGTTGATGCGGATATTGTCGGGGAGCTTTCCGGCGCGGATCGCCGCCGGATACGCGAGGTCCGGATAATCGCCGAACACGCGCCGCGCCAGCGGCGCGACGAAGCGGCGCTCGAGGTCCGACTTCGCCGCCGGGCGCTCCAGCGACAGGGCGGTGAAGATGTGCAGGTCGATGCCGCGATCCTGCATCGCCCGCGCGAACAGCGCGTTGACGATATGATTGGCCTTGCCGAGGCCGAGCGGCAGCGCGAGCACGATGCGGCGCCCGACCCGTTCGAGGATCGCGTCCACCAGCCGTTCGGCACTTTCAAATCGCTGCGGCAAGGCGGCCCTCGCTCGATCGGTATTTTCTTCGTCCGCACCGTAATTTCACACCGTCCCGCCCGCCGCAAGTGCGCAAGGCCGCCCATGCATTTTTGCAAGTCCTGGAACAGCACCGGTGCCGGGGCGTTCTCCAGGCGTTTGCTGGCGACGATGTCGATTTTGAAGAGGAGAGCGCTATGGCCAATCCTTACAACCCGAACGACCTCAACGATCGCGGTCTCAACGATCCCTATGCGCGCGAGCGCATTGCCGATTCCGGAAGCGGAATGGGGCTTTTCGCAGGACTGGCGATAGCGGCGGTGCTGATCATCGGCGGGCTGTTCATGTACTATCATAACGACAGCACGCAGACGGCGAGCAACGAGATCACGACATCCGCTCCCGGCTCCCGCGCGCCGGTGACGAACGGCGCGCCGGGCGCGGCGCCGACGACGCCCTCGCCCAGCACGCCTGCTCCGGCGACGCCGCCCCCGTCGCCGCAGTCCGGCCAGTAGCCGGAACGCGCGACCCAACGGCGGGCCCCGCCGGCGAGGAAGTTCTTCCGCGAGGAGGGGCTTCCTTTGCCGCGTCCATGATTCTTGGACGCAGCCATCCGCCGCGGAACGACCGCGGCGGCCGATGCGTTTAGTCCTCCGATATTCCTCCGAAGCAAACGGAGCTTTGGTGATGCGAACCGCTTTTGGATCCGGGCGCCGCGCCATCGGCGCATTCACGGCCACCGCGCTGACGGCGGTCGCCGCCGGCGGTGCGGCCTACTGGTACGCGAGCGCCAAGCGGACGCTGGAGATCGCGCAGCTGGAGCGGAACACGATCACGCATGCGCCCGTGACGGAAGATACGCCGAGAATGGCCCCCGACGAAGGCGCCAACCCCGCCGAACGCGGCGGCATCCGCAACCATGGACGGTTCGCGCCGCTCCCCGAGAACGGGCGGACGAATCCCGTGCTTTGAGCGCCTCCCGAACGTTCTTTGAGCGCTTCGCGAACGTTCGCTGCGCCCGAATGTTCGCTGCGCATGTCCCACGCCGATGCGGCAAGCCTGCGATGGCGCCGCGCGGCGATGCTTGCTAGTCTGCCGGACAAGCAATGGGGCTGACGGAGCGGTACGGCAGATGGATCAGGGCGATGCGATATTCGCCGGCACGATGGCCGAAATGACCTGGCGCGAGGTCGAGGACGCGGCGCGGCAGGACGCCGTCGCCCTGTGGGCCTTCGGCGTGATCGAGCAGCACGGCCCGCACCTGCCGGCGGGAACCGACGTGTACCTTCCCTCCGCGCGGCTGCGCCGCGTGCGCGAACTGCTGGCGGCGCGGAACGTGCCGAGCGTCATCGTCCCACCCTATTACTGGGGCGTGAACTTCGTCTCGGCCGCCTTCCCGGCCTCGTTCCAGGTCCGGCCGGCGATCATGATCGAACTGATGGCCGACATTTTCGCGAGCCTCGTGCGCGACGGCTTCCGCCGGACCTTCTGCATCACCGGCCATGGCGACGCGCTGCACAACCGCACCATCCTCGACGCCATCCGGCGCGGGCGGGCGGAGACCGGCGCCGACATTTCCTTCCTCGCCGAGGACAGCCTGCTCAACCGGCTCGGCGTCGGACTGTCCGAGCCGCATGTCACGCCGTTCGCCGCGCAGCCTTCCAAGGCGGCGTTCCCGGACATTCATGCCGGCCAGTGGGAAACCTCGATCATGCTCTCGATCTGCCCGTCGCTGGTGCACCGGGACAAGCTGCCGTCGATTCCCGCGGTCGAGTTCTCGCCCGCCGACCTGGCGGAATGGCGCACCGCGCCCGAGATCGCGCGCCGCAAGACCCCGCAGGGTCACGTCGGCGACCCGGCGCAGGCGACCCCGCAGGCCGGCGCCGCCGAGATCGAGGCGAGCGCCGCGGCGATGGCGGAAGCGATCCTGCGGCGGCGCGGCTGAACGGCGCCGCCGCCTTCAATCGATCAGGCTGCCGGCGACCAGCACCGGCTTGTCCCGATAGACGTCCGGCATCACCCGCTTCAGGTTCTCGATCTTCGGCAGGTCGTTGTAGGCGATGTAGGGATTGTTCGGGTGCAGCGTGGCGTAGTCCTGGTGGTAGTTCTCCGCCGGATAGAACGCCTGCAAGGGATCGACCCGCGTCACGATCGGACGCGGGAACGCCCTGGTGGCGTCGAGCTGCTTGATATAGGCCGCGGCGACGCGCTTCTGGTCCGCGTCCGCGTAGAATATCGCCGAGCGATACTGCGGCCCGTGATCCGGTCCCTGCCGGTTGAGCTGGGTCGGATCGTGCGCCACGGAGAAGAAGATCTGCAGAATCTTCCCGTAGGAAATGCGCGCCGGATCGAACGTCACCTTGACGGCCTCGGCATGGCCGGTGGTCCCGGTGCTCACCGTCTCGTAGTCCGCCGTCTGCTTCGACCCGCCGGCGTAGCCGGAGATCGCGCGCGTCACCCCGGCCGTATGCTGGAACACGCCCTGCACGCCCCAGAAGCATCCGCCCGCCAGCACCACGCTCTGCAATCCGTCCGTCTTCGCCATGTCGGCCGCGGGCGGCGGCAATTCGACCGCCGGCTCGGCGGCGAAGGAAGGCAGATACGCGGCGGCCAAGGCGATCGCGCCGGCCGCCGCGACGGCCGGCAGCAGGCGGCGCAACGACATCAAACCGGATTCGGCAGCGGGCATGGCGGACCCCTCATCTTCCCGAGCACACGTTCCTGAGCACACGTCTTCCAGAGCACTTGTTCTTCCGGAGCGCACGTCTCCATGGACGGCGGCCATCAGCGTATCGCGGCACGATCCCGGGGAAGCTACACTTTTCCGCACATATGCGTGATTTCGGCGGCCGGACGACAGGCCAGCGCCCTTGACCGCGCGCCGCGTTCCGGGTGACCTGCGCCGCGTAGCCGTAACGGACACTCCATGCTCGATACCCGTCTATCCATCCGCATCGATCTTTCCTCCGGCGACCGCATCGGCCCCGGCAAGATCGCCCTCCTGGAAGCCATCGCGAAGTCCGGCTCGATTTCCGCCGCCGCGCGCAGCCTTGAAATGTCCTATCGCCGGGCCTGGCTGCTGGTGGAGGAGATCAACAACGCCCTGCGCGAGCCGGCCATCACGGCGGCCACCGGCGGCAGATACGGCGGCGGCGCCGTGCTGACGCCGATCGGCAAGGAGATCGTCACGCACTATCGCGCCATCGAAACCCGCGCGAAGAAATCGGCCAACGTCGAGTTCCGCGCGCTCGAACGGTTGATGCGCCGCAAGGGCAGGCGCTAATCTCGTCCGCGGGCGACGCCGCGTGCCCGGGCGGACGCATCCGTGACGACGCCGGGGCAAACGCGCTTCCGGAACGTCGCGGCCGGTCCTTTGCGGATGGCTCGCGCCATCGCTTCGGCACAGTCCAACGAGGAACCCAGTCGATGTCCAGCACCAAGACCCTCCCCGCCCGCACGCTCGGCTCTTCCGACATCCGCGTTTCGGCGCTCGGCCTTGGCTGCATGTCCCTGTCCGGCATCTACGGCCAGAGCGACGACGCGGAAAGCATCGCCCTGATCCATGCCGCGCTCGACAACGGCATCACCCTGCTCGATTCCTCGGACATGTACGGCTGGGGCCACAACGAGGAACTGATCGCCAAGGCCATCAAGGGCCGCCGCGCGCAGGTCGTGATCGCGACCAAGTTCGGCAATCTCGGCGGCAAGGGCGGCAGGGTGGCGGACGGGCGCCCCGAATATGTGCCGCAGGCATGCGAGCTCAGCCTCAAGCGGCTCGGCGTCGACGTCATCGATCTCTATTACCAGCACCGCATCGACCCCACCGTGCCGATCGAGGACACGGTCGGCGCCATGGCGCGTCTCGTCGAACAGGGCAAGGTGCGCGCGCTCGGCCTGAGCGAGGCAAATCCGGAGACCATCCGCCGCGCCCAGAAGGTCCACAAGATCGCCGCCGTGCAGAACGAGTACTCCCTGCTCTACCGCACCGAGGCCGAGGAGACGCGCCGCACCACGCGCGAGCTGAACATCGCCTTCATCGCCTATTCCCCGCTCGGCCGCGGGCTGCTGACGTCGCAGGTGCAGAGCCTCGAAGCGATGCCGGAGAACGATGCGCGCCGCCGCCACCCACGCTTCGCCGCCGAGAACCTCTCCCGCAACAACGAACTGGTCCGCAAGCTCGACGCGCTGGCGCGCGACAAGGGCTGCACCACCGGCCAGCTCGTGCTGGCGTGGCTGCTGGCGCAGGGAGACGACGTGATCCCGATCCCGGGCACCAAGCGCAGGGAGCGGCTGATGGAGAACATCGGCGCGCTCTCCGTCAAGCTGACGGACGAGGACGTGGCGCGGATTTCCAGCACCGTCCCTGCGGGCGCCGCCGCCGGCCTGCGCTATCCCGAAGCGCAGATGAAGACCGTCTATCTCTGATCGCCACGCGATGCGGCGGCGAACGCCGCTGCCCGTCGCCCATCGCCCATCGCGATAGCTGCGGGCGCGCGCCATGGCCACGGCCACGAGCCACGGCCACGAGCCACCGCGGAAGTCACGCCAGTTTCACACCGCCGTACCCATCCGCTGGCGCAGGAGAAGCACGCGCACTCGCTCCGCGAAGCTCGCCGGCGGCCGTGACGCCGCTACGACGCGCCCTTGACCGCATCGTAGAACGGGCGGCCGTGAACGAACGCATCGATATCGCCCATCAGCCGGGCGACCATTGCCGCGCGCGTCTCATGGGTGATCGAGGCCGAATGCGGCTCCAGCACCACGTTATCGAGCTTGAGGAAGCGCGGGTCGATGTTCGGCTCGGAGGCGAACACGTCGAGCGCCGCGCCGGCGATCGACTTGCTCTCCAGCGCGTCGAGCAGCGCGCCCTCCTCGACGACGGAACCGCGCGAGACGTTGACGAGATAACCCTTCGGACCGAGTTCGCGCAGCACATCGGCATTGACGAGATGACGGGTCGCCGCCCCGCCCGGGCAGGCCAGCACCAGCACGTCGCACTCCCGCGCCAACGCCGCCACATCGGCGACGAAGGGAAAGGTCACGCCCGGCTTCTGCCGCGGCCCCTGATATTTCACCGTCATGCCGATGGCCTCGGCGCGTTTGGCGATATGCGCGCCGATCCGACCCAGACCGACAATCCCCATCGTCTTGCCCGCGAGGCGCGTCGAGGGAGACGGCCGCTCCTTGAGCCATCTGCCGTCGCGCACGAAACGGTCGCCCTCCACCAGCCGGCGCAACAGCGCATACGTCATGCCGATGGCGCCGTCGCCCACGTCCTCGGCCAGTTCGTCGGGGGTATGGCATACGGCAATGCCCCGCTCCCGCGCCGCGCGAAGATCGATCTTCTCGAGTCCGGCGCCGTTGCAGGCGACGAGCCTGAGATCGGGCAGCGCATCCATCGTGGCCGCGTCGATGCCGAAGACGCCCATGGTCACGGCGACCTGGTATCCCGGCGCGGACACCGGCTTCCCCGGCGCGCCGCCGAGCGAAAGGTAGTCCGTGATGCCGTACCTGGCGTCGATCGCCGCCCGCAGATCCGGCGGGATGGTGCTGATGGCGAGAAACCTTGGCTTTTGCGTCATTTCCGATCTTCCAAAACGGCCTACCCAAACAGCCGGCGGCACCCTATCGTCGTGGGAACGGTTGCGCCAGCGCGCCGCTGGCCGGAACGACAAGCGGGACAAGCCCGCAGCGATGGAAACGCATGGCGATCACCTACGACCAGGTAAAGACGATCTCCGCGCAACTCTACGAGTCGTGCCTCAAGAAGATCCCGGAAGACACCAAGGACGCGCTGCGAAGGGCGCGCGCCGCGGAAACCAACGAAGGCGCGACCCGGATCCTCGACATGATGCTGCGCAGCGCCGAGGCCGCGGAGAACACCAACCGTCATGTCTGCTCGGACGCCGGCGTTCCGGTGTATTTCGTCAAGGTCGGCACCGCCGCGCGGCTGGAGGGAAACATCAAGCAGGCGATTTCCGACGGCTTCGACCATCTCGTCGAGACGATCCAGCCGCCGATCCTCAAGCACGTCACCAATCCGCTCACCAACGAGCGGGGCTACAAGGGCAAGGGCATGCCCATCGTGAGCTACGACCTGATCGACGGCGCGGACTATCTCGAAATCTGCTGCCAGCCGAAAGCGCTCGGTTCCGGCCGCTGGGCGGCGCTGGAGATCTTCTCGTTCCCGACGCTCGACGTGATCGAGAAATACGTGATGGACTGCGTGCTGAAGGCCGGCTCGCAGCATTGCCCGCCGGTCGTCATCGGCGTCGGCATCGGCGGCACCTTCGACCTGTGCGCCAAGATCGCGAAACAGGCAACGCTGCGTCCCTTCGGCCAGGCCAATCCGGAGCCGATCCTCGCCGACATGGAGAAGCGCCTGCTCGCCGCCGTCAACAAGACCGGCTTCGGCCCGATGGGGACTGGCGGCGACACCACCGCGCTTGCCGTCCATGTCGAATACACGTCCGGCCACGGCTTCACGCCGGTCGCCGTCTGCTTCAACTGCTGGATCAATCGCCGCGCCGGCGCCCGCATCCATAACGACGGGCGCGTCGAGCGGTTCGAGTGAGGCAGGAACCGATGACCGAGATCCGCCGCCTGAAGCTTCCGATCGACGAGGCGACGATCCGCTCGCTCGACGCCGGCGACTTCGTCGAACTCGACGGCGACATCGTGCTCACCGCCGGGCTGCCGACCTGCGGGCGCATCCTCGAGTACATGAAGGAGAACAGGCCGCTGCCGATCGACATTGCGGGCGGCACGCTGTTTCACCTCGGCAGCTACAGCCGGGACACGCCGCAGGGCTTCGAGGTGCTCTATATCAATCCGACGACCTCGACGCGCTTCAACGCCGTCATGCCGCCGATCATCCGGCACTACGGGCTGCGCATGGTCGGCGGCAAGGGCGGCCTCGACCATGCCTGCGTCGAGGCGATGAAGGAGGTCGGCTGCGTCTATCTGTCGTTCCTGGGCGGCGGCTCGCCGCTCCTGTCCGACGCGATCAAGGAGGTCAGGAAGGTCGCGTGGGAGGATTTCGTCTCGCATTACCGCCTGGTGAAGCTGCGCGTCGAGCGGCTGGGCCCGCTCGTCGTCGGCATCGACGCCAAGGGCAACTCGACGTTCGAGTCGCTGACGGCGCAGGCGCAGGACCGCATGTCCGACATCCTCCACGACCTCGATACGGCCCGCGCCAAGGCGTCGCCGAGTAGCTGACGGCGCGTTGACGGAACGTCGCCGACAAGCTGACGGCGCGTCGCCGACAAGCTGACGGAACGTCCCCGACAAGCTGCGGATATGTCCGGAAAGTCCGCTTCGGTGCTTGTCGCGGGTCCGTACGACGGCGACCAACCCGTTCGACGGCGTGGTCGGGAATCGGTTTTCGCCGGCGTCGGTTCGGACGGCCGGCGCGCGGCGCGCATCGGGGAAACTGACGGGGCAAAATGGCTTGGTCGTTCCGGCGCGAAAAACAGAACGCCGCTTTCGCGCCGGCCGCCCATTCACGCAGAAAGTTCTTTTTATCGATTCGCCATTGACGAGAATGATTCTACCAATAGAACAGTGAAATGTTCCACGTCGGAGAAAATATTTCTCCTATGAATGTTCGCGTTTTGGAAAAACGATACCTCACGCCCCGCCCGAAAAGAGACGTTTCGTATCTCCGCTGCGCGCAGCATCGCCGACTTCCCGCGGAGCGTTCATGACCGACCGTCTCGACGACCTCGAAGCCCAAAGCATCTTCATCTTCCGCGAAGCCTTCGCGCGGCTGAAGAAGATCGCGCTGCTGTGGTCCCTCGGCAAGGACTCCAACGTCATGATCTGGCTGGCGCGCAAGGCCTTCTTCGGCCGCATGCCGTTCCCGGCCATGCACGTCGACACCGGCAAGAAATTCCCTGAAATGTACGCCTTCCGCGACCGCTACGCGAAGGAATGGGGCCTCGACCTGATCGTCGAGCCGTGCCCGCCGATCGACAGCGTCGATCCGACCCTGCCGCCCGCCGCGCGCTCGGCGGCGCGCAAGACCGAAGGGCTGAAGCTCGCCCTCGCCAAGCATGGGTTCGACGGGCTG
>Ga0182744_1004511_pt1 | contig 10393 bp, 9 predicted proteins | sample eDN3rd30CKraftMG_FD_128525 | JGI IMG/M metagenome (GOLD analysis project Ga0182744, IMG submission 128525) | Enriched Miracle-Growth compost microbial communities from Emeryville, California, USA - eDNA 3rd pass 30_C Kraft MG (version 2) (version 2) ... | reverse complement strand
TCTCCCATCTGCGGCTGGGTGCTGAAAACAGCTTCATCGCCGGGTTCGACCGGCCCAACATCCGCTACGCCATCGCCGAGAAGAACAATCCGCGCCGCCAGCTTCTGGCCTTCCTGGCGGCGCATCAAGGCGAGAGCGGCATCGTCTACTGCCTCTCCAAGCGCAAGACGGAGGAGACGGCGGCCTTCCTGAACGGCGAGGGCTACACGGCCCTGCCCTACCATGCCGGGCTCGACCGGCGGGTGCGCGACGCCAACCAGCGGCGCTTCCAGTTGGAGGACGGCATCATCATGGTGGCGACCATCGCCTTCGGCATGGGCATCGACAAGCCGGACGTGCGCTTCGTCGCCCATATGGACCTGCCCGGCAGCATCGAAGCCTATTACCAGGAGACCGGCCGCGCCGGGCGCGACGGCCTGCCGTCCGAGGCCATCATGCTCCATGGCTTCGACGACATGGCGCTGCGCCGTCGCTTCATCGACGAGAGCGACGCACCGTCCGAGCGCAAGCGCATGGAGCACCAGAAGCTGGATGCGCTCCTGGGGCTGGCGGAAACCGGGCAGTGCCGCCGGCAGGTGCTGCTCGGCTATTTCGGCGAGGCGCACACCCCTTGCGGCAATTGCGACAACTGCCTCAACCCGCCGGAGATGTTCGACGGCACCGTCGCCGCGCAGATGGCCCTCTCCTGCATCTACCGCACGGGGGAGCGCTTCGGGCAGGCGCATGTCATCAACGTGCTGCTGGGCGAGGCCGACGAGCGCATCGAGCGCCTGGGGCATGACCGGCTCTCGGTCTGGGGCATCGGCACGGCGTTCGACCAGCGCACATGGCGCGGCATCCTGCGCCAGCTCGCGGCGTACGGCCTCATCCGCGTGGATGTGGCGGGGCATGGGGGGCTTTCCATCGCGCCCAAGGGCCGGGCGTTCCTGAAGGAGAAATCCACCCTCATGCTGCGCCTGCCGCGCAAGCCCGAGAGGGCGGCCCGCCGCAAGACGGCCGCCGCCGCAACCGCCGCCCTGCCGGATGTGGACCGGGAGTTGTTCGAGGCGCTGCGCGAGAAGCGCATGGCATTGGCGAAAAACCAGGGCGTGCCGCCCTACGTCATCTTCCACGACAGGACATTGCTGGAAATGGCCGCCCGCCGGCCGGCCACGCTCGAAGGTCTGGGCCAGATTTCCGGCGTGGGCGCCGCCAAGCTGGAGCGCTATGGCGAAGCGTTCCTTTCCGTCATCAGTGTTGCGGCTCGGCAAGACGCTTAATCCCCGGATCATTCCGGCCACGGCTTTCCTCCAAAGCGGGGGTCCTGAATGCCCCCTTTGGTCACTCGACGGCCAAGTCAGGGAGCCGGCGGCCCTGGATTCCTGAAGTGCCGAGCGTTTAATCTGCATCCATCTTCTCCATTCGTCATTCGCCGGCTTGACCGGCGAATCCAGTACCGGCATTAAGGCTGGACTCGGCCGTAAGCCGGCGAATGACGAATGGAGAAGGTGACCCGGATTAAACGCAGGGCACTCTAGAAGTCGAAGACGACGTCGAGCTTGTATTTCTTCAACGCTTCCGTGCTAAACATGCTTATTTCTCTGGCGAGGATCGCGTCGCGGACGATACGTTTGCTTTCCTCCAATGAATAACCGGAAAGGAGTAGAGGTCTTTTCTGCAGATCACTGAGCCGGAAAAACACGCATTTCTGCGCATGCGGATATTCCAGCTTTTCTTCCTCAGTCAGCGGACGTTTTTCACGGGCTGCACCAAAATCCATCACCACGTCCTCATGATCGTTCATCCGCACGATCTTGAACTCAGAAAAACCAGGTGCGCCCCCCCGAAAGAATTTCCAGTCCTGTTTCTGGATCAAAAATTCTGCTCCGCTGTCTCGGTTCTTTCGTGTAAACCCACGCCATCATGTCCCCCCTTGGACCTAGGGGCACACCCTACATCAATGCCCTGTTGCCGTCACTCGTCGGCTGGCCGGCGGCTCTGGATTCGCCGGTCAAGCCGGCGAATGACGAGTATGGGATGGAGTATCCCGAGCCACCAATCGTCATTCCGGCAAAGCGGGTTCCGGAATGACGGGAATGGCTCATTTCACCCGGCGGGTGCGGATGGCGATGCGGCCGGTCAGGGTTTTGTGGACGGGGCATTTCTCGGCGATCTCCATGAGGCGCGTCACCTGGTCCCCGGTGAGCGCGCCGTCGATCTCGATCTCGCGGGTGATGACGTCCAGCCGGGCGGCCTCATCCGTGCAGTGTTCGCAGTCGGGTTCATGCTCGCGGGCGTGGCTGAGGCGGGTGCGCACGCGCTCCAGCGGCCAACCCTTGCGGCGGGCGTAGAGCTGCAGCGTCATGTTGGTGCAGGCGCCGAGGCCGGCGAGCAGCAGGTCGTAGGGCGACGGGCCCATATCGTCCCCACCCTGGGCCTTGGGCTCGTCGGCCAGGAGGTCGTGCCGCCCCGCTTCCACCGATTGGGTGAAGGGCCCGCCCGCCGTCTCCACGGCCACCTGGCCCTCCGGCGGCACGCCGTCCGCCGGGCGCTCGCCCAGATAGGGCTCCACCCAGGCGCTGATGAGGGCGGCGGCATAGGCGGCGTCGGCCACCCGGGTCAGCAGATGGTCGGCCTCCCCCAGCGTGATGTAGCTCTTGGGATGGCGGGCGGCGTCGAAGATGCGGCGGGCATTGTCGATGCCCACGATCTCGTCGCCCGGCGCATGCAGGATGAGGAGCGCGCGGTCCAGATGGGCGATGCGCTCGGCCAGCGTGTGCGCCCTGGCATCCTCGATGAAATCGCGGGTGACGGAGAAGCTGCGCCCGGCCACCTGCACCTCGCCCTCGCCGTCGCGCTCGATGGCGGAGACGTCGCCCAGATGCGAGAGCACATGGGCCGTATCGAAGGGTGCGGCGATGGTGACCACGGCGCGCGATTGCGGGATCCGCCCCGCCGCCGCCAGGACCGCCGCCCCTCCCAGGCTGTGTCCCACCAGGATATGCGGGCCGCCCAGCCGGCCCTCCAGATAGCGGGCGGCGGCGACCAGGTCGGCCACATTGGCGGAAAAGCCGCTGTTGGCGAAATCGCCGCCGCTGCCGCCGAGCCCGGTGAAATCGAAGCGCAGGGTGGCGATGCCCCGGGCCGCCAGGCCGGCGGCGATGCGCGAGGCGGCGTGGCTGTCCTTGGTGCAGGTGAAGCAATGGGCGAAGAGCGCCACGGCCCGGGGCCGGCCCAGGAGCGGCAGCTCCAGCCGGCCGGCCAGCTCGATGCCCTGGGCGTTCGGGAAATGGATGCGTTCGGAGCGGTGTGTCATGCGCTCATGCTGGCACGGGCGGCGGCGCCCCTCAAGATGCTTGATTTTGCCGCCGGGCCCGCATACCGTCCCTCTTCGGCGCGCGGGCGTAGCTCAATGGTAGAGCAGAAGCTTCCCAAGCTTACGACGAGGGTTCGATTCCCTTCGCCCGCTCCACCATTCATCCGCCATACATCTCCCGCCGCCCATCCTCCAGCGACAGATTATCTCTCGTTCTCCGTTCAATGAGGAGCAGGGGTGGGATCATGGAAGGGAACCTGGGCGGGACACAAGCGTTCATGCCCTCAGTAATGGCCGCGAAGGCCGTCGTACGGGCCGCCGCAGGGGCGCCGAGGCCCGATCATCCCCCAACCGATTTCCCATCACGCCAATGTGAGATTGTCGTGAAAGATTATTATCTTCCAATTTACTACTTCGTGTTTTAGAATGAATTTAAATTAAGGGGTGAGTGAGTCGGGGCGTTGAAGGAGATCAATGGAGGTCATTATGGCGACCGCGCAGAAATTCGGCTTTGGCACAATCGACCAGAAGTTCATGAAGAAGGCCATGTCCTTCCCGCTTCTGGACCGCGATCATGAACATGACCTTGCGACGAAATGGCGCAACGACGGCGATGAAGCCGCCCTCCATGAGCTCACCAATGCCTATGTGCGCCTGGCCATCAGCGCCGCCGCGCGCTACCGCAACTATGGCCTGCCCATGAACGACCTGATCCAGGAAGGCATGATCGGCCTGATGCAGGCGGCGGAGCGTTTCGATCCCGAGCGGGGGGTGCGCTTCTCGACCTATGCGAGCTGGTGGATCCGCTCGTCCATGCAGGACTATATCCTGCGCAACTGGTCCATCGTGCGCACCGGCACCACCGCCGCGCACAAGAGCCTCTTCTTCAACCTGCGCCGCCTGCGCCAGCGTATCGAGCCCGACAGCGACCGGCCCCTGAGCCATGAGGGCCGGGAGAATATCGCCGAGACGCTGGGCGTCAATGTGCGCGACGTGGAGATGATGGAAGGCCGGCTCTCCGGCGTGGACCGGTCCCTGAACAGCGCCCTCTCCGACGGCGGCGATTCCGAGTGGCAGGATTTCCTGCCCGATCCGGGCCCCGGGCCGGAGGAGCTGGTGATGAATTCCATGGACGCCAAGGCCCGCAGCCGCTGGCTGGAGGCGGCGCTGACCGGCCTCAACCCGCGCGAGCTGATGATCATCCAGGAACGCCGGCTGAAGGACGAAACGGCGACCCTGGCCAGCCTGGGCGACAAGCTCGGCATCAGCAAGGAGCGGGTGCGCCAGATCGAGGCTCACGCCTTGAAGAAGCTGCGCACCGCGCTGGAGGAAGCCACCGGCGATCCCGTGGCCGCCGGCCTGGTGGATTACGCCCGGCTGTAGGACTTCGGAGCTTTCCGTCAGACGGGCCTCACGGTCCTTCTGCCACCTGCGCCCCACCTTTCCGACGAAGGGTGGGGCTTTTTGATGGAGAGTGTTCGGGAGAGGGTCACTCCGCCACGATGATCTTGAGCTTCTGGCCCACCTTCAGGTCGCTGGCCGCCTGCAGGCCGTTGAGGACCAGGAGGCGGTCGAGATTGTAGCTGTCGGTGAAGGGCATGCGCTGGGCGAAGCCGTTCAGCGTGTCGCCCGCCTTCACGGTGACCACGCGCACGCGGTAGGGCTTGGCCTCGGCGCGCTCGGCGCTGGTGATCTTGTGGAAGCTGTTGACGAGCTGGTTGAAGCCGGCCTTCAGCGCATCGGGCGCCGGGGCCGGGCTGACCATCTGGAAGCGGAACACCCGCTCGCCCTCCATGCGCACCGCCACGAACTGGACTTCCACCCGGCCGCCCTGGGAACTGGCCAGGGCGCCGCCGCTGGCGGCCGGCATGCCGTTCACCGTGAACTGGCGCAGGTTGGAAACGCTCAGGTCCTTGGCCCAGGTCTGGGTGATGTACTGGCTCATGGAGGTGCCGGCCGGCGCCGTTCCGGCATCGAAGATCACGCCGCTGTTCTCCCCCGCCTGGATGACCACGGCCTCGGGCGTGTTGGCGATCTTGTAGCCCTCGGGCGCCTCGAAAACGAAGCCCATCTTGGGGTGGATGAACTTCTGACCGCGCACCAGGCCCTGCGCCGGGTCCTCGCCGTAGAGGATACCGTCCACCACCTCCAGATAGCGCTCGGGATAGCGTGGCATCTGGTGGGGCTGGATGTCGGTGCCCTCGGCCTCCTCGATGGCCTCGCGCACCCGCTTGGCGGTGTTGGGGTGGGTCTGGAGGAAGTCGTTCCCGGCCTGTTCCTGGCCGGCCATTTTGGCCTCCAGGTCACTGTAGCGCCGGAGTGTGTCGAGGAAATCCGCCTGCGCGAAGGGATCGAGCCCGATGCGGGTGATATAGCGGATGCCCAGCTTGTCGGCCTCCAGCTCCTGGCCGCGCGAGAAGCTGAGCAGGTAGAGCTGCGAGCCCTGCTGCGCCAGTTGCCCGACTTCCGGGCTGCCCAGCAGCACGCCCAGGATCTGCGAGCCGAGGCCCGCCACGTTGGCGCGGCTGTAGCGCTCGGCGGTGTGGCGGGCGGTCACATGGCCGATCTCGTGGCCGATGACGCCGGCCAGCTCGGCCTCGGAATTGGCATAGGCCATGAGCCCGCGGGTGATGTAGACATAGCCGCCCGGCAGCGCGAAGGCATTGACCAGCGGATCGTTGAGCACCGTGAAGGTGAACTGCTCGGCCGGCAGCTCGGCATGCTCGGCCAGTTGCTGGCCGATGCGGTTCACATAGGCGGTCACCGCCGGATCGTCATAGGCCCCGCCATACTGGGCCAGGATCTGGGGATGCTGCTCGGCCCCCACCTGACGCTCCTTGGCGGGCGACATGAAGGCGGTGAACTGGCTCTCTCCCGTCGCCGGGTTCGTGGTGCACTGGGCCAGGCCCAGCGCCACGGTGAGGATGAAGGGGATGAGAAGTGCCTTGTGCATCTGACCTGTCCTCTCGTCTCGTGTTACGGCGCCGCCAGGGGGGCCGACAGAATCTCCATGGCTTGAGGGCCGGGCAGGCGCAACAGCGGGCCGTTCCAGTCCTCCAGCATGCCGCGCACCCGGATGCGGTATCCCGCCAGCGCCGTCGCCGGCGGTGTGCCGCGCTGCAGGGCCCGCAGCGTATCGCCTTCCGCCACCACGGTAAAATCAATCTTATAATCCGCGCCAAAATTGACGTAAATGCGGCCTGACACCCGGGCCGCCGAGACCACGACGCCCTCGACGATGCCGAAGCCGTCCACCGGCACCGCCCCGTCCGCCGCATGGACCTGGAGCGCCGCCGCCCAGAGGCCGCTTTTGCGGCGGCGAGCCGCATCCTCCGCCGCGAAGAGAGGCGCCAGATCGCCCTCCAGGTGGGCGCGGGGCTCCACCACCGCCAGGCCCCGGGCCAGCAGCGCCTGGGCCGCATCGCCCTCGGCCGTGGCGATGGTGACCAGCGGCCGCCGCCAGCGGTCCACGCCCAGGGGTACGACGCGCACCGCCGGGCGCCGGCATATCTCGCGCAACAGCGCCACCGCCTCCTCCTGCAGCGGCGCGGCGGCGGGGCCGAGCCCGTCCGGCAGGCGCAGATGGGCGAGGCGCATCGCCCCGCCGTCCGGGCCTTCCAGAGTGCCGTCGGGCCGCACCGCGGTGATGGCCTCGGGGCCCGCGGCCAGACCCGGCGAAGGCAGCAGAAGGAGAAGAAGAAGGGCCGCGCGCAGACAGGACATGCGCCATCTTACCGCAACTCGCCGGGCAGGCCACGGCGCAAAAGAAAGGGAGGCGCCGCCGGCGGCGCCTCCCTTCGGCAAGGTGTCTTCCGGGGAACGATCAGAAGGCGGCGCCCACGCCGAACACCACGCCGGCGTCCCCGGCGTCGCTGTCCACATAGGAGACCGAGATGTCCCACATCTGGTAGGTCACGCCCAGCTTGCCGCTCCAGTCGATCTTGTTGTCGGCGAAGGCGCCGTCCTCCCAGCCCACATGCGCGCCGACATAGAACGGGCTGTCGGGGATGTTCACATGGCCGTCGCCATAGACGTAGAGATTGTCGTCCGAGCCGCCGTCCTGGCTGAAATCCAGATGGTTCTGGTCGGGCGCGTAGGCGGTGCCCACCGTCCAATTGAAGAGCTGCACCGAACCGCTCAGCGAGCCATAGACCTCGTAATAGTTCGAGCCGTTGCCTTCCGGATAGGTGTAGTAGAGGAAGCCCACGTCATAGCTCAGGCCGTCGGTGATGTCGCCGCCGTAGCCGCCGTAAAGATCGATCTCGGTCTCGGCGTTGCCCACCTGCTCGATGCTCGATGCCCAGGTGCCGACGTAGAAGCCGCCCAGACTGGCGTCGATGCCGCCCTGGATGGCCGGGTCCTCGTCGCTCAGGGAGATGCCGCGGAACCGGTAATCGCTCACCAGCGACAGGTTGGCGCTCAGCGAAACCGACGAGGCGCCCTGCGCCAGGACCGGCGTTGCCATGAAACAGGCTGACGCGCCAAGAACGATGCTCGCCGCCATAAGGGTCTTGGTCGTTTTCAGCATCTTACATTTCCTCCAGTAAAGGTGTTTTGGTCTGGTGGGCCGCGCTTTGGGCGGCGCGGCCGCGTTCGGGGGTCATCTTCGGGCCGGCTCCCCGCCGACGCCGGGCGGGAGCCCGTATCGGCGGTGGAGAGGGGAGCGGCCCGGCAAGCCGGATGCCGCGCACCAGGTGCGGGGCGGCGCGCCGCCAACATCATCCATCTCCAGCCTGTCGAAGAACGGGACAGCGAACAGACCCGGAACAGCACCCGGGGTGGCCTGACCGATGGCGGGCGTAAGCGGTTCAGCAGCAATGGAAACCCGGCCCGCCAAAGCGCCGCTGAGCACCATAGTCAGGTCGCCCTTCTTGTAAAGACATTTTGTCGAAATCATGATGCTGCTCCTGCGGTCTGCCGCTATTGCACGACTTCGCCATGCTGCACGATGTCCAGCCCCTCGGTTTCGGTCTCCGGCGAGACGCGCAGGCCGATGACCAGGCCGATCACCTTCAGGATCACGAAGGTCATGACGGCGGTCCAAAGGATGGTGGCGGCGATGCCGTAGAGCTGCGTGATCACCTGGCCGGGATTGCCCTCGATGAGGCCGGCATGTCCGCCGATGGCCTCGGAGGCGAAGACGCCGGTGAGGATGGCGCCGACGATGCCGCCCACGCCATGCACCCCGAAGGCGTCCAGCGCATCGTCATAGCCGAACATGTGCTTGAGGCCGGTGGCGCCCCAGTAGCACACCGCGCCGGCCGCCAGGCCGATGACCAGTGCGCCCGTCGGGTTGACGAAGCCGGCCGCCGGGGTGATGGCGACAAGGCCCGCCACGGCGCCGGAGATGATGCCCAGCACCGAGGGCTTCTTGCGCACGATCCACTCGACGAACATCCAGGAGAGACCGGCGGCGGCGGTGGCGATCTGGGTCACCAGCATGGCCATGCTGGCGGTGCCGCCGGCCGAGACCGCCGAACCGGCGTTGAAGCCGAACCAGCCGACCCACAGCAGGCTGGCGCCGATGACCGAAAGCGTCAGATTGTGCGGCGCCATGTTCTCGGAGCCGTAGCCCTTGCGCTTGCCGAGCACCAGCGCCGTCACCAGGCCGGCCACGCCGGCATTGATATGCACCACGGTGCCGCCCGCGAAGTCCAGCACGCCGGCACCGCCCAAAAAGCCGCCCGGCCCCCACACCCAGTGGGCGATGGGCGCATAGACGATGATGAGCCAGAGGGCGAAAAACCAGAGTGTGGCCGAGAATTTGAGCCGGTCGGCGAAGGAGCCGACGATCAGCGCCGGGGTGATGATGGCGAAGGTCATCTGGAAGATGCAGAATAGCGATTCCGGGATGCTGCCGGAGAGCGCGTCCACCCCCAGCCCCATCAGCATGACGCGCGAGAAGCCGCCGACGAAGGCGCTGCCCTCGGTGAAGGCCAGGGAATAGCCGACCACCAGCCACAGGACGGTGATGAGGCAGGTGCAGGCGAAGCACTGCATGAGCATGGAGAGCACGTTCTTCTTGCGCACCATGCCGCCGTAAAAGAGCGCCAGGCCCGGGATGGTCATCATCAGCACCAGGGCGGTGGAGGTGAGGAGCCAGGCGGTGTCGCCCGAATCCGGGCCGGCGGCGTCCTGCGCCCAGGCCGGCGAGACGAGGCCGAGCCCGGCGGCCAGCACGCCGAGAATGAGTGGGATCTTCTTGTTCATGGTTTGGAACTCCTGGTTTGGACGGTCACAGGGCTTGCGTGCCGGTTTCGCCGGTGCGGATGCGCGTGACGTGATCGAGCGGCAGAACGAAAATCTTCCCGTCGCCGATGGACCCGGTCCGGGCGGCGGTCTCGATGGTCTCGGTCACCGACGGGACGGAGGGGTCATCCACGGCCACGGTGATCTGCACCTTGGGCAGGAGGTTCACCTCGTATTCCGCACCACGATAGATTTCGGTATGCCCTTTCTGTCGGCCATAGCCCCGGACTTCCGTCACGGTCAGGCCCTCGATGCCGGACGCCGAGAGCGCGTCCATCACGGCTTCGGCCTTGAACGGCTTCACGACGGCAATGATCAGTTTCATGCCTCGCCTCCCCTCTAGGATTGGGTTGCACTTCGGGCCGGATGCCCCGCCCATCCTGGACAGCGCAAATGCCGTGCCAGTTTCATGATCCGCATCTAACCTGCTGGAATAAAAACGCTATTTCAATGAAGTGGGTCAGCCGCCCGGGAGTCGGGCGAACAGGCATGCCTGAATTTTAGGCACAATGATGCAATGCACAAGAAATGCGCATAAATATTGATCATCGGGCATCGATAACGGCGCTGGAACGCCGGGCGCTTGATCCGGCTCCATCTCCTTGCATCGTCATTCGCCGGCTTGATCGGCGAATCCAGTACCGATCCATACGCTTGTACTGGACTCGCCGATCAAGTCGGCGAGTGACGAACGAAGAAAGTGGTCTGCGTTAGACGTAGCGTGCTTCAGCTATCCCGCCAGGCTTCGGGCAGGGAGGCGAGGAACAGGATGGCGTCCATGGCCAGGGCGCCGCCGGCCCCGGGCGGGGCGCTGAAGGTGGCGGGAACGGGGCGCACATAGCCCCGGGC
>Ga0182744_1004509_pt1 | contig 10395 bp, 8 predicted proteins | sample eDN3rd30CKraftMG_FD_128525 | JGI IMG/M metagenome (GOLD analysis project Ga0182744, IMG submission 128525) | Enriched Miracle-Growth compost microbial communities from Emeryville, California, USA - eDNA 3rd pass 30_C Kraft MG (version 2) (version 2) ... | reverse complement strand
GCGCGACGGGTGCCGCTGACGCTGCCGGGCGGAACCTTCCGCGCCTCTGGCCTGACACTGCCGGCGGGCGCGCAAATCCTCGGTACGCGCGGCGCAACGCGGCTGCTGCTTAACGGCGACGCGCCATTGGTCGCGGCGCGCGGCGCGGCAGCGGTCACGCTCGCCGGCCTCGTCCTCGACGGCGCCGGGCGGCGCGGCAACGCGGCGCTGATCGACCTTGCCAGTGTCGAGGGCTTGCGGATTTCCGATTGCGAGATCAAGGACGCCAATGGCGTGGCGCTGAAGCTCACCGAGGTCGAGGGTGTCGTCAGCGGCAACCGCATCGAGCGGAGCGACGACGTCGCGCTGCACGCGCTCGACGCGCGCGGCCTTACCATTTCCGGCAACACCATCCGCGGCGCCGGCAACGGCGGCATTCATATCTGGCGTTCGCAGAAGGGCGACGACGGCAGCATCGTCGCCGACAACCGCATCGAGGGCATCCTGGCGCGCGGCGGCGGCTCCGGCGAGAACGGCAATGCCATTAACGTCTATCGCGCCGGGAACGTCGTCGTACGCGGCAACCGCATTCGCGACGCGGCATTCAGCGCGGTGCGCGGCAATGCCGCCTCCGGCATCCAGATCCTCGACAATACCTGCAACGCCATCGGCGAGGTGGCGCTCTACGCCGAGTTCGATTTCAAGGGCGCGGTGATCGCCGGCAATGTCGTTAACGACGCGGCGCTCGGCGTCGCGGTGACGAATTTCAAGCAGGGCGGCCGCCTCGGCGTCGTGCAGGGCAATATCCTGCGCAACATCACCCGCCGCCGCCCGGCCGGCACCGATCCGAACGACGGCTACGGCATCGGCATCGGCGTCGAGGCCGACACCGCCGTCACCGGCAACGTCATCGACAACGCCGCCGTCATCGGCATCGCCGTCGGCGCCGGCCCCTATCTGCGCGACGTGGCGGTGAGCGGCAATGTCGTGCGCGGCGCGCCGACCGGCATTGCCGTGTCGGTCGCCCCCGGCGCGGGCGCGGCGGCGATCACCGGCAACATGATCGCCGGCGCCAAGCCCGGCGCGCGCACGGGCGCGCTGATCGGCATGGCGTGGGACAAGGTGGCGAGCACCGATCTCGCCCGCGACGCGGCGCGCTTCCCGCAGCTCACCGTCAGCGGCAACAGGACGTAGCGATCGTTTATGTTTCCACCAGCCGCGCCTGCCAGTCGGGCGCCTGATGGGGATCGCGCGGCCCGTGCGGCAGGCCGAGATAGGACTGCGAGCGCATCTCGGTGAGCCGCGACACCGTGCGCTTGAACTCCATCATCTCGACCCCTTCCTCCGCAATGTAGAGGCCATCGGGCTCGGCATCGGCGGAGGCGACGAGCTTCACCGCATGGTCGTAGAGGGTGTCGATCAGAATGATGAAGCGCTTGGCCTCGTTGCGCCGGCTGAAGTCCATCACCGGAATGCCGTCGATCACCAGCGTGTGGAAATCGTGCGCCAGCCGCAGATAGTCGGACGCGCCGAGCGGCTGGCTGCACAGATCCGCAAACGCAAATCGCGCGACGCCCATCGCCGCCTTCGGCACGTGCAGCGGGTGGCCTTTCACCGTCAGCGTCTGCGGCTCTCCCGCCGCGCCGCCGGTGAGCCGCTGCCAGGCGTCGTCGAGCTTGCGCGTTGCGTCTTCATCCGCCGGCACATACCAGACCGGCACGCCGGTCATCTTCTCCAGCCGGAAATCGGTGCGCGCTTCGAGCCGCACCACCTCGACACACTGGCGCAGCAAATCGAGGAACGGCAGGAACAGCGCGCGGTTGAGCCCGTCCTTGTAGAGATCGTTCGGCGCGATGTTCGAGGTCGCCACCAGCACCACGCCGCGCGCAAAGAGCTGCGTGAACAGACGGCCGAGGATCATCGCGTCGGCGATATCGGTGACGTGAAACTCGTCGAAGCACAGCAGCCAGGATTCCGCGGCGATATCGGCCGCCGCCAGCACCACCGGATCGCTTTTCTGCGGGATTTCGCTGCGCTTGATCTTCTGCCGGTAGGCGTTGAGGCGTTCGTGAACGTCGGCCATGAACTCGTGGAAATGCGCGCGCCGCTTGCGCGCCACCGGCGAGGTCTCGAAGAACAGGTCCATCAGCATGGTCTTGCCGCGGCCGACGTCGCCGTAGACGTAGAGCCCCTTGATCGGCGCCGACGTCGCCTGATGACGACTCAGCAGCCAGCCGAGCGCCGATGCCTTGCGTCCCGTGCGCCGCAGCGCGATGCGGGCTTCGAGTTCGGCATAATGGCGGACAAGTTCGAGCTGCGCCGGATCGGATTCGATCTTGCCGGCGGCAACGAGGTCGGCGTAGCGCGTGCTGATCTGAACGGACATTGAAGGAGAGATGGGAAGAAGGGATTGGATGAACGGGGTAGAGAGGAAGGAAGGAACCGGGGGGCACCCGGTGCGGGCGTCATCTCACATCGCCGGACAAAAATCGATTACCCCCCCTGAAGCCGTGTCGGCCCGATCGTCGGGCGATCGGTTCCGTCCGCCCAGTTCACAACCCATCCCGCAACCTATGCGGCCCGCGCATCGCTGCCCTTCGGCCCGACCCAGGGCCGGCCGCGCTGCTGACGCATTGATGCTGCATCGCAATATAACACGATGCGACCCGTCGGTCGGCGCTCGACAGAGGCCCGGACCGACAGGGGGAGGACGGCGCACCGGGCGAGGGGTTCGACACGCAGCCAACGCGGAGGACCCGCAATGATCGAAGCACTTCCCGGCAACGGCCTGATCCGGAAACTATGGTTCGGAGAAAGCCGGCTTTATCGCGACCACCTGCTGCGGCTCGACGCCGTGAGCCTGCGCACCCGCTTCGGCGCGCCGGTCAGCGCCGATTTCATCGAGCGTCACGCCGCCGGTGCGGTCGGCGCCATCGGACGCGACGCGCTGGTCATCGGCTTCCTGATCGAGGGAACGCTGCACGGCGCCGCCGAACTGCGCCGGATCGGCTCGCCGCTGTCGCATGCCGGCGAGATCGCGCTCAGCGTCGAGAAACCCTGGCAGAGCCACGGCGTCGGCACCGCGCTGTTCGAGCGGGCACTGCTCGCCACCCGCAACCGCGGCCTCACCGCGCTACAGATGCGCTGCCTCGCCGACAACCGCCGCATGCGCGATCTCGCCGCGAAATTCGGCGCGGCGCTCAGCTTCGACACGGATGGGGTGACGGGCGCCGTCGATCCGCCGCGCCTGACGCCGCTGTCGCTGCTGCGCGAACTGCTCGACGACGGCCACAGCGTCGCCCGTCTTGTGCTCGACGCACAGGCACGGCTGTTGCGCGCGGCGTGAGGCGCCGCCTTATGCGGCGAGCGGATAGGCCCGCTCGACGACATAAGGTCCGCCGCCGGTCGAGGCGCGCGACGAATAGAGCACGAAGCGCGCGACGCGAAAGCGCAGCGGATGAAACACGCCGCGCCCCGACAGATAGGCGGCGACGGCGCGGCTCGGCGTATCGCGCAGGCGCGCCAGTGTGACGTGCGGCGTATATTTGCGCCCTTCCGGCACCAGCCCCAGACGCCGCAACAGCCGCTCCTGCGAGGCCTGCGTCTCCATCAGCGCCGCGTCTGGCGACAGCGTCGCGATCAAGGCACGCGGCTTGCGGCCGCCGAACGACGACAGGCCGTCGATCGAGACGTCGAACGGCGCACAATGCAGATGGTCGAGCGCCGAGACGACCTCGCGCGCCGCCGCGCTGTCGATATCGCCGATGAACCGCAGCGTGACGTGGAAATCCTCCGGCGCGATCCAGCGCGCATCGGGCAGGCCACCGCGCAGCAAAGCGAGGTCGGCGGCGACATCGGGCGGAATTTCAAGACCTGTGAACAATCGGGGCATGATGTCGGAACATGGCAGGGGTTTTCGGGCACCGGCTCAGGAGCGCGCCGCGCGCACCTTATCGATCAACGCCTCGACCTTCGGCAGGATCGCCTTGACGATGACGTCGACGCCTTTCGCGTTCGGATGGATGCCGTCGGCCTGATTGAGCGCGCGGTCGGTGGCGACGCCGTCGAGAAAGAACGGATAGAACAGCACGCCGTAGCGCTGCGCCAATGTCGGAAAGATGGCGTTGAACGCCGTCTCGTATTCGGCGCCCATGTTCTTGCCGGCCAGCATGCCGCACAGCAGCACCTTGATGTGGCGCTCCTTGAGCCGGGCGAGGATGCGCTCGAGCGCCTCGGCCGTCACCTTCGGGTCGATGCCGCGCAGGAAATCATTGGCCCCGAGCGCGACGATCACCGCATCGGTGCCCTCCGGCACCGACCAGTCGAGCCGCGCCAGCCCGCCCGAGGCGGTGTCGCCGGAGACACCGGCATTGGCGATCGCGACCGCCGTCTCGCCCTTCTCCTTCAGCGCCGCTGAAAGCCGCGTCGGGAACGCCTCATTCGCCGGCAGGCCATAGCCGGCGGTCAGCGAATCGCCGAGCGCCACGATCTTCACCGGCGGCGCCGGCGCCGCAGCGCCCGCCTGCGCCAGCGCCGGGGCTGCCCACAGGGTCGCGGAGGCGGCCGCCCACGCAAGTGTGAGCAGCAGAAGGGCCGCGAAACGCTGGACCCTGCCGCCCGTTTCCCCATATGAGCGGGAACGCCACCGGAATCCTCGCATGACGCGCTCCTCTCCTGCCGCCCCCGCCGTCTCGCTGTCGGGGGTCAATCTATCGCTCGGACAGGGCGCCGCCCGTGTCCATATCCTCAAGGATATCGATCTCGATATAGGCGCGGGCGAGGCGATCGGCATGGTCGGGCCGTCGGGCTCCGGCAAATCGACGCTGCTGATGGTGATGGCCGGCCTCGAACGGCCGGATACCGGCCGCGTCACCCTCGCCGGCACCGATCTCGGCGAGCTCGACGAGGACGGACTGGCACGGTTTCGCGGCCGGCATATCGGCATCGTCTTCCAGTCGTTCCACCTCATTCCGACGATGACCGCGCTGGAAAACGTCGCGGTGCCGCTCGAACTCGCCGGCGATCCGCATAGCCGCGACAAGGCGCGCGACGAACTCGCCAAGGTCGGACTTGCCGACCGGCTCGATCATTACCCGGCGCAACTCTCCGGCGGCGAGCAGCAGCGCGTCGCGCTGGCACGGGCGCTGGCGCCCGATCCCGACATCCTCGTCGCCGACGAGCCGACCGGCAATCTCGACGAGACGACCGGGCAGCAGATCATCGATCTCCTGTTCGCCGGCCACCGCGAGCGCGGCACCACGCTGATCCTGGTCACGCACGACCAGGGCCTGGCGGCGCGCTGCGGCCGGGTGGTGCGACTGCGCTCCGGCCACATCGAGGAGCGGCAGGAAGGGAAACCTGCGATCGCCGCCAAAGCGAGCGCCGGATGACCGCAACGACGACGCATGAGCGGCCGGCGCCGAACGGCAACGGACAAAAGCATGGACAAATGCGTGGACTTGCGCTGCGGCTCGCCTTGCGCGACCTGCGCGGCGGGTTGCGCGGCTTCTACGTCTTCATTGCCTGCATCGCGCTCGGCGTCATGGCGGTGGCCGGCGTCGGCTCGCTCGCCGGCAGCCTTGCCGACGGGCTGGCGCGCGAAGGCCGGGTGATCCTCGGCGGTGACCTGTCGCTCTCGCGCATGCACCAGCCGGCGACGCCGCAGGAGCGCGCCTTCCTCGAACGGCACGGTACGGTCTCGGCGGCGACGACGATGCGGGCGATGGCGCGCACGCCGGACGGCCGCGCCGCGCTCGCCGATGTGAAAGCGGTCGACGGTGCCTATCCGCTCACCGGCGCGGTGACGCTCGATCCGGCGATGCCGCTCGCCGAGGCGCTGACGATGCGCGACGGCGCTTACGGAGCGGTGGCCGCCGCCGATCTGCTGACGCGGCTCGACCTCAAGCCCGGCGACCGCGTCAGCATCGGCGACGCAACGATCGTCATCCGCGCGGCGCTGACCGGCGAGCCGGACAAGCTCGCCGGCGGCATCGGCTTCGGTCCGCGCCTGCTGATGAGCGAGACGGCGCTCACCGCCACCGGCCTCGTGCAGCCCGGCAGTCTGGTGCGCTTCACCTATCGCCTGCGGCTGCCGCCCGGCGCCGGCGACGACGCGGTCGAGGCCGTCGTCGGCGAGGCGCGGCGCGATCTTGCCGATGCCGGTTTTGAGATCCGCACGCGCAGCAAGGCGTCGCCGCAGCTCGAACGCACCGTCAACCAGTTCACCCAGTTCCTGACCATCGTCGGCCTCACCGCGCTGCTGGTCGGCGGCGTCGGCGTCGCCAATGCGGTGCGCAGCCATCTCGACCGCCGGCGCGACACCATTGCGACGCTGAAGGCGCTCGGCGCCGGCGGCCGCCGGGTTTTCATCATCTATCTGATGCAGGTCGTCATGCTCGCCGCGATCGGCAGCGCCATCGGCGTGGTGCTCGGCGCGATCTTGCCGTTCGCCGTCGCCTGGGGCTTCGGCGCGGTGATCCCGCTGCCGATCGAGCCGGCGGTGCAGCCGCGGGAACTGGCGCTCGCCGCGATCTTCGGCCTGATGGTCGCCATCGCCTTCGCGCTGTGGCCGCTCGGCCGCGCGCACGACGTGCCGGTCGCGGCGCTGTTTCGCGACACCGTCGCGCCGCAGCGGCGCTGGCCGCGCGGCCGCTACATCATCGCCACCATTGTCGCCGTCGCGATCCTGGTCGCGCTCGCCGTCGGGCTCGCCTACGACCGCAAGGTGGCGATGATCTATGTGCTGGCCGCGGGCGGCGTCTTCGTCTTGCTGCGGTTCGTCGCAGTGCTGCTGATGCGCGGCGCGGCGGCGCTGCCGCATCTGCGCTCGACCGTCTGGCGGATGGCGATCGCCAATCTCCACCGGCCCGGCGCGCTGACGCCGGCGGTGGTGATGTCGCTCGGCCTCGGCCTGGCGCTGGTGGTGACGGTGATCGAGATCGACGGCAATCTGCGCCACCAGTTTTCCGCGCAACTGCCGGAGAAGGCGCCGGCCTTCTTCTTCCTCGATATTCCGGCCGATCAGGCGGATGCCTTCGGCGCCTTCATCAAGGCGCGCGCCGCCGATGCCAAACTGGAGGAAGTGCCGATGCTGCGCGGCCGCATCGTCTCGGCGCGCGGCGTTCCGGCAGAGCAGCTCAAGCCGTCGGCGGACGCCGCCTGGGTGCTGCAAAGCGACCGCGGCATCAGTTATTCGGCGAGCCTGCCGGACGGCTCGCGGCTCGTCGCCGGACCGTGGTGGCCGCAGAACTATGACGGGCTGCCGCTCGTCTCGATGGAGCGCAAGATCGCCGAGGGACTCGGGCTAAGGATCGGCGACGAGATCGTCGTCAACGTCCTCGGCCGCAATATCAGCGCCCGCATCGCCAATCTGCGCGACGTCGACTGGCAGAGCCTCGGCATCAATTTCGTGCTGGTGTTTTCGCCCAACACGTTCCGCGGCGCGCCGCACACCCATATGGCGACGCTGACCTTCGCTCATAACGGCAACGGCGCCGAGCGCGCCACGGAAGAGCGGCTGATCCGCGACGTCGCCGCCACCTATCCGAGCGTGTCGAGCGTGCGGGTGCGCGAGGCGCTCGACGCCATCGGCGCGATCGTCAAGAACCTGGTGCTGGCGGTGCGCGGCGCCAGCGTCGTTACCCTCCTCTCGGCGGCGCTGGTGCTGGGCGGCGCGCTCGCCGCCGGGCACCGGCATCGCGTCTACGATGCGGTGATCCTGAAAACCCTCGGCGCCACCCGCCGCCGGCTGCTCGCCGCCTATGCGATCGAATATCTGCTGCTGGCCGCCGCCACCGCCGCCTTCGGCGTGCTCGCAGGGGCGCTGTCGGCCTGGGCGATCGTCACCGAGCTGATGCACCTGCCGTTCGTCTTTCTGCCGCTGCCGGCGCTCGCCGCCTCGCTCGTCGCCGTCGCGGTGACCGTTATCCTCGGCCTGGCCGGCACCGCCCGCGCGCTCGGCCAGAAGCCGGCGCCGGTGCTGCGCAACCTTTAGGGCACGCGCCGAAGCCTTTAGGGCATGCACCCAAGCGTCGCGACAAACCGCCGCGCCGCCGTCGGGCGGCAGGCAATCTGCGGCGCCGGCGCGGATTTTTGCCCCGGAAACTCCGCCAAACGCACCGTCGGCATTTGGTTAACGATTGGCCATCAAAGGGTAATCGCGTCAGAGCGGTCTGGCGCAGAGGCCAAACCCACACTAGATTCGACCCGAACGACAGCCGGCTCAGGGGAGCTGGCGACATGAGAGGGAACTTCGATGTCGGATTTCGACCGGAACATCGCCGCCCGTCGGGGCTTCGGCGCCGATCAGGCGGTTGCGATCGACGCGGGCCTGCGCGCCTACATGATCCGCGTCTACAACTACATGGCGGCGGGCGTGGCGCTGACCGGCGTCGTTGCCTGGCTGACCTTCAACGCGGCGGTGACCACCAACGCGGCCGGCCAGCTTGCGCTGACCTCGTTCGGCCAGGCGCTCTACAGCGGGCCGGTGGCGATCGTGCTGTTCATCGCGACGCTCGGACTCGTGTTCTTCATGAGCTTCCGCGTCGACCGCCTGCAGCCCTCGACGGCGCTCGGCCTGTTCATGCTCTATTCGGGCCTGCTCGGCCTGATGCTATCGTCGATCTTCCTGACCTATACCGGCGCATCGATCACCCGCACTTTCTTCATCTCGGCGGCATCGTTCGGCGCGCTCAGCCTCTATGGCTACACGACAAAGCGCGACCTCTCGCCGATCGGCTCGTTCCTGATCATGGGCCTGTTCGGCGTCATCCTGGCGATGATCGTCAACATCTTCCTGAAGAGCACCGGCCTCGAATTCGTCATCTCGGTGCTTGGCGTGCTGGTCTTCGCCGGCCTGACCGCCTGGGACACTCAGAAGATCAAGGAGATGTACGACGTCAACGACGACGGCACCATCGCCGGCCGCAAGGCGGTGATGGGCGCGCTGGCGCTCTACCTCGACTTCATCAACCTGTTCCTGTTCCTGCTGCGCTTCATGGGTGACCGGCGCTAAGGCGCGGAACAACAGGACAAAGCTGCGATGCGCCCCGGCCTCGTGCCGGGGCGTTTTTGTTTTGCTAGCCTGTTACACCGACCCGACCGACCATGACCGATATCCGCCCCGCCAGCCTCGCCGACATCCCCGCCATCGCCGCGATCTACGGCGCGTCGGTATTGACCGGTACGGCGTCGTTCGAGCTGGAGCCGCCGGACGAGACCGAGATGGCGCGCCGCATGCGTACACTCACCGATGGCGGGTTTCCGTATCTGGCGGCCGAGATCGACGGGGTGGTGGCCGGCTATGCCTATGCCGGGCTCTACCGCGGCCGGCCGGCCTATCGCTTCACCGTGGAGGATTCCGTCTATGTCGCGCCGCAGGCGCACCGCCGCGGCGTCGGCCGCGCGCTGCTGGCGGCGCTGATTACGCAATGCGCGGCGGCGGGCTTCCGGCAGATGATCGCGGTGATCGGCGATTCGGTGCGCCAGCAGCCCTCGGTGGCGCTGCATGGCGCCCTGGGCTTCCGCGAAGCCGGCCGGCTGGAGCATGTCGGCTTCAAGCACGGGCGCTGGCTCGACAGCCTGTTGATGCAGCGGTCGCTCGGCGCCGGGGAAGCAACCCATCCTACCTAGCGGCGCGCGCCGGGGCGTGAACGCCGGCCTTTACCGGAGGCGGGAACCGCCCTCACCGGCAGATGAAACCGCGTTTCCCTCGCGGCCTCGCGCAGGCAGAACATCAGTTGCGCGGCCGTCGGCGACAGCTTGCGGTCGGCGACGGTGATGACGCCGACCGCCAGCGGTTCATGCGGAAAGCGCACCGGCAGCACCGCCAGATGCCCCTGATCGAGATCGCGTTCCACCACCGAACGCGGCAGCGCGGCGATCACGTCCTGCTCCATCAGCAGAGTACGTGCCATCAGGAACGACGTCGTTTCGACATAGGCATTCGGGTTCGACAGGCCGTGCTGCGCAAAGAGTTGCAGAACCAGCCCATAGACGACGCTGCCGGGCGGCGGCAGGATCCAGCGCGCCCGCGCCAGATCGGGGTAGCGGATCGCGGCGCGGCGGGCGAGCGGGTGCCCGCTGCCGGCCACCACCACCATCGGCTCGTGGAACAGCACCTCCTGTGCCAGCCGCTCGCGCGTATCGACCGGCGCCAGGCGGCCGACGATCATGTCCACCGCTCCGCTACGCAATTCCTGGATCAGCACGTCCTGCGCGCCTTCGATCACGCGCACCGGCGCGTCGATGTTGCGCTCGCGCAGGCGCCGCAGCGCCGCCGGCAGCAGCAGCGGAAGGCTCACCAGCATCGAGCCGACGGCGGCGCTGCCGGAATTGCCGCCGTCGATCGCCTCAAGTTCCTCGGTGACGTGCCGGATTTCCGACTGAATGGTCTTGCTGTGCGCGATCAGCGAGCGG
>Ga0182744_1004506_pt1 | contig 10401 bp, 7 predicted proteins | sample eDN3rd30CKraftMG_FD_128525 | JGI IMG/M metagenome (GOLD analysis project Ga0182744, IMG submission 128525) | Enriched Miracle-Growth compost microbial communities from Emeryville, California, USA - eDNA 3rd pass 30_C Kraft MG (version 2) (version 2) ... | reverse complement strand
TATTACGTAAAAATATATCCATTACCCAAATTGTTAAGCAAAGTTAATACATTTTGATCCAAAACCGCCACAGGGACGGTTAATAATTGCAAAAAACTATAATGCCAGAAATTACCATGAGTCCTGGCTGCGAAGCTGGCTCTTTACCTGGATCAGTTCAGATTGTAACTGCTTCATCCTTTGTAATAAATGGGATATTGCATCCAGGCCTTCCATATTGATATTCAGATCGTAGTGCAGATGTATCCATCTTTCTACCTCTTTAATACTTTCAACTTCAATGGCGGGCGTCTCCTCTTCGTGGATCAGGTGTATCAGCCCGAATGCCTCCAGGCGCTCAAAAAACTGGCTTTCGGTCTTATAATGCGCGCAAAGATGGCTGACGGATATGGTTTCCATAGTATGATTATTTGCTTCCATGCGGGTTGATTTTTTGAAGTTGCGTAAAAAGATCTTTTTCCTCATCACTTAGATCCGTCGGGATCAATACTTTATAAGTAATATACAGGTCACCGAAGCTGCCGTCTTTTTTATAAACGGGAAAGCCTTTGCCCGACAGCTTCACCTTGGTGCCATTCTGAGTGGCTGGTTTTATTTTCAATTTTACCTGTCCATCCAGTGTATTGACCAGTATTTCTCCGCCTAAAATGGCAGTATACAGCGGGATTTCCTGCATCGCATATAAATTGCTGCCCCTGCGCTGAAAGTGCGGGTCCGGATGAATAGTAAAGGTAATATACAGATCCCCGGCGGGCCCTCCGTTGATGCCGGGACTGCCATGGCCTTTAAGCCGAATGACCTGCTGGTCTTCCACACCTGCCGGAATGGTTATGCGGATATTTTTGCCGTTGACGGTAAAGACTTGTTTATGGGTATGGAAGGCCTGGCGTAAATCCAGCGGAAACTCGGCCTGGATATCCTGGCCCCTGTAGCCCCGTCGCTGCCCACTTGTTTTGGCACCCCCTGCACCGCCTGCGCCAAACATGGAAGAAAAGAAATCTGAGAAGTCATAATCGTCAAAACCCGCGCCGCCACCTGCATTAAAACCGCCGCTGTATTGGCCGGTGAAACCGCCCTGACGGGAGCCGCCACCAGCCTGACGGGCCTTTTCATAGGCTTCCCCTTCTTTCCAGTTCTGTCCGTACTGATCGTATTTTTTGCGCTTTTCCGGGTCGCTGAGGACTTCATGCGCCTCATTGATTTGCTGGAATTTTTTTTTCGCTTCTTCATTATCCGGGTTCAGGTCCGGATGGAATTTTCTGGCCAGTTTGCGGTAGGCCTTTTTAATTTCATCGGCTGAAGCGGTTTTTTCCAGTCCCAGTATTTTGTAATAGTCTATATATTCCATGTAAATTGTTTCTTACTTCGTTTTTCGGGCTCCTCAACGCAATAACAGGCTGAAAGGCTAAAGCCTCTATATTATATATTTTTGTTGCTGCATCCTGTTCATTGTTTTTAAGGGCCTTGAGTATGGGTTTTAATTTGTCACTCTAAGATAGTGGATTCAGGGAAAAATACCCAACATATGATGTCAAAATCAAAATAACCTTTCGCTAAATCTTGGCTAAATCTTTGGCTTTGCGCCTGACAGCCAGCTAAAAAAAAAGCGGGTGCTTGTGTTTGATTGAAAACATAAGCACCCGCTCCTTTTATTTTTTAATCGCGCGTATACAGGCATACAGCTTATCTAGCTGTACATTTCTGACCGCAGATCTTTAACACGGCCATCCTGCAGGTATTCATCGAAAGTCATCAGCCGGTCGATGATGCCTTTAGGAGTCAGTTCAATCACCCGGTTGGCGACGGTTTCCATAAAAGTATGGTCATGAGAGGTGAGCAGCACTATGCCCGGAAAGTTAATACAGCTTTCATTGAAACTCTGAATGCTTTCCAGGTCCAGGTGGTTGGTAGGCTGGTCCAGGATAATGACATTGGGATTTTGCAGCATCATTCTGGATACCATACATCTGACCTTCTCTCCCCCGCTGAGTACATCCGTTTTTTTCAGGATGTCATCTCCTGCAAAGAGCATTTTGCCAAAGAAACCTCTTAAGAAAGGTTCATCCGCTTCTGTTACATGGGGCGGGACATATTGACGCAACCAGTCCAGCAGCGGCAGGCCGTTTTCAAAATACTTTGCGTTTTCAATAGGTAAATAAGCTTTCGTGATGGTTGTTCCCCATTGGAACTGACCGCCATCCGCTTGGCTTTCATTATTGATGGTGTCAAAAAAGGCAGATACTGCCATGGGATCTTTACTTAAAAAGGCAATCTTCTCTCCTTTTTTGATATCAAAAGTAACTTTATCAAATAAGACACGTCCTTCGACCGTTTTTTTCAGGTTCTCTACATGCAGGATCTCATTGCCCACCTCACGTAATGGCTGAAAGATGATCCCGGGATATTTTCTGTTGGAAGGCTCGATTTCTTCGATCGTGAGTTTTTCCAGCGCTTTTTTCCTGGAAGTGGCCTGTTTGGATTTGGAGGCGTTGGCACTAAAACGGGCAATAAAGTCCAGCAGGTCCTTGCGCTTGTCCTCCATCTTCTTGTTTTTGTCGGCAATCTGGCGCGCCATCAACTGAGAAGACTCATACCAGAAAGAGTAGTTACCTGTATAGATCTTGATTTTCTGACGATCCACATCCGCGACGTGTGTACAGATGGCATCCAGGAAGTGGCGGTCATGGGAAACCACCAGGACAATATTCTGGTAGTCTGCCAGGAAGTTTTCCAGCCAGCCGATGGTCTCAATATCCAGTCCGTTGGTCGGTTCATCCAGGAGCAGTATATCGGGATTGCCAAATAAGGCCTGTGCCAGCAGGACACGGACTTTCATATTGGAAGGCACGTCCCGCATATACATCTGGTGCATATCATCTTTAATACCCAGCGAACTCAGGAAGTTCGCTGCATTGCTTTCTGATTCATAGCCACCCATTTCGCCAAATTCCGCCTCCAGTTCACCGGCTTTCATATAATCCTCATCGGTGGCATCCGGATCAGCATAAATCGCGTCTTTTTTATGCATAATGTCCCACATTTTTTTATGGCCCATTAATACGGTATTGAGAACTGTTTCATTATCGAACTCAAACTGGTTCTGTTTTAAAAAGGAGAGCCTTTCGCCGGGTGTGATCTCTACATGCCCTTTATTGGGCTCGATCTCACCGGAGAGGATTTTCAGGAAGGTGGATTTGCCCGCACCGTTCGCTCCGATAACTCCGTAACAGTTACCCTTGATAAAATTAATATTTACCTCGTCAAAAAGAACCCTTTTGCCATAAGCAAGGGTGATGTTTCTTGCGCTAATCATGCTGTTACTACTTATAATTTTTGAGCGGCAAAGGTACTAAGAATTACCCAAAGCTAAAAATAGCCAACGGTTTTACATTGCGCCTAATTTTGGACTCCATCCAGCCAGGTATACCGTTAATGGATTGTCCTCAACTTTCATTAGATTTGCTGGTATTACTTTTTTTATAAAACTCCATGAAGCCTCTAACTTCTTTTAATACAACGCGTACGGCAGGCAACAGCGGAACTTCGGATGAAGTTTCGGCGGTTCGGCGGATTCCTTACGCAGATAAAACCACCAAAAGTTCCTCTCAAGAGAAACATATAGCCCGGGCATTGTTAAGCGTTGCCGGATTTTGTTTTATTTCATTGGGGCTTCTGCTTGCTGGCTGCTCTTCCGCGGAAAATCAAAATAAAAACAAATCCTTAACAGACAGTAACGCCACAGGCGAACAAATGGCAGGCCGGGCAAGACAAGACAAAGTCCCTTTGGACTGTACGCTTTGCAAAGCTCTTTCCAGGACCGGATTATTAATGGGTGGTAATTTAAACGATTCTGCGGGCACCCAGGGAAGCACACCCGGCGCCATACTGAATGGTGCGGACCTGGACACCGGCAAGATGGTCCTGATCAAGGGAGGCAGTTTTCAGATGGGGTCTGATCAGTTTGCGGATGCGCAGCCGGTACACAAAGTAACCGTTTCTTCCTTTTATATGGATGCCCATGAGGTAACCAATGACCAGTTTGCCCGCTTTGTAGATGCCACCCATTATATTACGGTAGCGGAAAGGCCACTTAATCCGAAGGATTATCCGGGTGTTCCCCTGGAAAAACTGGTGCCGGGATCCGGCGTTTTTTCCCCTCCGGCCCATCCGGTTCCGCTAAATGATCCCATGGCCTGGTGGAAATATATTCCGGGGGCCGACTGGCGCCATCCTGACGGTCCCGCTTCTTCCATCCGGGGAAAGGGTCAGTATCCAGTGGTGCAGGTCTGTTATGAAGATTGTTTGGCATATGCCAAATGGGCGGGTAAGCGTCTGCCTACGGAAGCAGAGTGGGAATATGCGGCCCGTGCAGGCAAGCATTTTGAAAATTATTATTGGGGCAAATCGCTCCATCCTGACGGAAAATATATGGCCAATAATTTCCAGGGACATTTTCCGGATCACAATACCAAGGAAGACGGCTATAGTATGCTGGCTCCCATTGAGCAGTATCCGGTCAACGCCTTCGGACTGTACGATATGGAGGGCAATGCATGGGAATGGTGCAGTGATTATTACCGACCTGATTATTATGCCACCAGTCCGGTTGTTAATCCTAAGGGGCCTAAAGACAGCTATGATCCCCAGCAGCCCGGGCTTGTGCAAAGGGTGCAACGGGGCGGTTCTTTTTTATGCAGCGATGAGTATTGTATCCGCTATAAAGCAGGTTCCAGAGGAAAAGGTGAACCGTCCAGTGCCAGTAATAATCTTGGCTTCAGGCTGGTGCGTTCAATAAAGTAACTAACTGGTGATAAAAACCGGGATTTATATAAGAACGAAAAAAGTATTATATATTATGCATGTGGATTGCTGATCCGTCCATTCCGGAATTAACGATTTAAAATCTTAAAAAGCCTATGGTGCTGCGTGCGGCCCTTTTATTGGTTTTATTTTTCAAGGGGGCCGCACTTTGCCGGGCCCAAAGTCAGGTGCATGCCATAAAAATAAGTGGCCGTGTCCTGGACGGCTCTTCCGGTGAATTGCTTTTAGGAGCCAGCCTAAAATTCAATAATCCTCAAGTTTTTTCTGGTGCGGTTACCAATAGTTACGGCTTTTTCAGCCTTGTGGCAAAACCTGCAGGCGCAAGGCTTTTGATCACCCATGTCGGATACAGGGATAGTTTATTGCCGGTTGTTTTTACCCGGGATACGGTACTTGAAATAGCGCTGATGCCAATTACTTCCTCGGATGCTTCGCTGGACAGCGCTGCCGTAAAAGTGTATGCTGCCCGGCAGGATCGCCCCTCTCCCACCCAGATGGGTGTGAGCCGGGTTGATTTAAAAGAAGCCGCCAGGCTGCCCGTAATTTTTGGGGAAAGAGATGTATTAAAGACCCTTTCTCTGTTGCCGGGCGTCAAGCAGTCGGCGGAAGGGAATGCAGGCTTTTATGTCCGTGGTGGTACGACCGGCCAGAACCTGATTTTACTGGACGAAGCGCCCATTTATAACGCGTCTCATTTATTTGGTTTTTTCAGCACGTTTAACAGTGACGCTATTAAAGATGTCACCTTGATTAAAGGCAGTGCGGATGCACGCTATGGAGGCCGCCTGGCCTCCGTGCTGGACGTACATATGAAAGATGGGAATAACCAGGCCTTTCACGCAGCCGGAGGCATCGGGCTTATCAGCAGCCGGTTAAGCTTGGAAGGTCCCATCCAGAAGGGCAGATCTTCTTTTTTGCTGACCGGCCGCAGGACCTATGCTGACTTGTTTTTGCACCTCAGTAAAAATAAGGATATCAAAAATAACGCACTCTATTTTTATGATTTGAATGCCAAGGCGAACCTGGCCCTGACGAGTAAAACCCATTTGTATTTTTCCGGCTACCTGGGGACCGATAAGCTGGGGTTGAAAGACCAGTTTATGATTGACTGGGGCAATAAAGTGGCAACGCTCAGGCTCAGCAGTATTCTGGGCACTGGACTATTCTCTAATACCAGTTTTATTTTCAGTGATTACCGGTTTAATATTTTATTGAAATCAGGAAATAATAAATTTCATTTGAACTCTCTGATCCGGGATCTGCACCTGAAACAGGATTTTAGCTGGAATACGGCTCTCGGCAATTTTCACGCGGGGCTGAGCAGTATTTACCATCAGTTTGATCCAACCCATTTTTCCGGCGGCAACGATTCAAGCGATTATTCCCAGTATAAATCCATGCAGTATAGCTGGGAAAACGGACTCTACCTCAATTATACAGGTAAGATAAGCCGACGTCTGGAACTCTCGGCAGGCGTCAGGCTCTCTGCTTATAGTGTCCTTGGGCCGGGGACCTATTATAAATATTCAGGGAATAGTACGGAAGCGCAGGATTCCGTCCATCTGGACCGGGGCCAGATGGGTAAGACATACCTGAACCCTGAGCCAAGGTTGTCTTTGGCCTGGCGCTTAAATACTACCGCCAGCATCAAGGCATCTTATAGCAAGAACGTTCAGCATCTGCATTTATTGAGCAATTCCCTGTCTACCAATCCTACTGATCAATGGATCGGCGACAGTTATAATATACGGCCGGAAACGGCCGATCAGCTGTCCTTAGGCTATTATAAGGATTACCCCGGTTACCGCCTGGAGGCAGAGACTTATTATAAATGGATGGGCGCACAGGTGGATTACAAAAACGGGGCGGATCTGACAACTACCCAGGATGTGGAATCTCAGCTGTTATACGGGATTGGCAGGGCCTACGGCCTGGAGCTTTATCTTAAAAAGAACCGGGGCAAACTGACCGGGTGGCTCAGTTATACCCTGTCCAGGACCGAAAAGAAAATTGCAGGCATCAGCGGCGGCAATTGGTATAAGGCCCACCAGGACAGGACACATGAGCTGTCCCTGGTGGGCATGTATCCCTTATCTGAGCGCTGGGAGGTGGCAGGTGATTTTATGCTGGCAACGGGTAATGCGGTTACTTTTCCCCAGGCGAAATACCAGGTGAATAAGCAGACCTTTTTCTATTACGGCAACAGAAATGATTACCGGATGCCGCTTTATCACCGTATGGATATTAATTTTACCCTGAAGTGTAAACCTAAAAAAAATTATACTGCTTCCTGGAGCTTTGGGCTGTATAATGTGTATGGAAAGGAAAACGCTTATATCATCCGCTTTGAAGAGCCGGTTGACCGGCCAGGCCAAACCGTGGCTAAACAAACGGCCCTGTTCAGGTGGGTTCCTTCAGTTACCTATAATTTTAAATTCTAATCAAGACTCAATGATAAAATAATGTATTTGTTTCATCCAGATAATAAGAAATTCCATGTTTTGCGCAGGTTGGCCTCACTGCTGCCAGGCGCTATTATACTGGGAGCAGTGCTTGGTGTTGTATTCAGCGGCTGCACCAAAGAAGTGGCGGTTTCCTTAAAATCTACGGTCCCTAAACTGATTATTGAAGGGGTAGTCTCCAACCAGGACTTGGGTTCTTATGTAAGGCTGTCTTACTCACAGGATTTTTCAGATCAGCAGCCTTTTACTTATATATCAGACGGACTGGTTATACTAACCGATAGCAACCGGCAGGTGCATGATACATTAAAAACCAGGGTGGATGAAAACGGGAATCCTTATTTTGCCAGCTTCCGGGTACGTCCCGTCATCGGGCACGTATTTCAATTAACCGTTTTGCTGGACGGCCAGCGATATACCGCCAGATCTGTCATGCCGGACACGGTGACATTTGAAGGCATCAGTTTGTTATCGGAAGCCGGCCGGCTCAGTAGCAAATCGGTATTTACGGCGGTGCCCCAATATACAGACCCGCCTGGTGTAAAAAACTTCTACCGGTTTGAACAATATATCAACCATAGGAAAGATCCCGCGATTAATGTCCTCAATGATAATGTGGGCGACGGGTTGCCCAATGAAAGGCCGATTTTTACCAAAGATATCGATATCCATTTAGGGGATACACTAACCGTGGCTATGATCCAGATTTCGGAGCCCGTTTATCAGTATTTTTATCAGCTACAAAATAACCAGCAGACGCTTGGCGCAACACCCAGCAATCCCACGACCAATATTGTAGCGCAGAATGCCGAGGCGCAGCAGCATATATTGGGATATTTCAGTGCGGAATACTGGCAGTATTTTACAGCGCATATCGCCGCTGAATAATAAGAAATGCATCCTTCCTAAAGCGCTTTGTTTTAGCAGCCTATAAATGGTCATTTTGGCAGTAGAAAACTAAGAAGTTAATGTTTTCGGTCCGGCTTTTTTTTACTCGGATTAGCTTTGGCGTTTTTTTTCTTTTCTTTCTCTTCTATCAGGCTTTGTTTTGCATGATGGAAGCGCCGGTGGCTGCCAGTAAGGCTTTGGTATAGGGCGTTCCTGGATGATGATAAACTCTTTCTGCCGGTCCCAGCTCTTCAATCCGGCCCTGGTTCATCACGGCGATCCTGTCAGAGATATACCGGACCACAGACAGGTCATGGGAAATAAATATGGAAGTAAAACCCAGTTCCGCTTTCAGGTCATTGAACAGGTTTAATACCTGCGCCTGAACACTGACGTCCAGTGCGGATACACTTTCATCGCAGATCACAAAATCTGGCCTTAGGATCAGCGCCCGGGCGATCACGATCCTTTGCCTTTGTCCGCCGCTGAATTCATGGGGATAACGGTTATAGTGGGCAGCCGATAACCCTACCTTTTCCAGCCACTGGCAAACCCGCTCTTTTACTTCTTTCGTGCTCAGCCCCTCATGAACCTCTAATGCCTCGCCGATTGCACGGCCAATTGTGAGCCTTGGGTTAAGTGCGCTGTAGGGATCCTGAAAGATCATCTGCATCTGCTGGGCACGGCTGGCCTCTTGGTGGGATTTGGGTATCCAGTTTTGTCCTTTAAATAATATCTGTCCGCTGTGGACCGGTGCCAGTCCCATAATGGCCCTGCCAAGCGTGGTTTTGCCGCAGCCTGAGGCACCCACCAGTCCCAGTGTCTCTCCTTTAAATACCTGGAGGCTCAGCGCTTGTATAGCCTTATGAAAACCAGTGGGCCGCCCCCAGAAATCATGGTGGGCGCTATCAGGATACCATACGTGGAGTTGTTGGATATCCAAAAGCGGGACCTTTGCTTCCGGCATTGAATCTTGGGGTGATTGTTGATTGCCGGTAACTATTTGGCCTGTCTGCCTGGCACTAGTGAGGCTGGTTCCCGGCGAAGCCTTCTGTGGTGTAAATTCAGGTTCTGCGCCCGTTTTATTGCTGGTCGTCCCCGCTTCGGGCTGATTTAAAAAATCACTGATGACGGGCAGCCGCTGCCCGTTTTCATACAGACCCGGGCGGCAGGCTAATAGTGCTTTTGTATAAGGATGTGCCGGATGGCGAAAAATCCTGTCAGCAGGACCGGCTTCGACAAGGTCGCCTTTGTAGAGTACGGCAATCTGATCTGCAATGGTGGCCACCAGCTGTATATCGTGGGAGATAAACAGCACGCTCATGTTGTTTTTTTGCTTTAAAACATTGATTAGCTGCAAAATTTCTTTTTGTACCAATACGTCAAGAGCCGTCGTAGGCTCATCGCAGATCAAAAGCCTGGGCTCGCAGCTCATGGCCATGGCAATCATGACCCGCTGTTTTTGACCACCACTGATCTGGTGCGGATATTTAGCGAATATTTTATGTGGTTCCGGCAACTGCACCTCTTTAAAGAGTTGGATGGCCCTGGCCTTTGCCGCCCCGTGGGTGACTGGTTTGTGGGCCAGTATCGCTTCTGTGACCTGCTGGCCGCAGGTCATGACCGGGTTTAAACTGCTCATGGGTTCCTGAAAGATCATAGCGATCTGTTGACCGCGGATTTGCTGCATGGATTGAGCATCCAAAAAAGTGATATCAGTCAGGTAGGGAAGATCAGTGTTAGGGTCGTTAAAGGCATTTTGTAACAGAATCTCTCCTTCAAGATCTGCATGTGGTGGCAATAAATGCAACAGCGAAAGTGCTGTGAGTGATTTACCGCTGCCGGACTCCCCTACTATGGCCAGGGTCTCACCGGTGCCCACCGTTAAATTAAGCTTGCGTAATACAGCTGTCTGTCCAAAACGAATACTCAGGTGCTTGATCTGGACCAGGGGCTCCTTATGATGGTGCTTATCTTTTTGCAACGGCTTCTTTTTTAAGAAGCAGTCTGCATTTGATCTGCAAACTGCATCTGATGCAATTTCGCATAAAATCCATTACGTTCCAAAAGTGCATCATGGGTGCCGATTTCCTTGATGACGCCTTTATCCAGAACAATAATCTTATGGGCCTTGCGGATGGTGGATAGCCGGTGGGCAATCACGATGGAGGTCCGTCCTTTAATAAGCTTGTCTATCGCCTGTTGTACCAGGATCTCACTATCCGTATCT
>Ga0182744_1004502_pt1 | contig 10407 bp, 5 predicted proteins | sample eDN3rd30CKraftMG_FD_128525 | JGI IMG/M metagenome (GOLD analysis project Ga0182744, IMG submission 128525) | Enriched Miracle-Growth compost microbial communities from Emeryville, California, USA - eDNA 3rd pass 30_C Kraft MG (version 2) (version 2) ... | reverse complement strand
GCGGCGGGCCAGATGGGCCTGTCGATCGCCTTCGATCTCGCCACCCATCGCGGCTATGATTCCGATCATCCCAGGGTCGCCGGCGATGTCGGCATGGCCGGTGTCGCGATCGATTCCATCTACGACATGCGCACCCTGTTCTCGGGGATTCCACTCGATCGCATGTCGGTGTCGATGACGATGAACGGCGCCGTGCTGCCGGTGCTGGCGCTCTATATCGTCGCCGCCGAAGAGCAAGGTGTGCCACAGGAGAAACTGTCGGGCACGATCCAGAACGACATTCTCAAAGAATTCATGGTGCGCAACACCTACATCTATCCGCCAAAGGATTCGATGCGCATCATCTCGGATATTTTCGCCTATACGTCGAAACATATGCCGAAGTTCAATTCGATCTCGATTTCCGGCTATCACATGCAGGAAGCCGGTGCGACGCAGGATCTCGAACTCGCCTATACGCTCGCCGACGGCGTCGACTATGTGCGCGCCGGCATCGCCGCCGGCATGGACATCGACACCTTCGCGCCGCGCCTGTCGTTCTTCTGGGCGATCGGCATGAACTTCTTCATGGAAGTGGCGAAGCTGCGCGCGGCCCGACTGCTCTGGGCCAATCTCATCCGGCCCTTCAATCCGAAGTCAGACAAATCGCTGGCCCTGCGCACCCATTGCCAGACATCGGGCTGGTCGCTGACAGCACAGGACGTCTACAACAACGTGGTGCGCACGCAGATCGAGGCGATGGCCGCGACGCAGGGCCATACGCAATCCCTGCACACCAACGCGCTCGACGAGGCGCTGGCCCTGCCGACGGATTTTTCGGCGCGCATCGCGCGCAACACGCAGATCTTCCTGCAACAGGAATCCGGCACCACGCGCATCATCGACCCGTGGGGCGGCTCCTATTATGTCGAGCGCCTGACTGCCGAACTGGCGATGCGCGCCAAGGCGCATATCGACGAGATCGAGAGTCTCGGCGGGATGGCGAAGGCCATCGACATGGGCCTGCCGAAACAGCGCATCGAGGAGGCCGCGGCGAGGACCCAGGCGCGCATCGACACCGGCCAGCAGGCCGTCATCGGTGTCAATAAATTCCGCCAGGACGACGAAAAACAGATCGACGTGCTGGTCGTCGACAATTCCGCCGTCCGCGCCCAGCAGATCGACAAGCTGAAGCGGCTGCGTGCCGAGCGCAACGAGGGCGAAGTCACCCGCGCGCTGGTGGCGCTGACGGAGGGCGCGCGCGGCAACGGCAATCTGCTGGCGCTCTCCATCGAGGCGGCGCGCGCCAAGGCGACCGTCGGCGAGATGTCGCTGGCGCTAGAAAACGTCTTCAACCGTCATGTCGCCAGGATCAGTACGATCAGCGGCGTCTACGATCGCGCCGCCGGGCTCGCCGAGGGACTTGGTGCCGACGCCGTCGACCGGGTCAAGCGTATGACGAAGGCTTTTGCTGAGAACGAAGGCCGCAGGCCGCGCGTACTCGTCGCCAAGGTCGGACAGGACGGCCACGATCGCGGACAGAAGGTCATTTCATCAGCCTTCGCCGACATGGGTTTCGATGTCGACGTCGGACCGCTTTTCGCCACGCCCGTGGAGGCGGCCCAGCAGGCGGTCGACGACAACGTCCATGTCATCGGCATCTCCTCGCTCGCCGCCGGCCACCTGAGCCTTGTGCCGGAAGTGCGCGCCGCCTTGCAGAAGCTCGGCCGCGACGACATCATGATCGTCGTCGGCGGGGTCATCCCGCCACAGGATTTCGAGGCCCTGCGCAGGGCCGGCGCCGCCGCCATCTTCCCGCCCGGCACGCCGGTGGCTGAATCCGCCGAAAAACTGCTCGAAGAGCTCAACAGCCGCCTTGGCTATGCTCAAAAACCTGCGGCGGAATAAGCACTTAACATGGCCTAGCGGGCCTGCCTTGCTCTTGCCACGGCGATGCCGCACTCAAATCGGTCTTGGAACGCCAGGGCAACGCGACCGTCAAGGCAACGAGGAGGCCATTTGATGCATCGATTTTCGTCCGGCCTGCTGGCCAAAGGAACGCTCGTAGGTGCCCTCCTGACGGTGTTGCCGGCACAGGCTCAACCGGACACAAGCCGGTTCAACCAGGACATCGCCGAGCTGGCCAAGCGCCACAAGATTCCCGAACGGTTGATCCACAGGGTCATCGTGCGAGAAAGCCGTTACAATCCGACAGCCCAGCATGCCGGTCACTATGGCCTCATGCAGATCAAGCCGGCGACGGCGCGGAGCATGGGCTATCGCGGCTCGCCCGCCGGCCTTCTCGTGGGCAGGACAAACCTGACCTATGCGGTTCCCTATCTCGCCAATGCCTATCGCGTCGCCGGCGGCAACGAGGACCGGGCGGTGCAACTCTATGCCGGCGGCTATTACTACGCCGCCAAGCGCAAAGGCATGCTGGCAAAACTGACGACCGCCCACACCGAAGAGGCCGCCCCGGAAGCGCCGCAGCCGGCGGCGGCCGTCGCAGTCGTGCCGCCGAGCGCGCCGCCAGTCGAGGCGCAGGCCTACGCTGGGCCGGCGTCACCCTTCGAAGCTCTGGCGTCGATTTTTTCGCCGGAGCCGACGCCCGTTGCCGCTCCCGAACCGCAGGTCGAGCAGCCCGCTGTGGAAGAACAACCGGCCGTGGAAAAACAGCCGCGCAAGCGCGAACGCCGCCGGCGGCATTAACCCAGTCTTATTGAGCCGGCGACGTCGGCGGCGGCAGCGGCTGCGTCTCGATGACGGATGCCCGTACCGCCGGTCCACGATCGGCCACGGTACCGCCATCGATGATCGACGTCTCGCGCGCATCCTCGGCGCGCGGCTTGGTCAATTGCGCGCCGATCTGGCGCACGACCGACGGCGCGGTGGCATAGGCGCCATGGTTGATCCAGCCATCGGAGAAGGAACTCAGGTCGTAGACCTTCACCCCTAGCCGGTCGAGTTCAGCGCGATCCTCCGGCTTGTTCGGATCGATCGCGCCGACGCGCAGGCGTTCGCCGACAAGCCGGCTCGACAGGCTGAGTGCCCGGTCGCCGGTCGACGTGAAGACGGAGACATTCGCCCCCGGCCCGACCTTCGCCATCTGCTGACGGAACACGGATAAATCGATATCGGGCGCGGCGAGCATGACGTTGCCGAGCCTGCCGGTCAGCAGGCGCGGGTTTCCGATGGCGGATTCGCGCAGGGCTTCCATGGCGAGCCAGGCGCCCATGGAATGCGCCAGAATATGGATACGGCCGATCGACGGGATGGCAGCGAGATCGTTGAGCATGCCGGTCAGGGCATCGCGCGAGACGGTGGCGTTTTCCTTGGCCGAGACATAGGACAGAAGTCCGTCCTCGGCCGGCCAGGTGAACAGGACCGGCACGCCGCCGAATCGTCCGTCGGCAACGATCTGCGCCAGGCGGAACTCCGCCTCCTGAAGCGACGTGTTGAATCCGTGCACATAGATGAGCACATCGCGGTTGGAGCCTACGCGGCCGGACACATGGGTCGCGACAGCCTGCGCCAGGGTTTCGCTGCCGAGGCGGCGCGACCGTGTCAGGACGAAATGATTGCGCGGATTGGGACTGCCGAACGTCGGCAATTCGATATTTCCGGTCCGGTGGCCGGGAGGAACGGTGATCGTCAGCAGCGAATAGTGGGCCGTGCCTTCGGCGAGATTGCGCTCGGATGCGCCCCTGTCGCTGCGCCGTGTGGAAGCGACAAACATATCGATCGGGATCGGTTCACCGACCGGCGCGGCGGCGAACAGATTGCCGGCGCTGGAGACGGCAGAGGCCGTCATGTCGGTGACGCCGTCGCCGAGGCAACCGCTGACGCCTATGGCCAGACCGAATACCGTCGCCAGGTTCAGGATTCTTCTGGGAACGGCCGCCGCCGGAGAAAGCCAATTCATAAAGACGAGAATCCTGACGCTTGCCTGACATTTGGCCTGCGGTTGGCGCGAAACTCAACCGTGGCTGTTCTTTCCATGAAAGAACGGAATGAACGACGGGTTAATTTCCGTGATCTTGTAAGAGTTGCGCCATCGGAGACGACGCGCTGCAATGGTGTGGATGCCCGTGAAACATGTCGAGAATGGGACCAGACGATCATGAGTGCCCGGCCTGATGTCGAAGGAAGCGTCATAGTGACAGGAAAGCCGCAGTCGGATGCCGCATCCGCCCCATCGCAGCGGTCCGTCCGCGTGCTGGTGACCGCATTCGGCGCATTTCCGGGCGCGCCAAGCAATCCGACGGAAAATGTCGTGAAGCGCCTGCAAGCGTTTTACCGCCGCCGGTTCGCCCGTCTGGACATCGACCTGGCGACGGCGGTGATGCCGGTTCGTTTCGAAGGCGTCGCCGCGCGGCTCGCAACCCTGCTCGACACGCACCGCCCCGATATCGTCATCCACCTCGGCCTGGCGGCGCGGCGCAAAACGCTGAGCGTCGAAACGCGGGCGCTCAACAGGTTGACATCGATCCATACGGACGCGACCGGCACCCTGTCCGGTACGGGCACTGTGTTGCACGGTGGCGAAGCGGCACGGCGCGCCCGCTGGGCCGCCGCTCCTCTGGCTGTCGCGATGACCCGACGCGGCGCGCCCAGCCGCACCTCGATCGACGCCGGCGACTATCTCTGCAACCAGACGCTTTATCTGACTCTCGGATCGTTCTCCGGCCCCGCGGGCTTCATCCATATGCCGCGTCTGCGCCGCAGAATGAAAAGTGGCGCCGATCCCTTCCGTCGCAGCGCACAGCCAAGCCTGCAGGAGGCGACGGAGGCGGTCGCCGCGGCCATCGAGCGGTGCGCCGTAGATTTCCGGCGCGAACGATCCACAGCGACAGCCCGTAGACTTGACCCGGTAGCCTCCCTGCCCTAGGTCAAACGACCTTTTACCTGTGGGGGACAGCGCATTATGGATGCGGATACCGGCACCTTTCTGGTGCAGCTTCTGAAGATCATGTGGATCAACATACTGCTGTCGGGCGACAATGCAGTCGTGATCGCACTTGCCTGCCGTGGCCTCACGGCGGAAAACCGCAAGTGGGGCATCATCCTCGGCGCTGGCGTGGCGATCTTGCTGCGCATCATCTTCACCGGTGTCGTCACGCAGTTGATGGAACTGCCTTATCTGAAGATCATCGGCGGACTCCTGCTGCTATGGATCGCGGTGCAGCTTCTCCTCGAGAATGCCGACGAGAAGGACATCAAGGAATCCAACAATATCTGGGGCGCGGTGCGAGTCATCGCCGTGGCCGACCTGGTCATGTCGCTCGACAACGTTGTTGCCATCGCGGCGGCGGCCCACGGCAACTGGCTGCTGATCATCCTCGGCCTTGGCATTTCGATCCCGCTGATCGTCTTCGGCGCGCAGCTTGTGATCATGATGCTGGAGCGCTGGCCCTGGCTGGTCTGGTTCGGCGCCGCCCTCCTCGGCTGGGTCGCGGGCGAGTTGATCGCCGACGAACTGACCACCGAGCGCGGCCTGGCTCCGATCTTCGCCGGCGTGCCGAGCAGCCTCATGCACTACGGCATCCCCGCGCTTGGCGCGGCGCTCGTGGTCGCGATCGGTTACTTCCTCAAGAGCCGGCACGGCGAAGAGGAAGTGGCGCATTAGCCTGCTTGCAAGATCCGACTGAAAATTCAGACGCCCGCTGCATCGCCGCAGCGGGCGTTTTGCTTTCGTTCGCTTGATTCGACCAATGTTGGGTATTCAAAGGCGACAAACCGGACCGGGTCACGACCGCATAGGTACCGAATAAAATCTTTGTCGAATTAAACTGCCAAGCTTCTTATTTCTGTAACATATATCGCCCTACGATCAACGGCAAAGATCTGGGGGACTCGATGGAAAAGTGCGCTGCCTTCTCCGCTTGCCTGCAAGCCCGCTCCAATAGTTTCTTCAATTATATTCGATATTTTCGAGGCATGCTGGCTATCGCTGTGCTGCTTTTGGGAGCCGCGGCATTTTCAGGTCCAGCACAAGCCCAGTACGGCGCCGGCTTCCTGGGCTGGTTCAATGGATCGTCGCCCACCGGTTTTGGTTCAGCGGGCCAAGCATGCTTCGATTCATTTCAAACTTATACGACAGGGTCCGCGTCGAGATACAAGGGAACGTACGATATGGGGCGCGCTGACCACGTGCACTGCGATTGGACATCTGGCGAAGAGTGCATAAGAGAAAGGACAGATCCTTCCTTGGGCTGTCTGGTGTCGCTTCCCAGCTTTGCATTTATGGTTTGCGACACCGGCTATTCCTTCAATGGCCTCGACCGATGCGTGCCCAACGATGAAAAAATTCCAGGTCAATCAGCGGGTGCTTCCAACGGCGGCGGATCAGGCCAGCCATCGACATGCAATCCCATTCTTCTTGTCGACGGCGCGAAGCTGCTTTACGCAACCGATTATACGAGCAACGATCCACGTTTCTCCATAAAGCGTTTCTATCGCAGTATTCCGCAGATATTCGATCGGATTGCCAGATTGCGGGCGCCACTTGGCTCCGTCGCCGGATGGCGTTTCTGGTTCAATACCGAACTTCATATAAGCAGCGATATCGGCACGGGGGCCGGCGTAACACTACATTTGCCAAACGGCACGGCTCTGGACTTCACCCGTTCGGGCAATAATTTCGTCGCCCAAGCCAATGGTCCGGCACAGCTCGACTATCGGGTTTCGATCGACACCCCACCCGCCAACTGGGGCCTCGTTTTCGACACATCCTCTGATTGGACAGTGACTGACGCGGACGATCGCGTCTGGAAATTGCGGACCTTTCCGACTCTGAACGTCAGCCCTAATCGCTATGAAATCGCGGTTCCCGTCGAGATCAGAGAACGCGACGGCTATAAATGGACGCTTGCCTACGACTCCGACGGCACCCTGCAGACCATTACCGATTCCTTCGGCAGGACGTTTGGGTTCACCTGGAGTTATTTTTACAGCTCCGTATACGCAGGCTTCACGAAGCCAACGCCGCAAGCCATCAAGGAAATCTCGCTCCCGGGCGGTGGCAAGATCCGCTACACCTACGATCCTGCGCCGACGGGATCACCAACTGTCCCTTCGACAAGCCAGATAGAAAGGCTGGTTAAGGAGGAACAGCTCGACGCCAGCAGCAATGTGATCGATTCCACCACGTACCACTATGAAAACACGCTGTACCGCAACTTTGTCACCGGCGTGACTGACGCCAGGAACGTCCGTTACGGCACATTTGCCTACGACACGGCCGGCCGGGTCAGTTCATCGGAACTGGCCGGCGGCGTTGAGAAATCCACCGTCGCATATAGCCTGTCCGGCACCAACCTGGTACGCACGGTCACCAATGCGCTGGGCAAATCCGCCGTCTACACGTGGACGAGAACCGGCACTGGCGGCGACACGAAGCTGATCGCCGTCGCGGGCCAGGCAAGCCCCAATTGTCCGGCCAGCGCCAGTTCGACGACCTATACCAGCCAGCTCATCGCGACGGAGACGGACGAGGAAGGACGCGTCACGTCCTATGTCCGCGACGCACGCGGCCGGCCGACCTCGATCACACGCGGGTCCGGCACGCCGCTGGCCAGCACGACGACCATCACATGGAACGCAACACTGAATGTGCCCGACTCGGTGGTCGAGCCCGGCCTGACGACGACCTATGCGTGGAACACGACGACCGGCCGCCTGACGTCGATGACGAAGACGGATACGACGACGCAAACCATTCCCTATTCGACCAACGGCCAGACCCGAACCTGGGCTTATACCTACGACACCAACGGGCTGTTGCTGACAGTCGACGGGCCTCTCAGCGGTACGGGAGACACCGTCACCTATACGTACAATGCCAGCGGCTATCTACAGACTTTCACCAATGAAATGGGCAAGGTGACGACGGCGACCGCCTGGAACAGCCGGGGGCAGCCGACCTCGATCACCGATCCCAACGGCATCGTCACCACACTCGGCTACGACGCGCGCGGCTGGCTGACCAGCACCTCGGTCGACACCGCCGGAACGCCATCGACCACGATCATCACGTACAACGCCGTCGGCGATGTGCAGAACGTCACCGATCCGTCGAATGTTGTGATGACGATGGCTTATGACAATGCCCGCCGGCTGACGACGATCACCAACACGATCGCGGAGACGACGAACTACGTCCGTGATCTTCTCAACAATCCGACCTCGGTCACCATCAAGAGGTCTGACACCACGACCGCTTTCCAGAAAACCCAGACCTTCGACGAACTGGGCCGCATCATCAAATCGGTCGGAGCGGTTCCGGCCAACTCGCAATACCAATTCGGCTATGACAAGACGAGCAATCTGACCTCGGTGACGGACCCGAGATCGGGCGTGTTCGGCTATGCGTTCGATTCCCTGAACCGCCTGCTGTCGGAGACCGACGAGTCCTCGGCCACCGTGACGCTCACCCGCAACGGCAAGGACAAGATCACTGCCTATAAAGACCCGCGCAACCTCAGCACGACCTATGTCCGTAATGGCTTCGGCGAGGTGATCCAGGAAGCCTCACCCGATAAGGGAACCTCCGTCTATGTCTACGACGCCCGCGGGCTGGTCACGCAGAAGACCGACGCACGCGGCATCGTCACCAATTTCACCTACGACAATGCCGGCCGGCTGACGGCCAAGGCCTATCCCGCCAGCGGCGGGGCCTATTATGCCTCCTATACCTGGGATGTCAGCGCCGTCGACAACAAGGGCGTCGGCCGCCTGACAGGCATCTCCGACGAATCCGGCGTCACCTGGCGGCCCTATGACGCCAAGGGCCGGGTGACGGTGGACTACCGCACCAACTACCCGGCGCCCGCTTTGGCGACGCAATACACCTACGATGCCGCCGGCAAAATCACGTCGATGACCTATCCGTCGGGCCGCATCGTCGATTTCACGCGCGACTCGCTGGGCAATATCTCCAATATGTATACGCGCAAGCACGCCGGCGCAGCGCAGGAGACCGTGGTCTACAACGTCACGCGCCATCCGTTCGGGCCGTTGAAGAGCTTCACCTTCGGCTCCAACAATATCGTCGCTACCTTCGGCCTCGACACGGACTATCGCATCTCGTCGCTGCAGGAAGGCGGCACAGCCAACCGGACCTACACCTGGGTCGGCGCCAATCTCAACCAGATCACCAATGTGCTGACGCCGGCGCAGTCCGAGAGCTTCACCTATACGCCGACGAACCGGCTGGCGACGGCCATCGGCGGCTACGGCTCCTATGGCTGGGCCTATGATGCGGTCGGCAACCGCACGTCGGAAACGCTGGGCAGCGCCACCTCCACCTACGCCTATCCGCCGACATCGAACCGGCTGACCTCGATCACGCCTTCTGTCGGCGCGGTGCGCAATTTCGGCTATGACGCCGCCGGCAACACGATCACCGACAGCCGCTCGCCGACGCCAGCCATGACCTTCGACTACGATCCGGAAGGGCGTCTGTCGAAGGCGACGCAGACCGCGACGCCGGCCGAGAACGCCACCTATAAATACGACGCCCTGTCACGTCTGGCGCTGCGCACCGTCAACCACACGTCAGGCGCGCCGACCGTCATCGGCTATATCCACGACCTCAACGACCGCATCATCGCCGAGACGGATGCGGCCGGCGCGACCTTGCGCGAATATATCTGGATGGACGACCTGCCGGTGGCCGTGGTCGATAATGTCAACACCGCGAGCCCGATCCTCTACCACGTCCACACCGACCACCTGATGCGGCCGATCCGCATCACCGACAACACCAGCACCTGGGTGTGGAGCGCCGAGTACACGCCCTTCGGCGCGGTGCAGGCGCTCTATCCGACAGCGACGACCATGGACCTGCGATTTCCGGGGCAGTGGTTCCAGTTGGAGAGCGGGCTCGCTTACAATTGGCACCGGCATTACGATGCAAGCGTGGGCCGATACTTGCAACCAGATGCGCTTGGACTTGGTTCGCTGTTGAGTGATGGGCCAAGTGCTTATTCATATGCTGGCGGGAGTCCGTTAGCTTACGTAGATCCTGATGGCCAATTCATATTCCTACCAGCCATTCTGATACCAGCGATCCCCACGATTGCCGAATTCGGCATCGGAGTTTTGGGCGGGTTAAGTATCGGAAATTTCATCTATCAGATGAGTAAACCGGCAGATGACGCTAAAGTTAAAGCTAGTGTCGCTTCCAATAACATCTGTGAGCCTGATGATGCGGGTAAGGATTACTGCGACAAACAGCTAGATGTGATCTCTCAATAGGTTGTTCATCCGATCCGGACCGAGGAAACTGAGGTTGCGAAGCTTCAGTCCAAGGAGAGACCGGATGAACATTCACAAGAATGCCCGTTTGACGCCGTTTGGTCGAGAGCGATTGGTGCTGGCCATATTGGGCGGCCAGACCCAGGAGGCCGCAGCGCGGGCTGCCGGGGT
>Ga0182744_1004501_pt1 | contig 10410 bp, 9 predicted proteins | sample eDN3rd30CKraftMG_FD_128525 | JGI IMG/M metagenome (GOLD analysis project Ga0182744, IMG submission 128525) | Enriched Miracle-Growth compost microbial communities from Emeryville, California, USA - eDNA 3rd pass 30_C Kraft MG (version 2) (version 2) ... | reverse complement strand
CCAGATATACGAAAAATGCTGTAGATACATCATTAATGATGTATCTACAGCATTTTTGCGTGCACGTTTGGGTGGGTGGGTGAGCCAAGCCAGCCTACGGCAATTGATTTACGACGAAACCCCTGCTACCAGCCCACGCCCAACCGAGCTAGGCGGTCAGGCGGATCAGTCCACTAGGGCGTGACGGATGATCGTGTGCTCGCGGCCCGGACCGGTACCGATCGAGGAGATACGCGCACCCGACATCTTCTCCAGCGCAAGGACGTAGTCCTGAGCGTTCTTAGGCAGGTCCTCGAACTTCTGGATGCCAAAGATATCCTCGGTCCAGCCGGGGAAGTACTCGTAAATGGGCTTGGCGTGGTGGTATGCCGACTGGTCAGTAGGCATCTCGTCATAGCGGACGCCATCCACGTCATACGCAACACACACTGGGATTTGCTCAATGTTGGTGAGCACGTCCAACTTGGTCAGCACGATGTCCGTCAGGCCGTTAACCCGCGAGGAGTAGCGCGCCACAACGGCGTCATACCAGCCACAACGGCGGGCACGCCCGGTGGTCACACCGTACTCGCCGCCGGTCTTTTGCAGGTAGATGCCCATGTCGTCGAAAAGCTCAGTGGGGAACGGACCCTCACCAACGCGCGTGGTGTACGCCTTGATCACGCCGATCACGCGGTCAATACGGGTGGGGCCAACGCCGGAACCCGTGCACACACCACCAGCAGTGGCGTTCGAGGACGTCACAAACGGGTACGTGCCGTGGTCGATGTCCAGCATGGTGGCTTGGCCACCCTCAAACAGGACCGTCTTACCCTCATCCAGCGCCTTGTTCAACACAAGCGCGGTGTCACACACCATCGGACGCAGGCGATCAGCTAGAGCCAACAGCTCCTGCACGATCTCCTCAACCAGCACCTCACGGCGGTTGAACACCTTCACCAGAAGCTGGTTCTTCTGCTCAAGCGCGCCCTCAATCTTGGCGCGCAGGATCTTCTCATCAAACAGATCCCACACGCGGATACCCACGCGGTTGATCTTGTCCGAGTAGGTGGGGCCGATGCCGCGGCCGGTGGTACCGATACGTCGCTTGCCAAGGAAGCGCTCGGTGACCTTGTCCATCGTCCGGTTGTAGGACGGAATAACGTGTGCGGAACCGGAAATCAGCAGGCGGGACGTGTCCACGCCGCGTGACTCCAGATCATCAAGTTCCTGGTACAGCACCTCAATGTCAATAACAACACCGTTACCAATAACAGGGGTGACGCCCGGGGACAGGATTCCGGAAGGCAAAAGGTGGAGCGCGTACTTCTCGCCATCAATGACCACAGTGTGGCCGGCGTTGTTACCGCCGTTGAACTTCACCACATAGTCAACCTGCGAACCGAGCTGGTCGGTTGCTTTGCCCTTGCCCTCGTCTCCCCACTGGGACCCGACGACTACTACGGCTGGCATGGATATACCCACTTTCGGCTGCCGTGCGTAAGCATGGAAGAAGCGGCAAACTCGTGGGATAGACCATCTGGGCTGCCAACCTCGGGCGGGAATCCGGGCGGCAGTTACCCGATTTCCCATAAGAGTTTACCGGCATTTTGCCAAGGAACCTAGGCCGCATAACCGAAATCTCACTCTGGCCTACCCCGCTCGCGCTCCATTCAACACTGCTCGCATCGGCCCAACCCGTCGACGATGATCCTACCTTTGGCGTAACCACGCCACCCCAAACGCAAAACTGGACCGCCGCCTGCAAGAATTCATCCACTGTTTTGGCACAAGTTCCCGCTCAACTGTAGGTTTCGTGCTGCACTTCTAATACAGTGACTAGTCAAAGGTCTATATAGATAGGGGAACTTCGTGACCGGCCATTCGCAGCAGACCAGCTCCGCGTCTTCTACTTTTGACCTGCGGGTGGACGGCGTAGAGGCATACTTCGTGTTTACGGGCGACATCGACTCGACCCTTGTGGAGTCATTCACCATCTCCACGCTTAACTTGCCGGCGAACCTAGAGCTCGTGGTGCTCGACGCAACAGCAGTCACCTTCATCGATTCTCGTGCGGTACGCGTGCTCATTGACCTTGCCAAGCGCTTTTCCGGCCGCGTGGTCATCCTCGACCCACCGCCCACCCTCAAGTTTCTGCTCGAGGTCACCGCAGTAGCCGACCTCGTCTCCATCGTGGATGGCGCCACCTTCGAGGCGACAGCGCGCTAACACCCAGCGCGCAAACACCCAGCTCGCAAACCCCGCACTTTCTCAAAAAAACGGTGTGTCCCCGTCGCAGTTGACGGGAACACACCATTTTTTGTTTTCTGGCGGTCAGCCAATCACATCTTGTGACCAGCGGAACGCAGCTGCTGAGCAGCCTCGACGATGCGAGCGGCCATGCCAGCCTCAGCCTGCTTGCCCCATGCGCGTGGGTCGTAAGCCTTCTTGTTTCCAACCTCGCCGTCGACCTTGAGGACGCCGTCGTAGTTCTTGAAGAAGTGGTCAGCCACTGGACGCGAGAATGCGTACTGGGTGTCGGTGTCGATGTTCATCTTGATAACACCGTTGTCAACAGCCTCGGAGATTTCCGCTGCGGTCGAACCGGAACCACCGTGGAACACGAGGTCAAATGGGTTTTCCTTGCCAATCTTGGCACCAACCTCAGCCTGGATCTCTGCAAGCAGCGATGGGCGGAGCTTCACGGCACCTGGCTTGTACACGCCGTGCACGTTACCGAAGGTCAGTGCGGTCAGGTAGCGGCCGCGCTCGCCAGCACCGAGTGCGTTGATGGTCTTGAGGCCATCCTCAGCGGTGGTGAAGAGCTTCTCGTTGATCTCTGCCTCGTGGCCGTCTTCTTCACCGCCGACAACGCCAACCTCGATCTCGAGGATGGTGCGAGCAGCTACCGAGAGAGCAAGGAGCTCTTCAGCGATAACGAGGTTCTCGTCGAGTGGGATGTTCGAGCCGTCGAACATGTGGGACTGGAACACAGGGTTCTTACCAGCCTTGACCTGCTCAGCCTCGAGGGCGAGAAGTGGGCGTACCCACGAGTCAAGGTTCTGCTTGGTGCAGTGGTCAGTGTGCAGCGCGATGTTCACGTTGTAGTTCTTGGCAACCTCGGTTGCGTATGCGGCAAGTGCGAGGGAGCCTGCAACGCGGTCCTTGATGGTCGAGCCGGATGCGTACTCTGCGCCACCAACGGAAACCTGGATGATGCCGTCAGACTCTGCCTCTGCGAATCCCTGGATCGCAGCGGTAACGGTCTGGGAGGAGGTGATGTTGACTGCGGGGTAGGCAAACTTGCCTGCCTTCGCGCGGTCGATCATCTCGTTGTAAACCTCTGGGGTTGCGATAGGCATCGAAAAACTCCTGAAAGCGATGGAAGGTAAACGAATGTTCGTCACCATTTTGTCACAAACATTCGCTTCTTAGCCTAGGCCGTTCGACCCGTGAGCACTAGTCGGCCATCCCCGTGGATATCCGTGCAGCCTTCAGGCGTGCTGCACGATCCAACTGTGCATTGCGATTGCCGCCGCCGCGCCCGCGTTGATTGAGCGGGTGGACCCGTACTGGGTGATGTGCAGAATGTCTGTGGACACCTGTTGCGCCTCGGGGGTGAGTCCGGATTTTTCCTGTCCAAACACGAGCACGCAGTCACGTGGAAACTCGTATCCCTCGATGGGAATGGAGCCGTCAATGTTGTCGATTCCGATGATCTGCAGTCCCGCTTCACCCGCCCAGCGAGCAAAGTCCGCGGCGGTCTCGTGATGGCGAACGTGCTGGTAGCGGTCGGTGACCATGGCGCCACGCCGGTTCCAGCGCCGTCGCCCGATGATGTGCACTTCAGCTACGGCAAACGCATTTGCCGTGCGCACTACCGATCCAATGTTGAGGTCGTGCCCCCAGTTTTCAATAGCAATGTGCAGCGCGTGGCGGTGCTCGTCTAGGTCCGCGATGATCGCGTCCATCGTCCAGTACCGGTAGCGGTCAATCACGTTTCGCCGGTCCCCGTCCCGCAGCAGGTCTGGGTCAAAGTGCGGATCGAGGTTCCCCTCATCGTCTCGCGGCCAGTCCGCTTCACCGCCCGGCCACGGTCCCACGCCCACTTCGTGTGCTGCCATGTCGTCTTCGGGTGGGTTCTGCCCGCCCGCGTCATTGTCCGTGGTGCTGATTTTCGACGATCCTGCCGCCTCGTCCCCGCCCGTCACCTGCGCGATCACGCTGGGTAGGTCACGGTGTGCTGGGTTTGGGGTTTCGTCGAAAATCCGTGGGTTCTTAGGGGAATCAGGCTGTGGCACCCGACCATTGTCCCAAAATCCAACCAAACATGTGCCAAATCTCCATCCACACGCAACCCTACGCGCCACCTTGACCCATTACCCTTGGACTCGTGCTCCTATCACCGTTTATTGAAGCCTCAGGGCAGGTTGTTGCGCTCGGGCCATCGTGGCTGAACGCCGAGAGTCTTATTCAGTCGTTTGGTACGTACGCGCTTATTGGCATCATCATTGTGGTGTTCATTGAGACGGGACTGCTGTTCCCGCTGCTGCCGGGCGACTCGCTGCTGTTCACCGCAGGCATGCTCGTGGCACAGAGCGAACTGCACTTCCCACTGTGGCTGTTGTGCGTCCTGCTGTTTTTGGCGGCGTTTGGTGGGGACCAAGTGGCCTACCTCATTGGGAAGAAGGCTGGCCCCAAGATCTTTGCGAAGCCGGACAACAAGATCTTCAAACAGGAGTACATCACCAAAACTAACGAGTACTTTGACCGGTACGGTGGGCGCACCATCATCCTGGCTCGCTTTGTGCCTTTTGTGCGCACCTACGCGCCTGTGGCAGCGGGTGTGGGCCAAATGTCATACAAACACTTTGTGTCCTTCAATGTGATTGGTGCCTTTATTTGGGGCGTGGGCGTCACGCTACTCGGATACTTCTTGGGGCAGATCTCATTCATTCACGAGCACATTGAGCTGATTTTGGTGCTAATTGTGTTGATCTCGGTAATTCCTGTGATCATTGAGGTGCTGCGTGGGCGTAAGCAGGCCCGCACCACGAGCACGGAAGCTTAACCCACCGAGAGGACGTCACCGATCATGACCCGCCAAATTGAATCCTGGCTGACCGACATGGACGGCGTGCTCGTCCACGAGGGGCACGCGATCCCCGGTGCCGCGGACTTCATTGCCGCACTGCGCACCAAGGAACGCCCCTTCCTCATCCTCACAAACAACTCGATCTTCACACCGCGTGACCTGCGGGCACGCCTTGCAGCCTCCGGCATCGACGTGCCAGAGGAGTCCATTTGGACTTCCGCGTTGGCCACCGCAAAGTTCTGCGCAGACCAGATTCCTGGTGGTTCCGCCTACGCCATCGGTGAGGCTGGCCTGACCACTGCGCTGTATGAGGCCGGGTACACGCTGACCGAGTCCTCGCCCGACTACGTGGTGCTTGGGGAAACCCGCACCTACTCATTTGAGGCGATCACCAAGGCGATTCGCCTGATCAACGATGGTGCCCGCTTCATCTGCACTAACCCGGACCCCACCGGCCCATCCATTGAGGGCCCGCTGCCCGCCACGGGCGCGGTGGCCGCGCTCATCACTCGTGCTACTGGCCGTGAACCCTACTTTGTGGGTAAGCCCAACCCGATGATGTTCCGGTCCGCGCTCAACCGGATCGATGCGCATTCGGAGACCACTGCCATGATCGGCGACCGCATGGATACCGACGTAGTGGCAGGCATTGAGGCCGGGCTCCAAACCTTCCTTGTGATGACCGGATCTACCAAGGCCGCGGATGTGAACAGGTATCCGTTCCGCCCCTCCGCAGTGAAGGACTCGATTGCGGACCTCATCGAGTTGGTTTGATGATCTGGTCTGATTAGCAGCCCCTGCTGTAACAGCCCATGCTTAACGACGAAACCCCGGCTTCCATCCTCCCCTCACCACACGTGAGGTAAGGCTGGGAGCCGGGGTTTCGTCGAAAATAAGACCGGAAATACGAACCGATCAGGCGAGGTCTAGGTCCGCCAGATCAAACAGGTAGTGGTAGCTGACGTCATACGCCTCGATCTTCTCGCGGGCACCGGTGTTCCGGTCCACAATCGTAGCCACGGCAACAACTTCCGCGCCGGCCTCACGTGCCGCCTCAATCGCGGTGATAGGCGAGCCACCCGTGGTGGTGGTGTCCTCGAGGATCACCACACGGCGACCCTTAATGTCTGGGCCCTCAATCTGACGCTGCATGCCGTGCGCCTTAGCGGCCTTACGGACCACAAAGGCGTCCAAGTCGAGTCCACGAGACGCCGCAGCATGCAAAATTGCGGTGGCAATCGGGTCTGCGCCCAGGGTTAGGCCACCCACGGCGTCGATCTCGCCGGGGCCAAGGCCCGCCTCTTCCAACGCGTCCAACAGCACGTGGCCGATAAGCGGCGCAGCGCGGTGGTGCAGGGTGGCACGGCGCAGGTCAACGTAGTAGTCGGCCTCCTTGCCAGAGGACAGGGTCACTTTGCCGTGAACCACGGAAAGTTCCTTGATGAGATCGCGAAGCTGCTCGCGGGGCGTTGGGGAAAGCATGGTATCAGTCACGGTTCTAAGGTTACGCAATCATTGTGACCCGCACACACCGAGATCGTACCTGCGGGGGTCAGATCGTACCTGAGCGCTACGATCTGGGCCCCGCAGGTACGATCTCGCGGAAGAGCAGGGCGGCTCCGGGTAGGGTGGACATATGCGCCTAGCCACATGGAACATCAACTCGATCCGTGCCCGCCTCGACCGTGCCATCGCATTCCTCGAACGCGAGAATATCGATGTCCTCGCCCTGCAGGAGACCAAATGCAAGGACGTCCAATTCCCGTTTGAAGCCTTCGAGGAAGCCGGCTACCAGGTGGCCCACTTTGGGCTGAACCAGTGGAATGGTGTGGCAATCATTTCCCGCGTGGGCCTTGAAGACGTCGAGATTGGATTCCCTGACCAGCCCCAATACGGCGAGGAACCCATCACCGAGGCTCGCGCATTAGGTGCCACCTGCGGCGGCGTGCGCGTATGGTCGCTGTACATCCCCAACGGGCGCGAGATCGACCACCCGCACTATGCCTACAAGCTGAATTGGCTTGAAACGCTCAAGAACAATGCCGCCAGTTGGGTGGACGCCGACCCCGCCGCCAAGATTGCCCTCGTGGGCGACTGGAACGTGGCCCCGCTGGACACCGACGTGTGGGATCGCGAGTTCTTCAACGGCAAAACCCACGTGACCCAGCCCGAGCGCGACGCCTTCGCAGCCTTTGAAGATGCCCGATTCACCGAGGTCACCCGCACCTTCCTGCCCGCAGAAAACACGTACACCTACTGGGACTACCAGCAGTTACGCTTCCCCAAGAACCAGGGCATGCGCATCGACTTTGCCTACTGCTCCCCCGCCCTAACCGAGGCCGTAACTGCTGTAACGATCGACCGCAACGAACGCAAAGGCAAGGGCGCCTCAGACCACGTCCCCGTCATCCTAGATATCGCCTAAGATTTCCGCCTGATCGGCGCTTATTCACGACGAGGAGGCTGGTTCCAGCGCATGTGCTGGAACCAGCCTCCTCGTCGAAAATACGTGGCCGCAGATGATTTAGCCGCCTGAGTGACCTGACTACCTGCGTGACCTAACTACCTGCGTGACCTAACTGCTAAGCAGGCGGCCACGTGCCGCGATCAGAACTGCCCTCTTGCAAACTCGACATGAACACACCAATGATCTGCATCATTTCTTGGGTGTCCGCATCCGTGCGATGAGTCTTCAGCAGTAACTGAAGCTGCAACCCATCAAGCAGCCCAACGAGCATCCTGGCCGCAACCTCGGGCCTAAACGACTTACGCAACAAGCCCGCAGACTGTGCCATCGCAAACGCCTGCGCGTAATCCCGGACTACCCACTTGAACCGCTCAACAAAATAGTTGTGTGCAGGATGCTCTGGATTCGTAGCCTCCGCAGACAGTTTGGTGAACAGCTCCATTGCGCCAGGACGAGACGCGTTCAGCTCCACGAGCTTGCCCACCAACCGACCTGAGGCAAACTCCTCAAGGTCAATATTGGTGGCCATCCACTCACGATCCTGCTCATCGCGATACTCAAGCACCGCCATAAGCAGGTCATTCTTGTTTGCAAAGTGGTGCAACAGACCGGGGTGGGTCATGCCCACCTTCTCCGCAATGCCGCGCAGCGAAGTCTCATAAAACCCGGACTCACTAAATAGCCGGGCGGCGGCAACGAGAATCTTCTCCCGCGCAATCACCCCGCGCGCGTACTGTCGCTGCGGCTTCTTCCCGCTCTTGTCAGACACACATTCCCCCTTCGTGCACTAGACATGCTAGCAACGCAGAGTGAATTTCACCCACAATCACGTTACCGACTGGTAGCGGGAAGTCGTGCGGTTAACCTATTGCGAGCACAAGGCGCGCAGCCGATCCCTCCGGTGCACCGGTGTCCACCGTAACGGTAGAACCATCCTTTGCTACGCCCGCAAGGATCTGACGTGCCAATTGATCGCCAATCTCGCGCTGCACAAGCCTGCGCAAGGGACGTGCACCATACACGGGATCAAAACCAATCTCCGCCAGGTACGTACGCGCAGCATCCGTAACGGTCAACGTCATATTGCGATCCGCCACCCGACGAGCGATCTCAGCTACCTGCAGATCCACAATCTGCGTGAGCTGCGCCAAGGTCAACGGCTCGAACATGACCACGTCATCAAGCCGGTTCAAAAACTCCGGCTTGAAATGCGCACGCACAGCAGCCATAACCGACTCATTCTTAGCCTGCGTATCCACAAGCGGATCCACCAGGAAGGTAGAACCAAGATTGGACGTCAAAACCAAGATGGTGTTGCGGAAGTCAACCGTACGGCCTTGCCCATCCGTAAGCCGGCCATCGTCAAGAACCTGCAAGAGGATATCGAACACCTCAGGATGGGCCTTTTCCACTTCGTCGAGAAGCACCACCGAATACGGACGACGCCGCACAGCCTCAGTAAGTTGACCGCCCTCGTCATACCCCACATACCCCGGAGGCGCACCAACCAAACGGGCAACCGAATGCTTCTCTGAATACTCAGACATGTCGATGCGCACCATCGCTCGCTCATCATCAAACAGGAACTCCGCGAGCGCCTTAGCTAGCTCCGTCTTACCCACACCTGTGGGTCCGAGGAACAAGAAGGAGCCGGTAGGTCGATTGGGGTCACTAACGCCAGCACGCGAACGGCGCACTGCATCCGAGACCGCGGCAACAGCCTGCGACTGGCCAATCAACCGTTGCCCGATGTGCTCCTCCATGGTCAAAAGCTTCTCGCTCTCGCCCTGCAGGAGACGGCCTACAGGTACGCCTGTCCAGGCGGACACCACCTCAGCGATCTCGTTAGCGTCAACTTTGTCCCCCACCAGCTTCTCGCCGGGGGCGGCGGCAGCCGACTCCTCCTCAGCGCTAACTGCTTCCTCCAACTCGCGCTGCGTGGCAGGGATTTCGCCGTACAGGATCTTGGACGCCGTAGCGAGATCGCCATCCAACTGGGCGCGCTCCGCCTTCACATTCAGTTCCTCCAGGCGCTTACGCAACTCACCCGCCCGGTTCAGACCACCGCGCTCGCGCTCCCAACGCGCATTAAGCACCGCGAGCTTCTCGTTCGCATCGGCGAGCGCCGTGCGCACCTCGTCAAGACGGCTTTCCGCACCGGTAGCGTCTGAGGATTCGAGTGCGATCTCCTCCATCTTGAGTCGGTCAATGGACCGCACAAGCATGTCAATTTCTACCGGTGAGGAATCCATTTCCATGCGCAGGCGGCTGGCGGCTTCGTCGATAAGGTCGATTGCCTTATCAGGCATGCGGCGCCCTGTGATGTACCGGTTGGAGAGTGTAGCGGCGGCTACCAGCGCGCCATCCGAGATTTCTACACCGTGGTGCGCCTCGTACCGGGACTTCAAGCCACGCAGGATCGCAACGGTGTCTTCCACCGAAGGCTCACCCACAAACACCTGCTGGAAGCGGCGTTCAAGCGCGGGGTCCTTCTCAATGTTCGCGCGGTACTCGTCCAGTGTGGTGGCGCCAACAAGGCGCAACTCGCCACGGGCGAGCATGGGTTTGAGCATATTGCCGGCGTCCAAAGCGCCCTCAGAACCGCCACCTGCACCAACCACGGTGTGGATCTCGTCGATAAACGTGATGATCTCACCGTCAGAGTTTTTGATCTCATCAAGGACCGACTTCAGGCGTTCTTCAAAGTCACCGCGGTATTTGGCGCCGGCGAGCATTGCGCTCAGGTCCAACGAGATGAGGCGCTTATTGCGCAGGGATTCCGGGACGTCGTCCTTCACAATGCGCTGGGCCAGACCCTCAACCACGGCCGTTTTACCCACGCCAGGCTCACCGATCAGGACGGGATTGT
>Ga0182744_1004500_pt1 | contig 10412 bp, 12 predicted proteins | sample eDN3rd30CKraftMG_FD_128525 | JGI IMG/M metagenome (GOLD analysis project Ga0182744, IMG submission 128525) | Enriched Miracle-Growth compost microbial communities from Emeryville, California, USA - eDNA 3rd pass 30_C Kraft MG (version 2) (version 2) ... | reverse complement strand
CAGGTCGTCTCTGGTCGGCAACGGTTGCTGACCTGCAAATCGCTATCTGTCGCGACTGAACATGAAGGCGCGCGGCTGCCGCGGCATCTGAATGGCTTCGTAAAATCCGATCGAGTCCGGAGCTGAAACGAGCAAGCACATCGTTTCCGGACCCGCCGCCTGCCGCGTTTCGTCGATAAGCCGTTTGCCGATGCCGTGGCCTTGATAAGCCCTGTCGACAGCAAGGTCGGAGAGATAGCAGCAATAGGCATAATCGGTGATCGAGCGGGCGACTCCGACAAGTTGGTTACCATCGTGGGCCACGACGATGAGATTTGAACCGGCGAGCATGCGTGCGATACGGCCCTGGTCTCCAGCGGGGCGCCGCTCCGCCAAGCCAGAGCGAGTCAGAATGCTGATGAAGGCCTCGGTGTCGAGGCTGGCGACTTTGCGATAGGTGATGCTCATAGCCACGGCTTATCACGGCGCGTGGCGCAGGGGCAGCGGGTCGTGTTCGCCGAAATAGACGATTCATGACGATGAACCGGTCGAGCACGATGGCGGGCAGGGAAAGTGCAAGACACTTTCGAGTGCGAAATGGCGGATGCGTAACATTCGACAGCGCGCGCAGAACGTCAGATCGAGCTTGGGTAAACCAGTGAAGCCCTTCGGAGTTCCATAAAAATTACCTCACGGGAACATTCGAAAATGTAATTGGGAATTCATCCTTCATGAGCGTAACGCGCAACATCAGGCGAGACGCGGCACGTCCAAGGAGAATGTAGATGCGGAAAAGCATTTTGATATTCGGTGTCGGTCTTGCGGTCGCATCGGCAGGTCCGGCATCCGCAAACGAAAGTGTCTTCAAGGAGACGGCGAATCCCAAAAATTGGGCCATGCAGCAAGGAGACTATAGCAACCACCGCTACTCCAAGCTCGATCAGATCACGGCGAAGAACGTCCATTCGCTACGCACCGAATGGACTTTTTCAACCGGCGTCCTCAGGGGGCATGAAGGCTCGCCGCTTGTCATCGGCAACATGATGTACGTGCACACGCCTTTTCCCAATACCGTTTTTGCACTGGACCTCGACAACAATCAGAAGATCGTTTGGAAGTATACGCCTAAGCAGGATCCGTCGGTCATTCCCGTCATGTGCTGCGATACCGTCAACCGCGGCCCGCAATACGCTGACGGCATGATCTTCCTTTATCAAGCGGACACGACGCTCGTGGCGCTCGATGCCAAGACGGGAAAGGAGAAATGGAAGGTCGTCAACGGTGATCCGAAGAAAGGCGAGACCGGCACGAGCGCGCCTCTCGTGGTCAAAGACAAAGTCATCGTCGGCATATCCGGCGCCGAGTACGGCATCCGCGGGCGTCTCACGGCCTACAATATCTCGGACGGCAAACTCGTCTGGAAAGCTTGGTCGACGGGACCTGATAAGGACCTGCTCATCGATCCCGAGCACACGATGTCTCTCGGCAAACCGATCGGAAAGGACAGTTCCCTTTCGACATGGAACGGCGACCAATGGAAAACCGGCGGCGGATCGACCTGGGGATGGTATTCCTACGATCCCAAGCTGAACCTGATCTACTACGGCACCGCTAATCCCGGAACATGGAATCCCGTACAGCGTGCTGGCCCCGATGGAAAACCCATCGATCAAAAATGGACGATGACGATCTTCGCCCGCAATCCCGATACCGGCGTGGCGGCGTGGGCCTACCAGATGACTCCGTTCGATGAATGGGACTACGACGGCATCAATGAAATGATCCTGGCCGATGGCATGTCGATCAACGGCAAGAAACACGACGTGCTGGTCCACTTTGACAGGAACGGATTTGCCTACACGCTCGACCGCAAAACAGGCATTCCGCTTGTTGCGGACAAATTCGATCCGGTTGTGAATTGGGCGACAGCCATCAACCTCGATCCAAAAAGCCCCAACTATGGCCGACCGGAGCGCGTCGCCGCGAAGTCAACTTTCAAGAACGGGCAAGACAACAACACCAAAGATGTCTGTCCCGCTGCTCTAGGAACGAAAGACCAGCAGCCTGCATCCTATTCGCCGGAGACGGGATTGTTCTACGTCCCGACGAACCACGTCTGCATGGACTACGAGCCCTTCAAGGTCTCGTACACCGCCGGCCAACCCTACGTGGGCGCTACGTTGTCGATGTTCCCGCCAAAAGGCCAGGAAGGCCATATGGGCAACTTCATCGCGTGGGACGCGAGCAAGGGCAAGATCGTCTGGTCGAAACCGGAAGAGTTTTCGGTATGGTCAGGCGCGCTCACGACCGCGGGCGGCATCGTGTGCTACGGCACGCTTGAAGGATACTTCAAGTGCCTCGATCAGAAGGACGGCAAGGAACTCTACAAATACAAGACGCCGTCGGGCATCATCGGCAATGTTTTCACCTACGAGCACAAAGGCAAACAGTACATCGGCGTTTACTCAGGCGTCGGCGGTTGGGCCGGGATTGGTCTCGCAGCAGGCTTGACCAATCCGACGGACGGCCTCGGTGCTGTCGGAGGCTATGCTTCGCTGGCGAACTACACGAACCTTGGCGGTTCTCTGACCGTATGGGCGCTCCCATAAAGCGGTCCATCGGGGGCGCGGCACTGTCCGCGCCCTTGTTTACCCAAGTCTCCAGAATCGGCGATCGCTGGCGACGCTTCCGGAAATCCGATCAATTTATTGATTTTGGTGGGCCCGCCAGGACTCGAACCTGGAACCAGACGGTTATGAGCCGTCAGCTCTAACCATTGAGCTACGGGCCCACGCGGCGCACTTCATAACAGAAGTTTTGCGGCGTGACAGTAGCTTGGCGGCGAATTTCTGTAATGGCGCAAGACGGTAATTCCAGTTGCCACACCTTTTGCTGGCACAGCGGCAGACCGGATCGAAATTGTGCGTTCAATGCCGCGAATTTTCTTTGCTGGCGAGATTCGGGCGGCGTCCGCGTTTCGAAAACGTTTCGGCGTAGGATTTGCCGGTTGTTGCCTGAAAAGCCGCATCGCGCGCCATACGGAAATACGTCTGTATGCGTTTTCTGACGACCCACGCCGGACGCGTAACATCGCGGATACTATCGTGCACGACGATCGCGTCGGACGGCGCGTCCCGCAATTCCAACCCGGCGTAACGCAGCGATAATGTGCCGACTGAATAATAGTCAGGGCTATCGGCCATGCTTTGCATCAGGAGCGCTTCGTCGCATCCGCCCTGTCGCGAGTCACATGCCGATTTCCACGCGCTGACGAATGCGGCGCTGCCGGAGGTCGGTCTGGCGAGCACGACTCGAGAGCATGGTTTGAGCGCGTAGCGGCGGCTGAACGTCGAGCCGAGCGTTGTGCGCTTCGTGCGCAATGCCACGTCGCCCGGTGCATCGAGTATGCCGGAAATGTCGCCACGTATGCGGCAATCGACATCCATCAGAACCAGAACGCGATCGGGATAGTCGTATCGCGCCTGAGTGAGAGCGCTAGGCTTTTGCCGCGTCTGGGACACCCAGCCTCCTTCGAGTTTGGGTCGATGGTAGAGATGATGCGATATTGCGTGCTCGCGAAGGTTCGCCGCAAAGCTCGCCGCGGCCGCCGTATAGTCGGGTGTAAAAAATCCGACCACGACAAGAGGCGACTCGAAGCGTCCTACTATGTCGCCGGCAGCGTCGCGGTGATGTTGAGCGTTGATCGTCATGTAGGACCCAGCCGGAACTCGCGCTCGATGACGCTGATGCTAATACGAGTCTTGAAGGCTCGCAGAACAAATGATTTTCCTATCGGCGTTCACAGCCTCCATCAACGCAGGAGGTATGGCGTCAGGGGAACGAGATTCCTGAAGTTCGAAGAGTATACGCACTTTTGACGGCGCAAGGGCCAGAATTGCCGCTTCACCCGTATTCGGAGCGACGACTTGCGACGCACCCGCTACGGTATGAAGACTGTCTCTTAGCGGCAGTCGGCTCGGATCGACGACGATATAATCCTGTTCAAAAAAATCGGGAATGAGATGCGAGAATTTCGCGGCAAGTTTTGATGCCCGCGCTTGTCCGCCGGTGCAAAGAAACACAGGCCGATCCCGGGCGGGATAAGGACCGTAAACCTCGGCGCATTTCGCAGCGGCGCGTTCAAGCAACCTCGTGTCCCAGGAATAATCGGGAAGGACGTAAAACGTCTTCGGCGAGACGAGATGAAACTGGCGGAGAATCTCGAATGGGCGCGGACGGAAGACCTGATCGATCAATGCATCCTGAAAATACCTTTGCTTCGCCATCCGGAGATTGACGAGCAAGGACACATCCGCCGGCACGCCAACTTCGTCCAAGGCGAAGAAGCGCGGAAGAAGCGATCCCACAAACGATGCGATGTCGGTCGCGGCGTCCGAGTAGAGAACAAGCGCACGTTCTCGCTGGAGCCTTATCGGAAAAACATGGCAAAAGAGATCGATCGGGCCGAGTCTGCGTCGCGATCTGGGGTCGACGTTCGGCCGCCTTCCGCGAAAAAACGCTTCGCCCGAACCAGGATTGATATCCACGGCGGCGTTGACTTTGCGCAATTGCCGGTGCGAGGCATCGTCGGCGTGTGTGCCCGCCGGGGAAGGGATCGCGCCAGCAGTAGCGCAAGTATGGCCAAGGTCGGCAAGCTCGTACGTCGGCCAAAGCGGCAACAGAAGGCGGCTTAGAAAATCGCGCGCGCCTTGAAAATCGCGTTTTGCGAAGATCAAAGTCATGGCCTTGCGCGTGACTTGACGGAGCATTGATTCTGTTTCACTAGGAGCAAATTTTCGAGGCAGACTACTCAGATGATGCCGAGCCGCGCAATAAATTTGAACGTCTTTTCAAATGTTGCTTCGAACGATCCCCGTCATTGTCTTGCGCCTGAAACAATCCTCTCATTTCTAGACTGCTTCGGTGGCGCGGAGTCGCATGCTCATCTCATCATACGCATCTTTATCGATCCGAAGCCGCACCGCGAATACTACGACGACTGGCTGAATACCATTGCGCAGCGGCTTCCCGGCGTCCGCTATGAAACGATCCGGACAAACGGGCTGAATGATGGCTATTGGCAGTCTGTCAGGATGTCCGAAGGTGATTATGCCGTGCAGCTTGAGCACGACTGGATGTTCATCAAGCGTCGCATCCAGCACGGCCTTGGTGAAATCATCGATGACATGCGCGCCAGGCGGATCAATTATCTTCGCTTCAACAAGCGCCGCAATGTGCAATTCGGGATCGATTATTTTCTAGAAGAAGATAATACGGGCAAAATTCCGACCTGCAGAATTAGCGGCCGTTCGAATAATCCGCATATCATCGACGTCGCCTATTATCGTTCGCTCTTCGAGAATTTGAAAACCATCGGCCTCGAGGGCGATATTTGCCGGTACGCTGGCGGAGGACATCTTTACGGATGTGCGGGCTGGCCGAGAACCGTCCAGCACCTCGATGGGCGTCGTGTCCGGCTGAAGGACAATCTCGCGCGGTTCTACTATCTGACCTTGGCGCGCGGCCGCGATCACCTTCGATTACCGCGGCCGGCCAGATGATTGTGCGGCAGGCGCGGGAAATGCGGAATGGGCATCGCAATATAGTTTGCATCGCCAAGACAATTTAAAAATCCCGACCATATTTCGCCTTCGATTTACCGCGAAGGGGAGATAACCGGAGCGTTGAAAGCAATAGAGGAAAGCCCATGCTCTTCGGTTTGCGCAAAGGCTCGCGTTTCGCAGCAGCTTCCATTGCCACGATGGTGACGGCGTTCGTATTCTGTGCGTCGCCATCTTATGCTGAGGAAAAAGCGATGGAACGAACGATTACCGTTTCGGCGACGGGTGTCGCGGAAGCGGAGCCGGATCAGGCCCGCATTACGTCCGGCGTCAGCACCGAAGCGCCAAGTGCGCGCGAGGCCCTGAACGGCAACAGCGAGGCGATGAACAAAGTCATCGCGGCGCTGAAGGCAAAGGGGATCGATGCCAAAGACATTCAAACGGCGTCCTTCAATGTCGAGCCGGTTATGGATTATTCGAAGGACGGCGAGCCGCCGAAGCTGAGGGGCTATCGCGTCAGCAATCAGGTTGTCGTCTTCGTGCGCGATCTCGATAATCTCGGCGCCGTGCTCGACGATCTGGTTTCCGCCGGAGCCAATCAAGTCCAGGGTCTATCGTTTGAGGTGTCGAAAGCCGAAACATTGAAGGACGAAGCGCGCAAGGACGCCGTCGCCAATGCGCTTAGGCGTGCGAAGCTGCTGGCGGCGGCCTCGGGCGCCGAGGTCGGCCAAATCCTGCAGATCTCCGAGGATGCGACGCCGGATGCTCCGGTCATGTACGCAGCGCCGCGCTTCGCCAAGGCGCAAGCCTCGGTACCGATCGAGCGCGGCACGAGCAAACTCGAAGCCCGCGTCACGACGACATGGCAGCTCAAGTAAGGCGCTATTGCAGATCGATCGTTTCGACGTCGACGCGCCGCATCGGCGCGCCGGGCTGCAACGCCCAGTCGCTGTAATTGTGCATCTCGCCCATCTCGCGCACGCGGACGAGGCGATCGAGATCGATCGTCGCCGTGACCCACTCAGCTGCGTTCAATGTCCCTTGAGCGAGCACGCCAGTATCGGAAATACCCTGCTCCGATGGCACGTAGATGCCCGCAGCGCCGGCATTGAAATCGACGGCCGGTGACCAGGGCGCATCGCCGACGGTCGGGCTCTGCACGGTTGCGATGCCATTCTCCAGCGCCCGCGCCAGCGATCCCGTGCGGACGCGATGGAAACCGGAAACGCGTTCGGTGCACGAGGGCACGAGCACGACCTCGGCGCCCGATTCAGCCATTGCCCGAACGAGCAGAGGGAACTCGCTGTCGTAGCAGATCGCGATTCCGAAGACGCCGATGCCTGTCTTGAAGACGCGCACCGTTTCGCCCGCGGAAATGCCCCAATCGCGCTCGAAAGGCGTCATGACGAGCTTTTCCTGCTCGCCGACAGCGCCATCAGGTGTGACGAGTTGTGCGGCGTTGACATAGCGATCGTCGGATTTCAGCACCGGACCGGAGCCGACGAGGATATGCACGTTGTGCTTCTTCGCCAGATCGACGTGAAACTGCACGCGCTCCGCCGTCAGCTCCGCAACCTTTGCCAGCGTCAGCTTCAAGTCGCTGTAGACGTCCGGCCCGAAGCAGGCGGCCTGTTCGATCGCGGCATATTCCGGAAAGACGAGAAGCGAGGCGCCGGTCGCCGCGCCATTCTTGGCCCAGACAGCAACTTTCTGCTCCCATTCGGCAAGCGTCTTGGGCTGCCCGATGGGATACTGCGCGCTCGCAACTTTCAAGGTCTTCGGCTGCTTGCTCAAAGCGTCTTCATCCAGAATTGCATGTCATGGCGCGTTTCCTGCGGCTGGTCGACATCCTTCCAATCGTATGTCGCGATGATCCCATCGACCGGGGCATAGCCGCGCTTTTTCCAGAAAGGATCAAGTGGGGCATAATCCGCCGGTTTCAATGGGTGATCGTCGGGACGGACGACGCGGCAGAACGTCGAATTCTGGAAGCCGCCGAGCTTATGAGCCTGGGCCTCACGTCCGTCGAAGAACGCGTGTCCGAGGCCGTAGCCGCGATGGCTTTTGAGAAGAACGCTTTCACCGCAATAGAAGATCTTCGAGATGTCGTAGCCGGCTTTGCGGAACGGCTCGCCGAATTCATCGGCATGCTCGATCATCGGCGCGCCGGTCGAGGCTCCGACCATGTCGGGTCCATCGTAGGCCGCAATGACGACAGCGCCTTTGGCTGCGGCGAACGTCTTCAGATACTTCTCTTCATATTCGAGCGTGCCGTCATAGAGATACGGCCAGTCGCGAAACACGATGATGCGCAACCGCGCGAGATCGGGGAGGATTTTATAAATGTCCTCGCCGGTGACCGATTTGACGTCGAGCTTCTTTTTCTCGCCGGTTGCCATGCGCTTAACGTCCCTTAGCCCGCGACCTGGGCGATCCAATCGGTCAGGTTGTAGTATGTGGTGACGCGGCTAATCTTGCCGTCGCGGATTGCGAAGAAGGTGCCGGCGGGAAGGACATACTTCTGGCCGACGGCATCGGGCAGGCCTTCTTCGGTGTTCTTGTAGACGCCGTGGACGTTGAATTCGGCGGCGGCGCGCGTCGCATCTTTCGAGACGAGCACGACGATGTCCTTCAGCTCTTCCTTGTAATTGTGTGTCATGCGTGCATTGAAGGCGCGGAACTTCTCGATGCCCTGGCGGCGCTCGCCCTGATTGACGTCGTGGATGACGTCCTCGCTCAGAAAGTCGAGCATTGCGTCGGTATCACCGCGGTTGAAGGCGGCGTAGTAATCGCGGATGAGAGCGGCCGTTGCGGCGCGGGCTTGCGATTCAGGCGTGGTATCGGACATGAGGGTCTCCGGCGGCTGATTCAGGCTTTCGCGGCGTCTTAGCAGGTCGCGGACCCGCGTTCCATGTACTTAAACGCTGCGGCAATCGCGACATTTCTACCTTTTTCAGCGCCCAATCGGATCGCCGATGCCGCTCGTGGAGTTGGTTTCGGAAACGGTCAATCTCCGACGACGTGAACGATGATGCTCCGCCGGTGCGGCCGATGCCGGTGCTCGAACAGGTAAATGCCCTGCCATGTGCCGAGCAGCATCGCGCCGTCGGCGATCGGGATTGTCAGCGTCGTCTGGGTTAATGCCGTTTTGACATGAGCCGGCATGTCGTCCGGTCCCTCGGCGCGGTGAATGAAGAGCGGATCGCCATCCGGCACGAGCCGCTTGAAAAAGGCCACGAGGTCACGCTGTACATCCGGATCGGCGTTTTCCTGAATCAGTAGCGATGCCGAGGTGTGTCGGCAAAAGACGTGCGCCAGACCCGTCTCAATGCCCGATGCCGCAACGATTTTCGCCACTTCGGGGGTGACCTCAACGAGTCCGGGGCTGGCGGTCTCTACAAGTATCGATTGTTGAAGCTGGCGCATGCTGGAACCTTGACCTGGGAGACCCTATGTTATCGCGATGAGTAGAGCATTCGTCAAAGAGACAGACAGCTTCGAGGAGCTTCCCGAGAAGCTCGTGTCGGAGCACAGAAACCTCGTCACGGCCGAGGGCCTCGCGTTCATCGAAGGCGAGGTCAAGCGCTTGCAAAACGAGCTTGCGGGTGCACAGGAGTCTGGCGACCGCAATGCGATTGCGCGCGCCTCGCGCGATCTGCGCTATTGGAACCATCGTCTGGGGACGGCTGAACTGCAAGCGCCGGCAGCGGATAATTCCGTGGTGGCGTTCGGCTCGCGCGTGACGCTTGAACGCGACGACGGGCGCAAGCAGACATTCCGGATCGTCGGCGAGGACGAATCCGATCCCGCCAAAGGTTCGATCTCCTATGTTTCGCCATTGGCGCAAGCCCTAATGGGCAAGAGCGTCGGTGACGTGGTTAAGGCCGGCGGCGGCGAAGCTGAAATTTTGAAAATCGAATAGCCCTGTCGGCTTAAGGCACACGCATCGGCGTCCGGCGATTGCGCCCGGGCTTTGTCGGGTCTAAGCACGCCCCGGTGGCGCGCGAACGCGGCACACGAGGAGAATGAGACATGATCAAAGTCAGCGTAATGTATCCCAACGTCCCGGGTGCCAGATTCGATCACGCGTACTATCGCGACAAGCACATGCCGATGGTCGCGAGCAAAATGGGCGATAGCTGCAAGTCCTACACCGTGGACAAGGGTATCGCCGGTGGGGCTCCCGGCGCGCCCGCGACATACGTCGGCATGTGTCACATCTTCTGCGACTCCGTCGATGCGTTCCAGGCAGGCTTTGGTCCGCACGCGAAAGAGATCATGGCGGACATTCCGAACTACACCGACTTGTCGCCGGTCATTCAGATCAGCGAAGTCGTCGTCGGCTGACGTTCAATCGCCCAGCAGACATAAAGAAGGGCCGCAAAAGCGGCCCTTTTTTCATCAGACGAACATGCCGCCCGAGACCTCGATGCGCTGGCCGTTGATCCAGCGATTGTCGTCGCTCAACAGGTTGGCGATGGCGCCGCCGATATCGTCAGGCACGCCGACCCGGCCAAGCGCCGTCACGGACGCAACGAAGTCGTTCACCTGCTTGTTGTCGCGAACGGTGCCGCCGCCGAAGTCGGTTTCGATGGCGCCCGGAGCAACGACATTGACGGCAATGCCGCGCGGCCCGAGTTCCTTGGCGAGATAGCGCGTTAAAACTTCAATCGCGCCCTTCATCGACGCGTACGCCGCGTATCCTGGCAGGCTGAAGCGCGCCAGTCCGCTTGAGAGATTCACGATGCGGCCGCCGTCGGCGATGACCGGCAGCAGCTTCTGCGTGAGGAAGAAGACGCCCTTGAAGTGAATGTTCATCAAGCGATCGAAGTCGGCTTCGGTCATCTCCGCGATCGGCGCGTGGATGCCGAT
>Ga0182744_1004496_pt1 | contig 10419 bp, 10 predicted proteins | sample eDN3rd30CKraftMG_FD_128525 | JGI IMG/M metagenome (GOLD analysis project Ga0182744, IMG submission 128525) | Enriched Miracle-Growth compost microbial communities from Emeryville, California, USA - eDNA 3rd pass 30_C Kraft MG (version 2) (version 2) ... | reverse complement strand
TCGGCGTCGCCGTCACCTTGCAACCGCGCGAAAAGACATTGACCGATGTGGAGATCGAAGAGATCGCCGGTAAGATCGTTGCGGAAGTGACGAAGAAGACCGGAGCTTCGCTGAGAGGTTAATGTCTTCCATGCCCGTATTGCGCGCCTTCGCAGTGGGACTGGTCGGTGCCACCTTGTTGTTTGCCAACGAGGCGATGGCGGCCGCCAGTCTGTTCGATTGCGACAAGATCACCAACGACGATGCATTCAACAAATGCCTCGCCTCGTTTGGCCCACGTCCCGGCCACCGCGCCGATCCCAATGATCCCAATATCCTCGACGCCGATGATCCGCCGCCGGGCACGCCTGCGCGCGCGGTGACGAGCACAAGCACCCCGGTGACAGGTCCTGTCGAGAAAGCCCTGGAAAAGACGGAAGACAAGACGCCGGCAAAGGCACGCGAAGTCGGCCGCTCCCGCAGCGCCAGCGCGGCAGGCACGGCACGCAGCGTCGCATCCAGCATGAACCGCAATGGCATTACCGTGACGCGCATCAGCGGCGGCCGCTATCGCTTCCACATTCCGATGCGCAGGCGCTGAGCGTTGCGCCTGGCCGTGAGCAAGCCATTGCATTGCTGACAGTATGAGCCGCCATCAACCAACCGCGTCATGCCCGCGCTTGTCGCGGGCACCCACGCCGTGGTGCGCTGCTGCGCTTCAGAAGATGGTCTCTCATTCTGAAACATAAGAGCAGCGTCACCGCGTGGATGCCCGGCACAAGGCCGGGCATGACGGGAAGGTAGCGGCCTCTCTTTATCACGGCCAGACTTTGGCCCGCTGCGGCGCTGAGACGAGTTCGAATCTTTCACCGGTGAGATCGACGATGCGTAACGCCTCGGGGCTGGGCTCGCCGGGTTTCCACTGCGCCAGCGGCAGCCGGCACAAACGCCCCTTGGCGCCGAACAGCACATCGCCATTGTGATCGAGATCGGCGAAGTCGACTCTGTCGAGATCGATAAGCGTGTTGCTCGAGCCATCGACAATCTGCGCTGTCTCAAAATACCAGCGGCCCTGGTCCTCGCCGATCGCGTGATGCTGCAGTTGCAGGAACAGCCGGCCTGACGGATGGCCATGGATCTCGCGCCGCGCCACGAACGGCTTGTCGAAGACATGGTAGGTCCTGCTCTTCGTCTGCCGGATGTGCGGGCCGGGCTTGGCGCCGATCCACTGCCAGCCGTCGCGTTCCATGCGCAGCACGCGGATGGGGTCGTCCTCGCCCTGGCCCTGCGGCATCTGCAGCGGCTGCATCGTCAGATGTGCGGGCAAGCGGTACGCGGGATCGAGTTTCAGGCTGCTGTCTTGCGGATCGCCGGTGCCGTGATTGAGTTTGATCGCGCCGCCGTCGAGGAGGCCACCGCCGCCCCAGCAATCGCCTTTCGGCCACAGCGCCAGCGGTGCCACATAGGGCGGCCGCGTGATCGCGGTCCAGGAGAACAGCGGCTTGCGGAATGAGGCACAGAACAACGCCAGCAACGCGCCGTCAGGGGAAAGATCGCAGCGCCGCTCATAGATGCGGCCCTTGAACCATTGGCCGGATTCAATCGTGTCCGTGTCGAGCCGCCACAGCAGCACTTGCGCGCGTCTCGCCGGCCCGCGCCGGAACACCACGGCGATGCGCGCCGCCCGCGCCACCAGGGCATACAGGTTCACGCCGTCCGTATCGAGCAGCTCGGGCAGACCGGATGCACTGAACCCTTCGCGGAGAAGTCCGGTCATTACCGGGCGCCTCCGAAAGGCAATAGGTCTCTGTCTAAAATAAGTATGCTGAAAATTTCATATGTCATCGCTAACCCCTTGCGACGAACATATGAATTTAAACTCAGGAAGATGGCTGTGTGAATTCACACAAGAGTTACCAGCTGGCGCCTATCTGATCAGATAGGCGCCAGCCGTGGTGTCTCAGCCGAGGTTGAGTTCCTTGAAGAAGTCGTTGCCCTTGTCGTCGATGACGATGAAGGCGGGAAAATCTTCCACCTCGATGCGCCAGATCGCCTCCATGCCGAGCTCCGGATAGGCGACGGTCTCGACCTTGCGGATGCAGTCCTGCGCCAGACGCGCGGCCGGGCCGCCGATCGAACCCAGATAGAAGCCGCCGTGCTTTTTGCAGGCGTCGCGCACCGCCGAGGAGCGGTTGCCCTTGGCCAGCATCACCATCGAGCCGCCGGCGGCCTGGAACTGGTCGACGAAAGAGTCCATACGCCCGGCCGTGGTCGGGCCGAACGAGCCCGACGCCATGCCGTCCGGCGTCTTGGCCGGGCCGGCGTAGTAGATCGGATGGTTCTTGAAGTAATCGGGCAGCGGCTTGCCGGCGTCGAGCAGCTCGCGCAGCTTCGCATGCGCCATGTCGCGCGCGACGATCATCGGTCCGCTCAGCGATAGCCGGGTCTTGTTTGGATACTGCGACAGGGTGGCGAGAATTTCCTTCATCGGCCGATTGAGGTCGATCTTCACCACATCGCCGCCGAGGCTCGCCTCGTCCACATGCGGCATATATTTCGCCGGATCGCGTTCCAGCGCCTCCAGGAACACGCCGTCCCTGGTGATTTTGCCCATGGCCTGGCGGTCGGCCGAGCAGGACACGCCGATGCCGATCGGCAGCGACGCGCCATGGCGGGGCAGCCGGATGACCCGCACGTCATGGCAGAAATATTTTCCGCCGAACTGGGCGCCGACGCCGAGTGACTGCGTCAGCTTGTGAATCTCCGCTTCCATCTCCAGGTCGCGGAAGGCGTGGCCGTCGGCGCCGCCCGACGTCGGCAGGCCATCGAGATAGCGCGTCGAGGCCAGCTTCACCGTCTTCAGGTTGAGCTCAGCCGAGGTGCCGCCGATGACGATGGCGAGGTGGTAGGGCGGGCAGGCGGCCGTGCCCAAGATCAGGATCTTTTCCTTCAGGAAGGCGATCATGCGGTCGTGGGTCAGCACCGACGGCGTCTGCTGGAACAGGAAGGTCTTGTTGGCGGAGCCGCCGCCCTTGGCGACGAAGAGGAATTTATATTCGCTCTCGCCCTCGGCATAGATTTCGATCTGCGCCGGCAGGTTGTCGCCGGTGTTCTTCTCCTCGTACATCGATACGGCGGAGACCTGCGAATAGCGAAGGTTCTTCTTCTTGTAGGCGTCGCGGATGCCCTCGGCGAGCGCGCTCTCGTCCTCGCCCTCGGTCCAGACCATGCGGCCCTTCTTGCCCATGACGATGGCGGTGCCGGTATCCTGGCACATCGGCAGCACGCCGCCGGCGGCGATATTGGCGTTCTTCAGCAGGTCATAGGCGACGAAACGGTCGTTCGAGGTCGCCTCCGGATCGTCGAGGATCTTGGCGAGCTGCTGCAGATGGCCCGGCCGCAGCAGGTGGTTGATGTCCATCATCGCCTGTTCCGACAACAGCCGCATCGCCTCCCGGCTGACCGTGACGATCTCGCGGCCGCCGAAATTCTCCACCTTCACGCCCTCGGAGCTGATCTTGCGGTAAGGCGTTGTGTCCTTGGCGAGAGGAAACATGGGAGCGTGTTGATAGGTCATAGGTTTTCGGCTCGATCTGGAAAAGATGAGGCTTTTTAGGCCGTGTGGGGCCGGTTTCCAAGGGATTCTTCGGTAGGCCTCCTACGCAAAATCTGCACGAAATTTCTCAGATTCTGACAACCGCCGGCAAATGCCCTGCCGACGGTCAGCACATTGCTGATGCATGGCGATGTTCCGCCATGTACGCGGATGCGCACCCATCATGATCGTCCTTTCCCTCGCCGTCTTCGTCCCCCTCTACACGGTAGCGTTTGGCCTGCTGGCGTTCTTGCCGCGCTGGCGATTGTTGTTGGCTGCTGCCGCCGTCTCCGCTGGCTTCTGCATCTGGAATGAACAAGGGAGGTTCAGGGGCGAAGAGGCTCTTCCTGATGTCGGCGCTGTGTTTTTGTTCTTCGTCGAAATGGGGTTCGTCTCCGGCTTTCTCGCCTGCGCTTTGGTATTGAGTGCGAAAGGGCTTGGGTGGCGCCCTGCAAGCCGAAAGCTGGTCCTGCCGATTACCTTTCTTGCGACGCCGCTCGTGATTCTCGGGATGCCAAGAATCATAGGGCGGTTTCTGTTCTGATGCGTCTGTGGGATGTCGCCGTGGAGCTGGCTATGCCTTTGTCAGATTTGCTTCGAAGCACATATGCCAGCGTCTTCGGCTTTCTCGCGCTGCTGGTCTTCTTCCTTCCACCTTATGTGGGTGCGTTCGCGATGCTGGCCTTCCTGCCGCGCTGGCGATGGCTGCTGCCGACTGCCGCGCTCGCCGCCGCGATCTGCTTCCTGGTCGGCCGAAAGCTGTTCATGCAGGACCTTCGGTTTGGCCCCGGCCTGGAAGTCATGCTGGTGATCATCGTCGGCGCTGGCTTCACCGTCGGCTTCATCGCGCGTGCATCGCTGATGATCATACAAGTTTATGAGCCGCACTGGGCGAGACCGAAGCTGATTCTCCCGGTCACATTCGTTGCAATGCCGCTCGTGCTCTTTCGGCTTGTTCAAGATGGTCTGACAAGCTGCGCGCCGCTCCGAAGCCACATTAACTAAGCGAGGCGCAACTGTCGTGACACGAAGCGATCGCATGATACGATAGCGACATTGCCACAAAGACCGATTGGGAGATCATCAATGAAGCGCAGCCCCCTTCTTCGTTCCATCTCGCTTGTCACGGCACTCACCCTTCTGAACGCGCAGATGGCGGAAGCCTGCACGCGCGCGCTTTATGTCGGCAGCGACGGCACTGTGATCACTGGCCGGTCGATGGACTGGAAGGAGGACATGCACACCGATCTCTGGGTCTTTCCGCGCGGCATTCAACGTGACGGCGCCGCCGGCGCCAATTCGCCGAAATGGACGTCGAAATACGGCAGTGTCATCGCCGCAGGATACAACATCGGCAGCGCTGATGGCATGAACGAGAAGGGCCTCGTCGCCAACATCCTGTTCCTTGACGAGTCGGATTACGGCAAGCCCGATCCCGCGCGCCAGCGCATGTCGATTGCGTTGTGGGGCCAATACGTCCTCGATAATTTCTCCACCGTCGACGAGGCAGTCTCGAAGCTGCAATCCGAGCCGTTCCAGGTCGTCACACAGAAACTGCCCAACGGCGTCGGCGCGCAGCTTCATCTGTCGCTGTCGGATGCGACCGGTGATTCCGCCGTGCTCGAATATATCGGCGGCAAACTCATCATTCATCACGGCAAGCAATATGTGGTGATGACCAATTCACCGGTCTATGACGAACAACTGGCGCTGAACCGCTATTGGGAAGGGATCGGCGGCCTCACGTTCCTGCCGGGCACCAATCGTGCCGCCGACCGCTACGCCCGCGCCTCGTTTCTGATCAACGCAATCCCGAAGGCTGCCGATCCCGCTTACATCGCCAGCATACCGCAGCGGTCCTACGCCTTTCAGGCGGTCGCGAGCGTGCTCAGCGTCATCCGCTCCGTCAGCGTCCCGCTCGGCATCACCACGCCCAATCAACCGAATATCTCCTCGACGATCTGGCGCACGGTCTCCGATCAGACCAACAAGGTCTATTATTTCGATGCCGCGACCCGCCCGAACACATTCTGGGTCACCTTGTCCAAGTTGAACCTCGAAGCGGGAGCGCCGATCCTGAAGCTGCCTCTGGCCGACGGGCAGGTTTATTCCGGTGATGTGTCCGAACAGTTTCGTCCGGCGCAACCTTTCACCTTCCTGGCAGCGCCAGATATCTGAAGGAAGCACGCCGGCGAACGCGCCGCCGGCTTGCCAACGCCCTCCGATCCCGTGAAGATCGGTCCAGATGCGTACCCGCGTGAACAGCGGTGCAATCGGGAGGAAGCCATGCTCTCAGTCGAGGAGAACGAACGTCTCACCCGCGTCGGCCCCGGCACGCCGATGGGCGACCTGTTGCGCGAATTGTGGACGCCGGCCGTACGCTCCGCCAGCCTGGAGGCCGAGGGCGCCCCAAAACAGTTCCGCCTGCTCGGTGAGGATCTGGTGGCGTTTCGCGATGCGGGGGGCAAGGTCGGCGTGATGCAGCGGCAATGCCCGCACCGCTGCGCCTCGCTGGCTCTGGCGCGCAACGAAGGCGATGGCTTGCGCTGTATCTTCCACGGCTGGAAATTCGGCGTCGACGGCAAGGTCCTCGACGTGCCGACCGAACCGGCGGACCATCGCGAGGCGTTTGCCGGGCGCGTGCCGGTGACGAACTATCCGGCCCGCGAGGCCGGCGGCCTGGTCTGGGTCTATATGGGCAAGCGTGCAACGCCGCCGAGCTTCTACGATTTCGAATTTCACTTTCCACCGGCCGATGCGCTGGTGCGCTGCGCCATCGTGCACGGCAACTGGCTGCAGGGGTTCGAAGGCCAGCTCGATTCGGCCCATCTCAACTTCCTGCATTCGACCTCGGTGCCGCGCGCCCGCGCCAACAACACCGGCGCCATGGTGACGAGCGATGCCGCGCCGCGCTTCGAGTTCATCGACAAGCCCTATGGCTTTCGTGAAGCGGCCTTGCGCAGCATGCCGGACGGCTCGATCTATGCGCGCATCCGCGAAGTGGTGCTGCCCTATTATTCGCTGATCCCCGGCAATCACGGTGAGCCGCGCCTGGTCGTCGTCGTGGTTCCCATCGATGACGAATGGAGCGCCCACTGGTATTATTACATGAATCCGTTCGGCCCTGTGCCGCAATGGTATCTCGACCAGGCGATGGACCGCTCGGGCGCCGATCATGATGACTTCGCCGCGGATCGCGGCGACGTGACGAATGCCTGGCATCAGGACCGCAAGGCGATGAAGAACGGCCACTTCAGCGGCATCATGAAAAATTTTGTCTATGAGGATTTCATCATCGAGGAATCGATGGGGCCGATCATGGATCGCAGCAAGGAATTCCTCGGCACCAGCGATACGGTGATCGTGCGCACGCGTCGCATGCTGCTCAAGGCGCTCGACGATCATGCCCAGGGCAAGCTGCCGTTCGGCGTCGATCAGGCGATCGACTATCGCGCCATCCGCGCCCTGGCGATCCGCTTTCCCGGCGAGACGGACTGGCGCGCGCTCGACACCAGGAACCCACCGGAGTTCGGCTTCCATCTGACGGATGCGGCGGAGTAGCGCCTCTCCGTCTCGTCGGACATTTTGCGGGATCGATTTGACGCGCGTAACGCCACCGATCATGATCCTGCCCAAATTAGAATTCCGGGAGGAAATTGATGCGATTTTTCTTTCGTCGCCTGGCCGCGATGGCCTTTTTCGTCGCAGCCGGCCTGGGCGCGGCGCGCGCGCAAAGCATCGAGAATTTCTATAAAAACAAGCAGCTCACCATCCTGGTCTATGCCGGCGCCGGCTCGCCCTATGACGTCTATGCGCGGCTGCTCGCCAAATACCTGCCGGAATATCTGCCCGGCAAACCGAGCATCATCATCCAATACATGGTCGGTGCGGGAGGGCTGAAAGCCGTCGACTATATGAACCGCATCGCGCCCCGCGACGGCTCGCTGTTCGGCACCATCGGTCGCGGCCTGCCGTTCGAGCCCATGCTGGGCGCTCATGACGTCAACTGGGATCCGCTGCAGTTCACCTGGATCGGCAGCATGAACAGCGAAGCCTCGCTCGCCATGTCGTGGAACACCTCGCCGGTGAAGACGCTCGACGATCTGAAGAAGATGGAGCTGATCGTGCCGGGCACCGGCATCGGCGCCGATTCGGAAATCATTCCACGCGCCATCAACACGCTTGCCGGCACGAAGTTCAAGATCATTTCCGGCTACAAGGATACCAACGCCGCTGCGCTCGCCATGGAGTCGGGCGAACTCGCGGGCATCGCCTACTGGGCCATCAGCGCGCTGATGGTGGTGCATCCCGACTGGATTCGCGACAAGAAGATCAACGTCCTGTTCCAGACCGGATCGACGGACATTTCCTTCCTGCCCGGCCTGCCGAAAATCCGCGATTCGATCTCCAATCCAATCGACCGCAAGGCGCTGGATTTCCTGCTGGCGCGCGAAGTCATCGGCCGCCCGTTCCTCGCGCCTCCCGGCTTGCCGGCCGATCGGACCAAGGCATTGCGCGACGCCTTCGCCGCCGCGATGAAGGATCCGGAGCTGAAGAAAGATGCCGACCGCGCCCGCATGGGCATCGATCTCGTGACGGGCGAACAGATCGACGCTCTCTTGAAGGACGCCGCCAGTTCACCGCCCGAGGTACTCGATCGCGTCAAGCAGGCGCTGGGGCGTTGAGCGCTGCATGAGTGATGCGGTGGAGTGAGCCCTCATCCGACCCTCGCGATGCGAGGGCCACCTTCTCCCGTAAACGGGAGAAGGAAGAGCGCGCACTTAGCCTTCTCCCGCAGGGCGGGAGAAGGTGGCCCTTGCGCAGCAAGGGTCGGATGAGGGTGGTGAGCGTGGCGCTCTAGATATCCAGCACCAGCAGGTCGCTCTTCGAGCCCGAGCAGCAGATCATCATCGTCTTGCTGGCCTTGCGCTCGGCTTCGGTGAGGATGTTGTCGCGATGGTCCGGCGTGCCGGAGATGACGACGGTCTCGCAGGCGCCGCAAACGCCTTCCTCGCAGGAATAGGCGACATCGATGCCAGCGTCGCGCAGCACATGCAGCAGGCTCTTGCCCGGCGGCACCACGAACTCTTTTCCCGAGCGCTTGAGCTGCACCTTGTAGCCGCCTTCCAGCGCGGATTCTTCCTTGGCGCTGAAATACTCGATATGCATGTGCCCTTCGGGCACGTTCTTGGTCGCCGCCTCATAGGCCGATAGCATCGGGCCGGGGCCGCAGCAGTAGAAATGCGAGCCCTCGCGCGCGCCTGCGACAATGCCTGGAATGTCCAGAAATTTCCCGTTGGCTTCCGCGTCGATGTGCAGCTTCACCTGCGGCAGCTTGGAGAGCTCGTCGATGAAAGCCACTTCCGGCCGCTCGCGGCAGGAGTAGAACAATTCCCACGAAGCGCCCTGCTTGATCAGCCGCTGCGCCATGCACCAGATCGGCGTGATGCCGATGCCGCCGGCGAGCAGCACCGTATGATCCGCCTTCTCGTTGAGCGGGAAGTTGTTGCGCGGTCCGCCGATCTTCAGCACCGTGCCGACGCGCAGGTTGTCGTGAATGAACTTCGAGCCACCGCGGCTTGCCCGGTCGCGCTTGATGCCGACCACATAGGCGTTCGGATCGCTGTCGGCGGTGACCAGCGAATATTGCCGCATCATGCCGTTGGGCAAATGGATGTCGATATGCGCGCCCGGCTCGACGGCCGGCATGGCGCTGCCGTCAAGCTTGCGGAACTCAAAGAGATTCGTATCCAGCGCCGCATAGCGGATGGCTGTCAGGCGAACTTCGAAAGGGTTTGCTAATGCCTCAGTCACGCGACCGTCCCGTTTGAATTATTACGGCCGCATAGCACGCCTTACCCCACTCCTGCGAGGAATTTCAGCGTCCGCTGGTTGAACTCGTCGGCGCATTCGATATTGCCCATATGTGCCGCGTTTTCAAACATATGAAGCTCGGCCTTGGGAATTTTCGGCACGAAATCGTCGGTATAGCCGGGGTTGCGCAGGGGATCGTGGCGGCCGGCGAAGACCAGGACGGGCACTTTGATGTTGGCGTAGTTCAGGTTGTCGCGCTCGGCCGAGCCGGCAGAGGGCTTGCGGAACGGCGCCTTGAAACGGGCGACAGCGGTCGCCTCCCAGGCGCCTTCGAGATTGGCCATCTCGACCCGGCGGTCGATATAGGCGTCGTTCGCGGCCCAGCTCTTGTCGACGAACATCACATCGACGATGCGGCGCATATGCTCCTTGGTGCCGTCGTAGGAATTGAGAATCTGGCGCGATTCATTGACCGGCGGAAAGCCGCCGCCCGAGCAGCAGGTCACCGACAGGATCGGCCAGTCGGGATTGTCACGCGCCGCCACCGTCAGGCATAGCCCGCCCGACATCGAACTGCCCATCACATGCACGGGGCCGACTTCCATGATCTCGATGAAACGCTGGATATGGCGGATGCGTCGGTCGAACATATGCAGAAAGTCGAAAATCTTGTCGGTCAGCCCGAAGCCGAGATGATCGGGAGCGAGCACATGATAGTGCTCGCTCAGCGCACCGATATTCTGCTCCCAGGTGAATTCGGCGCAGCCGCCGAATTCCGCCGAATGCAGCAGCAGGATGGTCGGCTTCTTGCCGCGATGGGCGTCACCCGCCTCGAAATAATGGGTCTTGATCCCATCGACCGAGATGAATTTGGCGCGTTTCATTCTGCTGCGACCTTTGCGTTAAGGGGCTTGGTGCGCGCCAGATCGCGCACCTGCGGATAGACCTCTTTGGCGAACAGCTTCATGCTGCGCACCGTGCGGTCGTGACTCATATGGCCGGCCTGTCCCATCATCAAGAGATGATCGAAG
>Ga0182744_1004495_pt1 | contig 10419 bp, 5 predicted proteins | sample eDN3rd30CKraftMG_FD_128525 | JGI IMG/M metagenome (GOLD analysis project Ga0182744, IMG submission 128525) | Enriched Miracle-Growth compost microbial communities from Emeryville, California, USA - eDNA 3rd pass 30_C Kraft MG (version 2) (version 2) ... | reverse complement strand
TTGGATTATGCCGGTGTAAGTATACCTCAGGATATACAGGGCGAGTCTTTTAGACGTCTAGTGAGCGGCGAGACAAAGGAATGGCGAGATGCCATTTACTACACCTATTATGAATACCCTTCTATACATATGGTAAAACGTCATTATGGTATCCGCACCGATCGGTATAAACTCATTCATTTTTACTACGATGTAGACGAATGGGAATTATATGATTTGGAAAAAGACCCACATGAAATGCATAGTGTATATGACGACCCCGCTTATGCTACCATACAAAAGGAGTTGAAGAAAAAGCTCATGGCTTTACGTAAAAAATACGGCGATTCGGACGAAAATGACCAGCAATTTTTAAAAGCAGCATTAAAGAAATAACGGAATATCAAAAGACATACGCCATAGCAAGCTAATTACACAATAAACCTATCTGTTTTCCGACTTGTTCTTAGACGGTAAACTTCCTTTGCACAACGAATAGTTGCCATCACAAAAGCCCGTGATAATTTTGTATAGAAATTCTGTATATATGTATTGATTTTTATTATATATTCATTACTTTTGTATAGAAATACTGTACAAAAGTAAACTTAATATGGAAACATTAGACACACAACTTCTTGTTGATCGATTGACCAAACGGATGGATTTACATCGTATTTTTCTTTTTTCTTATCCACTGTTAGCAGAAGAGCAATTGCATCTGTTACTGATTGTAAATCCAATCAAAGGGCTTTCGCCAGACTCCATGGCGCCCATTGTATCCTTATGCATGTCTGAGGTGGGCGAATTACCTTTTGATATGATGCTTGCAGGCGAATGGCAAAATCAGTTGAAAAAGGGAAATTTATATTATACGTATGCATCTTTACCACAGCACCAGTTGTTTGCCGAATCGAAAAAGAGAAATACTGTTTTGGCCAATAAAACCATTCGAGGATTGCTCGAAGTGGCACGATTGAACTATGAAAAATGTCGGAAAAGCTCAGATGAATTTAAGGATGCAGTGAACAGCTATCTCGACAAAGGCGATTACAGCCAGGCAACTTTTATGTTGCACCAATTTTTAGTATTGCGTCTTAAAGGGTTTCAAGCTACCGTAGGGATGAACAGGGGTAAATCGCAGAACGTAGAACACCTTATGAAGTCATTAAAAGGGATAACTCCGACCTTGTTATCCATCTTTCCTTATGATGGTGGTTCCATAGAGCTGTACCGTTTACTGGATCAAAGTTACACCAAGGGGAAGAAGATGGAATCCATTGAGATTACCGAAGAGGAGTTCTACGTGCTATTGGAAAAGAGCGAGGAAGCAGGCGTAGCCCTAGACAGCATGGTGGCGGCAATGGTTGAGCGGATCACAGCTTATCAGGAGCAACATCCTGACGGAGATGCTGAAGAGCAGAAAAAAATCGAACCGTCTGTTAAAACAATAGCCAAAGCAGCACCGGAATCTTTACAGGTACGGTGCGAGGATTTTTCTAAATTCCCCTGGCCTGAACAATATAAGCAGGATGTAAACACTTTGCTGGATGGTATTTATCAAAAGCATCGACCAGAACAGGTCATCATGTTAAATTATCATACCGGAGGGTTCTCGGGTGGCAATCTGTTTCAGCAAACAGACGAAGACAGTACGTTTGACAGTAAAGTGGAACTCTATTTAATCGTGCTAATGAAGAATATTGGGCCTTATCGCTTTAAGTGTTGCAAGCAGGGAACAGCGAGTGCCATGGTGGTTTACCTCCATGTAAACGAAGTAGAAAGGAAGTTGGCGGAAGGCGACCGCTTTGTGCATACATGGTGGACGAAAGGGTGGGTATTACGCAAGAAATCAACGTTTTCGCCTACGTTTTCGGAAAATGAAGTGGATTGGAAAGGGGAGTATGAACGGGTGAAAGCGGTTTGGAGGAATGCGCGGATTACGCTGGAAAACATGTGTAAGCTGATTGAGAAAAGCGATGCGTTGTCTTGCGATCTAGGTTTGATGCTGTTAAGTAACATGTTGCAAGTTGGGTTAAATACCTATTTAAAATGTGCGGTAGGTTTTGTGCCTTCGAAGTTATCTCTTTTGGAACTGTTTACTTGGAGTGGAATAACTGGTAGACAAGTTATCAACCGCCTCTCGTCTAATGCGGAAGAGCACATGCGCTTGCTCCAGATTTCTTTAAATCCGAAACAAATCTGGTGGCAGAATCAGGCGCTGAATGAAGATATGAATAGCTGGTATTTTGTAGATAAAACACGGGAATATTTCAAGCTATTCGATGAATGTTGCAGTGAGACCCTGAGTGAATTGGAAAGAAAGGTGCAAAAGAGTGAAAACTTTACATCGAAATCTATTGGGTAACAAAATTTAAATTTCCCAAGACTATGAATACGCACTTTTTAAGGATGATTTTATCGACAAAGGCCCAAAAAATAAACAAGTTGTGGCATTTTGATCCCGATGGGCAACGAGATTTAAACATACATTTTTTTCTTGATTACTAAAGAAAGTATGCAGCATTCGGAACTGGATTTATGCTTCATTAAGTGCTATAAATTCCTGAGGAGAAATAACAGGTAGAGCAGGCAGACTATTTTTCTGAAAATGTTGGTCACGGCTAATGACGAAATCAAGATGATGATGTAAAGCCGTATAATAAAGCAAGGCATCCTCTACGTCTGTCATGGAAGAGTGAAGCGCGGCTAAAACTTGTTCGTGTGGAATTTCAATGCTATCTAAAAAACTTAATAATGTGCTAAGTATTTCTTTGGATTTAGTAACGCCATATGCTTTAGTGATCCAGTATGCACATATTTGAATTACGGAAGGAGATACATAAGCTTTTATTTTTCCCTGTTCAGCCCATGAAATGATCGTTTTTCCTTTCTGGTAGGCCATTCTTTGGAGTACGAAATCCAAAATAATATTGACATCCAATAATACTTTAAAAACCATACTTTCCTGCGTTGTCTTCAAAGTACTGTTTTTTCAAATCTTCTTGATTGGATACTTCAGGTTTAGGTAAACGCTCAATGAGCTCAACAATTCCTTTATTTGAGCGTTTATTTACAAAAGTCCTGAAATAGCTCTCAACTAATTCAGAAACACTGCTATGCTTCTTTGCAGCATATGCTTTTGCCTGAGCTAAGAGTTGCTCGTCAATCGTTAAATTTAATTTCGCTTTCATCACCATTTTATTATTCCTACAAATATACGTATAAATAATTAATATGCGCATATCATTTATGGTGAGGACAGATAGTTTAGTAAAGACCATGTAAACTCTCCTAAGGTTAATTTAATTATCTTTGGCATTCACGTACCATACACATGAACACCGACTCCGTTTTATTGGCCGCTACCGATCCTGCTTACCACATGGTATCTTTGGAAGGTTTACGTTATAAGCAATTAACAGAGGCAGTGATTTTTCAGTATACCGAAGCGAGTGTTAACCACCCTACCTCCGCTTACCAACAGGTAAAAGCCCAAACATTAGAAGTAGGAAAAGGGATTTTTTTTATTCAAAACCATATGCCTCCTTTCTCGGAGGTTTTAGTTGAAGAGCAAGCAGATGGATTGCTCGTTAGCAGCTACGCCGAAGGCGTGGAAGGAAAACTCAATGCAGCAGAATCATTAACCTTGCTAGCGCTGTTAAAGAATGCGGTGTTTCGTGTTTTCTTTGACCATGCCTTGCGCGATAAGCTATTTCGGGAAAAAGCGGTGGACTATGGCTTAGAACAAGAAACAGATTTGTCTTCTTTTTTTAGCATAGCCTACCAAAACGATAGCTTAGATATTAAGCCAAAGCAAAGTGCTCTACTACCGATAAATCCGGATACGCTTTCGGAGTGGAAGGCTTGGATGGAGCTGGAAAATCCGTTGGAAGAAAGCGGATATCAGATAGGTGAGGAGCAGCAGATCATCCTCGTGCTGAAGCGGCATAAATATTATCGTCATTTGATGGTAGATCTTTACCGAACGGGTATTACTAAAGAGGGGAAGGTAAAAGGTCCGTTCACCTTATTAGACCCCTTGGAACAGATGTGGACTGCGGAAGGGACGCCTCAAATAAAGTTTTTTGCAGCTTTACAGCGCTTTCAACGGTCGGTAATAGACAAAGGAAATTCCGTTAGCCAAGATATGGAAGCTTTGCGAACCTTGGTCTCCAACCCCTTACAGTATCCCTGTTATTACCAAGAACCGGAAGCATCAGACAAGGTGACCAGTAGTAATATACAGCCCGTTGAACTACAATTACTCCCCAAATCGGTATCGTTGACTGTCGCCAAAAAAGGGGCTTTTTATGCCTTGGAAGGAAATATTAATCTGGATGGCGTCATAGCCACATTGCATGGTTTGCACCTCGTGTACGATTATTTCGTTCGTTTGGAAAATCGGTTGTACTTAATTGGTCATAAGCAAGTACTTGGCTTAGTGCGCCTATTTTCCCAATCATCCGGAACTTTTATGATCCATGAGCGGAAATATCCCGATTTTCGCCAACAGGTGCTGGCAACATTGGAAGAACGAGTGCAGATCCATTATCAATATGTGCGAAAAGCAGGTCCGACACAATTGGCAGCAGTAGGAAGCACCGTAGAAAAGCAAATCTATCTTTCGGACTGGGGGAATTTTATAGTAATTATGCCGGTTGTCCGTTATGGAGAGGCCGAAATACCCATAAGAAGTAATAAGCAAGTTCATTGGGAAGATGCACAGGGTAACATCTACCTGATTAAAAGGGATAAGGCTTTGGAACATCATTTTTTGTCCATGCTCATCCGTCAGCACCCCTTCTTTGCAGAACAAGCAGAAGAACAGGAACAGAATGGGGATACCTTGAATTTTTTCTATCTGCACCGCAAGCGTTTCTTGGATGAAAATTGGTTTATGGATGTGTTTGACCAATGGTTTAATGAAGGCGTGACCGTTTTTGGTTTTAAGGATTTACAAGGGAACCGCTACAATCCCCATCGTGCCAAAATATCTATCCGCATCCTGAGTGGATTGAATTGGTTTAATGTAAAGGCCGATATGCGCTTTGGAAAACAACGTGCATCGCTCAAACGTTTGGTAGCTGCTTTGCATGATAAAAGAAAGTATGTTCGGTTAGACGATGGATCGTTGGGAATCATTCCGCAGGAGTGGATGGATCGATTTAGCCGTTATTTTAATATCGGCGAAATCTTGGACGAAGAAACGATTGGCATTGCACGAACAAATTTTGCTTTGATTGATGAATGGTTCGATGAGGAGCAGTTGGATGAGAAAGTGAAACGGGATATTCAACGGTATAAAGAACGAATTGGAGAAACCGTTGATCAATTGCATGCGGTAGCTCAGCCAATAGGTTTGAAGGCGAAGCTAAGGGACTATCAGCAACAGGGTTTAAACTGGTTGAATTTCTTGGATGATTTAGGTTTCGGTGCCTGTCTGGCGGATGATATGGGTTTGGGTAAAACATTACAGATTATTGCTTTTATGCTGCATCTACAAAGTAAATACGGCAGCAAAACACACCTATTGGTGGTCCCCACGACACTCATCTTCCATTGGCAAGAGGAATTCGCAAAATTTGCACCTTCCATGCAGATACATGTCCATCATGCTTTGGGCCGACAAAAGAAACTAGAAGCCTTTGAAGGCATGGATGTCGTGTTAACAACCTATGGCACGATGGTTTCTGATCTTGCTTTGTTGAAAGAGAAACCTTTTGATTACATTTTCCTGGATGAATCACAGCAAATCAAAAATCCAGAATCGCAGCGCTATAAAGCCGCCCGCTTGCTGACGGCCCGCAATCGTATAGTAATCAGTGGCACACCTTTGGAAAATAATGTATTCGATCTCTTTGGGCAACTTTCATTTGTAAATCCGGGCTTATTGGGGAATAAGAAATATTTTCATGATGTGTATTTACGGCCTATTGATCAATTTCATGATCATAAGCGTAAACGCTTACTGCAACAGAAAATAAAACCTTTTATTTTGCGACGCACCAAACAAGAGGTCGCACAGGAGTTACCGGAAAAAACAGAAGTTGTTTTACCTTGCAATATGGGTGCCGAGCAAAGGCGGATTTATCAAGCTTATGAAAAGGAGTTTCGGGAATATATTTCGGCAATCACCAACGAAGAATTGGAAAAAAAAACGGTTCATGTATTGCGGGGGCTGACCCGCTTGCGGCAGATCTGCGATTCGCCCGTGCTCTTAGGTGCCGATCGTTTGCCGGGTGAGCAGTCGATAAAAATTGACATGCTCATGGAGCAGATCGAAGAGAAATCGCCGAATCATAAAATATTGGTGTTTTCACAGTTTGTTTCCATGTTAGACCTGATCCGTAAAGCCTTAAACCAGCGGAAAATCGGTTATAGCTATTTAACGGGCAGCACACGTGATAGAGCAGCAGTTGTCAATGCCTTTCAAAAAGAAGCGGATAAACGCGTTTTCCTGATTAGCCTCAAAGCAGGAGGTACTGGTTTGAATTTAACGGCGGCTGATTACGTTTATCTGATGGATCCTTGGTGGAATCCTGCTGTAGAAAATCAGGCCATCGACCGTGTTCATCGCATCGGGCAGGAAAAGCATGTGGTGGCTGTACGATTGGTTTGCACCGATACCTTAGAAGAAAAAATGCTGACCCTACAGCAAAAGAAACAAGTACTTTTTCAACAACTGATCCAACCAGATGAGGGCATGATTCAAAAACTATCTAAAAGCGATCTGCTGAGTTTATTGAATAAGTAATCGTCAAAACTTAAAAATATTATGATTATTTTGGATTCAAATCGAAAAATATTATGATTATTTTGGATTCAAATCGAAAAATATTATGATTTTTTAGGCTAATATGTTTTGAAAGCGTATTTTTGTGTGATGATAGCGCGGTACATTGCACAACAGATTAAAGACAGGCTTTTTAAAGGAAAAGCAATTTTGGTGTTTGGGCCTCGGCAGTCTGGGAAATCGACACTCATTGAGGAAACCGTAAAAAAACTCGGTCAACCGTATAGCTATTTTAATGGTGATGAATCAGATGTGAGAGCATTGCTGGGAGATCCATCGTCTACTAGACTAAAAGCCTTAATTGGTGACCATAAAATTGTTTTTATTGACGAGGCACAACGGATCAATGAAATTGGGTTGACCTTAAAGCTATTTACTGACCAAATAAAAGATGTGCAGGTTATTGCGACGGGGTCTTCGGCTTTTGAATTGGCGAACCATGTAAACGAGCCATTGACAGGTCGAAAATATGAGTTTATGCTTTTCCCTCTTAGTTTTTCCGAGTTATGTGATTACCATGGTTTATTACAGGAATACAGGTTGCTAGAACATCGGTTGGTGTATGGATATTATCCAGAGATTGTTATCCGTGTAGGTGAAGAGAAGGAGTTATTACGGTTATTAGCTGAAAGTTATCTTTATAAAGATCTGTTGATATTGGAGCAGGTAAAGAAACCCGCTTTATTGGAAAGATTGGTTCGTGCATTAGCATTTCAGATTGGAAGTGAAGTATCTTATCACGAGCTTGCACAGTTGACCCATGCAGATAACGCCACCGTAGAAAAATATATTGATTTATTGGAAAAGGCCTTTGTTGTTTTTACTGTACCGGCATATAGTAAAAATGTAAGGAATGAAATTAAGAAGGGAAAAAAGATTTACTTCTATGACCTTGGAGTTAGAAATGCACTCATAAACGAATTTAAACCAATTAGTTCGCGTACCGATGTAGGCGCTCTATGGGAGAATTTTTTTATAGCGGAACGTAAAAAATATCATGCCTACAAAAAAACAGGAGTTCATTTATATTTTTGGAGAACAACCCAACAGCAAGAAATCGATTTAATAGAAGATGATTATGGAAAACTAAGTGCTTTCGAGCTGAAGTGGTCGGCCCGGAAAAAAGTGCGATTTCCGCAAACCTTTACCGTAAACTATCCTGAAGCCATACAACAAGTCGTTACACCAGATACCATGGAGAAGTGGCTGTTGTATAAGTGATTTTGTTTTTTAAAGTATCAAGATATTCTTAAGTTACGAGTTGTGCGTTGTGTGTTGCGAGCTTGGCCTTTCAGCTTTTCGCTTTATTGCTTTCCGCTTAAGAAGTCACTCATTCCTCAAACTATTCACCGGATTGGCAATAGCTGCTTTGATGGCTTGAAAGCTAACGGTAAGCATAGCAATGGTGATGGCTAATAACCCAGCCGCAGCAAACATCCACCATTCCATGTCAATACGATAGGCAAAATCTTCCAACCATTTATTCATCGCCCACCAGGCTAATGGTGAAGCGATGACAATGGCGACAAACACGAGCTTTATAAAATCTTTTGAGAGCAATTGTACAATACCATTTACAGTGGCCCCTAATACTTTTCGAATACCAATTTCTTTTGTTCGCTGTTCTGTGGTAAAAGCGGCTAAACCGAATAAACCTAAACAGGCAATAAAAATCGCTAATATGGCAAAACTGGTGAAGATGTTGCCTGTGCGTTGAACATGAGTATACATTTGTGCATAACCCTCATCAAGAAATGTATAACGTATCGGTTGGTCTGAAGAAAATTTTTTCCAAACGCTTGTAATTCCAGAAATGGCTGCCGGAGCATCCTGACCTTGGATTTTGACGGAAAGCATCGTTGGGCTGTTGCTGAGGGTCATGCACAACCCGCCAACTTCATCTTTAATAGACTCAAAATTGAAATTTTCTACTACGCCTATTACGGTAAAAGTTGTTCCATTGGTAATACGTGCTCCGATAGGATGTTTCAAACCTAAATCGGTCGCCAATTTTTGATTGATGATAACGGCTTGGGAATCGGTAGGCATATCATTCAAGAAATTTCTACCTGCAACGATTTTCATTCCTAAAGTAGGAATGTAATGCTCATCTATTCCCCAGAATTGTCCAGGTACTGATGCGTCCTCTAGCGTCCTACCTTCTTTCCAAAAGCCATTCCCATTTCGTTTTACACCTTCCATCTGAATAGGTAAATAGTCGCTTACCGAGGCTGTTTTTACCTGTGGCAGTTTTTCGATCTCATTCCGTAACGCTTTAATTCGATTGCCCAAGGTATTGGTCCCCTGCAAAATGAGCACTTGATCTTTATCGAAACCAATTTTTCTATGGAGTATGAAATGCATTTGACTATTGATAATCAAGGTGCCAATAATGAGGAGAATAGAAGTTACGAATTGAAAAATGACAAGCCCGTTTCGCAAGATAGGACTTTTTGCTCCCCCATGGAGTTGTCCTTTCAATACAACGATTGGCTTGAAGGCAGCCAGATAAAGAGCAGGATATATACCAGCCAATAACCCCACAATAAAAGCGGCTCCTATGGTTACAGGTAAGAATAATGGATAAGTCCAAGGAAAATGTAGTTCTTTTCCAGAAAGACCGTTAAAAAGAGGTAAAAGTAGCCAAGCCAATAATAGACCAACTATGAAAGAAAATATACTATACAAGACAGATTCGGCTAAGAATTGGCTCACCAAACCACTTTGTGCAGAGCCAACAACCTTCCGTAGACCAATTTCTTTGGCTCTATTGGCTGATTTTGCCGTTGATAGGTTAACGAAATTAATACAGGCAATCAACAGAATAAAACCTGCAATACCACCAAATAGCCAAATCAGTTTAATATCACCCTGTTCTATCTGTTTGTAATCTTGTATATCTGCCGAATAGAGGTGGATATCGGCTACGGGTTGTAACAGCAGGCTAATGTTCCCCCAAATTTCTACTGATCGCTTATTTCCCGTTTTCTCTAAGTTAGGAATCCAATAATTTTTTCTGGCAAGGCGCGTTAGCTTTTCTTCGAAAAGTTCTTTAGAAACACCCTTTTTTAATTTAAGATAAATGGGATAATTGGTCGCTCCCCAATTCTCTTGCTCACCGGGATAAAAGACTACACCATTTAGGCTCAGGAAGAAGCTAAATATCTTGAGATGAGATGTCGTTGGAAAATCATGAATAACGCCCCCAATTGTATATGGTTCAGACTTGTTCCCGTTTAAGTAAATGGTTTGGCCTATGGGATTAATATTTCCGAAGAGCTTTTTAGACTTCGTTTGTGTAAGAACAATGCTGTGAGGTTCAATCAAAGCGGTGGAACGCTTTCCATATACCATTGGAAGCTGTAAAATATCCAATATCTCTTGATCGGCATAGGTGAAGCCTTCTTCATAAATACTTACAGGGCTATTGCCAACACTGACTTGGTTACTCCCAGCTCCATAAAATAGTGCACTTGGAAGTAATCGTCCTGCTTTTTCTACTTCTGGAAAATCGGCAGCGATGGCTTTGCTTAAAGGTGCTTGAAATGATGTGCCTTTTATGATTTTCCCCTTGTCGTTCAGTTTGCCAACCAGTCGGTAAATGCTGTTTTGATCTGGATAAGTATTATCGTAATTTAATTCAT
>Ga0182744_1004493_pt1 | contig 10420 bp, 10 predicted proteins | sample eDN3rd30CKraftMG_FD_128525 | JGI IMG/M metagenome (GOLD analysis project Ga0182744, IMG submission 128525) | Enriched Miracle-Growth compost microbial communities from Emeryville, California, USA - eDNA 3rd pass 30_C Kraft MG (version 2) (version 2) ... | reverse complement strand
ATCGACCTGGCGTAGCTTTGCGACGATCTCTTCGGGCTTGTGCTTCTTCTGGGGCATTCCAACGTCCTCTCTCAGGCTCAATAGCCTACTTCAAAGAGGACCACTTTTCAGGGGGCAGACCACTCGCACTCTCACTGACCGACGCCTTCTATCAAAACCACCCGAATGCGGCGAATTTCATATCGGAGGAGAAAGCTCCGCTAGTTCCCGTCGTCTCGTTCACGGCAGATGCAAACACCGCGCGAGCTAATCTTTACGGCTGGATCGCCGCTCGCATCTGGGACAAAGCCAATCTCAATAAGATAGCGCCCGACGGAGTGTAAGTCCTGTAGAACCATAGGGCGAAGCTGCGCAGGCGCCCTGTTTGGTTCATCACTCTGCTGTAACGGACCGGCAGCTTTCCGTAGATCGCAACCGCTGGCTCAGTGGCCGCGCTGTGCCAAACTCACCGCTCCCCCCTACGCCGCTTCCGCCTGGCATTTGGCGCAGGTGCCGCGGAATTCGATTACCGCTTTCTTGGCCGAGAAGCCGGTCGAGTGCATCCACTCGTCGAGCTGGTGGCTGACGTCGGGGTCGGAGAATTCCGTGACCTGGCCGCAGATGTCGCAGATGGCGAAGGCGGTCATCGAATGGCCGTGGTCGTGCGGCTCGCAGCAGGCGACGAAGGAGTTCAGGCTCTCCAGCCGGTGCACCAGGCCTTCCTTCATCAGCGCGTCGAGCGCCCGGTAGACCTGCAGCGGCGCGCGAAAGCCCTGCTCGCGCAGCTGGTCGAGCAGCGTGTAGGCGCTGAGCGGCGCGCCAGCCGCCTCCAGCTTCTCAAGCACCCATGTCTGGTTTTTCGTCAAAGCCTGTCTTGCAGCCATTTTCCCAGCCTTCCTGCTCCAAGACATAGCAACGCGCGCGCGACTTTGCCACCGCCTGCGGCTTCGCGATGCAGGGGGTGGCGGCAGGTCGGCCTAGCGCGGCGCCTCCGCGCGCTCGGCCGAGGCCGCCCACAAATTGATGCCGCCGTCGCGGGCGTAGCGGTCGATCTCGGCAAGCTCATCCTCGCTGAAGTCGAGGCGCTGGAGGGCGCCGACGCAATCCTTGACCTGCTCGGGCCGGCTCGCGCCGATCAGCGCCGAGGTCACCCGGCCGTGGCGCAGCACCCAGGCCAGCGCCATCTGCGCGAGCGTCTGCCCGCGCCGCCCGGCGATGTCGTTCAGCGCCTTGATGTTGGCCAGCGTCTCCTCGTTGATGAACGACTGGCGCAGCGACTTGGCCTGCGCGGCGCGGCTGTCCTGCGGAATGCCGTTCAGGTACTTGCTGGTCAGCATGCCCTGCGCCAGCGGCGTGAACACGATGGAGCCGATGCCGAGCCCGTCCAGCGTGTCGAGCAGGCCGTCGTCCTCGACCCAGCGGTTGAGCATGGAATAGCTCGGCTGGTGGATCAGGCACGGGGTGCCGAGCTGCTTCAGGATGGCGGCCGCCTCGCGCGTGCGTTGCGAGTTGTAGGACGAGATGCCGACATAGAGCGCCTTGCCGGCCCGCACGGCGGCATCGAGCGCGCCCATCGTCTCTTCCAGCGGTGTATTGGGATCGAAGCGATGCGAATAGAAGATGTCGACATAGTCGAGCCCCATGCGCTTCAGGCTCTGGTCGAGGCTCGCCAGCAGATATTTGCGGCTGCCCCATTCGCCATAGGGGCCGGGCCACATGTTGTAGCCGGCCTTGCTCGAAATGATCAACTCGTCGCGATGGCCGGCGAAATCCGTGCGCAGCATCTCGCCGAACGCCGTCTCGGCGGAGCCCGGCGGCGGCCCGTAATTGTTGGCGAGGTCGAAATGGGTGATGCCGAGATCGAAGGCCTTGCGCGCGATCGCCCGCTTGCGCTCATGCGGCGTATCCTCGCCGAAATTGTGCCACAGGCCGAGCGAGATCGCCGGCAGCTTCAGGCCGGAATGCCCGCAGCGATTGTAGATCATGCTTTCGTAGCGATTTTCGGCTGGAACATAGGTCATCGTCGTTTCCTCCAGATGAGCGGCCGGCTGCGGCCGGTGGCGGCTCAGCCCTGCGTCCCGCCCCACGGCCCATGGAAAGCCCCGGCGGCATCGATGCGCTCGAAGCCATGCGCGCCGAAGAAGTCGCGCTGCGCCTGGATCAGGTTGGACGTGCCGCGCCCCTGCCGGTAGGCGTCGAAATAGGCGAGCGCCGAGGAAAGGGCCGGAACCGGCAGCCCGGCCTCGGCCGCCCGCGCCACCACCCGGCGCAGCGAGGGATGCGCCTGCTTCATCATGTCGATGAAGGCCGGCGCCATCAAAAGGTTGACCTCGGCGCCGCCCTTGCCGAAGGCCTCGGCCATGGTGTCGAGCATCTGCGAGCGGATGATGCAGCCTGCCCGCCATATGCGGGCGATGGTAGGCATCGGCAGGTTCCAGTTGAATTCCTTGGAGGCCCCGCTCATCACCGCAAAACCCTGCGCATAGGCGGCGATCTTGCCGGCGAACAGCGCCAGTTCCAGGTCCTTCAGCACCTCGTCCCTCGCGCCCGAAAACGGCGTCACGGCAAGCTTTCCATAGGCTTTTTCGGCGGCCTCGCGCTCGCTCTTGAGCGACGACAGCACGCGCGCCGCAACCGCCGCCTCGATGGCGGTGGCCGGAATGCCGAGTTGCTGCGCCTCGATCACCGACCATTTGCCGGTGCCCTTCTGGCCGGCGCGGTCGAGGATGATGTCCACCACCGGCTGGCCGGTCTTCGGGTCGTCGGCCTCCAGCGCCTTGGCGGTGATCTCGATCAGGTAGGAATCGAGCCGCCCCGTGTTCCAGCCGGCGAAAACCGGCGCGATCTCCTTCGGCCCCATGCCGAGCCCGTCGCGCAGCACGCCGTAGATCTCGGCGATCATCTGCATGTCGGCATATTCGATGCCGTTGTGGATGGTCTTCACGAAATGGCCCGCGCCGTCCGGCCCGAGCCATGCCGCGCACGGCTCGCCCTTGAACTTGGCGGAAATCGCGGTGATGACCTTCTCCACCCGCTTCCACGAGGCCTCGGTGCCGCCGACCATGATCGAGGGGCCGTGGCGCGCGCCTTCCTCGCCGCCCGACACGCCCATGCCGATGAAGGTCAGGCCGGAGCCTTCCAGTTCCTTGAAGCGGCGCACCGTGTCGTGGAAATTGGCGTTGCCTGCGTCGATGATGATGTCGTTGGCGGCAAGCTCGCCGCGCAGCGCCGCGATCTGGTCGTCGACCGGCTGCCCGGCCAGCACCATGATGATGACCGGGCGCGGCGGACGGATGGCATCGGCCAGTTCGGCCAGGCTCTTGCACGGCACCAGCCTGTCCTTCAGCGTCCCGGCATTGGCGACGAAGGCGTCGGTCTTCTCCGGCGTGCGGTTGAAGACGGCGATGCGATGCCCCTTCTCCGCGATGTTGAGCGCCAGGTTGGAGCCCATCGTGCCAAGGCCGATCAGTCCGATTTCGGCTTTTTCCATCATCTCGCTCCCGTCTGTTCGCAGGCCCGCGCTCCTCGTCTTGGAGCGCATGATCGACCCTGCGCGCCGACAACGTCAACACGCGGAGGCCGCCGGTTGTTAATTTCTTTCAATCGATTAAGGCAAAATCGCATTGCGGTCACGGCCGGATATCGACCGGCCCGGCGATTTTCACAAGCTCGAAGTCCGAAATCAGGATGTCGAGGCCGGACGTCCAGCGACCTGCCACCGGAATGACCAGGTTCACCACTTTCCATGTGCCGTCGCCCATCCGGCGCGCCGGCCGCTTCAGCGGCTCGATGCCGGAATCCGGCTTGGACAGGACCAGGGTGATCTCCTTGGGGTCGAGCGGCCCGAAATCGCCGGTCATGACCACAATGGAGACGGTAACCGGTCCGGCATGACCCGGCGCGATGGTAAGTTCCGCCATCGCCTTCAGCGCATGGATATGGGTCGACACTGGTTGCGCGGCGGCGATGGCCAGCGCGCGTGGCGGCGGCGTGAAGCGCCAACCGGCGACCACGCCGAAAACGGCGAGCACCAGCAACGCTTCCACGGCGATCGACCGGGCGAGCTTTTTCCACGCAACCGCCTCGCCCGCCTCGGCCGGGACCGTCAGCCGCCAGCGGTTTACGGCGGCGAGGCCGAACAGCACGGCCAGCAGCGCCAGCTTGGCCAGCAGCAACCGGCCATAGGCGGTATCGACAAGGGCAGACGGTTTTTCGACCTGGATGACGGCAAGGACCACGCCCGCCACGGCAAGGACCGCGACCACGGGCAGGATCGCCTTCGAGAACCGCCACAGGAAGCGGTCCGCTCCCGGCGCGCCGTCTTTCAAAGCCAGCATTAGCGGCACCAGCGCGCCGACCCAGAAGGCGATGCCAGCCCCGTGCAGGAACACCATCGGCCGCGTCAGCCATTGCGGGTCCGCATCGCTGGCATGGCCGCTGGCGGCAAGGGCACCGCCGACTCCCGCCAGCCCGACAAGCGACAGCGACCGGGCGACGGCGCGCGGCGACGCCATCGCCAGAAGCCCGAGCAGCAGCGCGGCCAGCGCGATCGCCACTGTCCAGCCGAACGTCGTTGCCGCCGCCGTTTCCCACACGAGCGGCAGGGTGATTTTCGCCAACGGCAGGTCGAGCGCGTTGAGCCCCTGCAGGCCCAGCGACAACAGCGCCGCCGGCAGGCCGCACAGCATCATGGCGACGGCAAAACGCCTTCCCGAAGCAAGGCCCGGAGCCAACCAGGAAAGGCAGAACGCCCCGCCAATGCCGAAAAACAGGCCGGCATAGAGCACGACCTTCGCCAGCCAGATCGCCCCGCGCAGCGCCTCGTCGACGGGCTCGGCAGCCGCCGGCGGTTCGGCGCTCGCTGCGCCGATGGAAAACAGCACGGAGCCACCTACCGGATGGCCATCGGCCGAAATGACGCGATAGCTCAGCACATGCGTGCCGTTGGCAAGCCGCTGCGGAGGATCGATTTCGACCGTCTGGCCGCTTTCCCGGAACGAGGTCAGCGCCTGCGCCTTCCCGTCCGGGCCAACCAGCGTCAGCACTAGGGGCGACACCGGCTCGCTGAAAGTCAGCGTAAACCGCATCGGGCTCTCCGCCAGCACCGCGCCGTCGGCGGGATCGGTGGCGACCAGCGCGGCATGCGCGAAGGCGGGCGTCGATGCGGCCAGGGCGAAGAGCAGCGTGAGCACGCAAAAGATGCCGGCGGCCAGCCCGGCGCATCGCCGCTGCCAGCCTTCCACGCCCGATAGTTCGCGCATCACCATCATCACCGCCCGAAGGGCGAAGCGGCGCTTTCGCAAGCGCCGCTTCGCAGCTTATTTCCCCGGCGTGAGCTTAAGGCCCGGCGCCGGCATTTCCAGCGCGTCCTCAGCCTGGCCGGCCGCCGGTATCTCGATCCACCGCTCCACGGCCCCTTCGCATTCCTGCACGACGGGAAAGAACAGCGTCTCGCCGGCCGCCAGGTCACTGGCCAGCGTGCCCCGGAACACGAACTCGTCGTAGAATTCGTCGGGCAGGCTGCCGCCGCTCCAGTCCACTTCCGTCACGCCCTCCTTCACCGTCTCGCCCCACAGCGTGTAGGCCTTGGCATAGCTGCCCCTGACGGTCTCCAGCTTCCAGCCGGGCTTGGGCATCGGCTTCACCGCGATGAAACCTTCCGGGATTTTCACGCGGATCGCCGTCGTGGGCTTGCCTTCGCAACCGTGCGGGATGCGAAGCACCGCCTTGTAGGTCGAGCCGACCGCCGCCGTCTGCGTTTCGAGCGTCACATGGGCAAAGGCCGCCCCCGTGCCGGTGCCGAGAAAAGTCGCGACCGCGCAAGCGATCGCAGAAGTTTTGAACATCATCGTCTCCTGAATGGCTGCTTGCGATCGGATCAGTCGGCGTGGCTTCCGTGCGCATCCGCACCCGACCCGCCAAGACCCTCCACCGCGAAATCCACGGTGACGCTGCCGGCTTTCTCGAAGGTGAGAGTCGCCGGGAAGCTCTCGCCCTTCCTGGGCTGTCGCTTCAGGTCGATGAACATGAGATGGTAGCCGCCCGACTCCAGCGCGACCGTGCCGCCGGCCGGAATCTCGAGACCGCCGTCGACACGCCGCATCGTCATAACGCCGTCGCTGACCGCCATCTGGTGGACTTCCGCCTTGGCCGAAACCTCCGAGGTCACGGAGACGAGCCGGTCGGGTGACGTGCCGTTGTTCGTCACGGTGAAATAGCCGCCGGCGACGCGGGCGCCGGTCGGCGTCTCGCGCGACCACGGATGCTCGATCTCTAGGTCGCCGACCTTGAACTCATGCGCGAAAACGCTCTGGCTGGCGGCGGCGAGAAAACCGGCGGAAAGGACCGCCAGGCAAAGCTTGCGGGAGATAACGGCGCGCGCGCCGGGGAGGGAAAAATGGAACATGATGGCTCCGTCAAAAAGGGTCGCACCGCCTTGCGGACGCGAAGGATTCAAGTCTTGGATGGTAAAAGCCGGGGAAAGTTCCGCCCGGCGAGGCGTCGCTCAGGCAACAGGCGGTGCGCGCGGATTGGACGGTGACCAATCCGGAATGGAAGCGACGACCCCCTCCCGCAACGGCAGGTAGACGACGCTCTGGAACGAGCGCGCGATAGGCAATTCGGCCGTGTTGGGAGGCGTATCCAGCGCCGGCGTGCCCATGGCGCAGCCGAGCACGCAGCAGGCCGGCATGTGCCGGGCGGGCTGGTCGCCGCCCGGCAATTCAGCCGCGCCGTCATGGGTGCAGATGATGTTGCCGAAACGGTCCAGCGGAGCACCGCCGCCAGGACCACCGAGCGCCATGGCGCCGAACGTGGTCTGCAGGACGAGCAGGAGCGCAGCGGCAAAAGCCGCCATCATGCTCCATCGTCTGCGCCGGTTGCTGGTCAAGGCCGCCCCTCAAAGCGATATCGGCCTATCCCTAGCATGCTATCGGCCGGCCGGAAATCGCTTGATCACGACTGCGTCAACACGCGCGTAGCGCTGTCCGGCAGATCAGGCGGCTTGCCGCCAGCCGCGCTCGATATGCTTGTAGCCGTCGCGATAGACGGCCTCGGGCGTTTCCGAAAAATCGCGCCAGACTTTCGTCGCGGCGGCGAGTTCCTTCAGCGAACGGCCGAACGCCTCGATGGTCAGCCAGTCGTCGTAGCCGCTCTTGCGGATGGCGGAAAAGGTTTCCTTCCACGGAATGTTGCCGCGCCCCGGCACGCCGCGGTCGTTCTCCGAAATATGGACATGGACGATGTTGCCGACGTGCTTCGTATAGGCGCCTATCGGATCGGCCTCCTCGATATTGGCGTGAAACGTGTCGTACATCGCCCTGATATGCGGCCGGTCGACGAGGTCGATGTGCTCGCACAGATCGGCAATGGTGTTGAACAGGTAGCATTCGAAGCGGTTCAGCGCCTCCAGGCCGATGGTGACGCCGCGCTTGCCCGCATGGTCGCCGATGGCCCGCTGCGAGGATAGCGAGCGCTTCCTTTCCGCCGCCGTCGGCCCGGTGCCGGAGAAGGCGCCGAGCGTCGAATGCAGCGGCCCGGAAAGGGTGCGCGCGCCGAGCGCGTCGGCGCAGTCGATCGCCCGTTTCACGGCCTCGATGCCGGCCCGGCGCGTCGCGGCGTCGGGCGAAATCAGGTTCAGCCCCGGATCGCCCATGGCCGCGACCGCGGTGCGTTCCAGCCCGATGCGGTCGAGCAGGTCGCCGAGTTTCCGGTAGTCGTCCGGCGTGCCGGTGAAAATCGGGATTTCGACGCCATCGAAGCCGGTCGCCTTGATGTCGCGCAACAGCGGCTCGTGCTTTTTCGACACCGCTGTCGTCCACAGGAACATGCACATGCCGATTTTCATTCTTGCCCCCTCCCAGGGACACGCTCGCTGTCCCTACAGCTTCGTCCACGCCCCGTTCTTCTTGGCGGATTTCACGCAGGCCTCGACGAAGGCAACGCCCTCGACGCCGTCCTGCACGGTCGGGAACACCATGTCCCTGTCCGGCTTGCCGCCCTTGCGCCGGGCGGCGCGGATGGCACGCGCGGCTTCCTGGTAGATGTTGGCGAAGCCCTCCAGATAGCCTTCCGGATGCCCGGACGGCACGCGCGTGACGCGGCCGGCCACCGCCATTGCACCGGCACCGGCACGCGTCAGAAGCTGCTTCGGCTGGCCGAACGGCGTGTACCAGAGATAGTTCGGGTCGGCCTGCGTCCATTCCAGCCCGCCCTTGGTGCCGTAGACCCTGAGCTTCAGCCCGTTCTCGTTACCGGGCGCCACCTGGCTTGCCCACAACATGCCCTTGGCCGCTCGCGCCTTGCCCTTCGCCTTGAAGCGAAGCAGCACATTGGCGTTGTCGTCCAGCAGCCGGCCCGGGACGAAGGCGTCGATGTCGGCCGACACGCTGTCCAGTTCGAGGCCGGAAACGAAGCGGGCGAGGTTATAGGCGTGGGTGCCGATATCGCCCAGCGCCCCGCCCGCGCCCGACTGCTTGGGATCGACGCGCCACGACGCCTGCTTCTGCCCGGTCGTCTCCAGCGCCTCGGTCAGCCAGTCCTGCGGATATTCCGCCTGCACGACGCGGACGTCGCCGAGCTGGCCCTTGGCCACCATCTCGCGCGCCTGCCGGATCATCGGATAGCCGGTATAGTTGTGGGTCAGCACGAACACCTTGCCGGTCTTTTCCACCAGCGCCGCCAGCTTCTTCGCATCGGCAAGCGTGGAGGTCACCGGCTTGTCGCAGATGACGTGGATGCCGGCTTCCAGGAACGCCTTCGCCGCCGGGAAATGCACGTTGTTGGGGGTGACGATGGCGACCGCCTCGATGCCGTCCGGCCGCTTCGCCTCCGCCTTCGCCATTTCGGCGAAGGAGCCGTAGCTGCGTTCCGGGTCGAGCCCGAGCTCGACCGCCGAAGCCTTGGCGCGCGCCGGATCGGACGAGAGCGCGCCGGCCACCAGCACGAACTCGTTGTCCAGCCGCGCAGCGATGCGATGCACCGCGCCGATGAAGGCGCCCTGCCCGCCGCCGACCATGCCGAGGCGGATCGGGCCGCCTCCCCTCTCCGCCTTCGAAGCGCCGACCATCTTTTCCTCCCTCAAAGAACAGCTTTTTCGCCGGGGTCAGATCCCCATCATCGCCCGGAGCAGCTTCTTGTCCGTCGTGCCGGCCGCGAAATCGTCGAAGGCCTTTTCAGTCACGCGGATGATGTGGCTCTGGATGAAGGGCGCCCCCTCGGCAGCCCCGTCTTCCGGGTGCTTCAGGCAGCATTCCCATTCCAGCACCGCCCAGGAATCGTAGCCATATTGCGACAGCTTGGAGAAGATGCCGCCGAAATCGACCTGTCCGTCGCCCAGCGAGCGGAAACGGCCGGCGCGGTTGATCCAGCTCTGGTAGCCCGAATAGACGCCCTGCCGGCCATCCGGGTTGAACTCGGCGTCCTTGACGTGGAAGGCCTTGATGCGCTCGTGGTAGATATCGATGAAGGCGAGGTAGTCCATCTGCTGCAGCAGGAAATGCGAGGGATCGTAGTTGATGGCGCAGCGCTTGTGGTTGCCGACCGCCTCCAGGAACATCTCGAAGGTGACGCCGTCGAACACGTCCTCGCTGGGATGGATCTCGTAGCCGACATCGACCCCGTTCTCGTCATAGGCGTCGAGGATCGGCTTCCAGCGCTTGCCCAGTTCCTCGAACGCTTCCTCGATCAGCCCGGCGGGCCGCTGCGGGAACGGATAGAGATAGGGAAAGGCCAACGAGCCGCTGAAGGTCACGGAGGCGTCGAGGCCGAGATTGCGTGACGCCTTGGCGCCGAACTTCATCTGCTCGACCGCCCATTGCTGGCGCGCCTTCGGGTTGTGGTGGACCTTGGCCGGCGCGAAACCGTCCATCTGCGCGTCATAGGCGGGATGGACGGCGACAAGCTGGCCCTGCAGATGGGTGGAAAGCTCGGTCACCTCGACGCCGGCGTCGGCGCAGATGCCCTTCACCTCATCGCAATAGGTTTTGGAGGTGGCCGCTTTTTCGAGGTCGAACAGCCGCCCGTCCCAGGTCGGAATCTGCACGCCCTTGTAGCCCAGGCTCCCCGCCCATTTGGTGATCGAGGCCAGTGAATTGAACGGCGCGGCATCACCCGCGAATTGCGCCAGGAACAGCGCAGGCCCCTTGATGGTCGTCGGCATCGAAATTCCTCCCCTTTGCGGTGCGACCGAACATAGCGCTCGATGCGACGCCGGCACAACCTGCCCCGTTCGCATGTCTTACGGCCACGCCATTGCGGCACTGGTATTACCAAATACGCTGAATTGGTCAAGCCAATCCATTAGGCCGGCAGAGCCGCGAGAATACCCGCATTTCTCAATTATAGCATTCTAAATCAAGCGTATAATAGGCATCTCCTTCACGGGGAAACAGCTTCTTGTCGCGTGGATAAAATTGCTGTAGAGCTACCCTCATACCCGATT